>WNFK01073060.1_pt2 | contig 12332 bp, 8 predicted proteins | sample 5400281 | NCBI WGS metagenome assembly WNFK01 (sample SAMN13153350, study PRJNA577476) | soil metagenome | isolation source: 20 cm soil on Douglas fir-dominated hillslope | place: USA:California | collected 2013-09-17
CCGCATGCCGTAATCGAGCGGTTGCGCGTCGGTGGTCTCCAGTCCTGGCGCCGGTCCACGCCCCGACAAAACTTGCGGCACGCCGAACCGTTCCCTCGCCTCGCGCGCTTCGGTCGGAATGAGACTTTCGATATCGCGCTTGACGAAGTGCAGAAAGTTGTTATGAACCAGATCGATGTTCCCTTCGTTGGCCTGGAGAAAATTCGTCTCGGAATATAACTTCGTCGCAAACACATGCTCATCCGGAAAGGTGAGAAAATCGTAGTTGGGAATCAAAGGCGGTTCGCCCGGACCCAAATAAGTAAAAATCATCCCGGACTTCTCGACACAGGGATAAGCCGGTTGGCGAATCGAAGCGCACTGATCCCTGCCAGCCGGTTCCGCCGGTTGATCCAAACAGTTACCTTTAATGTCCAATAACCAACCATGATAGATGCAGCGAATACCGCCGTCTTCGACCCGGCCAAAACTAAGATCGGCTCCGCGGTGGGGGCAGTGAAGATCGAGAAGTCCAGCGCGTCCTTGGCTATCGCGAAACAGAACCAGATCTTCGCCGAACAGCCGCACGGGTAGCGGCGCGCCGTCAGCGGTCACTTCTTCAGAGAGTACCACCGGCTGCCAATAACGCCGCATCAATTCGCCGCATGGCGTTCCAGGTCCGGTTAGACATAGCAGATCGTTAAAGCGATGGACGATCCATTCTTATAGCGGCCCACTATCCCTTATCATTGGCCGACGCACGGTCGGCAGTCAAATGATACGAACGATTCCGGCGCAGCCTATTTGTAATCGAACACACCCTGCCACTTTTCCATGATACGATTACGCAGCTGCGGACCATTCACCGCAACCGGCGGAAAATCGTTTAGCCATGAACAACGCTACAACTGAATTCCGTTACCGCTGTTAGCGTGGTCGGGGCGAGACTCTTAGCACCAAAACCGGTCTATCTATTTGTGCTGTAACAGGGTTCTCTTCCTTGCGCGATGAACTCCCTGAATTCAGATGCAATGTGTTGGAAGTTATCGGCAGCTGTTCGATCGATCGCGATCGCGATGGAATTGATAGCCACCTGCTTTGCGAGAGCCGTAAGCATCGAGACCGCCGCGGTGTGGGTATGGAGGGATTATTGCGCATAATAATAGCCCAAGGCAGAAAGCAAGGTGTACGATTGCAAGAGCGTATTTCATTCGACGTCACGGGTCTTCGAAAAGCGCAGCGATAACGCTAGTCGCAGCGATGAATCAAGCATGAAATCGTGGCGCTCTCTTCGGTGTGAACCACAAACAAATAGAGTTGATGATGCGTCGGCCAAGTTGACATAACGCTTCCGACTCGAATACTATCTGCCTAAATTCTGAATGGAGACTGCTTTCTTTGGCCGACTCGCTATCGAACTGTTGATAATTGGATCGGAAGCGGCTGACGGAGCCGAGTTCCAGTATTCGCGTCGGGCTCCAAAAACAAATTCCTATCGTTCATTCCTATTATTCAACTCTTCGGCAGCCAAGGGCTTCCGGTAGACATTTTCGGTCCCATGAAAAAAGGCGCCGGGCTGGTCTCCGGCTATGGCGCGCTGGTGATCAACCAAAGTATTTGTCAATTGGCTATTATCACGGAAGGACAATTGACGCTGCAAAAAGCGCTTAGCGGCAGCCAAGACGAGCCCCCGGATTCGTTGCGCATCGACTTTCCCAAAGACGAGATCCCCGGCGACAACCGCCGGCGCGACGGCATCGATTACATGGATTTGGACAGCCGGGAGGAGTGGATGCAACGAGACGGTTACCTGAATCTGGTCAAAAGCACGATGGGCAAGAGTTCCAAAGAGTAACCGCCAAAATTTTTTCGCCGAGGAGTATCATGAGCAATTTTCGGGATCTAAGACAGCTCGTTCAGCATCTGGAGTCGTGCGGCAAGCTTTACCGCTTCAAAGAACCGGTCAATAAAGACACGGAGATCGGCGCGCTGTTTCGCGTGCAGATGCGCGGCGTGCCGGAAAATAAACGCAAAGCCTTGTTGTTCGAGAACGTCGTCGGCAGCGCCCATGGCCATTACGACATGTCCGTTTTGTCCGGCATCTATGGCGCATCCACCGATATCTTGGCAATTGCGTTGGGCTGCGAAAATTACGTGCAGTTGCTCGACAAGAGGCACATGGCCCTAGCCCATCCTATCTCCTCGACGATCATAGAGGCTGGCCCGGTGCAGGAAGAAGTTCACACCGGCGACGCCTTGCAACAAATCGGTCTCGACGCGTTTCCGGTGCCCGTGGAAGAGCCCGGCTTCAGTGGCATCCTTCGAACCGGCTTGCCCATGATCACGCGCGATCCCGCCACCGGCGTGCGTAATGTCGGAACCTATAATGCGTTCTTTCGCGCCAAAGACCGGATGGTCGCGGCCATCGGCTCAGTACACGATGCCATGCGCTACCACTGGCAAGCGGCCCGTCGGCGCAACGAGGGGATGCCGCTCGCCATCCTGATTGGCTGTACGCCTGAGGTAATGCTAGTCGGCTCCGCCGACATTCCCTACGGCGTCGACGAATTGAGCGTCGCCGGCGGCCTAGCCGGCGCGCCCCTCGAACTGGTGCGCTGCAAAACGATTCCGCTCGAAGTTCCCGCCCATTGTGAAGCGGTGATCGAGGGCATCGTTTCTACAGAGATTGCCGAACCGCGTCTGCCGTTCGGCGAATATCCGGGTTACCTAAACGTCGATTACAACGTGCGGCCGGTTTTTAAAGTGACAGCAATCACCCATCGCAAAGGCGCGTGGTTTACTCCGGTCACCGTGGGTTTTCCGCCGAGCGATACCAATCTCGTCTGGGGATTCACCCACGCGGCGCAGCTGTACCACATTTTGAAATACGAAAAACAATTACCTGTGGCCGAAGTGCAATTTCCCCAGCTCGGCGGCGGCAGCGACTTTTGCTTGATTCGCATCGACGACGGCGTCAGCCAGGAAACTGTACAAAATATAATTGCCGAACTCGAAAACAGCGGACCAGCAAAGTATATGGTGATCGTCGACCATGACATCGCATTGAATGATCCGGAGATGATTATCTGGGCGATGAGTTTTCGTACGCGGCCGCGAGAAGATCTCAAGATTTTCACCGGCGGCCTCGGTGGATTGGATCCGTCGGCCGCCGTCACCGGTTCGGGTCAAGGCAAAATGGAATCGGCGGGCAGCCGAGATCAGTACAGCCGCGTGGTCATCAACGCCACGCGGAAATATCCCTATCCGCCGCTCGCCTTGCCACGCAAACAGTATATGGATAAAGCCTTGCAAATCTGGCAGCAGCATAAAGACTTGCCGGAACCGGAAATGCGTCCACCCTGGCACGGCTACGAGTTAGGCTACTGGACCGAAGAGATGCAACGCTTTGCCGATATGATCGTCGACGGACAATATCTCAAGATCGGCGAAGAAATGGCCAAGCGCCAAAAGCCGATTACCGAGGACATGTTTGGCCGCCGGACCGAAAAAGCCGGCAGCTGATAGGGAGAAATGGGTTGATGCCGAATCGTGTTGGCAAATTTGCTCTCTCGTTCACGAGCGTCGTTCTTGTGGTTTTGTTTCTGCAAGCAATCAGCGCTCCGGACCCAGCGCGAGCGCAAGCTCAAAGCGAGAGAGATTGGAAAAAGATCGTCGATGCGGGCAAGAAAGAGGGCCAGCTGTCGATTTACATGGGTCAGTGGGGACCGGTCATCGACGCCGGTGTATTTCAGAAAGCATTTCCCGAAATCAAAGTCGTGCGCACGGGCGGCGGCCCGCCGCAAATCATGCAGCAGATCACCGCCGAGCGGCGCGCCGGCAAATACATCGCCGATGTCATCGTCGAGGGCATCAATCCCAACTTGACCGTTTTTCACGCCAACAAGATGCTCGACCCGATCAAGCCCGCCCTCGTTCTTCCCGAAGTGCTCGATGAATCGAAGTGGTGGCAGGGGAAACACCACTACGCCGACCCTGAACGGCAGTATGTTCTTCGGTTCGTCGGCAGCCCCCAATATGGCTCTATCTATTATAATACCAATCTGGTGAAGCCCGGCGAGATCAAATCCGTCTGGGACTTTTTAAACCCGAAATTGAAAGGCAAGATCGGCGCGCGCGATATTCGACAACCCGGGCCGGGCAACGGCGCCATGCGCTTTTTCTATTATAGTCCGAAGATCGGCCCCGACTTTATCAGGCGGCTCTTCGGACAGATGGATGTGGCGCTGTTCCGCGATACCCGTCAGGGCATTGACTGGCTGGCAAACGGCAAATTCGCCATCTGCTTTTTTTGCAGCGCGGATGAAGTACGCAAGGCCAACGCGCAGGGATTGCCGGTCGACACCTTCGGCGCCATGAGCGAAGGCGCCGGCCTCGTGTCACTCTACGGTACGATCGTTATGCCAACCAACGCGCCCCATCCGAACGCCGCGCGCGTTTTCATCAATTGGTTTCTCTCGCGCGAAGGACAACTGGCATTGCAGCGGGAATTGAATAAATCGGGTCTCGGCGGCGTCGATTCGCTGCGTATCGATATTCCAAAAGACGACGTCACCGCGGATGAACTGCGCAACGCGAAAATCGACTATTTGGATCTCGACGCGCGCAAGGAATGGCTGGAGCGGACGCCTATTGTCACACTGTTTGAAGACGCGCTCCAAGGAAATAAAAAATGAAGAGAGGCAGTAGGCATAAACCAAGAGGCAAAAGTGAGAAGATGGCACGGTTTTGGAGCACTGGGGTATTGGAGTGGTGGGTTTCGGATCGTTCGATTACTCCATTACTCCAAAACTCCAGTACTCCATGTTTATACTCTCGCCTAAGCCGTATTGCGTGTTGCCTGCTGATATTTTTTGCCTTCACTCAGTCCGCTCCAGCACAGACCAAGCCTGCGGCTCAGGAGGAGTGGGGGAAAACCCTGGCGGCGGCCAAAAAGGAGGGGCAGGTTAATGTCTACATCGGCGGCTGGGGAGTCGTGCTCGACGAGGGTGTTTTTCAAAAACGTTTTCCCGAGATCAAGCTGGTCGGTGTAGCGCTCCGAGGGGGCGGAGATATTGCTAAGCGCATTTTGGCCGAGAGACGGGCGGGAAAGTATCTCGCAGATGTGAGCATTGAAGGCTTTAACTCCAACTACAATATTCTATACGCCGCTAAAGTTTTTGATCCGATCAAGCCGGCCCTGATTCTTCCCGAGGTGGCCGATGAGTCGAAGTGGTGGCGCGGCAAACACAGCTATCTGGATCCCGAAGGTCAATACGTTTTACGATTCAACGGAGTGCCCCAAACGGGAGCCGCTCACTATAACAGTCAACAGGTTAACCCAAAGGAGTTTACCTCCTTTTGGGACTTTCTTAACCCGAAGTGGAAAGGGAAGATTGAGGCGCGGGACGCGAGAGTGCCTGGGCCCGGGAACGGCGCACTACGCTTCTTCTACCACAACCCAGAGCTCGGTCCGCAATTCATCCGGCGGCTTTTCAGCGAAATGGAGATTACTCTATTTCGTGACTTCCGTCAGGGACCGGACTGGCTGGCCGCCGGCAAGTTCGTCATCTGCTTTTTCTGCTCGGATATTCCGAAAGCCAGACGTCAGGGTCTTCCGGTCGATTCCTTTGGCGCCATGAAAGAGGGAGCGGGCCTCGTCTCGCAGTACGGCACGATCGGCTTGGCCAACAATGCGCCTCATCCCAACGCGGCGAAAGTTTTCATCAACTGGTTTCTTTCCCGCGAAGGACAGGTCACTTTGCAGCGCGCCTTGGCGAAAACGTCCGACGAGGCGCCGGACTCGCTGAGAATTGATATTCCCAAGGACGATGTGCCGGCAGAGAACAAGAGGATGGACGGAATGAAGTATCTTGATCTGGATGTTGAGGGGAAGCTTGAGATGAAACCAATCGTGGATGTGATAGAAGAGGCGCTAGCGGCAATTAAGAAGTAAAAAGGCAAAAGGCGAAAGTAAGAACTCGATTAGAGTAATGGAGTGATGGATGGAATCCGAAACTCACCCTCCAGGACTCCAACGTAGTCCTGTCCTGTCACTGCTGTCGCCTATTGTGGAGGAAGACCCATGACGCAAGGTCAGAACGTATCACGAACTCAGAGGCCGACACCGTATGAAAAGTGGATGCAGGAGCAAGGTATCCCGGTCATCCAGGGATACGGCGTCACGGACCTGCAACAACAGCCGCCAACTCATTGGGAGAGTTTGGGTTGCAGCGCTGCTTTTGTTCATTTGAAAGGGATGGAAGGAATTACCGGCATGTATGCGGCCGAAATCCCCGTCGGAGGAGAAACGAAAACCGAGAAACATCTTTACGAAGAAGTCGTCTATGTCCTCAAGGGAAGCGGAACGACTCAGCTCTTCGGTCCCGGAGAGGGAGCGAACTCTTTCGACTGGCGGGAGGGGAGTCTCTTTTCCGTGCCGTTAAACGCGCCACGCAAATTCCTTAACACGGGGACGGAACCGGTGTTCTTCCTCGCCGTGACGACGGCGCCTTTAGTCTTCGATCTTTTCCACAATGAGAAATTTGTCCAGAGCTGTGACTTTGAGTTTACGGATCGCTATGCCGGAGAGCCGAACTATTTCTCTAAAGACGCCCCTGTGGAAAAAGGGCTCTGGGAGGTCAATTTAGTTCGTGACGCGCCGACGGCTTTGGATCGGCTCCGCGGCAGCACCGATGGCGATCGGCCCAACGAGGGAGCGGGAACGGGACATGGCCGAGGCTACAACATCGTTCAAGTCGAACCTTGCGGTAACAGCCTCATCACGCACCTCGCTGATTGGCCGGTGGGACGCTACGCCAAGGCGCATCATCATGGTGGCGGCGCCGTGCTCTTGATCCTTCGCTCCGAGGGCTACACTCTGATGTGGCCGAACGAACTGGGAACCCAGCCATTTACCCACGGCAAGGGAGACCGGGTGGTCAAAGTGGATTGGAAAGTCGGAAGCGTCTTCAGCCCTCCGACCGGTTGGTTTCATCAGCATTTCAACACCGGCAGAGAACCGGCTCTCCAACTCGCGTTCCGTAACGGCAGCCGAATCCATCCGTTCGGCGTTCGCCGCGCGGCGACGCGCGAAGGCGTCTTCACGCCGGTGGACGAGGGAGGCACGCAGATCGAATATGACAAAGAAGATCCCGAAATTCGGCGCCTGTTTGAAGCAGCGCTGGCGATGAAAGGCCTTAAGACGGACATGCGGCCGTGACGGAGTAAAGTGGGCTCACATTCGGTAGCACGATGGATGTCGGCAATTTGAATACCAACGTAAATAGAAAAAAATGAATAAGGAAGAAAATGATCTCTTGACGCGGACAGGTTCGGGAACTCCCTGCGGCGAACTAATGCGACGCTACTGGATGCCGGCGGCGCTGTCCGAGGAGCTGCCACCGGGCGGCGCGCCGTTGTCGCTCAAACTTCTTGGCGAAGAGTTGGTGCTCTTCCGCGATGATCAGGGAAGGCCCGGACTGCTCGGGCTCCACTGTTCACACCGCGGAGCGGATTTGAGCTATGGACGCCTTGAAGACGGCGGTTTAAGGTGCATCTATCACGGTTGGCTCTACGAAATTCACGGTCGTTGTCTCGATCAACCGGGCGAGTTGGGCGGAAGAACGCAACGCGATGCGATTCGTCAACCTGCCTATCCCTGTTTGGAACGGGCCGGGACGATCTTTGCCTATATGGGCCCCGGGGAGCCGCCGCTCTTTCCCAACTATGAATTTTTGATCGTCTCTGAAGATCGGGCCTTTACAATCAAACTCTTTAGCGATTGCAACTACCTCCAGGGAAATGAAGGCAATCTCGATCTCGCTCACCTCTCTTTCCTGCATTACAACCCGCGGCATAGACATGTTGAAAGTGCGCCGGGCGAGGACTTGAACCATAGGGGAGTCGCTCCGGGGATGGAGAGCTACGAGGCCGAGTTGACCGAGTATGGCATCAGAAGCTACAAAATCCGGCGGCTTAATGATTCTAAGCAATCCCAGCTTTATATGACCGAGTTTGTCTTGCCGAATCTTACCGCTTTCTTTGGCGAGCAATATGGGATTGAGGGCACCTACTCCGTTAATTGGCACGTTCCGATCGACGACGAGCATCACTGGAAATATACCTTCATCTTTAGTCGGAAGGGTCCCATCGATAGAGAAGCGACAAGACGACGGCGCGCGGATACGACTCGGGATTACCGGCCGAATCGTCATAAAGGGAATCGCTACCAACAGGATCGAGCATCAATGCGAAAAGAGAGCTACAGCGGCATTGGAACGAATTTCCAGGTGCAGGATCTCTGCGTCACAGAGGGCATGGGTCAGATAATGGATAGGAGCAAGGAGCATCTAACCTCCATGGACGTGCCGGTGATCATGGCACGTAAAGTTCTTTTCAAAGCGATCCGGGACCTCCAGGAAGGACGAGAGCCGGCCAACGTGGTGCGAGATTCCAAGCGCAACCGCTTCCTGATTGATGCCAGCGACGATCTGGTTCCGGCTTCAACGCCGTGGAAAGAGTACATAAAGGAGAAGACCATAAAACTGGAAGCTCTACTCTCCACAAATCGATAGAGGGAAAGGGAAATATGCCGAACGTTCTCAAGATAGGTTTTGGCAGGGCTGGGCGAAGCGGCGACGCGCGTCTTACCCGAGATCGTGCATCTTCCCTATATCAAAGTCACGGCGACGGCCGACGCACGAAAGCGCGCGCGGCCCGCGGCGGAGTAGTGAGATTTTAAATTTTGGGATTTGCGATTTTCGATTCCTTCGTGAGGTAATTCTTCATGCCCTACAAAGATCTGCGTAGTTTTGTCGCTGCCTTGGAAGACCAGGGCGAGGTTAAAACAATTCAAGGCGCGCATTGGGACCTGGAAATCGGCCTCGTTTCCGAATTGTCCTTCGAGCGCGGCGGACCGGCGCTGCTTTTCGAGGAGATTCCCGGCTATCCCCGCGACTATCGAGTGCTCACCAACCTTTGTAGCACGCTGAAACGATCGCTCCTCGCGATCGATATGCCCATTGATCTTTCCATTGGCGAGGCTATGGAGCGGTGGCGGGAGTTCTATCGCTCGTATCAACCCGTGCCACCCATAAAAGTCGGATCGGCCCCATTTCATGAGAACGTTCTTGAAGGCGCCGACGTAGATCTGCTCACCGGCTGCATGGAGATCCTACGCGATCCCGAAAGCGGTAAGATAAATGTCGGGACCTACCGTCTCATGGTCCATGACCGCAACACTACCGGAATGTATCAGGGCCCGAGCAATGACGGCATGCGCATGATCCAAAAATATTGGGCCAAGGGTGAGTCATGTCCTATTGCCATCACGCTCGGCGAGGAGCCGGTGATTTTTCTTTCGTCGTGCGGTCGTCTCGGCTGCCCTTCAGGAGTTCCGGAGTACGATTTTGCCGGGGCGATCCGCAAAGAGCCCGTTGAAATCGTCGAGGGAGGACTCACCGGCTTGCCGATTCCAGCTTCCGCCGAGATCGTTTTAGAAGGGGTGATCCCTCCGGTCGAGGTCGAGTGCAAAGGCGAGGGGCCCTTTGGCGAATACACGGGCTACTACATGGGCGGCACGGTGCCGCAGCCCGTCGTGAAGGTGAATCGCATCTACTATCGCAGCAATCCCATTCTTCTGGGCGCGCCGCCATTTAAACCGGTGCACGGCCATTATGCTTCGCCGCTGCCATTTCGACTGGTGACCGGACTTTGGAGCCGTCTCGAAAAGGCCGGCATCCAAGGAGTTCGAGCGGTTCGGGACCTTGTCAACGTCGGTGGCGTCGTTATTAGTATCCGGCAGCAGGATGAAAACCACGTCAGTCGATTAATGGCGGTATTGGAAAAATTGCCCATTCAGCAGCGACTCCTAGTCGTAGTCGACGACGACGTCGATGTAGACGACCCGCGCGAGGTGTTGTGGGCTATGGGAACGCGCACAGATCCCGCGAGCGGGACGAGGATCAACACGGTCGAGAGCGATTGGGTTTTTAATCCGATGCACAGTTTGGAGCAGAGGCAGGACAAACCGACGTATTCCTTTTCGCGTTTGATCGTTAACGCGTGCCGCCCTTACGGCCGGCTGAGCGAGTTCCCGCCGGTCAATCTTTTCGGCGAGGAGCACAGGAAAGAGGCATGGAAGAAGTGGCGGATGGATGAATGGCTGGAATAGCCGGATATCACGCCGAACAAATGAAAAAGCACTTCGCGCTTATTTTGCTTGGCTTGGGAGTAACGCTTCTCTTCCCTTTTGCCGCGCAGCCACAGGAGCGTTGGGATAAGGTCGTTGCAGAGGCGAAAAAAGAGGGCAAGGTCGTGGTTGCCGGGCCGCCGGTTCCCGGATTTCGGCAGGGGCTCATTGACGGCCTTCGTAAGACCTTCGGAATCACTCTGGAATACTTAGGTCTTCCGTCCGGCGAGTTGTCGATCCGATTGGAAAGGGAAGCCGCTGCCGGCCGGGTAGGCATCGACGCGAACATCGGCGGGGCCAGCTCTGCGCTGGTCAACGAGATGCCTAAAGGGCTACTTGAGCCGCTGGCTGATAAGCTGATTCTCTCTGAGGTGGCGAACCCGAAGATGTGGCAGAAAGGCAAGCTCAAGTGGGTCGACAATGGGCAGCGCTACGTGTTGCAGACTGCGGAATGGGTGATGACGGATCTGATTCTCAACAAAGATAGCGTAGATCCCAGCCGCATCGCGGTATGGGCCGATCTCTTGAAGCCGGAATGGAAAGGCAAGCTCGCAGCGTACGATCCTCGTCGCGGCGGCCCGGGAAACGCAGTGGCGCGCTATCTTATGTACCGGTTCGGCGAAGAGTTCGTAGTGAAGCTATACAAGGAACAGAATGTCACCTTCACGCAGGATCTGCGCCAGCTTGTTGAGTGGGTCGCGCGCGGGATCTACCCTATTGGCCTCGGCGCCGTGCAGGTGATGATCGAGAGATTTCGCAAGGAAGGACTTCCCGTCGTGCGGCATTTCCCCAAGGATTCGCCTGGAAGCCTTTTAGGAGGATACGGCACGGTCGTAATGGTGAGGGGGGCGCCGCATGCCAACGCGGCGACGGTGTTTGTCAATTGGTTTGCGTCGAAGGAAGGACAAGAGATCTATGCGCGCGAGATGCTTGAGCCGAGTCTGCGCACCGATGTGCGGCAAGATATGGTGCCCGACTATGTTATTCCGCGTCCTGGCGTGAAATACGATATGGATCAGTATTCGGAAGATTGGATGCTCAACATCTTGCCGAAAGTGCAGAAGCAGCTGACCGAGGCGCTGGGACGCTGAGACATCATGGCATGGGTATTGGAATGTCGAAGCAAACTGAAAAAATTTTCTAGTCACCACGAAGCGCACGAAGGTTTCGGATTCCTGTTTTCATAAACTCCTGGTGCTCTTCGTGTCCTTCGCGGTCGCATACTTCGTTTGCCCTACTGGCATATTTTCACTTAAAAATTTCCCGGGCAATTTTGTTGATCGTCAATCGTTGCGGCGTCATATCTTCGCCTTGCGGATTGATGACTTTTTTTCCTTCAGGCGGCACCCGATCGGGTTCCGGCACCGGGACATCGACTCGGATGCTGTTTTCTTGCACGGCTTGAACGACCGCGGCCTGTCCGTTCTGCGATAATAACCAATTTAAGAATACCTTCCTTGCGTTGGGGTGCGGCGCTTTGTTGACGAGGACAATCGAGTTGGAGCCGGGATTGGCCGCGATCAGTCCGGGCAGCGGCAGCACCTTCACGTTGAGCCCGACGCCGTTGACTTGAAACGTCGCCTTGAGCTCCCGTTCGATTAAGCCGGCGGCGACCGGGTAACGCCCGCGCACGGCCCACTCGATCAGCTGCCTTTGGTCGCGCACGACGGCGATCTTCTGCTGCGTCCACAGCTCCCGCAGTTTTTTTTCGCCGTAGTTGAGCATGATCAACAAACCGCCGTTGACTCCTGCGCCGACTTCGCGGGGATCATGCCAGGCGATCTTACCTTGCCATTTCGCATTCCACAGGCCGTCAACATCGCGCAATTCCGTCTCTGCAATCGAGTCTCGGTCGACGAAGAAGCCTTCCGTGATTCTTCTCACAAAATTGAACGCGAAAGTTTTACCCGTGTCGGAAAACGCGCCGTCGAGACCGCCGCGCCATTTGCCGTTGTCGAGCACCTCGGGCAACAGGAGATTCGGTTTGATCGGGTCCCAGTATCCTTGTTGCGCCGCGCGATAAATATCAGAGTCCGGCCCGCCGATCAGCGCATCCCAAAGAATCTGGCCGACCTCGCGCTCCTTATGATAGCGCGCCATGAAGTCTCTCGTGTGCGTGCTGAAGGGCTCGGCCTTGATTTCGGGATAAGCTTTTTGAAAAGCG
>WNFK01008964.1_pt1 | contig 12331 bp, 10 predicted proteins | sample 5400281 | NCBI WGS metagenome assembly WNFK01 (sample SAMN13153350, study PRJNA577476) | soil metagenome | isolation source: 20 cm soil on Douglas fir-dominated hillslope | place: USA:California | collected 2013-09-17
CAATCAGGGATGCAACACCGCGCACCTGTTTCGGGCCGACGGCTGCCGGTACGAACGACCGGCCGAGTCGGGTGACCTCGAGGAGATGCAACTGGTGCAGATGTCGCCTGAGGAACTCTCCACGTCCGCCGCGATCGCGGACATGGCCGTTCTTGGCTATGTCGCGCTGGCGCTGCTGGCGGAACGGGTGGCGCGTCGAACGTAGTCGCGACGCGGGGCGCCGTGTAGCCTTCGCGTATAATTTCGTGTCACCGCACAATCCATGATTCGATATCCCTATGCCGGCGAAGGACTCGCCGGATTTCATTCCCGCGGCGCCAACTACCCCACGGAGTTTCACCTTTCACTGTTTCGGGCCATGTTGCGCATCCGTCTCATCGAGGAGGCAATCGAGGCCCGGTACCACGAAGATCAGATGAAGACGCCGATTCACCTCGTGATCGGCCAGGAGGCCACATCCGTTGGCTGCTGCGCCGCGTTGACGCCACGGGACCTGCTGTATTCCAGTCATCGCACCCACGGCAACTACCTCGCGAAGGGCGGAGACCTGCGGGCGATGCTGTCCGAGATGTTCTGCCGAGCCAATGGATGCGTCGGATCGCGCGGCGGGTCGATGCACCTCATCGACAAATCTGTCGGCATGGCCGGGACCTCCGCGATCGTGGCAGGGAACATTCCGATTGCGACCGGGGCCGCTCTGGCCGCGCAGATGAAAGGCGAAGACCGCGTCGTTGTCGTCTTCTTCGGCGAAGCGGGCACCGAGGAGGGTGCCGCGTCGGAGAGCCTGAATTTTGCCGCCCTGAAACAGTTGCCGATCGTGTTCTTCTGCGAGAACAATTTCTACTCGGTGCAGTCACCGCTGTGGACGCGTCAGCCGCCGCGCGAGATCTGGAAATGGGCCGGGGGCTACGGCCTTCCCTCGACGCATGTCGACGGGATGAACGTCCTGGCCGTCCATGACGTGGCGAAGGAGGCGGTGGCGCGTGCCCGCACCGGCGGCGGCCCGACGTTCATCGAGGCGCGGTGCTATCGCTATCGCGCACACGGCGGATCGGGCGACGACACGAAGACCGGCTACCGCGACATGGACGAGCGCACGGCGTGGGATGCGCTGGACCCCGTTGCGTTGCACGCGCAGTACCTGATCGCGATCGGCGCCTTGACCGATGCGCAGCGCGCGCAGATGAGCGCCGAAATCGCCTCGGAAATCGAGGACGCGTTCAACTTCGCCGCCGCGAGCCCGAATCCGGTCGAGGCCGACCTGTACCGTCACGTCTACGCGGATTAGGCACGTAAGGACGAGGAATGCCCTGGGATGAAGGACTAGTCAATTCACTCGTGTACGACGCGCCCGATCCTCGTGAGGGACGCGTGCTCGGGTACGTGGCCGCCATTCGCGAAGCGCTCGACATCGCCCTGGGGTCCGACCCGAGTGTGTTCGTGCTCGGACAGGGCGTTGACGACCCGGGCAGCATGTTCGGCACCACGAAGGGCCTGCATCAGAAGTACGGCCGCCATCGCGTCTTCGATACGCCGTTGTCCGAAGAAGGGATGATGGGCGTCTCGGCCGGAGCGGCGATGAACGGCATGCGGCCGTTCTACATGCACAACCGGCCGGACTTCATCCTGCTGGCGATGAACCAGTTGATCACCCACGCCTCCAAATTCCATTTCATGGACAACGGCCAGACGACGGTGCCGATGGTCGTGTGGGCGGCGATCGGGCGCGGATGGGGTTCCGGCGCGCAGCATTCGCAGTCTATCCAGGGACTCCTGCTCGGCGCGCCGGGACTGAAGATCGTCATGCCGAGCACGCCCTTCGACGCGAAGGGCCTGACGCTCGCCGCCATCGCGGACAACAACCCGGTGCTCATCTTCGAGCACCGCTGGCTGATGAAGAAGGAGGGGATCGTCCCCGACGGTCCTTACAAGGTGCCGATTGGCAAAGGCACGTATCGCCGCCGTGGCGGCGACGTGACCATCGTCGGCGCGTCGCACGCGCTGGAGCTGGCGCTCACGGCCGCGAACGCGCTCGCAGCCGACGGCATCGACGCCGAGGTGATCGACCTGCGCACGATCAAGCCGCTCGACACCGCCATCATCGAAGAGTCACTGAAAAAGACGGGGCGGCTGCTGGTTGTCGACACTGGCTGGTCGATGGGTGGCGTGTGCGCCGAGATCGGATGCCTTGCCGCCGAGCGCTGGTTCGATTATCTGAAGGCGCCTGTGCGCCGCATCGGCCTTCCCGACGTTCCGACGCCTGCAGGATTCACGCTGGAGCAGTTCTACTATCCCAATGTCGAGCGCATGTCTCGCGTCATCCGCGAGCTCGCGCGTACTCGTGCGGTTGCGTCCACCGCGTAAAGAGACCGAGGCGAGATGTTCTACGACCTGGCCAGCAGCTCGTGGGGTGACGAGGAAATCCAGGCGCTGCGCCGCGTCCTCGACGGCGGACAGCTGACGATCGGCGCCAGTGTCGGGCAATTCGAAGAGGATTTCGCCCGCAAGTTCGGCATTCGCCACGCGCTGATGGTGAGCTCGGGGTCGGCCGCCAATCTGCTCGGCGTCGCGGCGCTCTTCTACAAGAAGGATCGTCCCCTTCGCCGCGGCGACGAGGTCATCGTGCCGTCGATTTCGTGGGCGACGACCTACTACCCGCTGCAGCAGTACGGGCTGCGGCTCCGGTTCGTCGACGTGGAGCTCGAGTCGCTGAACATGGACGTCTCGCAGCTCGAGCGGGCGCTCACGCCGCGCACCCGCATGGTCGTCGCGGTCAGCATCCTCGGCAACCCGGCGGCACTCGACGAGATTCGTGCCTTCTGCGACCGGCACGGACTCTACCTGTTCGAGGACAACTGCGAGTCGATGGGCGCAACGCTGAACGGGAGGCCGTGCGGCACCTTCGGCGACATCAACACGTTCAGCTCGTTTTTCTCCCATCACATCTCGACGATGGAAGGGGGCGTGCTGACGACCAATGACACCGAGCTCTATCACCTGGCGCGCTCGATGCGCGCGCACGGCTGGACGCGGGACCTGCCGGCGGACTCGCCCATCTTCGAGAAGCGCGAGGACGATTTCTTCGAGGCGTACAGATTCATCCTGCCCGGCTACAACGCCCGTCCGCTGGAGCTCTCCGGTGCGGTTGGCGTCGAGCAGTTGAAGAAGCTCGACGCGATGGTGGACGTGCGGCGCCGCAATGCCGCGCTGTTCCAGTCGCTCTTTGCCGGCGACGAGCGGTTCATCATCCAGCAGGAACGGCCCGGAGCGAAGAGCTCCTGGTTCTCGTTCACGGTGATCCTGAATCCGGCGCTGGAGATCGACCGGCGCGAGGTGATGCGGGCGATGAAGGACGCCGACATCGGCTATCGCATCATCACGGGCGGGTGCTTCCTGCGCCACGACGTGATCAAGTATTTCGACTACGACACCTCCGGCGAGATCGTCAACGCCAACATTGCCCACGACCGCGGGTTCTTCGTCGGCAACCACCCGCGCGAGCTGACCGCGCAGATCGAGCGGTTTCACCAGGTGCTCGACCGGGCCGCCGTCGGCCGCCGGCGTTCCGTCGTGTCGGTGTAAAAGCGGAAAAGGAGAGTCCCGGGTGGAACGCGTGCTCGTCACCGGCGGCGCCGGTTACATCGGATCGACCCTGGTCCCGATGCTGCTCGACCGCGGCTATCAGGTGACGGTCGTCGACAATTTCATGTTCGGCCAGGACAGTCTCTCGGCCGTCTGCCATCATCGCCAGTTCGACCTCGTCCGCGGCGACGTTCGCAGCAGGGATCTGATGCGGCCGCTGTTCTCGAAGGCGGACATCGTCGTTCCGCTGGCGGCGCTGGTCGGGGCGCCGCTCTGCGATCGCGATCCACTCGCCGCCACGACGACCAACAAGGATGCGATCGTCTGGATGGTCGGCGAGCTCGGCAAGGATCAGCGCGTCGTCATCCCGATCACCAACAGCGGGTATGGGGTCGGCGAGCAGGGGAAGTTCTGCACGGAGGACACGCCGATGCGGCCCATGTCGCTGTACGGCCGCGACAAGGTCGCGACGGAGAAGGCCGTGCTCGACGCGCACGAGAACGCCATCAGCCTGCGCCTGGCGACGGTGTTCGGCATGGCCCCGCGGATGCGGCTGGACCTGCTCGTCAACGACTTCACCTACCGCGCCTACTACGACCGGTTCATCGTGCTGTTCGAGGCGCACTTCAAGCGGAACTACATCCACGTGCGCGACGTGGCGAACGCGTTCCTCCATGCGCTCGCGAACTTCGACTCGATGAAGGGGGAGCCGTACAACGTCGGGCTGTCGGACGCCAACCTGTCGAAATGGGAGCTGTGCGAGCGGATTCAGAAGCAGCTGCCGAAGTTCGTGTTCCTCGAGTCGCAGGTCGGGAAGGATCCCGACCAGCGCGACTACATCGTCTCGAACGAAAAGATCGAGAACACGGGATTCAAGCCGTGCTTCTCGCTCGACGCCGGCATCGCGGAGCTCGTAAAGGGTTACGCAATGATCCGCAACGCGCGTTACACGAACGTCTGATCTGACGGATGTACCGCTGTCCCCAACGGGTGACTTTCGGTTCTATGATGTGAAGGCCATGGAGAGCAGACCTCGTGTTCTTTACGATCGGCCGCTCCCGTCGACTCCGAAATTAAGCCTCATCCTCCTCGACTGGTCATGTCGGGAGAGCCTCCACATCCTCGACTATCTGGCGAAGCAGGATGTCCCGCGCGAGTGGTTCGAAGTGCTCTGGATCGAGTACTTCGACCTCGCGGCGCCCGGGATTGCGCGGCGGATCGAGGACGCGGCGCGCCGCGGCGACCCTCCGCCGGTCGACCGCTGGATCGCGCTCAACATGCCGCGCACGGCGTATTACCACAAGCACCTGATGTACAACCTCGGCATGATCGCGAGCCGCGGCACGCTCGTGATGATAGGATCAGGGCATCGTGCTGCACCTGGACGAGGTTCGCAGCCACAATCGGAGCTTCTATCCGTTCAACTATCCGAGTTTCGGTGCAGTCGTCGGCGATGGTTGTATCAACTGGCGCGACGGACAAACCACGGGGCTGTTGGAGGAATTCGACCCGCTGCACGCGCGTAACTACGGTGCGTGCATTTGCGCCCGACGCGACGACGTCGTCGCGATCGGCGGCGCCGACGAACATCCCGATTACCTCGGGCACGTCTGTGGTCCGTACGACATGACGTGGCGGCTCGTGAACTTCGGGCGGCGCGAAGTCTGGCAGCCCACCGAGTTCCTGTACCACGTGTGGCACCCAGGTACGGATGGCGACGAAAACTACATGGGCCCGCATGATGGACGGCAGATCTCGACGATTGCGCTGAAGACACGGCGGAACGGCCGTGTGATGCCGCTGGTGGAAAATCCGGTGATTCGCGACCTTCGAGACGCGTGTCGCGGGGAGCGGCCGCTGGCAGACACGCTTGCGGAGGCGATCGGCGATCGCCCCTTCACCGAATGGGTGATCGATGACGTGAAACGCGCCGTGTCGGCCGGGCGCACCGCGTGGGCGCAGCATCGCTATTCCGACGCGCTCGCCGCCTGGGAGCCGGTCCTCGCGACCATGTCCGGTGACGCTCAGTTTCTGAGCGACCTGGGCTGGACGCATTATTTCGTCGGGTCGTATCAGGCGGCCGTTGACGCATTCGACCGCTCGCTCGCCCTGGACGAGAACAATCCCGATGCGTGGCGTGGCCGTGGCTGGGCCTTGACGAACAGCGGGCGGACGTCGCTCGCGATCGAGTCGCACACCCGCTCGATTGCCATCGCGGATCCCTCTCTTCCTACGCCTCTGCAGGAGGCCTATCGGGGACGCGCATGGGCGTACCTTCACGAGAAGCAATTCGAACGCGCGCGCGAGGATTTTTCGACGGGACTCACGCTGACACATGCCGATGATGTCATCTCGCGCCAGGACTTGAACCGCGGCCTTGGTTGGCTCGCCGTCAAACAGGAACGCTGGCACGACGCCCACCACCAATTCACCGAAGCCATTCGCGCACTCGGCGAACGGCGAGGCCCCGAATACGACAATGCGCGCTCCGGCCTGGGCCGAGCCGATGCCGCGTTGCGCTCGGCGCTCGGGCGAACGGTTCGGGGACCGCTGTCGCCGCGGCGCGACCTCGCCACCGTTCTGACCCCGACCGCCGAGGCGCCCGACCGCCGTTCGCGCGGACACGTACGGAGTCGGTTGGCTACGGATCTTGCCGAAGCCTACTTGAATGCGCAGCGGTACGACGATGCGTTGAGGCTGTTCAGCGAGGCGTACGAGATCGATTCATCCAACCTGCGAGCGGCCATCGGAGCTGGATGGACCACACTACGCCTGGGCAGGCTGCAGCAGGCGAACGCGATCTTCAGGGAAATCGTCCGACTGCCAGGGGTCGACCCGGCGAGCGCGCGAGATGCATTTCATGGGCTCGGATGGATCGCCTACCGTCAGGGGCGAGTGAATCACGCGCTGAAGGACTTCCTGCGCGCCATGCGAATCACCGACCCGCCGCCGACGGCCGCGACGCGCGCGGAGATCAAGAGGGGAGTGCGCTGGGCGCGCTACCTCGCCGGTAGTGGCCATCTGAGCCTGGCAGACATCGCCAGGCACGAAAAAAGGTCCGTGCTCCACGTGCTCGTCCATCTGCAGGGGCGAACACTGCAAAACCGCATCACGTCGCTGTTCGCACGCGGACGCCTTCGGTGATGCTTCGCGAGCGTGTCTGTTTCGGAATGCCTCAGGAAGGCGATGAGGACCTTGTGAGTCCCGATGTGGATTGGCTGCGAGTGCGAGGCCACCTGTTGGAGGGCGATTCGGTGGCGGATGTCAAAGCGCGGATTGATCGTCAGGTCGCTGCCGCGAATCGAAGGGAAGGGAGCGCCAGCGACGCCATTCTCGAGTTGCGCGAACAACTCGCGAACAGGGACGCAGCGCTGCTGCGGCTGCAGGAAGAGCTGGCTGCGAGGAGCGAAACGGTTGACCGGCTGCGGAATCAGAGCGCCGAACTCGCCGCTGCCGTCGCGGATCGGGAGAGGCGCGTCACCGAAGCCTCGGTGGAGATTGTGGAAATGCAGGCGTGGATCCGCGAGCTCGAAACGCGCCTCGTCGGCCGGGAGAGGCGGCGCCGGTGGTGGTGGCGCGGAAGGTGACGCCGTGAGAATCGCCTCTTGAGGCCGGATGTGGGTGCGCCTAGAATGAGCCCCGTCCGTCTATCCGCTGCTTCCGATCGGGTCCTGTTGCATGGCCGAAACGTGTGATCTCTTTTTGACCCACGCGTGGCGATACCACGATGATTGGAAGCACATGGTCGACGTGTTGAACACGCAGGGCATTCGTGCGTGGCGCAATTTCAGTCTGCCATGGTACGACCCGGCGCTCGACCCGCGAACGCCGGAGGGCGGGCAGATTGTGCGCCGCCATCTCGAGGTGCAAATCATTCCGTGTGACGCAGTGCTCCTGCTGTCGGGTGTGTATGACCAGCCGGGTTGCCGCAAATGGGTCGACAGCGAGGTGGAAATGGCACGCCGGCATCACAAGCCCGTTATCGCGATTCCGCCAATCGGTGCCGTCGAGCCAACAGCCGAGGCGCGCGCGCTGGCAGATACCGTGGCGCCGTGGGATGCGGTGGCCATCATGACCCTGGTCCGTCGATACAAGGCGAACCCGTCGGGTCCGACGGACGGTTCCGGACGATGATGTTCAATGAGGTCCGCCAATGCAGTTAGGTGAGGCCACGCTCAAACTGAAGCTCGGGGGTGTCAGCCGCCGCCATGAGGGCACGCACGTGCGCTTCAGCGCGCACCAGTGCTTCCGGCGCGACAACGGTCCGGAGGATCTCGCCTGTCTTACCGCGCTCGAGGCCGCCTGCCGTGGTCACCGGCGGATTGCGGCCGCGGTCGACGATGGCGGCGAGTTCCTCGAGTACGTGTTGCGACACCGGCCCGGGCTGGCGGCGCGAATCACGTGCGTGACGCAGCCGCGGGCATTCGGGATGTCGGCTGCCCGTACCGAGATCGCCGAGTGTCCCGTCGTCCCACCGGCCGAGGTCGCCGCGCACGCAACCGCGGTTCTGCTGGCGGACACCCGCATGTTCCCGCGGATGCAGATGCGGACGCTGCTGCCGGACAGTCTCACGATCATCGACCTCGATGTGATTGCCGAAGTACCCGAACAGACGCCGGCGAGGGCATGGGTGCCGTGGTCGCGCGACGTCATCTACCCGACCTCAGTACCTGAAATCGAATTCAGGTCCGGCCTGGATGTTCTTCTCATCGATTGCCCGGCTCGAAACCTCGGCCTGATGCCGAACGGCCTCGGCTACGTTCACAACACCCTGAAGCACACGAGCGTGAACTTCCAGACGCTCGATCTCGACATCATCGTCTACCACCGGTTTCATGTTCGTCGGTTATTCGATGACGGCGGCTCGGTGACGCATCCCAACGGCAGCGTACTGCCCACCGATCCATGGCAGGCCGAGCATTACGACTTCTGGACGACGATGGACACGCTCGAGCTGATGAAAGGCGACATCGAGGAGATCGTCGCGAAGATCGTGGCGGCGCGCCCGACAGTGCTCGCGATGTCGATTCAGAGTTGCAACGAACGCTTTTCCTCGCGAGTGGTCGAGGGCGTGCGCGCCGGTCTCCCCGATGTCGTGATTGTCGTCGGCGGCTTCTCCTGCTACAACGCCGACATCGGGCTGCGCGGGTTTCCCCAGGCTGACTATATGTGCATCGGCGAGGCGGATCTGACCGCCGGCGATCTCGTCGAGCGGCTGGCGGCCGGTGAACGTCCCCGCAACGTGCCAGGAGTCATGTCGAAATTCGACGACCCGGCGGTGGGCTTCACCGCTGGACGTGTACCGCAACTATAACGGATACCAGTTGACGCCGGTCATCGCCAGCCGGGGCTGTCGATGGTCGCGCTGCACGTTCTGCGCGGAGCGATTCTACTGGCGGATCCGTTCGGCGGAGGCGTTTGTCGACGAGCTTGAATGGCTCGTCGATCAGGGCTGTCACCTGTTCATGTTCAATGAGAGCGACTTGAACGGGATGCCGGAGAAAGTGCTCGAGATCTGCGACGAAGTGATCCGTCGCGAGCTGAACATCAGGCTGACCGGTCAACTGCGCATCCACAAGAAGAGTGACCGCGCCTACTTTCAGAAACTTCGGCAGGCGGGTTTCGTCGCGTTGCGGTTCGGCGTGGACGCGTTCTCCGAGAACGGGCTTCGTCTCCAGAAGAAGGGATATACCAAGGCGACCGTTCGACAGAATCTTCGTGACTGCTGGCAGGCAGGCATCTTCACAGAGGTGAACTGGGTGATCGGCGTCCCGGGGGAGACGGATGAGGATGTCGAAGAAGGGATCGAGTTCATTCTCGAGAACCAGCAGTACATCGGACGCCTCGCCAACATCAATCCGCTGATTCTCGTGAACGGCGGCGTGTACTGGCTCGAGCCGGACAAGCACAACATCGTCTTCCGCGAGCCGAAAGAGACGCTGTTCGCGACGTACCCGCGCGCCATTCCTGCTCATTTGTGGTACAGCACGGAGCCGTACATCGACGAGTTGGTCCGGAAGCGATGGTTCGAGCGGATTATCATGGCGCTGCACGAAGGCGGGTTCGACATCGGCCCGTGGGCGGCGCGCGTCATCGAGGACGTGCAGACGGCCCGTGACAAGATGCGCGTCGGCGATCGCGCGGCGGCAGCGGCTGCGGCCGAACGCGCCGCCTCGACCGCCCTGGCGCGGCCAATCGAGACCGATAACGGTGCACGAGAGCCGGATGCGCAGCGGCTCAGCGACGGCGTCGGTCCGATGCGCGAGGCAGACGCGCCGGCCGTCGGTTCCCTCGAATTCAATCCGGACGCGCGGTCCGCGTCGTACGTGTTCCGCGCGGGCAGTGTCCTGCCGGACGACCACATCGCTCAGCTGGAGAAACGCATCGTTCTCCTCCGCCATGGTGACGAGTTGTTCGCTCTGGACCCGGAACGTCTCGCGCGGGATTTCGGCACGCGTGCATTCGATCCGCAGCAGCCCGGGACGACGCTCGTCGCCGATGCGGACCTGAAGGTCCTGTCGGGCGTCAGCAAGGGTGCGGTGCCGGAACTGCTGCGGTCCGTCGGCGGATACAACGTCGTGCAATTCGATGGCTACTACTACGGGGTTCCGCAGTCGCTCGGCGCGGTCGATTGGGGAAAGACCGACTTGAGCGGTAATCCAGCGGTGTTCATTTCCAGGAGCCTGCGGGACGTGGTACACCGGACAGAGCGGACGCAGGACATTCCGCCACGTTCAGAGAGGCTCCGGAAACGAGCGACACAGCAGGCGTCCGACATCGCCACGCCGCTCATTCAAATCACTCCGCCCGCTCCGTCCAGGCCGTTGCCGCATCTGGTGGCAACCGTGGACACCTACAACGTCGTCGAGTTCGAGGGTTGGTTCTATGGCTTGCCCCATGTGCTCGGTCCCATCGACCTCCTGACCACTGACGTGATCGAGATGCCGGGCGTCATCCGCGACCTGTCGCGTGATGTCGTCGAAGGAGAGATTCGATTAGCCGCTCGTGGCTGAGCGTCCGCTGATATAGATGCGAGTCCTGATCACCGGCGGCTCCGGCTTCATCGGCCGCCATTTGGTACGGGCGTTAACGGGCGACGAGCATCAGCTGTGCCTGCTCGCTCGTACTCCTGGAGTCGACGCCGGCAATATCAGCTTCATCCGATGGGATCCGGAGGATCCCGCTTCCGTGGGTCCACGCGTGGCTGGTTTCGCGCCGGACGCGTGCGTGCACCTGGCGTGGACCGGGATTCCCGACTATTCCGCAACGACCTCCAGGCGCAACCTCGACCTGTCGATCACGCTGATCGACATGCTCCTGAACGACACGCCATGCCGCCGGTTTGTCGGTGCGGGCACCTGCATGGAGTACGGGCGCACGCAGGGTGAATGCGTCGAGAGCGACCCGATTCGCACGACCTCGTATATTGCGTGGGCCAAGCGCGCGATCCACGAGTACCTGCAGTTGCAGGCGCGCACCAGAGCGCTTGCCACGTACTGGCTGCGGCTGTTCTATGTCTACGGTCCGGGGCAACGAAGCGACTCCCTGTTGCCGACGCTGGTTCGAAGCGTCGCTGCCGGCGAGCTGCCGGACATCCGAAATCCCTTCAATGCCCAGGATTTCGTCTACGTCGCCGACGTCGCCGACGCGATGAGGCTCGCGCTCACGACCGGCGCCGAGCCTGGAATCTACAACGTCGGAAGCGGACGCACGGCGACCGTGCTCGATATGTGCAGGCTGGTGGAAGGGATCCTCGACGCACCGGTTCGCCACTCCGAGGTATTGGCCGCCCGGCCAGTGCCTCCGGAATCGACCTGTTTCTGGGCGAATCCATCGAAGACGATGGCGACGCTGAACTGGAAGCCTCGACATTTGCTCGAGGAGGGCGTCCGTCAGCAGGTGACGACGATTCTCGGAGAGCTGCAGCGTGGTGGAGAAGTGCCCGCCTAGAAGTGCTTCGTTCCGAGCATGTGACATGAAGTGCAGGCGGTCGGCACTTGACCTGCCAGAAACATATCCTTGAACGCCAGCAGCGGCGCCGGCTCGTCGAGTCGTCCGAATGCCGCGTCCGGGGTCACCATGCAGCACGGGCTCAGCGTGTTGTTCGGCCCCATGGAGAAGGCGTTGGTGGTGAAGGGACAGCTGTTCGGATCGATGTCCGCGGAGGCGGCGAAGTACAGCTCCAGTTTCTTTTCTGCCTGAATCTGCCGGTACAGCGCTTCGAACTCGGCGCCAAAGCCGGACTCCTCGCCGTATTCGCCGTCCGCAGGGTTGGACGAGGTGTAGAACTGCCGGTTGAACAGCAATCCCTGTGCGCCGGCGTCGACCGCGAATTCGTACGCCCACCGGTATGTCGCCGCGTCGGTCGCATGAAAGCTGAGCACGATCCTGTGCGGGTCGAATGCACCGGTGTGCGCTTCCTTCAACACGAGCTTGATCACATCGAGGTTGTACTTCTGGCCTCGCTCGGTGTGCCGGTAGATACTGAGATTGAGCATGTTGAGCCCGGCGTCACGCATCTGCTCGAGCAACGTCCTGTTCAGCCGCAGGACGTTCGACGTGACGCTGACAACGATCCCCTTGCGCCTGAAGAAGCGGATGATCTCGACGAACTCCTTGTTCAGCGTGGGTTCCCCGCCGATCAGGACGACGCGGCTCACGCTTCGAAAGAGGCTCTGCCCGTAGTTGGCCTTGATCTGATCGAGATCGAAATCGAGCCTGCCGACGGTCTTCTTGTTGATGACATCGA
>WNFK01062845.1_pt1 | contig 12331 bp, 12 predicted proteins | sample 5400281 | NCBI WGS metagenome assembly WNFK01 (sample SAMN13153350, study PRJNA577476) | soil metagenome | isolation source: 20 cm soil on Douglas fir-dominated hillslope | place: USA:California | collected 2013-09-17
AAGGTGGAGCACTTCACCATGAAGGCGCACGTGGATGCCGTGGTCCGGTCTGCCGGCTTCGAGCGCTACACGTTTGTCGAGGCGCCGTTCTACTTCCAGAATTTTCTGAAGACGCTCCTACCGCAGCCCCTGCCGGACGGTCGTCGCGGTTGGGCGGTCCCGATGGATCCCGCAGCGCGCGTCATCCACGCCGGGGACATCACCGAGCTCGGTCGAACCGTGGCTGCCGCGTTCGACGCCGGAGCCGAGCTGGAAAACGGTAGCTACCTCGCCGCGTGCGGCGGCACGTACTCGTGGGACGATTTCGTGGCGACGCTCAATGCGCTCGGACACGACGTCCAGGTGGTAAGGGTCGCGCCGGAGGTCTTTGACGGCTTCTTCCCCGGCGCCAAGGAGCTGCGCGAGATGTTCCAGTACTTCGAGGCGCATACCTATTTCGGTCCGGACGCGCAGACCGCCATCGCCGCAGCGAATGCCCTCGTTCCCAGCGGCTTTACCGCCTTTTCCGAGTGGGCGCGCAAGAACATGAAGCCGGGCGGCTGAGCCGGGCCGCTTTGATGTAGCTGGCGGCAGAAAGCGTCCCATTGAGATCACGGCGAAGATCGCCGGAAACTCAATACTCGTCGTCGGCGGCGCTTGCTCGCAAACGCGGTCAAAACAAACGCAAGTTTGGGAAAGACGCAAGTCGCGCCGCGTGCTTGCCTTGCTCTGTTCTTGAGAGAAGGGTGAAGTTCACCCTCACCAAGGCCGCCCGAAGTCACCGAGGAACGGAGCCACCGCCATGAACGCCACCCGCTATTTACCGTTCGTTGGTCGCCTGTTCATCGGCTTGCCCTTCGTCGTGAGCGGTCTGAGTAAACTCGCGACCTACGGTGCGACGATCGGGCTGATCGCGTCCTCCAGCCTCCCGCTGCCCCCTCCGCTGGGTGCGCCGTGAAGCGGGAGCTCCCCGGGTCCGCCGGAAGAAGTTTGACGTTTTCCGGGAGTCTATCGACGGATTTCGTTTCGTGAGCGGGGCAAGCACACGAGAGGAAATCCAACGATGCACGACGATATCGAGTGTAGTGCGCTGCAGGAAGATGGGAGAATCTGCCGGATCGGGGGATAACACAATGTTTGCGGGATCTAACAAGCGGTCATTCGTACGAAATTCAATTCTTGCCAGCCTATCTCTGCCGGACCTTGCCGCAGTGGGCGAGTTTGCTGAGTCCATTGTCCTGAGGGAACGCATGGTTCTCCATGAGCCAAGGAGGAGGATTGAGTACGTTTATTTCATTGAGACCGGAGTGGTCTCGCTGCGGATTGTGGCCGGACAAAACCTCATTGAGAGTGCGGTGGTCGGATTTCAGGGTGCGGTTGGGGCTTCGGCACTCTTTGGAGGGCATATTTCAACCCACCAATCCGTCGTGCTTTTCCCTGGAAATGCGCTGAGAGTTCACGTCGACTCCTTACGTAGGTTGATAAACGACCGGCATCACCTTCGCGTGCGTCTCTCACGACATGTTCAGACGCTCCTTATGCATTCCGCTCAAACCGGATTATGCGGCGTTCGACACGATCTCGAACAGCGGGTGGCATGCTGGGTCTGTTTGACATGCGATGCCCTCGGCGGTCCCATTCTTCACGTTACGCATGACTACCTTTCCGATGCGTTGGGGTTACGCCGCCCAGGAGTAACGGAAGCGCTTATCCGCTTTGAAAACGAAGGCCTAATCTACAAGACGCGAGGCCTCTTGCACGTAAAGGAACGCAAACGTCTCGAGCAAAAGGCTTGTAGCTGTTACAGCATCATTGCAGGCGAGTATGCGTCAGCTGAACTTCCAACGAGCTCAGAAGAGCTAGCGGAAGCGCAAGGCGAACTCGGAAGGCGTGCTCCATCCAAGTTGCGAGTGTGGTCGAGTGCCGTTGTAGAAGTAGCGACGTAGCGACGACTGCAATCCCAAAAATTAAACTTGACGATCGTAAAAATTAGTGTAGGGTCATCTAATAGGAAGAGCGGTCGACTCCGGCCCGGAGCGACAGGATCAATGGGAGGAAGCTATGGAAGTCGTCGAGACCGACGTGCTGGTGGTTGGAGCTGGACCCGCCGGGCTGACCGCCTCGGCTCTGCTGGCCCGTGCCGGCGTCAAGGCGATCGGGATCACGAAATATCCCGGCACGGCCGAATCGCCGCGCGCACACATCACCAACCAACGAACTGCGGAAATCCTGCGCGATCTCGGAGTCGAGGATCACCTGCGTCAGACCGCCATGCCGCACGAGCTGATGGGCACGCAGATCTTCGCCACTTCATTCGCCGGACTAGAGTTGTCGCGGACTTCAGCATGGGGCGCCGGCATCGATCGGGTCGCGGATTACAGAAAGGCGAGTCCCAGCGCGATGTGCAACATCTCGCAGCACAAGCTCGAGCCGATCATTCTGGAAGCCGCAACGCGGCACGGAGCGGATATTCGCTTCAACCAGGAGTTGGTCGACATGGAGCAGGATCGCGATGGCGTCTCGGCGCGGATCGTCGAACGACCGACGGGCCGGGAATACCTGATCCGGTGTAAATACCTGATCGGTGCGGATGGTGGCCGCAGCTTGGTCGCCACGAAGTCGGGGTTCGAGTTCGATGGACGTTTCAACATCGGCGAGGCGATCAGCGTGTGGCTCGAAGCGGATCTGACGCGCTTTACGCGGCACCGATCAGGAGCGATCGCCTTTATTACGCCGCAGGCGAGCGAGATCTGGATGAGCATCTGGCCGTGCGTGACGCCCTGGACTGAATGGAATCCGTTCTTTTTCCGTCATGGATGGGCGCCTGGTTCGACCGACGAAGAATTCCTCAAGGGCTACATTCGCGAAGCGATCGGTGATCCGACCGTGCCTTTCAGGATCAAGAAAATCTCGCCCTGGCAGGTCAACCACGTTGTGGCCAAGGGCTACCGACGTGGCCGCGTCTTCCTTGCTGGCGATGCGGCGCACCGGCATTCGCCGGCGAATGGGCTAGGCTCCAATACGTCGGTCCAGGACTCCTACAACCTAGCCTGGAAGCTCGCTCTTGTCCTATCCGGCGGAGCCGACGAAAGCCTCCTTGACAGCTACAATGACGAGCGTCAGCCGATCGGGCGCAAGGTGATCGATCGCGCCATGAAGAGCCACACGGAAATCGAGCCGTGGTCGGAGGCGGCTGGCCTCAGGCCAGGCATGAGCAAACAGGACGCCAAGGAGAATATCGAGCAGCTGTTCGGCGCGTCGGAGATCGGCGAGAAACGGCGCGAAGCCCTGTTAGCGGGTGTCGATTTGATGAACTACCAATTCAACGCACACGGCGTAGAGCTGGGTCAGCGCTATCGTGGCGGAGCGATCGCGTCTTCTGAGCCGTTCCCCGAATATCGGCGTGACCCGGAGCTCTACTTCCAGCCCGACGCGGTTCCAGGATCGCATATCCCGCACGTCTGGCTGCAGCACAATGGGGCGGCAATCTCGACGCTCGATGTGTGCGACTATTCCAGGTTCACACTCATCGTGGGTGTCGGCGGAGGGAGTTGGGCCGAGGCAGCCGCAACCATTGCGTCCGAACTCGACGTGCCGTTAAAGACCGTTCGCATCGGCTTGCGCCAGGACTTCGATGATGTTGACGGAGAATGGATCAAGATCCGCGAGGTGTCCGACCATGGCTGCTTGCTGGTGCGGCCGGATCGCTTCATCGCCTGGCGAAGCCACGATCTCCCCAGTGATCCTACAACAGCACTTCGTCAAGCCATGCTCTCGGTCCTGGGACGCGGCAACTGACCGTAAGCACCGGGCACGACCGGCGTCGCGATTTCGATCACGATGGCTGGCGGAAGTGCCGCAATTTCTGACGGAGATTGACCGCACAGTGAGAGTGGGGCAGCAGGCGTTCATAGGTGCCGGCGGGTATGCCCTCTTCTTGCTTTCGACCAAATTCGGGGTGAATCCGTTCTTGGCTGTGCCCCTGTCTGTGGTCGTACCCGTCGCCCTGGCCATCCCATCTTATCTTTTGCTCGGGCGTCTCGACGGGCCATATTTCGCCATCGGAACGTGGGTGTTGGCCGAAGTATTGCGACTCACAACAACGAACACTCCATATCTAAATGGCGACGCGGGAATGTCTCTCAGCGTGATGGCCCGATATAATCAGGATCAGCGGCAGATCGCGCTAGCGTTCCTTTGTGCGGCGCTCCTCCTGGTTGGGGGCACGTATTGGCTTCTTAGATCCAGCTACGAACTTGCCTTGACCGCGATGCGGGACGATCCGGTTTCTGCCGAGAGCCAAGGAGTGAACGTGAAGCGCTTGCGCCTCGTCGTATTCGTCTTGGCTGCTGCGGGAAGCGGACTGGCTGGTAGCATCTATTATATGGCGCAGCTCAGAATTACCCCGGAGTCGGGTTTTGATCCCGATTGGTCCTCAGTCTGCATTTTCATAGTGATGGTGGGCGGGATAGGACGAATCGAAGGTCCGATCATTGGAGCGCTGCTCTATTTCTTCGCCACGAGATTTTTTGGCCAATACGGCGCCACCTATCTCGTGGTGCTGGGACTCTTAACGCTCTTTATGGCACTTTACTCACCGGGCGGGTTATGGAGTCTCTTCTTGAAGGTTCGCAATTGGCCCTGGTTTCCGGTTTCGCAGTTCCTCATTCTTAATGAAGCGTAGGTGCTTCTCCCCTGTGATAGCTATGCGTCCTGCGTTCCACGACGTGATTGCGCGTAACTGCGCCATTAGGCCTTTGAATGTGGACCCAAGCGACGCGCGACCAGGTGGCGGCCATTGAGAAGAAGACCAAGCGATATCCCAGCGACCTTAAGAACCAACATGAGGCCGCTGCGGGGTCGGGCGCAGCGCGGTCAGCGGATCGAAGCGAAGGCACCACATGGCCGTTGGCAGACCACGACCCTTTCTGGCCGCCTTGCGCCACGATCGCGTCGTGGCTCCTTGGCTGATTGACGGGTCGATCAACGGTGCAACCTTTCAGCTAATGTCGAGAAGGTCTTGGTTCCGGCACTGCGCCGAGCCGACATCGTCATCATGGACAATCTCGGCTCGCACAAGGGCAAGGTTGTACGCCGAGTCATTCGTGCAGCCGGTGCCCGGCTCTTCTACCTGCCAAATTATTCACCTGACTTGAACCCGTCGAGCAGTTGTTCGCCAAGCTTGAGCATTGGCATTGCATAGCCGCACAACAAATCATCGAGACCGTGTACCATGCCCATCGGTCCCATCCTTGGCACGGTTACATCAGCCGAACGCGCAAACTACTTCGCCAACTGCGGATATGATTAAGCCTAATCCCATCACGCTCCAGTGTCCTGAACCAGAAGTTCGCGACATTTTCAGGCTCCGGCATGGGCATTGTATCGACAGAAGCGTTCGATTGAGGCGAGGATATCGTCTGCGGATTTTGTCCACCGGAACGGCCTGGGATCGGCATTGTGGTGGCGAATGAAGGAATCGATATCGCGCTTGAGCGCGGCCACGCTCCGATAGATGCCGCGTCTGATCTTTTTTGTCGGTCAGTAGCGCGAAGAATCTCTCGACCTGGTTGAGCCAGGACGCACTCGTGGGTGTGAGGTGCACATGCCAGCGCGGCCGCTTAGCGAGCCACTTGCAGATCAGCGGCGTCTTGTGCGTGGCGTAGTTGTCCATGACCAGGTGCACATCGAGATTGTCCGGTACCGCGGCCTCGATCTCATCGAGAAATTTGCTGAACTCGGCGGCGCGATGTCGGCCATAGCACTTGCCAATGACCCGCCCCGTCGCGACGTCGAGGGCAGCAAACAACGAAGTCGTGCCGTGACGGGTGTAATCATGGCCGCGCCGTGCCGGTTGACCCGGCCGCATCGGCAACATCGGCTGGCTGCGGTCAAGCGCCTGGATCTGGGACTTCTCGTCCACACAGAGAACGATGGCATGCTCTGGCGGTGAGACGTAGAGGCCAACGACGTCCCGTACCTTGGCCACGAAATCCGGGTCGGTCGAGAGCTTGAAAGTCTCCATGCGGTGGGGTTGAAGACCGAAGGCACGCCAAATGCGCTGAACGCTTGAGACCGATAGTCCGCTGGCCTTCGCCATGCCACGCGAGCTCCAATGAGTGGCGTCTGCAGGCAAGCTCTCCAGGGTCTTCACGATCACACCCTCAATGCGAATGTCATCAATCGTGCGAGGTGCACCGGAACGCGGCTCGTCGTATAAGCCCTCCATCCAGCGTTCGACAAAGCGCCGACGCCACTTACCGACCGTCACGTCATCCAGGCCAAGGCTGGCCGCTACCTCCTTGTTCTGGCGCCTTCCGCGCAGGCCAGCACAATCCGCGCCCTCAGGGCCAGTGCCTGCGCCGTCTTGCGGGCTTGCGTAAATGCCCTTAGCTCCGATCGCTCTTCCTCGCTCAGTGCCAAGGGCGGCCAATCGCCGACCCATCGATAACTCCATCGCTGCCAACGGCGCTATGTTGGCACGGCAATGCGAATCTATCGCGAATCTAATGTTGCGAACTTCTGACTCGGGATACTAGCAGGCTGAAGAACTCGGCCGCACGCAAGTGTGTCTAGCCTATCTTGTTGGAAGCAGGGCACTGACTTCCGGCTCTGCAGCATGATCTAGTCTTTGGTCTGTTTGGTACTGATGTAGTTCGTTACGTACTAATTCAGTTCGTTACGTACGAACGTGAAACTTAAGTGGCACACCAAGGCGGCGCATTCAAGCGAGCGTCCGTTTCGTACAAATCTTCGCCTTCACCTCTCACCTGATTTCGGTAAACGTCTCGAACGCGCCGGTGAATTAGATTCCTCCGATCGCCGCGCTGAATGACACTCTCGGATCAGAGTGCTGTCGCAGCGGGTGAAGCTTTGGAGGGGAGGGGCTTCGGGTTACCGAACAGAATTCGGATGGCCTGTCGTTACAACCAATCTTGGAGGCCTTCATGAATTTAATGAAAAGTGTGATTCTGGGCTCGGCGACGAGTCTACTTGTTGCAGGTGGCGCCGGGGCAGCAGATCTTCCCGTGAAAGCCAAAGCGGTCGAATATGTGAGGATCTGCTCCCTGTACGGTGCGGGATTCTTCTACATTCCTGGTACCGACACTTGCATCAAGCTAGGCGGTTATTTGCGCGTCGACGTGAACTACAACGCGGGTGTCAGTGATGCTCCGTTCTGGAATGGTGAGGGCGCCATCCGTGACCGCTACGCCAACTGGTACAATGATCTTGCGCGTATGGCGTTGACGGTTGATACGCGTACGGCGACGGAATACGGCGTGGTTCGTACTTTCGGTCAGGTCGACCTCAACTTCGCAACTTACGGTGCAGGGAACTCAATCGGCTATGCGGGGAGCTTGTTCCCGGTGGCGAGTGCCGGCCAGCTCAACAACTTAACCGCTGGTAACGGCTATGTTGGGGTGGAGTATTTGTTAATCCAGTTCGCTGGCTTTACATTCGGTAAGTCTGCTTCGGCCTATAATACGCCGTGGCACGGCTTTTTAGGCAACAACACTGCCTACCTGGTTGGCGGCTATGACACTGTTTCTGGTATCGTAAACGCGCAATACACGGCCCAATTCGGCAATGGCGTGTCGCTGACCGTCGGTGTCGACGACTCCAGCGCCAACCAGTACAATCGCACGCAGATCATCAATGCGATCGGGGGCGCGCCGGCGTTGGCTAACCTGGCGCTTCCGGGCGTGCCCGGTACGTTCGCAGGCGCCCAGGGTGGCCAGATCACCTTCATAGGCGGTTGCGCCCCCTACTATACGCCGTTCGGTTGCGCTTATGGCGGGGCGGTGGTTCCTGACTTCGTTGGCAACGTCCGCGTTGATCAGGCTTGGGGTCTCTTCCAGATCTCCGGCGCGATCCACGACAACCATGCAGGTTACTTCCAAGGTGCAAATGTAAACACCAGCGTGGACGCGCTGACCGGGTTCAACCAGGCTGGCTTCATCAACTTCGGTCACCCTGGTGATGCTTTTGGTGGCGCGGTTGAGGCCTCGTTACAGATCAAGAACATCCCGACGGGCCCCGGAGACGACATCAAGGTCGACGGCAGCTGGTCCTTGGGTGCCTCGAAGTACGTGCTGGGTACCGCGGCGCCCCTCCCTTCTTCGTTCAACATTTTGAACGGCTCTCGGTATGCAATGGGCATTGTAACGGACGCGATCTACTCGGGTCAGAGCCCTGGAAATTGCACTGCCGCTGTCGCCGGTGGTTTGGGCTGCAACGGCAATCCACTAACGCAGCTGCAGCTGACCCGCGGGTGGGGCTTCCGCGGTGCCTTCAACCACAACTGGGACGCTTACTGGTCGACAAGCTTGTTCGGCGGCATTGCCGGGCTCAGCTACAACCAAACGGCCAAGACGCTGTACTGTAACACCTATGTTGCTAACGCTGGCGTTGCCATCGCGGGCGGTGGCGTGACCCACGGCGGTGGTACGGGCGCCATTTTCACCCCGGGGTCGGTATGTGATCCTGGTTTCACGATCTCGGAAATCGGTATCGTCACTCGTTGGACCCCCGTCAAGAACCTGACCTTCAGCGCGGAAGCTATGTACACCTTCCTCAAGACCAACATGTCGGGTGGCGCTGTACCGGTCTCCGCTGCAACAGGTGGTGCGACGGGCCCGTCGACGGCGTTGGTGCTTCCAACTACCTTTTACAACTTTGGCAGCAACGGCAACGCCTCACTCAACGTGCGGGTTCAGCGGAACTTCTAAAGTTAAACAACCGAAGGAGGTAACTTAAATAAGTGTGTTAATCTCCAAACCCTCCGGCAATGCCCTGCCGGAGGGTTCTCTAATTCACGGTGCTGCTTCCGGTTCGCGCAGGGGATAAACTTTGAGTGGCGCTTAGATATAATGATTATGGATGGGCGTTCACATGCGAACGTCTGACCGCTGGATCGAGCGGGCTCGACATGTGTGCGACACTGACTTTTGCACAAATCTAAACCAGAGCCGGTGCGCCGGTTAGAGGTGTTCACCGGAATCGGACGACGCGGCGCCTGGACAACAGATCAGAAGGCGCAGATTGTTGCCGAGAGCTCGGAAGGCGAGATATTGGCTTTCCAGCCGACATGGATTTGGAATCCGCGCTGACATTTCCAGACTCCGTATCGGCGTGCTTCAAACGTGCGGCATCGCTTGTCCAGCTCTCGGGAAGAAACAGCCGCAATGTCAGCATGATTGGTACTTCGCCTCGCGCCAGCGTCGGATATGCCTGAGTAGTCTTGCCCAACGCCGAAGCATACTGCGCAGCGATACCGACTGAAAGCGTGCCTTTCTTAGCTATCGCGGTGTCATCACTCGCCAGCAGCGCATCGCTGCCGCAAATTCGTAGTCACCTGCAAGCCGTTCCACCATCGGACTGAATGCTCTCGGGGTCGCCACGACCGACCAGCGCTGACACGGGGCACATCTTTCGCCGAAAAATTGCTTCAGAAAGCGTCCAAGCTCCTTCCGCCAATCTGATCTCCTGCTTCTCATGGTCGGCGCCTCAAGGGTGGCGTTAGGGTCCAGACTCATTAAGTCCATCATTACAAGAACGGCGGTGAGGCAGACAAGGCTGGGTATTACGAGCCAGTCGTACGGGTTGCGATGCGCCTAAAGTCTTTGAGCCCGTTGAAGGCGCGCTCGATGCGTTAGCGCAGCTTGTAGAAGCGCTTTGAGAAGCTAAACGGTTGTTTCCTGTTGGAGCGATTTGGGATGACCAGTTTACGCGCTCATCCCTCGCGCAATTCTACGCTGGCGCCGAGCATACGCTTCGCCGGTCGCGCGAGCCGACATACAGATGGATGATCCCGTCACCGTCCAGTTCGCAAGCGGGACAACCGGATTGAAGGGCGACACTCTCACACCATAGGTGACGCGTAAGTGGAGGCGCTTGGCTGCAGGCGCGCCTTGCTCTCTGACTCGCATCATGCGGCAGGAGCCGCGTTTCGCGTGCGACGCGGCCGCGCAGCCGGTCTGTCGAGCGAGGCTGTCATGCACACGTCGGTCGAAGTCACGAAAAGGTCTTGCGCGATGTGGTGAGCGAGCAGGCCGATTGTCTGGTTTCACTGGGCGGAGGTTCGATGACGGGCCTCGGCAAGGCTCGTGCACCGTACCGACCTTCGGCAGGTCGTGATCCCACGACCTATGCCGGGTCCGAGGCCACGCCGATTCTCGGTCAGACACCGAAGGTGGCCGCAGGACCACCACTCGCACAGCTAAGTGCGGCCGCAGACCATCATCTACGATGTCGACCTCAGGCTCGGCCTGCCTGCGCGCCTTTCGGTGGTCTCCGGGTTAAACGCGATGCACACGGCGTCGAAGCGCTCTATGCGAAGGACGCAAATCCGGTGACGTCGATGCTGGCGGACCGTGAAATCGCAGGCATTGCCGCATGCGCTTCCAAAGATCGCTCGCGACAGTCGCGACGCTTCCGCGCGATCGGAAGCGGCGCCTGGGCCTGCGGCAACTGTGTTGGGACGGTCGGAATGTCGTTGCATCACAAGCTGTGCCACGTGCTCGACGGCAGCTTCGACCTTCCGCCAAGACGCTCGCGGTGATCCTTTCCCATGCTGCGGCCTACAAACGAAAGCGGCTGCCGACGCGCTTGATCGAATCGAGCGCGTGCTCAGCTCCGAGAGTGCCGCCGGTGGACTATTCGATCTCGCCGCCAAACTCGAGAGACCCACCTCGCTGCGCGATCTCGGGTCGATGATCGAACTTGGGACAAAGCCGTGCGCATCGCGGTGTCCGCATCGATTCCCGGCCGGTCGAGAAGCAGCAATACGCGCGCTGCTTGAAGACGCATTCCATGGTCGGCGGCCGCAGAAGTTAGTTCCAATGCAACACGCCCGCCAGGAGTTCATCCTGCTCTCCAATATTTCTCGGAGTTTCGATGCTGGTCGACCCGTGAACAACCGCGGCGGAACGGGGCCGATTCAACGGTGCTCGGTCCGTTTGCTGCCGGGCTGCAGCGCGAGCTCGAGCGTGGCGAATATGATCCTGCTGCGCGAGGAGGATGGCCCCCGCTTCTTGTCGAAGGAACGGTCGCGTGATCAAACGGGACACCGATACCCAATTCCCTGGTTGAAGTCTAGCAGACAGCACCAAACCGGCTTTACGAGGTGCAAGACGACGCGCAGCCGGAGGGGCGTCTGTGCGCCAGCTTCCGCACCGACAAGCCGGCAATTTCAACTTCAAGTCAATCTTGCCCGTCAGCTGTTCCATTCCCCTCGACGGAGCTGCCGGACAACTGCTCCGGACAATGGGGCGGCATCCGTTCCGGTCCGCACACGTTCATTTCACAATAAGTGCCAGCGGCCACCGAATGCTGCTCGGCATCCGTTTCCGCCCGTCGAGAGCGATACTGTGTTCGGGGTCAAGCCGTCGCTGATCATGCCCCCGGAGAAGCGCGTCGTTCTCGATCGTCTACCACTTCGGCCTTAAGCCGCTTGACCAGGCATGATCCTTAACGGGCCGAGAGGAACGTGCTATGGGGGAATAATGAAGAGAAATGCGTCAGCTCTCCAGGATGCCGCCGTTCCGCGTCCCGGCGCCCGCAGCCGTCCGCAAAAGCGCGCCGAGCAGCAGCGCGCTGTCAATACGCGCCGCGCCATCCTGAACGCCGCATTGGCGGAGTTCGCCGAGAAGGGCTTCGATGCTGCCAGTATTCGCGTCATCGCCGATCGAACCGGGCTACAACACCCCCTTATTACCTACCATTTCCGCAACAAGGATATTCTATGGCGTTCTGCCGCCGAATATGCCTTCGAACAGATCCGCGAGGAGTGGGACCAGTTTGACGAGACCAGTGTCGGGATGTCGCCACTTGACCGATTGCGCGCGGAATATCGGACGCTGTTCAAATACACCGTCGCCTTGCCGGAATTCCATCGTTTCATGCGTCAGGAATGCACCACGAACAATCCGAGGCTGAAATGGGTTGCTAAGACGGTCGTCATGCCGTTGATCGATCGCCTCCTTCCGCAGATCGCAGCGCTACAGAAGAAGCGGGTACTCCCTCAAATGGAGCCGATCCTCTTCCACTATATGATGGTGAGCCTGACGGCCGTGCTCTCGGAGTTCGGGCCTGAGATGCGCATCACCAGCAAGCTTGCGGCCGACGATCCCGGAGTCGTGGCGAGCTATTGGCGGGGTGTCGAGAAAATGGTCTTCGGCAAGTCTCCGCCAGATGCGAACATCGATGCCTTCACGCCGCGGCGAAGCGGATAGCTGGGTCATCGAACCACGAACGCGACCAGGACAGTTGCCCGCCGCGCTCGCGGATCGCCGTGCATAATGCTCGCTGCTCGTGGAGATCGACGGACGATGGTGCGTGACTTCCCCGGTTC
>WNFK01221155.1_pt2 | contig 12322 bp, 12 predicted proteins | sample 5400281 | NCBI WGS metagenome assembly WNFK01 (sample SAMN13153350, study PRJNA577476) | soil metagenome | isolation source: 20 cm soil on Douglas fir-dominated hillslope | place: USA:California | collected 2013-09-17
TGCGGGAGTTGAGATCCCACTCCCGCCACGGCGCGATCACGGTCAGGTCGGGGGCCAGCGCGGCGTAGGTCAGCTCGAAGCGCACCTGGTCGTTGCCCTTGCCGGTGGCCCCGTGGCTCACCGCGTCCGCGGACTCTTTTCGCGCCACGTCCACCTGAGCCTTGGCGATGAGGGGCCGCGCGATCGAGGTGCCCAAGAGGTAGGAGCCCTCGTAGACCGCGTTGGCGCGGAGCATCGGGAAGACGAAGTCGCGGACGAACTCTTCTCGAAGGTCGACTATATGCACCGTTGACGCGCCGGTGCGGAGCGCCTTCTCCTTGACCGGGATCAGCTCCTCACCCTGCCCCAGGTCCGCGCAGTACGCCACGACCTCGCAGCGGTAGGTCTCGATGAGCCAGCGCAGGATGACCGAGGTGTCGAGGCCTCCCGAGTACGCGAGCACGACCCGCTTGACCGTCTTGGGCATGACCGTCCTGGACACGATTAGTCCCCGCCGAGCAGGTTGAGGATGATGGCCTTCTGGGCGTGCAGGCGGTTCTCCGCCTGCTCCAGGATCAGGCTGCGCGGCCCGTCGAGCACCGCGTCGGTGATCTCTTCCCCGCGATGGGCGGGCAGGCAGTGCATGACGAGCGCGTTGCCGGGGGCGAAGCCCAGGAGCCGGTCGTTGAGCTGGTAGCGCTGGAACGCCTCGAGCCGCTGCTCGCGGTCGCTCTCCTGGCCCATGCTGATCCAGGTGTCGGTGTAGACCACGTCGGCGTCCTCGAGCGCCTCGCGCGCCTCGGTGGTGAGGCGCACGCGCCCCCCCATCGCCCGGCAGGCCTCCAGCACCGCCGCGTCCGGCTCGTAGCCCGGCGGGGTGGCCACCACCGCGCGGGCGCCCAGCATCGCCCCCACCAGCAGGAGCGAGTTGCAGACGTTGTTGCCGTCGCCCACCCACGCGAGCCGCAGCTTGGCTAGGTCGACGCCCCGCTCCCAGAGCGTGAAGAAGTCGGCCATCGCCTGGCAGGGATGCTCGAGATCGGAGAGCCCGTTGATCACCGGGACCGACGCGTTCGCGGCGAGCTGCTCGAGGGTCCGGTGCGAGAACACGCGCGCCGCCACCACGTCCACCCAGCGCGAGAGGTTGCGGGCCACGTCGGGCACCGACTCCCGCTTGCCCATCCCGATCTCTTGGGCGGCCAGGTACACCGCGGCGCCCCCCAGCTGGATCATCGCGACCTCGAAGGTCACGCGCGTGCGCAGCGACGGCTTCTCGAAGATGAGGGCCATGGTGCGCCCGGGCAGCGGGGTCGAGCGGTCGCGCGCCTTGGTCTTCGACTTGAGCTCGGCCATGAGGGCGAAGAGGCGCGGGAGGTCCTCCCGGGCCAGGTCGCGGATCGACAGGAAGTGCTTCACTTCGCGAAGCCACCCAGGGCCTGGTCGATGATCTCGACCCCGTGACGGATCGCGGCCTCGTCCACCACCAGGGGCGGGGCGAGCCGGAGCGTGTTGTCGCCCGCGCTGAGCGCGAGCAGTCCGCGCTCGCGACAGGCCGAGATCACCTCGCCCACCGGCGGCACCAGGTCCATGCCGACCAGGAGGCCCCGGCCCCGCACCGCGGTCGCCGCCTTCGGATGGCGCGCGCGCAGCGCCTCCAGGTGCTCGCGCAGCACGCGTCCCATCGCGGCCGCCCGCTCCGGCAGCCGCTCCTCCATCAGGGTGGCGAAGACGGTCACGCCGACCGCGGTGGCGAACGGGTTGCCGCCGAAGGTGGAGCCGTGGGTGCCGGGCGTGAACGCGGACGCCACGCTCTCGGTGGCGAGGGTCGCCCCGATCGGCACTCCGTTGGCGAGGGCCTTGGCCAGGGTCATGATGTCCGGCTCGATCCCGGAGTGCTCGTAGCCCCACAGCCGGCCGGTACGGCCCATGCCGGTCTGGATCTCGTCCAGCACCAGGAGAATGCCGGCCTCGTCGCAGAGCTTGCGGAGACCGGGGAGGTAGCCGTCGTCCGGGATGTTGATCCCGCCCTCGCCCTGGATCGGCTCGACCATCACCGCCGCGGTGTGACTGTCGATCGCCCGCTCCACCGCGCGCAGGTCGTTGAACGGCACGTACTTGAACCCGCCCGGCAGCGGCTCGAAGCCGTGGTGGTACTTCTCCTGGGCGGTGGCGGTCACGGTGGCCAGCGTGCGGCCGTGGAAGCCGCCGCGCATCGTGATGATGTCGCCGCGGTCGCTGGCCCCGTGCTCCTTGGCCCACTTGCGCGCGAGCTTGATGGCGGACTCGTTGGCCTCCGCGCCCGAGTTGGAGAAGAACACCCGGTCCGCGAAGGAGTGGTCGCAGAGCAGCTTGGCGAGCTGGGTCTGCTGCGGGATGTAGAACAGGTTGGAGACGTGGAGCAGGGTCGCGGCCTGCTCACGCATGGTCCCGACCACCTTGGGATGGCTGTGGCCGAGCGCGGTCACCGCGATGCCGCCGGTGAAGTCGAGGTACTCCTTGCCGTCGCTGTCCCACACCCGCACGCCCTCGCCGCGCACCAGGGCCACCGGGGCGCGCTTGGCGGTGTACATCAGGTGCTTGTCCGCCCACTCGATCAGCGTCTTCGTGTCCGTCATGTGCTTGGGCCTCGCGGGTGAGTGCGGCTCACAGGACTATTTCCGTGCCGATACCTTCCTTGGTCAGCACCTCGAGCAGGATCGCGTGGGGGACGCAGCCGTCGATGATGTGGGCCTTCTGGGCCCCGCCGGTGAGCGCCCGCAGGGAGGACTCCACCTTGGGGAGCATGCCCCCGTCGATGACCCCCGCCTTGATGCCGGTCACGTCGGTCAGGTGGATGAGCTTCTCCGCGCACAGCGCGGCGGCGACGTCCCCCGCCACCAGGTCCGCGTTGATGTTGTACGTCTCACCGCTCTCCCCCACCCCGACCGGGGCGATCACCGGGATGAACCCGTTCTCCTCGAGGAGACGGATCGGCTCCGGGTTGACCGCCTCCACCTCGCCGACCAGGCCGATGTCGACCGAGGTCCCGTCCGGCATCCGGTGCAGGCGCTTGCGGGCCCGCAGGAGACTCGCGTCCTTGCCGGAGAGTCCCACCGCGCGGCCCCCGTGCAGGTTGATCAGGCCCACGATCTCCTTGTTGATCTTGCCGACCAGCACCATCTCGACGATCTGGACCGTCTCCTCGTCGGTGACCCGCATGCCGCCCACGAAGCGGGGCTCCTTGCCGAGCCGCTTCATCAGGGCCCCGATCTGCGGCCCCCCGCCGTGCACGATGACCGGGCGGATGCCGACCAGGCGGAGCAGGAGCACGTCCTTGGCGAACTGCTCCTTGAGGTCGGTCTGCTCCATCGCCGCGCCGCCGTACTTGATCACGAGGGTCTTGCCCTGGAAGGCGCGGATGTACGGCAGCGCCTCGATCAGAACCTCGGCGCGCTGGACCAGCTCGGGGGTCGCCATGGTTTGCTCGTCCATCCCTATAAGATGTAGCGGGAGAGATCCTCGTCCTTCACCACGTCGGCCAGATGCGCGTTCACGTACTCCGCGTCGATCACGAGCTCCTGCCCGCTCATGTTCGGCGCGTCGAAGGACACGTCCTCCAGGAGCCGCTCCATCACCGTGTACAGGCGGCGGGCCCCGATGTTCTCGGCGCGCTGGTTCACGGTGCACGCGATCTCGGCGATGGCCTCGACCGCGTCCGGCGTGAAGGAGAGCGTCACCCCTTCGGTCCTCAAGAGCTCCACGTACTGCCGGGTCAGGGCGTTCTGAGGCTCGCTCAGGATGCGGATAAAATCCTGCCGCGTCAAGGGCTCCAGCTCCACCCGGATCGGGAACCGGCCCTGCAGCTCGGGGATGAGGTCGGACGGCTTGGCCACGTGGAAGGCGCCCGCCGCGATGAACAGGATGTGATCGGTCCGGACCATCCCGTACTTGGTGGTCACCGTCGAGCCCTCCACGATCGGCAGGAGGTCCCGCTGCACGCCCTCTCGCGAGACGTCGGGCCCCCGGCCGCCCTCGCGGCCCGCGATCTTGTCCAGCTCGTCGAGGAAGACGATCCCGGAGTCCTCGACCCGCCGGATCGCGAGGCCGACCGCCTCGTCGACGTCGACCAGTTTCTGGGCCTCTTCCTGGGCGAGGAGCCGCCGCGCCTCCGCGATCTTGACTCGCCGTCGCCGGGTGCGCGCGGGAAGGAAGTTCGACAGCATGTCCTTCAGGTTGATGCCGATCTCCTCCATGCCCTGCCCGGGGAGGACCTCGAACATGGGACCGGCGTGCGCCTGCACGTCCATCTCGATCGGGCGTTCGTCGAGCTTGCCGGAGCGGAGCTGGGCGCGGAGCTTGTCCCGCGTGGCGTCGCGCGAGGCGTCGGGCGAGACCTCCTCGAGGGTGCCGCTCACGAACGGCTCGCCCGGGCGGCGGGGCAGCAGGAGGTCGAGCAGCCGCTCCTCGGCCAGACCCTCGGCCCGCTCCCGCACCGCGGCCGCCATCTCCGCCTTCACCATGGTCACGGCCAGCTCGGTGAGGTCGCGGATCATCGATTCGACGTCGCGCCCCACGTAACCCACCTCGGTGTACTTGGAGGCCTCCACCTTCAGGAACGGAGCCTGGGCGAGCTTGGCGAGCCGGCGGGCGATCTCGGTCTTCCCCACCCCGGTGGGCCCGATCATGATGATGTTCTTCGGGGCGACCTCGTCCCGCAGCTCCGCGGGCAGGTTCTGGCGGCGCCAGCGGTTGCGGAGCGCGATCGCCACCGCGCGCTTGGCCTTGCCCTGGCCCACGATGTAGCGGTCCAGCTCGGAGGTGATCTGGACGGGCGTGAGGCCGGTCATGGAGCCCATCACAGCGTGAGCACCGTGATCTGATCGTTGGTGTAGACGCAGATCCCGGCCGCGATCCGGAGCGACTGGAGGGCGATCTCGGGCGCGTCCAGCTCGGAGTGGGCGCAGAGGGCGCGCGCCGCGGCGAGCGCGTAGGGGCCGCCGGACCCGATGCCGACGAGTCCGTCGTCGGGCTCGATCACGTCGCCGGTGCCGGACAGGATGAAGGTCGACTCGTCGTCGGCCACCGCGAGCAGCGCCTCCAGCCGCCGCAGCACCCGGTCCATGCGCCACTCCTTGGCCAGCTCCACCGCGGCCCGGGCGAGGTTGCCGCGATGCTCCTCGAGCTTTGCCTCGAAGCGGGCGAAGAGCGTGAAGGCGTCGGCGGCGGCGCCCGCGAAGCCGACCAGCACGCGGTCGTGGTGCATCTTGCGCACCTTCCGGGCGCCCGCCTTCATGATGGTCTGGCCGACCGTGACCTGTCCGTCCCCCGCCACCGCCACGCGGCCGCGGTGCCGGACGGAGACCACGGTGGTGGCGTGGATCGACGCTTCGCGGCCGGACGTCATCGCTTCGAGCGGTTCCTCTCAGGTGGCCCGGGGATGCGCCGCATCGTACACCCGCATCAGGTGCTCCGGGCTCACGTGAGTGTACCGCTGGGTGGTCGAGAGGCGGCTATGGCCGAGCAGCTCCTGGATCAGCCGGAGGTCCGCCCCCTCGCCCAGCATGTGGGTGGCGAAGCTGTGACGCAGCGTATGGGGGGTGACCCGCTGGCCGAGGCCGGCCCGCCGCGCGAGATGCTTGACGATGCGATGCGCGCTGCGGGTGGTGAGCCGTCCGCCGCGGGCATTCTGGAACAGGGCGCCGCGCGCCCGCCCGCGCATGGCGAGGTGGGCGGCGAGGGCCTCGAGCGCGGTCTCGCCCACCGGCACGATCCGCTCCTTGCCGCCCTTGCCGAGCACGCGCACGGTGTGCCGGGCCTCGTCGAGGTCGTCCAGGGAGAGCCCGCAGCATTCCGCGACGCGCAGACCGCTCGCGTAGAGCAGCTCCACCAGCGCGCGGTCGCGCCCGCCCGCGGCCCCGGGCTCCGGGGCGGCGTCCAGCAGCTGGGTCGCCTCGTCCTTGGGCAGGAACGACGGCAGCCGGCGGCCCAGGCGCGGGCTCCGGACCTGGCGCGCCGGGTTCACCTCGAGGGCCCCGCGGCGGGCCAGGAAGCGGAAGCAGCTGCGGACCGCGGCCAGCTTGCGGGCGATGGTGGCCTTCGACAGCCGGCGCTGGTGCAGCCGCGCCAGGTACGCGCGGATCGCACGGCTGTCCACGCCCGCGAGGTCGTGGTGGCGCTCCTCGGCGAGGAAGCGGGTGAACTCGGTCAGGTCCGTGGCGTAGCTGCGGAGGGTGTGAGGCGAGGCACCGCGCTCCACACCGAGGTACTCGAGGAACGAGCCAACCGCCGCGTCCATCCTTCGCTCACGCGACCGTGGGAGCCACTTCCTGCCGGTACCCGCACTCCTCGCGGACGCACTGCCGGGTGATCTTGCCGCCCCGGGCGATCCGCTCGGTCACGAACGTCGCCGCGCACTTCGGGCACGGCTCGGCCACCGGGCGCGTCCACACCGCGAAGGTGCAGGTCGGGTAGTTCGTGCACGCGTAGAAGGTCTTGCCCTTCCGGGTTCGCTTCTCGGTCAGCTGGCCGCCGCAGCCCGGCTGCGGGCACGTGATCCCGAGGGTGACCGGCTTGGTGGTCTTGCACTCCGGGTAGCCCGAGCACGCGATGAACTTGCCGAAGCGGCCGTGCTTGATGACCATCGGCCGGCTGCAGGTCGGGCAGATCTCGTCCGTCGGCTGATCGGCGGGACGCTCGCGCCCCCCGCTCATGTCCTTGGTGAACTTGCACTCCGGGTAGGCCGAGCAGGCGAGGAACTTGCCGAAGCGCCCCCACTTCTCGAGCAGCGGCTTGCCGCAGTCGGGGCACTCCTGCCCCGCGTCGATGCCGACCTTGACGTTGTCCATCTTCTTGCCGGCCGCCTTGAGGTCGCGCGAGAACTGCTTGTAGAAGTCTCCGACCGTCTTGACCCAGTCGGCCTCGCCCTCCTCGATCTTGTCGAGCGACTCCTCGAGCCCGGCGGTGAACTCGACGTCCATCACCTCCGGGAAGTGCGGCACGAGCATGTCGGTGACCTGGATGCCGAGGTCGGTCGGGAACAGGGTCCCGCGATCGCGCCGGACGTACTCGCGGTCCTGGATGGTGCCGAGGATCTGGGCGTAGGTCGACGGCCGCCCGATCCCCCGCTCCTCGAGCGTCTTCACCAGCGAGGCCTCGGTGAAGCGCGGCGGCGGCTGGGTGAAGTGCTGCTTGGGGTCCAGCGCCAGGAGCTTCAGGATCTCGCCCACCGTGAGCGGCGGCACCACCGCCTCCGCCTCCTCCTCGGGCGCCTCGTCGGTGGCCTCGCGGGACTCGACGTAGACCGCGGTGAAGCCGGCGAACTTGAGCGTCGAGCCCTGGGCGCGGAACAGGCAGTCGCCCGCCACGATGTCGGCGGCGACCGTGTCGTAGACCGCGGGCAGCATCTGGCTCGCCAGGAAGCGCTCCCAGATGATCCGGTAGAGGGCGAGCTGATCCTTGCTGAGGAAGCGGGCCACCGCCTTGGGCTCGCGCGCGACGGAACTGGGCCGCACCGCCTCGTGGGCCTCCTGCGCGCTCTTCTTGGCCTTGTAGGTGGGCGGCGCGTCCGGCAGGTACTCCTGGCCCAGGCGCCCGGCCACCCACTGACGCGCCTCCTCCTGCGCCTCCGCGGCCACCCGCACCGCGTCGGTCCGCATGTAGGTGATGAGGCCGACCGCCCCCTCCTCGCCGAGCTCGACGCCCTCGTAGAGCTGCTGGGCCAGCATCATGGTCTTCTTGGCACTGAAGTGGAGCTTGCGGCTCGCGTCCTGCTGGAGGGTGGAGGTGATGAACGGGGGCGCCGGGTTCCGGCGGCGCTCCCCGCGGGTCACCGACTTCACGGTCCACGCCTGGCCGTGGAGCGCGGTCATCACGGTCATGGTGGCCGCCTCGTCCGGCAGGTCCGCCTTCTGGTCCTTCACTTCCTTGAGGGTGGCGGTGAAGTCGGGCGGGTTCTGGCCCTTGAGGCGGGCGTGGAGCGACCAGTACTCCACCGGCACGAACGCGGCGATCTCGCGCTCGCGCTCGGTGATGAGCCGCACCGCCACCGACTGCACCCGCCCGGCGGAGAGCCCGCGGCGGATCTTCTCCCAGAGCAGCGGCGAGAGCTTGTAGCCGACCAGGCGGTCGAGCACCCGGCGGGCCTGCTGGGCGTTAACCTTGTTGGTGTCGATCTTGCCCGGATGCAGGAACGCGGCCTTGACCGCGCGCTCGGTGATCTCGTTGAACATGATCCGGTGCGTCTTGCTCTTGCTGACCCCGAGCTCCTGGGCCAGGTGCCAGCCGATCGCCTCCCCTTCCCGGTCCGGGTCGGTCGCGATGTAGAGCGCATCGACCTTCTCGGCCGCCTTCTTCAGCTCGTCGAGGACCTTCTTCTTGGCCGGCAGCACCTTGTACTCCGGCTTGAAGCCCTTCTTCTCGTCCACTCCGAGCTTGGACTTGGGCAGGTCGCGGACATGGCCCATCGAGGCCTTGACGACGTACTTCGAGTCCAGATACTTCTGGATCGTCTTGACCTTCGTGGGTGACTCGACCACCACCAAGCTTCGCTTCGCCACCGGCAGTGCCTCCTATCCCCGTCCCACTCGCACGAATCGCTTACCCTCGATCTGACGCACCCGCCCCTCCAGCTCGAGATCGAGCAGGGCCGCCGACACCGGGCCGGCCCCGAGCCCGCTCCGCTCGATCACGTGGTCGATCTCGAGCGGGTCCTCCCCGAGCAGCGCCAGCACCCGTCGGGTCGCCGCGCTCGGTCGGCCCTCCCCGGACGCGGCCGCCGCGCCACGGGCTCCCGTCGCTTCGATTCTCTCGCGCGTGTCGACACAGGCCTTCCACCGCTCGGGCAGGGCGGCCACCACGTCCTCCCAGCCCAGGGCCAGCGCGGCCCCGTCCTGGATGAGCCGGTTGGCCCCGCGGCTCTCCGACGCGGTCACGCGACCGGGCGTCGCGAGCACCTCGCGGCCGAGCTCGGCGGCGAGGCGGGCGGTGATCAGCGAGCCGCTCCGCTCCGCCGCCTCCACCACCACCACCGCGAGCGACAGCCCCGCGATCACCGCATTGCGCGTCGGGAAGTGGTGCGGGAGCGGCGGCGTTCCCGGCGCGAACTGCGAGACGAGCGCCCCGCGCGCGACGATCTCCTCCGCGAGCCGCGCGTTCTCGGGCGGGTACACCACGTCCACCCCCGAGCCGAGCACCGCGATGCTGCGGCCGCCCACCCGCAGCGCGCCGCGGTGGGCCGCGGTGTCGATGCCGCGCGCGAGACCGCTCACGATCGTCACGCCGCGCGCGGCCAGATCCGCCGCGAGCGTCTCGGCCACCTCGAGCCCGTACGGCGTCGCGCGGCGCGACCCCACCACCGCGACCGCGAGCGCGTCTTCTTCGACGAGCGCGCCCCGCACGTGGAGCGTCGGCGGCGCGGTGGGAACCGCGAGCAGGTGCGCGGGATATTCCGCGTCAGCGCGGGTGAGCACGCGCGCCGCGCCCGCATGATCTCGCACCGTGCCGTCGTGGATACGTTCGTGGGTCACGTGTATCGTCCGCCTCACACCTTCAGATGACTGATCAGGGCAGTGCGTTTCAGTATACCGGACGACCGGGGTGGGTCAACAAACCGCGGCCGCGAGGGCCCGCGCACCCGCCGGGCGCGCGCACGCTCACCGCGGCGTAGGACCGGGCGCTCCGAGTGAAGCGAGCAGCGCGCGCGCTTGGGCGGCGGCCTCGGACTTCGGGTAGGACCGCACCACCTGCTCCCACGTCTCGCGCGCGCGCGGCACGTCGTGCAGGGCGCGGTAGCACATGCCGATCTTCAGGAGCGATTCCGCGATCGACTGGCTCTGCGGGTAGAGGTCGGGCACCTTCTGGAACTCGGTCAGCGCCTGGTTGAAGTCGCGCTGTCGGTAGTAGGCCTCCCCGATCCAGTACTGGGAGGTCGCGGCGAGCGCGTGCTTCGGGAACTTGTCGATCAGCTCGGTGAACTCGAGCACCGCCTGCCCGTGCTCCTCCGCGCGGAAGCTGGTCATCGCGGTGGCGAAGAGCTTCTCCGGGGTCGCCTCCTTCGTGACCGTCGGCGAGGACGGCTTCGGCGCGACCGGCGCGGGCGGCGGCACGCTGAGCGTCGCCACCTTCTGGTTCGTCTCGTCGAGCCCCGAACGGAGCGCGGTCAGCGCCTTGTCCTGCTGCTGGAACGCGGCCTTGAGCTGCTCGCGCTCCTGCGCGGACGCCTTGGTCTCGCCCACCAGGAAGGCGGCCTGGGCGTCCAGGGCCTTCAGCTCGCCGGCCAGGCGGCCGACCTCGCGGGTCATCTGGTCCTGGCCCTTCTTCAGCTCGTCGACCTGCTTGACCAGCGCGGCCATCTCGGCCTCGCGGCGCGCCTTCTCTCCGGTGCCGCAGCCGACGAGCGTCACCGCGGCCAGCACCGCGAGCGCGGCGACGCGTCGCGTGCACGCGGTCTGCTCACTCCGAAGCATGGACATGCTTTCGACCGTAGCACCTCTGTTTCCGAAAAGTCAATTTTCACGAGCCTTTGACTGACATTTCGCTTTCCGCTAGCATGGCGGCGCCATGGACGACCTCCCGCTCCTGCTCTACGGCTCGGCGCTCGGGACCGGCCTCGTCTTCGGCTACGTCATCCAGCGCGGGGGCTTCTGCCTCACCCGGGCGCTGTCCAACACCCTGCTGATGCGCGACGCGACCATCCTGCGGGCCTACGGCCTGGCCCTGCTGGTGGCGATGGTGGGCGTGGAGATCCTCGAGGCGCTGTCCCTGGTCGACATCCCGCTGCGCCCGCTCCACTGGCTCTCGAACATCGTGGGCGGGCTCCTCTTCGGCGTGGGCATGATCCTCTCTGGCGGGTGCTCGGGCAGCACCTGGTACCGCGTCGGCGAAGGCGCGGTGGGCGCCGGGATCGTGCTGCTGGGGTTCGCGATCGGCGCGACCACCGCGGGCGTGGGCGTCCTGTCTCCGGTGCGCGCGCTGCTCCAGAAACCCACGGTGGCCACCGCCGATGGGGGCGCGCCGACCCTGGCGAGCCTCACCGGGCTCTCGCCCTGGATCGTGATCGCGGCGCTGGCGCTGGCCGGTGCCATGTGGCTCCGACGCGGCCCGCGTGAGCCCGAGCACGGCAAGTGGCCGTGGCCCGCGACCGGCGCCGCGGTCGGCGTGATGATCGCGGTCGGCTGGTGGGCCTCCGCTCTGGGCGAGCGGCCGGTCGGCATCACGTTCGCGGCGAACACCGGTCACCTCTTCACGTATCCGCTCGTCGGCTACCCGAATCGCGTGACCTGGAGCATGCTGATGGCCCTGGGCGTGCCGGTGGGCGCCTTCGTGGCCGCGTGGACCACGGGTCAGTTCGGCTGGAAGCTCCCCGCCCCCGCGAGCCTCGTGAAGATCTTCTGCGGCGGATTTCTGATGGGCGCCGCGGCCCTCGTCGCCGAAGGCTGCAACATCAACCAAGGGCTCACCAACTCAGCCACGCTCGCGCTCGGCAGCCTTCTCGCATTCGCCTCAATGTGCGCCGGCGCGTGCGCCACGCTGTGGTTCTTGTTCCTCCGCAAGACCTGACCGCACGCTCCGGTCGGGAGGGCGGCGGCGCGGGGGGCGGGGGGAGGTGGGTCAACGAACCCGTTCCTGCCAGGCGATCTCGAAGCCTGCAAGCGCCGCGATTGGGAACTTCTAGTCGGGTGGCCGAAGCGGAGCGGGCCGTGGTTCGTGACCCACCTCCCCCCGCCCCCCGCGCCGCCGCCCTCCCGACCGGAGCGCGCGCGGTCAGGTCTTGCGGAGGAACAAGTACCACAGCGTCGCGCAGGCGCCGGCGCACATTGAGGCGAATGCGAGCAGGCTTCCCAGCGCGAGGGTCGCGGAGTTCGTCAGGCCCTGGTTGATGTTGCAGCCTTCGGCGACGAGGGCCGCGGCGCCCATCAGAAATCCGCCGCAGAAGATCTTCACGAGGCTCGCGGGGGCGCAGCCGCGTGTGGCCGGCCATGCGCAGGATGGCGGGGCGCACGAAGAGCTCGAAGGTGACCATCGCGGAGACCGGATTGCCGGGCAGCGCGAAGGCGGCGAGGGCGCCCTTGCCGTCCTGCGGGATGGTGGAGAACGCGATCGGCTTGCCGGGCCGCATGTCCACGAGCCAGAGGTGCTGCTCGGCCCCGAGGCGCGCGAGCGCGTCCTTGACGAAGTCGTGCTCCCCCACCGAGACGCCGGCGGAGGAGATCAGGATGTCGCAGCCGAGCCCCCAGCGAAAGCGGCCCTCGATCTCCTCCAGGCGGTCCCCCGCGATGCCGAGGCTCACCGGCACCGCGCCCGCCTCGGTCACCTGCGCGATCAGCGAGTAGCTGTTCGAGTTCGGGATCTGACCGGGCCCGATGCG
>WNFK01194414.1_pt1 | contig 12313 bp, 15 predicted proteins | sample 5400281 | NCBI WGS metagenome assembly WNFK01 (sample SAMN13153350, study PRJNA577476) | soil metagenome | isolation source: 20 cm soil on Douglas fir-dominated hillslope | place: USA:California | collected 2013-09-17
GTCGTGCATGTAGTGGATGCAGTTCATCGCATGCACGTAGGTGCGGGCCAGCCAATCCATCGTGGTGTCGAACTTGGCCATGACCTCGTCGAAATCGAGGAAATCGCCAGACACAGGCAATGTCTGGGGAGCGACCTGGTCACCCGTTACCTCGTCGCGCCCGCCATTGATGGCATAAAGCAGCGCCTTTGCGAGGTTGACGCGGGCCCCGAAGAACTGCATCTGCTTGCCGAGACGCATTGCGGAGACGCAGCAGGCGATGCCGTAGTCATCGCCCCAGAACGGCCGCATCAGATCGTCGTTTTCGTATTGCAGCGAGGACGTGTCGCGGCTGACCTTGACGCAGTAGCGCTTGAAGGCGGCGGGCATGTGGTTCGACCAGAGTACCGTGATGTTCGGCTCGGGCGCCGGACCGAGATTATGAAGGGTGTGCAGCATCCGATAGCTGCTTTTGGTCACCAGGGCTCTTCCATCCAGATCCATTCCGCCGACGCATTCGGTCGCCCAATAGGGATCGCCGCTGAACAGCGCATCATAGTCCGGCGTGCGGAGGAACCTGACGATCCGGAGCTTTTGCACCAACTGGTCCCAAAGCTCTTGCGCCCGCGCTTCGTCCAGAATGCCGTCCTTGAGGTCGCGCTCGATGTAGATGTCCAGGAAAGTCGATATGCGGCCGATCGACATCGCCGCGCCGTTCGCTTCCTTGATCGCACCCAGATAGGCGAAATAAGTCCATTGGAACGCTTCGTGGGCATTCGAAGCCGGCTTCGATATGTCATGATCGTAAAGCTTTGCCATCGAGACCAGGTCCTCGAGCGCGCGCATTTGCTCCGATAATTCCTCGCGCTGTCGGATGACTTCATCGGTCGGCCACATGTCATCGATCTGCGCCCGCTCCGCGCGCTTGGCCTCAAGCAGCCGATCAACCCCGTAAAGAGCCACTCGGCGGTAATCGCCGATGATACGGCCGCGCCCGTAAGCATCCGGAAGGCCGGTGATGATCCCGGACCTTCGGCAATTCATGATTTCCGGCGTGTATGCGTCGAACACGCCGCCATTGTGCGATTTTCGATATTTCGTGAAAGTCTCGTGCACAGCCGGATCGGGCTCGAAACCCGCTGCCTTCAGGCCCGCCTCGACCATGCGCAGGCCTCCGAACGGGAAGATCGCCCGCTTGAAAGGCTGGTCCGTCTGAAGACCTACGATGATTTCGTTTTCGCGATCGATATAGCCGGCCTTATGGGCCAGCAGCGTCGAGGGAGTTTTTGCATCGACCGCGAGCACCCCCTTCGTTCTTTCTTCCGTGAAATACGGCTGCAGTTTCGCCCAAACGGCTTTTGTGCGCCGCGACGGCCCCGCAAGAAAGTCCTCGTTCCCGTTGTAAGGCGTGACGTTCCGGACGATGAAATCGCGAACGTTGATGGAAGTGGTCCACCCCCCGGGCCGAAAGCCTTTCCAGCAATCTCCGGCATCAACTTCCTTCCTTAGAGCTGTGCTTGCCTTCATGGTGCGTCTCCCGGCGGTATATGATTGGTTGCCTTGGCGTCCTCGGTCGACCGGACCTGCCGCGACTGGCTCGAGGCACGCCGATCATTGTGGCGGTGGGTCCATGGCGTTTGATTTATGTCAAGCCAAACGGACGGCTCGATTGGTGCGCCCGCTTCCATGCCAGGCCGATGCATAGAACACGGTAGCGATGCATGTCGTTGTGTTTCGGCTTGGCCGGCCTTGACCCAGATCAAGGGAAACGGAGAGAGTCACTCTCTCGGGAGCACCAGCGGTGATTTACCGGGAGCAAAAGCGGAAAATCGCCAGGGTCACATACACTCAAACCCGGTATCCCCACGTATCCGCCTCCTTCCGTCGCTGATAAAACCGCCGAATTTCGTGCGTCAGCCAAAGAGATTTTTCAACGCGGTACCGCCGGTCATCACCAATGCTTGATTTAGATCAATAATGGTCGGAGCGATGCGTCCTTTCAAAAAAGCAGCAGGAGGACGTTTTGTTGGAGCGCGTTCTTTACCGTTCGTGCTGGATTGCTGCTGTTGGGATCCGGCGCGATAGTCCAAGAAGGTCCTGCAAGAGCGGGCAATGAGGACTTATGGCGAAGCCGGAGGACGACACCCTCGTTCACGCAGGTCTGAAGACTCCGAAGTCCGCTGCCGTGGCGGGGATCGTCTTTTCGCTGCTGATGTTCACTATCTTTGGGCTGCTTCGGCGTTCCATTCCGGCTGACCCGCTGGAATCCGGCGCATGGCTCGCCACCGATACGAAGACGATTGCGCTTGCGTTGAACCTGGTTCCTTTTGCCGGCGTTGCCTTCTTGTGGTTCATTGGAGTGCTCCGTGATCGGCTTGGTCAGCAGGAAGATCGCTTCTTTGCCACGGTGTTTTTCGGCAGCGCTCTGTTGTTTCTGGCCATGTTGTTTGCTGCAGCCGCGGTGATAGGCGCGGTTATGCTTTTGGCTTCCATTGCTGAACCGAACGAAGTGATGAGTTCCGCCATCTTTCGCTTCGCGCGTGCCACCGCATACATCCTCAACAATGTGTACGCTACCAAGATGGCCGCCGTCTTCATGATTTCAACGTCGACTGTTGTGATCTACACTGGCATCGCGCCGCGCTGGATTGCTTTTGTCGGCTACTTGTTGGCGTTGGTGCTGCTGATCGGGAGTTACTACATCGGATGGGGCTTCGCGGTATTGCCCGTTTGGGTCTTCCTGATGAGCGTACATATCTTGATGGACAATCTGCGCAGACCCCAGAAGCTGGATGCGTGAAAGCGCAAGCGTTCTTGGTTCAAATCAAGCTTGTGAACGAAATGTATGATTGAAAAGGCGCGCACCTCGGTCTGACGACGCGCTCCGAGGCGGCTTTTGAGCCGCCTCGTTTTATCGGTCGTATGCTTACTGGCAGCGGTACATCTGTCCGTCGTCAAGTTTGACCATGCTGCCGGGCGTGCACGAGAGGCCGTTGCGCGCCTTGTAGTCATCCCACCCGCTGTAGCCGTACCAGGGACCGCCCGCGTAGTAGGCCCTCACTGCGTAGTGAGGGGTAGTATTAATGACCGCTGCGGATGGGCCGTAATAGGCCGCCCGAGCCCCCAAAACTCCGCCGCCCCCGTAAGGTCCACCTGCATAGTAGCCTGTGCCTGTGTTGTAGGGGCCGGCTCCCCATCCCCAATTGGGTGAGGTGGCTGCGATCGCGCCAGCCGTGCCGATCGCCGCAGCCGTGCCGACCGCTGCGGCGCCTGCGCCGACTACACCGGCGCCGTAAACAGCCCGTCGCGTCTGTCGACGCGCAACACCCGCAACGCTCACGGGGGTCAGCGGGCGACCCACCCGTGCCTGGGCGTTCTCGACTGATAGCGAGACGCCGGCTTGCTCAGTCCAGCCGAAGGAGAGCAGCGCCGCACACGCAAACGTCGAGGCTCCAATAACAACTGTTGTCAGACTCGTCTGCTTCATGGCTTTTCTCCGTTACCTGCTCGCCCCCTCTTGAAAACGATGTTCCTTCGCTGGTCGCGCGCCATTGCGATCGATCAAGGGCTTCACGAACGTTACGACATGGAAAACCTGAGCGGTGCTTCCATACCCTGGCCCGCGGACGTGAATGTCACGATCATTTGGCCGAGCATGGCCAACAGAACATTCCCCATGGCGTAGGCCGCCAGCGGCCATCAGCTCTGGCAGCCTTGCATGCGCTCAAACCGTCACCGCCTCCGACCGCCGGCAGTTTGAAAGCATCAGCGCTAGCAAGTCATTCCGACCGCACACCTGCGCACGGCTCGGCGGGTCTGGCGCATGGTGGTTCTTGCCACGCACACACCGTTAACTCGTGTCCTACCCGCACCGCAGGCGGCAGCGACTGGCGTGATCAGGCTGTCCGGCTGAGGAATCGGCGCTGGCGTCATAGCTTGCGCCGATGTGACAACCGATAAGGCGAAGCCAGCAACAGCAATCAACTTGATCATTCTGCTCCTCCCTTAACCGTCCAATCACCCCGACCTCGCAGCACGGGGATGGTCCGGCTCTTGATCCCCCCTACAGATTTTCGTCGCCGGTCGCTCCAAGCCTTGAGATAGATCAAGGGTCGTACGAGATCCGAGCCGGACGCCTCTCGAAAACAGAGACACAGACCATGACACGCCGAGCCGTCGGTCGGTGCTGGTCCTCCACCGATCTCTTCGATCCATCGAATGTTTCTGCTCCCACAATGCAGCACCTGATGCACCCCCGAGACCTTGCCAATGCCGGGAACTTCTGGTTCACGACGCTGGCAAGCGATAAATTTACGAAGATGGACTCGGAGGCCTACTGCAGCGAGATCCGGATCCCGCTCCGGTTGGCAGCAAATTCCAGACCGGCCTCGAGCCCCTGAAGCGTAATGGTCACGCCTTTGTTGTTGGTCAATTGCACGCCGCCAAAGCCACCAACCAGAGCGCCGCCGGCGCCAACGGCGGCGTAGGTGCCGGAAAAATCTTTCAGTTCACGCAGTCCCGAAACGCGTCCCGTCAGTCGCATCGCCGATGCTCCGATCGCGATGCCAAGGCTCAAACCGGAAACCCTGAACGGATAGTCGCGACCGCGATACGTCAAGACACCGCGCCCTCCACCGGCACCCACGATCAGGCCTGCCTTCGCGAATACGACGCTGACGTAACCCGGAGCTTGTGCGTGCGATGGCGTCGCCAATCCGGCCGTGACGACCAGGAGCAACATGGCGACTCCCATAGAATGCTTACCCATCAGGCGGCCTTCCGGAATTCGTCAAGGACGGGGTAAATTGCCCCTCTTCCGGGTCTGGTCGGGATCGAACCACATCATGCGGTTGACAAGCTTCATCGTGTAATCACCCAAGTCCTTCTGGTAGCCCGCGCCTGAGTGACCCTGACATACGCCTTGTGCGGCGTCGAGCGCACTTGGCACGTCAATGACACTGAGCGGTACCGGCGCCTTCATGGAAACAAGCCGGGCTGCGATCGCGGATACGATCCGCGCCGCTTCGCCGTCCAACGAACCGACCGCAATCGTCAGTGTCGTTGGCCCGCAATACCAGCGATAAGCAAGAGCAGCCGATCCATGAAGTTGATCGCTCACATGTACCTCCACGACCCGAAAAACAACGCGCGAGCCTCACACCTATCTCAAGCGTATCGTTACTCCCCCCACCGCAGCCGACAGCTCTGCGCCGACTTTCGGGCCGCTGAGCTGCAAGATCACACCATTGGCGTTCTGCAATTGGACGCCGCCGGCTCCGGCAGCGATCGCTCCGCCGGCGCCCATCGCACTGTAAGAGCCTTCAATCGAAGCTGGTCCGCTCAGATTGAGCGCTCGTCCGACAAACTTGGTGGTTGACGCACCGATCGTGAAACCGACGCTCATGCCTGAGACCGTGAAGGGATAGCGCTTGCCTCGAAGGACCAGCACGCCTTCGCCGCCACCGACCCCGACGATCAGTCCGCCCTTGGTAAAGACCACGGCAACCTGGCCGGTTTCTGCTCGCACACCCGTCGTGACTGTCGATGATGCGAGCAATCCCGCAATTGCGATCTGAAGAATGCGAATTACGCCTTTGGTCATGACTTCTCCTTTGTCGGTTTTTCAAGGACTACTCCGTCATCGTCACGCTCACCTGTATCGGATAACGCCATGACGGGCGCCCATTGATCCAGATCAACGTCCCGGACTGGCGTCGGGAAAGCCTTTCGTTTCCCGACTGCCGCATCTGCCGCGGCAAGTACCGGACGAACGCCATGCTTCGACATCTGCTGCGTGTTCTCATCTTCTACGCGGTCGTTATGCTTGTGTTGGCCGTTGCGGCCTTCGCTGACGACCAACCCGCAAATCGGGCCATCCAGGAGGAAGTGTGGGCGATCCCTGTTACGCTGCCCACGATCGCCTATGTGGTTCGCCCCGTTGGCAACGGACCGTTTCCGCTGGTGATCATGAACCACGGCGTTGCTCTCAACCCGCGAGAACGCAGCTTCTTCCCCATCGTCGAGTTCAGGGACGCCGCCATGTGGTTCGCGCGCAAGGGCTACATGGTCGTTGCGCCGACGGGTTCGGGATACGGCGCCGCGGCTCTCGATGTTCCCGAACGCGGGTTATATGGACCGTTCTTTTCCAAGATCGGAAGTTGCGATAACCCAAATTTCGCCGACGCAGGCCTCGCCGTCGCCCTGCTCGACAAGTGGATTATCGACTACATGGCCGATCAGAAGTTAACTGTGCCCGACAACGTCGTCGTGGTCGGCCAGTCTGCCGGCGGCTGGGCAGCGATTGCGCTGTCCAGCCGGAACCTGCCCTCGGTAAGGGCAATCATTACTTTTGCAGCGGGACGCGGCGGACGCGTTGGCGGCAAGCCAAACAATAATTGCGCGCCCGACAAGCTGGTTGAAGCGACGGGTGAGTTCGGACGTACCGCCCGGGTCCCCATGCTCTGGATCTACGCAGAGAACGACACGTTTTTCGGACCAGCCTTATCCAAGAAAATGCATGAGGCGTATACCGGTGCAGGTGGTAGTGCCGAATATCACATGCTTCCGCCTTTCGGAAATGACGGGCACTTCCTTATCGGTTCAGCCGACGCCATCCCATTGTGGGCGCCGTTGGTGAGCCAGTTCCTTGATAAACGCCAATAGCAGCAAGACAGGCATGGTGGAGACAGGACATGATCGAGCAGCCCTCCCGCCGATTTCGTTCCTCGTCAGTCTCTCCCTCGGCCGCGCTGCTGGTTCTGCTGCTGTTGCATGGCAGCATCGGGCCGGCCTGCGGACAGCAGCCCTCGCAAACCAACGACGCCCAAGCGACCGAGAAGCCGGCTGGTCAGGAGTTCGGGCTACGCGGCCAGCGCATGGCGAGAGAGATCAAATACTCCGATTGGCGCAAATTCTGCTTCAAGACTCCCGGAACAAACATGGTCTGCCGGACGACCATCAGCGGCACATTCGAAACAGGTCAATCCGCCGTCCGCATGGACCTGATTGAACGCTAGGGAGGAGCCGCGCGACTTCAGCTTTTCCTGCCAGTCGGCTTGTACCTGCAGGCCGGCGTCAAAATCACGATCGACCAGGGCACCGCCTATCGCATTCCCTATGTGTGGTGCCTCACCAACACCTGCATCGCGGCCGATCTGGTCGATCCTGGGCTACTCAAGGAAATGGAGACAGGCCAAAAGCTTCTGCTTGAGGTTGTCGATTCCAGCGTACTGACGGTGAGCACCTCACTGCCGCTCAATCAGTTCGCGACGGTCCGGCAAGGGTCTCCGACGCAGACCTTTGAACAAGCCATCGACGAATGATGAAGTATCGAGGTACGTGACGGCCACTGATCTACGCCAGCCCAGCCGATGCTTTCTCGATCGGCTCTATCAGAGACTTCGCTGAAAACGGCTTTGTGAGATAGGCGATGCATCCCGATTCAAGCGCGGCCATGCGGACGGCAGGGTTATCGTTAGCAGTGATGTAGATAACCGGCACGGAAATTCCCGCCGCTTTGAGACGATGCCTCAGCTCGATGCCGGACTCATCGTTCAGGTTAATGTCGAGGATGACGCAAACTGCCGCTTCGAAATCGTCATGATTTTGAAAAGCCTCCGCAGACGGAAACAGGATGCTATCGTACCCGTATTGCCGAAGCAGTCGCTTTACTCCCCTGAGTGTCCCGGGATCGTCATCGACGACAAAGACGACATTTCGATTTGACAAGACGATATCCTTGGCCTGTCCGCCAATGAAGTCTTGAACATCCGCTAAGAACTGAAATCATCTCGGACCGATCAAAACCATCAAGGAGGATACATGGTTTTTCAAACTTCCATGCGTTCTCCTGATATGCCTCGCACAATGCGTTTCCTAGTGTCCAATGGGACAATAGGAACTCGAAATCTGAGAGATCGCCTAGGCCGACTGTCCGGCGCCCGACATAGCGACCAGAATGCCAACCCGCTCGCCAAGAGAGACAAGTTCCGCCAGGGTTCGGACTTGCATTTTCTCCATCACCCTGTGGCGATGGGCCTTGATCGTGCGTTCGGTCGTGCCCAACGCGTTGGCGACCTGCTTGTTGGTCTCGCCGCGAATGACATGTTCGAAGACTTCCCGCTCGCGCGGCGTCAATGTCGCGATATGAGCGCGAACGATGTCCAGCTTGCTCTTCAGGCTACGCGCCGTTTCATGATGCGCTATAGCCCGCTCAATGGCGTGAAGAAGGTCGTCCGACGATACGGGCTTGGTCAGAAAATCCTCCGCGCCCGCCTTGATGGCCCGCACCGTGGTCGGAACATCGGGATAACCGGTGAGAAACACGATAGGCAGCGTCGCGCCGAGCTCGCCCAAGCGACCCTGGAGCTCCGGACCGCTCAGTCCCGGTATCCGCACGTCGAGCAGAATGCAGCCCAGTGCGCTTTCACTCGGTAAGCAATCCAGCAAATGCTGGGCCGACGGGTAGGTCACGACCTCGTAGCCGGCTTTCTTCAAACGACGCTCGATCGCCGTTCGGAAGGAAACATCGTCGTCAACGACATGCACACGTCCCGGCAAGAGTCTCTCCTACGATAGGGCGAGTGGCAGAGACAGATGAAACGCTGCGCCCCCACCGGTCTGGTTCTCTGCCCAGATACGTCCCTTGTGTGCTTGAACGATGGTACGTGCGATCGACAGGCCTACTCCCATACCTTGCTTCTTGGTCGTGAAGAACGGGTCGAAGACCTCATTCAGCCTTTCCGCCGGAATTCCGGGACCGGAATCTGAGATCGAAATCACTGCCGACGATCCGCCATTCATTTCGGTTCGACCAATCACCGTCCGCCCGTAGGGCATCGCGACCATTGCATCCATGCTGTTCAAGATCAAGTTCATGATAACCTGCTGCAGTTGAACCGGATCGCCTTTCACCGGTAAGGGTGATGGAGATGGCGTCAAATACAGCGCAACGTTTCGAGCCGAGGCCTGTACCGACAGGAAATCGAATACTTCGCGCATGGTATCGTTGATGTCGATGTTTTTTGTTTCAAACGGCGTTCTTAGTAGAAAGCTGCGCACACGATGAATGACCTCGCTGGCGCGTCGGTCATCCCGCTTTATATCGGCAAGTATTTCCTTTAACTCGCTCAAGTCGGGAGACGGAGAACTCAATATCAACTCCGCGGACTCGGTGTTGATTAGAATTGTGCCCAAGGGCTGATTGAGCTCATGTGCGATTGAAGACGACAGTTCTCCGGCGGTCGCGTGGCGGTTCACATGGGCCAGCTCTGTCATGCGATGCCGAGATTCAAGTTCGGCATTGTTCCGCATATGCCGCTCGTGCAGCAGGAATAAGATCAACGCGGTCTGGATCAGCAGCGCAGCCGCTATGGCGATAGTTTGCCATAGGTACTTCTCCCAAAGACTTGGCTCGCGAAAGCGAATTTCACTGCCGGGAGGCAGGTTGGAATCGCTGACGCCCCACCGCTGCATCTGCAGCCAATTGAACACCGGCTTCACGGCATCTCCAACCACCGGGGCAATGCTCGACGCTGCTTCGCCATTTATAATTCGAAGCGCAAGCCTGCCGGCGTCTTCACCGATTCGAGAGGGAAGGAGTACGAACCCGCCCGTGCCGCCCGGCGCAAGGAATGTCTCGGCCGCGACCACAATCGGCCGGTTCGCCTTCTCCGCAACGAGCGAGACAGCCGTAGCCGGCGGATAGTAGGTGCCCTCCCCGTCGGAAAACATCGAAGAATAGATGATCGCGCTCGTATCAGGCAGGTCAGCAACCCGCTTCCGCACTTCCGCCATCGTTTGCCCAACCAAGTCGATCACGTTCAATCCCTCAGCGGCGACAGGAATTTCCTCCTTCCAGTTTCTGTAGACAGTCAAACCGCTCCAGGCGTCGCCGACGAATACAACTGTTTGAAGTCCAGGCACGATCGCACGTGCCGCCTTGATGGAGTCCGCGAGCGGCACCTTGACGATGGTGCCGGTGACGCCGCCGGGCGGTTGCAACCTTGCGAAATCGATCTCGTCCACCATCGCAAACACGACCGGGACTTCCGGCCACAATTCCGAGCGCCAACTCAGCGCGAGCTCGAGGGTAACCGATCCGATCGCCACGACAGCGCCTATCGGAACATCCTGATACTTGTCCTTGAAATGCCGCAGCAGACTTGCCTCATAGCGCTCCCCGCGGAAGCGGTTGAGATCGAGGCTTTCGGTGTAGAGCGTTATGTGCGCTTGGCTGTCGGCGTTCACTACCGAACGCAATCCTGAAAACACCTGATAGTAGAATGGCCCACGCATGTCGGATTGATCGAGCACCAGTATCGATCGCGCGCGCGTTTCCTGCGCTATCACTTGGATTGGCGTGAGCAGCGCAACTACGCTGACCAACAATGCACTGAGCCGCGTGATCATTTCGGCAGGACCGACATTGGATCGATCAAGCTTAGCACCCGATCTCGACCGTGAGAATATGCATGCGGAGTCGCTCGTTGAGGCATTCTGCTACCGATGCTGCGTCCGCGAGCGCGGCCTCTTGGACATTGGCCTTTCGGGCATTGACCCTCGGGCCAATAGCCGCCCTACACGTCCTGGTTTAAGGCAATCCTGGCGGAATGGGCCACGGAGATATTGCGGACTCCTTGTCGCAGGCCCTCACGGATGCGAAAAAACTGTCTCAAACAGGGAGAGATCCATGTTTGTCAACGTCAACGCCCATCCCGGCAGCAGGCCGCGGGTACTCGGAGAGCTTGGCGAGCTTTCCCGTGCGCGGGCGATCCTCAGCGAATTCAAATACGACAAGGGCACGGAGATCTTCGGAGAGACCGAGCCGGCCGACTATATTTACCAGGTCGCCGACGGCGCGGTTCGGAGCTACAAGCTCCTTTCAGACGGTCGCCGTCAGATCGGCGCCTTCCACCTGGTTGGCGACATCTTTGAAGCGATCGTCGACACGACCGTGCGCCTCATGAAGCGGCGCAGTTTGGAGCACGTAGCGGAAAGCGACGCGCTCGTCGCGCTCGACCTCCTGAATATGACGACCAGCAACCTTCAGCATGCGGAGGACCACATGCTGCTCTTGGGACGCAAGACATCCGTTGAGCGCGTTGCAGCATTCCTGCTGGAGATGGACCGTCGCCTTACTGGCGCCAGCGTAATGGTCCTTCCGATGTGCCGGCGCGATATCGCCGATTATCTCGGCCTTACGCTCGAGACCGTATCCCGGGCGCTGTCAGATCTTCACGGCAAGGGTATACTCGGCTTCCTCGGCCAGACCCAGCGGCAGATCGTTCTACTGGACCGGGTTCGGTTGGCCGAACTGGACCTTTAGGCATCAAAAAGTCGCACCGCGGTTCCGGTATCAGGACAACCGCACGATCACCTCGGCGCGGCGCTCGGAAATTTCTGTAACGCCCGCCGGCTCGGTCAAGCCCCCAAAACACGCCCGGAGATAGCCGGCGTAGAGGCGGCACTTCGAGATTTTGAATGTCCGATACCGGGACCAGCCATGAGTCGAAGCCCGGTGAACGGCGGCCTCGGCTGCAACAGCGACCGCCAAGCGAGAACCTTGATACAGATCAACGGTCCATCTTCCGGGCTCCAGCTTCAATGGTGAGCGTCCATGCGACCATGATCGGAGTCTCCAATGAAAGCCGTTTCTGCGGAAGAAGCCGTTGCCATGATTCCCAATGGCGCGACCGTCATGGTCGGCGGATTCATGGGAGTCGGGACGCCGGAACGGCTGCTGGACGAACTGGTCAGGCAAAGGAAGTCCGAACTTTCCATCATCAGCAATGACGCCGCCGTTCCCGGCAGGGGTGTTGGGAAATTATTCGACGCAGCGCTGGTCTCGACGCTGACCGCGAGCCACATCGGGCTCAATCCGAACGTACAAAAACAGATGATGGCCAACAAAGTCGCGGTCGACCTGGTGCCTCAGGGCACGCTCGTCGAACGCATTCGGGCCGGCGGCTGCGGCCTCGGAGGCGTGCTGACGCCAACGGGCGTCGGGACGGTCGTCGATGAAGGCAAGCGCCGTATCGAAGTCGATGGAAAGAGCTTCTTGCTCGAGACGGCACTTCGCTCGGACTTCGCGTTGATCCATGCATTTCTGGCCGATTACCTCGGCAACCTTGCCTACGCGCTCACCGCGCGCAACTTCAATCCCGTCATGGCAATGGCGGCCGACACCGTGATCGTCACGGCGGACAATATTGTTCCGGTCGGTGTCATCGCGCCCGACCATGTCGTAACGCCAGCGCCGCTCGTCGATTATCTCATCGCCAACGGGTGAACCATGGATGCTCAGTCAATCATTGCGCGACGCGTGGCGCTCGAA
>WNFK01002738.1_pt1 | contig 12311 bp, 9 predicted proteins | sample 5400281 | NCBI WGS metagenome assembly WNFK01 (sample SAMN13153350, study PRJNA577476) | soil metagenome | isolation source: 20 cm soil on Douglas fir-dominated hillslope | place: USA:California | collected 2013-09-17
AGGCGGGCTGACCCGGACCATAGGTCGGATCGGCCACGGCCGTCAGCCGCAGCTTGGTGAGCAAGAACGAGTTTGCCGGATCGCCCGGTTTTACCAGGATCAGGCCCGGCGCGCTCCCCCGGAAGTTCGCGGCGGGCGCGTCGACGAGCGTCGTGTACGGGTGGCCGAGGAAGCTGGGGCCGCTCTCGACGGCGACCGAGCCGTCGCCGTGGCAGTTCACCATCTTCACGCCACAGCCCACCTGCAGGAACTTCGAGTTGATGCTGGAGAAGGTGGGCTGCAAGGTGGGACAGGTTCGCGTCCCGTCGATGCAGGTGCCCTGGTTGCAGAAGGCGGAAGCGCCGCAGTCGGAATCGATGGCGCACTGCACGGGGGTGACGCCGCCGACGCAGCCGAGCGTCGCAAACGAGAGGAGAAGCGCGCGAGCCACCATGGGGGGATAGTTACCAGACCTTGCACATCTTCGCCTGCACCATGGGCTGACCCGTTTTGCAGGAGAAAGCGGTCCGGAACTCGGGCAGGTTGGAGACGATCCCGTTGATCCGGTAGCGGCCCGGCGAGTGCGGGTTCGTGATCGCGCTGACGCGAAGATTCTCCGGGCGATCGTTCTCGCACGCCCACTGCGCGAATCCGATGAAGAAGCGCTGGTCGGGCGTGAAGCCGTCCACGGGCCGCAGGCGCTCGCTCACCAGCGGCCACGTCCTCGCCGCTGGTGAGCTTGCTGTTGATCTTGATGTCGTCGACCACCGTGTACTGAGCGTACTGGTCGCGCACGCACTGCACCCGCTCCTCGAACTTCTTCGCGTCCTGCTTGGTCCACCAGTCCTTGAGGTTCCCGTCTGCGTCGAACTGGCGGCCTTCGTCGTCGAAGCCGTGGGTCAGCTCGTGGCCGATGGTGGAGCCCGTGTTCCCGTAGTTGGGGGCGTCGTCCAGCTTGGGATCGTAGAGCGGGGGCTGCAGCACGCCGGCCGGGAAGTTCACGTCGTTCAGCTGCGGATTGTAGTAGGCGTTGACGGTGGGCGGGGTCATTCCCCACTCGGTACGGTCGACGGGCTTGCCGATCTTCACCAATTGGCGGCGCGACTCGAAGGCGGTGGCCCGCTCCATGTTGCCGTACAAGTCGCCGGCGCGGACCTCGACGGCCGAGTAGTCGCGGAACTTGTCCGGATAGCCCACCTTGTTGCGGATGGCCTTCAACTTCTTCAGCGCCTGGCGCTTCGTCCGCGGGCTCATCCAGTCCAGCCGATCGATCTCGGCGGCCATCGCCCCCTCGATCAGGCGAGTCATGCGGAGCGTGTCCTCCTTGGTCTTGGGGGAGAAGGTGCGCCGCACGAACTCCTCGCCGAGCGCTTCACCCAACTCGTCGTCCACCGCCCGCACGCAGCGCTTCCAGCGCGGCGGCATCTCCGCCACCCCGCGCAGCGTCTTCGAGTAGAAGGCGAAGTTCGCGTCGACGAACGCGCTCGAGAGCGTGGGAGCCCGCCCGCTGGTCAGGTGCCACTTCAGATAGGTCTTCCAGGCGCCGAGGTCCTCCGAGCGGATCTGCGCGTCGAGCGCCTTCAAGAAGGCCGGCTCGGTGACGTTGAAGAGGGACAGCCCGGGGAGGCCCACGCCCTCGAGATACCGGTCCCACCGCAAGGAGGGCGTCAGCGCCTGCAGCTTCGCCCGCGACATGCGGTGGTACAGCTTGTAGGGATCCCGCCGCTCCACGCGCGTCAACGAGGCCTTGGCGAGGGCAGTCTCGATCCGCAGGACGGTCTGCGCGCCCGCCGCCGGATCCGGCTCGTGGATCAGGCCGAGCATCTCGCGCACGTGATCCAGGTATCGCTCGCGGATCTCCTTCGATTTCGCGTCGTCCTTGAAGTAGTAGTCGCGGTCCGGCAGCCCCAGGCCGCCGGCCTCGATGAATGCGATCACCCGGGTCGCGTCCCCGAAGTCCTGGGCGCTCCCGAACCCCAGCATCAAGCGGTTGCTGCTGGTGGTGAGGTGCAGGGCAGGGAGCAGCGCGGAGAGCTCGTCCGCGCTGCGCAGCGCGTCGATCTTGTCCAGCTCGGGCTGCAGCGGGGCGGCGCCGAGCTTCTCCACCGCCGCCTCGTCCATGCAGGCGGAGAAGAAGTCGCCGATCTTCTGCTGGACCGGCGTGCGCGCCGCTCCGCCCTTGGCCGACTCCTCCAGGATGCCCCAGAGGAACTGCTGGTTCTCGTCCGCCAACTTGCCGTAGACGCTCCAGCGCGCCTGATCGGGCGGAATCGGGTTGGCCTTGAGCCAGCCGCCGCAAGTGTATTGGTAGAAGTCGGCGCAGGGATCGGCGGACCGGTCCATCGCGGCCTCATCGAGGCTCGGCGTGTAGGGCAGCTCGTGCAACGGCCGCTTCTCGGGCGGCGCCTGCGCGGTCTCCGGCGTCGCCGTGTAGGGGACATGATGAGCGGCGGAGCCGCGATTCGTGTCCCCTGGACTTGAAGACGGCGCCTCCGCCTTCGGAGCGACCGCCGGGGGAGGCTGCGAGACCGCGGTGCACGCGCAGAGCAGCGCGGCCGCGAGCGCGCGACGGAGCGTCATGACCGGTCGGGCTACTGCGCCGCTGGCTTGAGCGTGCCGCAGGCGACCCGGGCGCCGGAGTTGCCCGCCGGATCGCTCTGCAGATCGTCCTTCCCGGCGTGGACCACCACCGAGCGGCCGACCACGTTGTCCATCGTCAGGTCGGCGACCGTCACCACCACGAGGCCCTTGCCGTTCGAGTCCACCTGCATGTTTCCCAGGTCGCCGCCGTGGCGGACCGGCGTGCTCACTCCGCCGTGGTGCGGCGCCGCCTTCGGATTGAAGTGCGGGCCCGCGCTGGTCGCGTCCGGGGCGCTGCAATCGCCCTTGTCGTGGACGTGCACGCCGTGCTCGCCGGGGGAGGCGCCTTGCACCTCGACCATGACCACCACGCCGGAGGCCGAGGGCGTGATGCGCGCGCTGCCGGTGACGGTGCTGTTGCTGCGTGACTCGAGCGTCGCCGTCACCACGGTGGGGGTCGCGACCGGCGCGGGGGCGGCAGTCGCTGGGGTCGGGGCCGCGGCCGCGGGAGCTGCGGCCGCGGGGGCCGCGGACGGCGCGGTCGAGGACGACGGGGTGGCGCAAGCGACAGCCAGGATCAGGAGCAACGCAGAAAGACGCATCACACGGACCTCCGCGAAAGGGCCGCGAAACCTAGCAGGTCTACGGCCGTTGTCGACGGCCTCAGCCCACGAACGTCAGCCACTCCTTCGAGCGAGCGTGCTCGCCCCGCACGGCCGCGTGATAGGCCCGCTGGAGCGCGCGCGTGACCGGTCCACCCGCGCCGGAGCCGATCACGCGGAAGTCGACCTCGCGCAGGCCGATCACCTCCGCCGCCGTCCCGGTCACGAACACCTCGTCCGCGATGTAGAGCTGATCGCGCGAGATGGGCTGCTCGACCACCTCGTGGCCGAGGTCGCGCGCCAGCGTCATGATGGAGTCGCGGGTGATCCCTTCCAGGATCGCTCCGGGTGGGGGCGTGAACAGCCGGCCTTTGCGGACCAAGAAGATGTTCTCGCCGGTGCACTCCGCGACCATGCCCTGGGCGTCCAGCATGATCGCCTCGTCGAAGCCGAGGCGCAGCGACTCGGTCTTGGCCAACACCGAGTTGGGGTAGTTCCCGCTGATCTTCGCCTTCGTCATCATCACGTTCGGGTGGTGGCGGGTAAAGGTGGAGATGTTGGCGCGGACGCCCTGCTCCAAGGCCTGGGCGCCCAGGTACGCCTTCCATTCCCAGACCGCGATGCCGGTGTGCGCCTTGCCGCCGTCCACCGTCAGGTTCCAGCCGCCTTCGGCGAGCCAGATGAGCGGGCGGATGTAGCACTCGCCGAATCCGCTGGCCTTTACCACCTCCTTGCAGCCCTCCATCAGCTCGGGGAGATCGTGGGGCAAAGAGCGCCAGCCGAGGACTCGCGCGGAATGAACCAGGCGCTCGACGTGCTCACGCAGCCGGAAGATCGCCGGCCCCCGGGAGGTGCGGTAGCAGCGGATTCCCTCGAAGGCGGCCACCCCGTAGTGGAGCGCCGGCGTGAGGAAGTCCAGCCGCGCCTCGGAGGGCGGGACCAGCCGCCCGTTCAGCCAGATCGGCGGCGGCCCCAGGGCCGGTGCGGACGATACCCCGTCCCGGGTCTCCGTTCTCATCGCCGGCGCCCCCTCTCGACGCTCCGCTCTCATGCCTGTGCCGCCGGCCTGGGCTTGCGCGGCGCCTCGCTCGAGTCCTTCTTCGCGTCCCGCAGCCAGCTCATCAGCTCGCGCATGCGGCGTCCCACTTCCTCGATCGGATGGGCCTTGCCCTCCGACCGCAGCTTCTCGAAGGAGGGCCTGCCGGCCTGGTTCTCGAGGATCCATTCTTTGGCGAACTGCCCGGTCTGGATCTCGCGCAGGATCCGCTTCATCTCCGCGCGCGTCTCCTCGGTGACGATGCGCGGGCCGCGGGTATAGTCGCCGTACTCGGCGGTGTCGCTGATCGAGTAGCGCATCCAGCCCAGGCCGCCCTCGTACATCATGTCGACGATCAGCTTGAGCTCGTGCAGGCACTCGAAGAACGCGCTCTCCGGCTGGTAGCCCGCCTCGACCAGCGTGTCGTAGCCCGCCAGGACCAGCGAGGTGATGCCGCCGCAGAGCACGGTCTGCTCGCCGAAGAGGTCGGTCTCGGTCTCCTCCTTGAAGGTGGTCTCCAGGACGGCGGCCCGGGTCGCCCCGATCGCGCGCGCATAGGAGAGGCCCAGCGCCTTTGCCTGGCCGCTAGGGTCCTGCTGCACGGCGATCAGCGCCGGCGTCCCCTGCCCCGCCTCGAACAGGCGGCGGACCATGTGGCCGGGCGCCTTCGGGGCGATCAGGATCACGTCCACGTCGGGCGGCGGCTTGATCTGCCCGAAGTGGATGTTGAAGCCATGGGCGAAGAAGAGGGCCTTGCCGGCGGAGAGGTGGGGCGCGATCTCCTTCTCGTAGATCCCGCGCTGCTTCTCGTCCGGCGTGAGAATCATGACCAGGTCGGCTTCCTGCGCGGCCTCCGCTACGGAGACCACTCGGACCCCTGCGGCCTGCGCCTTCTGGCGGGACTTGCTGTCCTCGTGCAGACCGACGCGCACGTCGACTCCAGAGTCCTTGAGGTTCAGCGCGTGCGCATGCCCCTGGCTGCCGTATCCGATCACGGCGACCTTGCGCGTGCGGACCAGGTCGAGCGTTGCGTCTTTGTCGGTGTAGATGGTGGCCATCGGGTCAGTCCTTCGCTGCTTGTGGAGTGGAACTGCGGCTTGCGGAGAGCTGCGTGACCGCCCCTTCGGCGGCCGAGGAGACGAGAGCGGCGTACTTGGCGAAGACGCCGGAGGTGTAGCGGGGCCGGGGCGGCGTCCAGCCGCTCAGCCGCGCGGAGAGCTCCGCGGCGGAAAGCTCCACCTCCAGCTTGCGGCGCTCGATGTCGAAGACCACCACGTCGCCTTCGCGCAGCGCGGCGATGGGGCCCCCCACCGCCGCCTCGGGCGCGACATGACCGACCATCAGCCCCCGGGTGGCGCCGCTGAAGCGGCCGTCGGTGAGGAGCGCGACCGACTCGCCGAGGCCCTCGCCCACCAGGGCCGCGGTGACGCCCAGCATCTCGCGCATGCCGGGACCGCCGCGCGGCCCCTCGTAGCGGATCACCACCACGTCGCCGGCGCGGATGCGGCGATCGCGGACCGCGGCGAAGGCGTCCTCCTCCCGATCGAAGATGCGGGCCGGGCCGCGGTGGTACGAGCGCTCGTGGCCGGCCATCTTGAGCACGCTGCCCTCGGGGGCGAGGTTGCCGCGCAGGATCACCAGCCCTCCGCTGGGCCGGATCGGATCCGACAGCGCACGGACCACCTTCTGCCCCGGCGTCTCGACCGCGTCGGAGGCGTGCTCCTTCCACGGCTTCCCGTCCGCCGCGCGCGCTTCGCCGTCGAGGTACTTCTTCGCCAGCAGCCGCTGGATGACCAGCCCCATGCCGCCGGCCCGGTCCAGGTCCACCGCCGTGTACTGCCCGCCGGGCTTGAGGTCGGCGATCAACGGGGTCCGCCGGCTGACGGCGTCGAAATCGTCGATGCCCAGGGGGACCCCGATCTCGCGCGAGAGCGCCAGAAGGTGCAGCACGGCGTTGGTGGAGCCTCCGGTGGCGGCCACCGCCGCGATCGCGTTGTCGAACGACGCGCGCGTGATCACCGCGGATGGCTTCCGGTTCTCGCGCAGGAGCTGCACCACCGCGGCCCCGGCGGCGCGGGTGGCGTCGTCCTTGCGCTTGTCCTCGGCGGGGATGGTGGCGTAGCCGGGCGGCGAGAGGCCCAGCACCTCCATCGCCAGCGCCATCGTGTTGGCCGTGTACTGGCCGCCGCAGGCTCCGCTCCCCGGGCAGGCGACGTCCTCCAGCTCCTTCAGCCGGGCCAGCGGAAGCTTTCCGGCCGCATGCGCGCCCACCGCCTCGAAGACGTCCTGGATGGTGACGTCGCGGCCCTCGAACCGACCCGGCGCGATCGAGCCGCCGTAGAGCAAGAGCGAGGGGATGTCGAGGCGGAGGAGCGCCATCGCGCCGCCTGGGATCGTCTTGTCGCAAGCCACCAGCACCAGCATGGCGTCGAAGAGGTGGCCCCGCCCGACCAGCTCGATGGAGTCGGCGATCACCTCCCGGCTGACCAGGGACGCCTTCATCCCCTCGGTGCCCATGGTGACGCCGTCGCTGATCGCGATGGTGTTGAACTCCATCGGCGTCGCCCCGGCGGCGCGGATGCCCTCCTTGGCCCGCTCCGCCAGCCGGCGCAGGCCGAAGTTGCAGGGCATGGTCTCCGTCCAGGTGCTCGCCACGCCGACGATCGGGCGCGACAGGTCGGAGTCGCTGAAGCCGATGGCCTTGAGCATCGCGCGCGCGGGCGCGCGGTCGGGCCCTTCGGTGATCGCCCGGCTGCGCGAGCGCGGATCGTCCGGCATCAGCCCCTTGCCGGCGATGTCCGGCGTCAGCACGCCGGACTCCAGCGCCGCAGAGATCGCCGCCTCGACCGCGCGCGCCTCGGCGTCCAGCCGGAGCGAGTGGCGCAGGAGCAGCGCGACGCTGGCGATGGCGCCGTAGGGATTCGCGGCCCCCTTGCCCACGATGTCCGGCGCGGAGCCGTGCACCGGCTCGTACAGGCCGGGGCTCCCCAGGCCGAGGGAAGCGGAGGGCAGCATCCCGATCGATCCTCCCAGGACGGCGGTGAGATCGGTGAGGATGTCGCCGAAGAGGTTCTCGGTGACGATCACGTCGAAGTCCGTCGGGCGCTGCAAGAGGCGCAGCGCGCAGGAGTCGACCAGCTGGTGCTCGAGCTCGACCCCGGGGAAGTCTTCGCGCACGACGCGGGTGGCGACCTCGCGCCAGAGGCGGGAGGTCTCCAGCACGTTCGCCTTGTCGACCGAGGTCAGGTGGCCGCGGCGCGACTTCGCCAGCCGGGCCCCGACCCGCACCACCCGCGCGATCTCGTCGGCGCTGTAGGTGCACAGGTCCTCCGCCCAGTCGGCCTCGCGGCGCTTCTCCCCGAAGTAGATTCCGCCGGTCAGCTCCCGGACGATCATCACGTCCACCCCCCGCAGCACTTCCGGCTTGAGCGGGGAGGCTCCCATCACCCGCGGGTGCATCGCGGCCGGCCGGAGGTTGGCGAAGACGCCCAGGGCGCGGCGCAGCGCGAGCAGGCCCTGCTCCGGGCGCACTGGAGCGTTCGGTCCCCAGCGCGGCCCGCCCACGGCCCCCAGGAGCACCGCGTCGGCCGCGTGGCAGAGGGAAAGCGTGTCGGGCGGCAGCGGAACGCCGGTCCGGTCGATGGCGGTCCCTCCGATGCGGGCCTCCCGCAGATCGAAGGAATGGCCGTAGAGCCTGCCGACGGTGGTCAGGACCAGGGCGGCCTCGCGGATCACCTCGGGGCCGATGCCGTCGCCGGGAAGCAGCGCGATCAGGGCGCGCATGCGTCCTCCTGGCGCTCGAAGGCCGCGATCGCCGGCTCCTGCGAGAGCAAGAAGCCCAGCTCATCCACTCCCTGCAAGAGGCACCGGCGCGCGAACGGGTCGATCTCGAACTTCACGCGCGCGTCGCCGAAGCTGAGCGTGCAGGCCTCCAGATCGATGCTCACGGCCGAGCCAGGCGACGCGAGCAGGACGCCGTGCGTGACCGCGTCGACGATCACGGGCAAGAGGCCGTTCTTGAGCGCGTTGCCGCGGAAGATGTCCGCGATCGACGAGCTGATCACGGCGCGGAAGCCATGGTCGAGCAGCGCCCAGGGCGCGTGCTCGCGGGAGGATCCGCATCCGAAGTTGGGGCCCGCCACCAGCACCCGCGCGCCCTGCGCATCGGGCCGCGAGAGGGGAAAATCCGAGCGCGGGCGGCCGTTCTCGTCGTACCGCCAGCCCGCGAAGAGGAAGCGTCCCAGGCCGGTCTGCGTGGTCCCCTTCAGGTAGCGCGCCGGGATGATCTGGTCGGTGTCGATGTCCGGGCGGGGGATCACCACCGTCCGCGAATCCAGCCTGCGGAAGGGCCGGGTCATCGGAGCATCTCCCGTGGATCGGCGATGGCCCCCGCCACCGCCGTCGCCGCCGCCGTCAGCGGGCTGGCGAGGAACGTGCGCCCGCCCGGGCCCTGGCGGCCCTCGAAGTTGCGGTTGCTGGTGCTGACCGCGGACTGGCCGGGACGGAGCTGATCGCCGTTCATCGCGATGCACATCGAGCACCCCGGCTCGCGCCACTCCGCGCCCGCGTCGCGGAAGACGCGATCCAGGCCCTCGGCCTCGGCGGCCTTCTTCACTTTCTGCGAGCCCGGCACCACCAGCGTCCGCACGCCCTTTGCCACCTTCCGGCCGCGGAGCAAGGTGGCGGCGGCGCGGAGGTCCTCGAGCCGCGAGTTGGTGCAGCTCCCGATGAACACCACGTCGATCGGGTGCCCGAGCAGCGGCTGGCCCGGGCGCAGGCCCATGTAGCTCAGGGCCCGATCCAATGCCGCCCGATCCGCGGCGTCAGTGACGGACCCCGGATCCGGCACTTCGCCGCGGATCGGCGCGGACATGGAAGGGTTGGTTCCGAACGTGATCCTGGGCTCGAGCGTGCTGCCGTCGATCTCGACAGTCCGGTCGTAGCCGGCGCCCGCATCGGTGTGCAGAGACCGCCAGCGCGACAGCGCGCGGTCCCAGTCGCTGCCCTTTGGCGCGCGCGGGCGCTCCGCCAGGTACTGGAAGGTGGTGTCGTCGGGCGCGATCATGCCGGCGCGCGCCCCCGCCTCGATGGACATGTTGCAGACCGTCATCCGCTCCTCCATCGAGAGGGCGCGGACGGCGCTGCCGGTGTACTCGATGGCGTGGCCGGTGCCGCCCGCGATGCCGATGCGGGCGATCACCGCCAGGATCAGGTCCTTCGCCGTCACGCCCGGCTTCAGACGCCCTTCCACGCGGATCTGCAGCGTGCGCGGGCGGCGCTGCAAGAGCGACTGGGTGGCGAGCACGTGGGCCACCTCGCTGGTGCCGATGCCGAAGGCCAGGGCGCCGAATGCGCCGTGCGTGCTGGTGTGGCTGTCGCCGCAGACCACCGTGGTCCCGGGCAGCGTGAGCCCGAGCTCGGGACCGATCACGTGGACGATGCCCTGCTGCTCGCTCCCGAGCGCGTGCAGCTCGATGCCGAACTCCTTGCAGTTGGTCTCCAGCGCCGAGAGCTGCGCCGCGCACTCCTGGTCCTCGACCAGGAGCGGGACGCCCGGCCGCCTGGGCGTGGTCGGCGTCGAGTGGTCCATGGTGGCGACCGTGCGCTCCGGCCGGCGGACGCGGAGCTTGCGCTCGCGGAGCACCGCGAACGCCTGCGGCGAGGTCACCTCGTGCACCAGGTGCAGATCGACGTAGAGGACGGCGGGCGTCTCCCCGGTCTCCGCCTGGACCAGGTGGGAGTCCCAGATCTTCGCGAAGAGCGTTCGTGGCTCAGACTGCGCCACAGACGACCTCCGGCTCGGGTGGGGCCTTGCGCTGGAGGCGGCCCGCGGCGATGCGGTTCACCACTTCCAGGTAGGCTTCGGCGCTGGCGAGCACGATGTCGGTGCTCAGCCCGCGCCCGCGGTAGGTGCGGCCCTCGTGCTCCACCACCACCACCACCTCGCCCTGCGCGTCCTCCCCCGCGCTCACGCTGGCGACCTGGAAGTCGCGCAGGCGCGTCTTGACGCCGGTGATCCGCTCGATGCACTTGAACACCGCGTCCACCGGGCCGTCGCCCGTGGCAGCCTCGTCCAGCTTGCGTCCGTCGCGGGAGAGCAGCGACACGGCCGCGCTGGGGGGCGTGCCGGTGCCGCTCACCGCGCTCAGGCTGGTCAGCTGCCAGCGCCGGGCGGAGCCGTTCTGGAACAGGCCCACCAGGAGCGCGTCGAGGTCGCCGTCGTAGATCTCCTTCTTCTTGTCGGCCAGCTTCTTCAGCTCCTCGAAGACGCGGTCGATCTGCTCCGGCTCGAGCTGGTAGCCCAGATCCTTGAGCCGCGCGCTGAGCGCGTGCCGGCCGCTGTGCTTGCCCAGGACCAGGTTGGTGCTCTTGAAGCCGACGTCCTCCGGGCGCATCACCTCGTAGGTCTGCTGGTGCGTGATCATCCCGTGCTGGTGGATTCCGGACTCGTGCGCGAACGCGTTCTGGCCCACCACCGCCTTGTTGCGCGCGACGTGGAAGCCGGTGGCGCCCGCCACCACCCGGCTGGCGGAGCAGAGCTGCTGGGTGCGGATGCCGGTGCGCAGGCCGAAGAAGTCGTGACGGGTGCGCAGCGCCATCACCACTTCCTCCAGCGAGCAGTTGCCGGCGCGCTCGCCGATGCCGTTCACCGTGCACTCCACTTGCCGGGCCCCGGCCGAAAGCGCCGCCAGGCTGTTGGCCACCGCCATGCCCAGGTCGTCGTGGCAGTGGACGCTGAGCACCACCCGGTCGATGCCGCGCACCTTGGCGCGGAGGTTCTCGATGATCCCCGCGAAGTGGGAGGGCACCGCGTACCCGACCGTGTCGGGGATGTTGATGGTGGTGGCCCCGGCCTCGATCGCGCGCTCGACCACCTCGACCAGGAAGTCGGGCTCGGTGCGCGCCGCGTCCTCGGCGGAGAACTCCACGTCCTCGCAGCGCTCGCGGGCGTCCGCGGGCGTCATCCGCAGCTTGTACTCGCGGTGGATGGGGCTGGTGGCGAGGAAGACGTGGATGCGGTGCCGCGGCGCGGGCGCGAGCGCCTTGAGCGCGGCGTCGACGTCCGGCCGATTCGCCCGGGCGAGCGCGGCGATCACCGGGCCTTCCACCTGGCGCGCGATCGCTTCCACCGCCTGGAAGTCGCCGGGCGAGGCCACCGGAAAGCCGACCTCCATCACGTCCACGCCCAGGGAGGCGAGGGCCCGGGCCACCTGCATCTTCTGCGCGAGGTTCATGCTGGCGCCGGGCGCCTGCTCGCCGTCGCGCAGCGTGGTGTCGAACACAATCACCCGGTCATCGGTCCCATTCTTCATCCGCGTCGCTCCTGCTTCTGGAAAGAAGGTCATGCCGCAACTCCGTCGTCCGATTCGAACACCTCGTCCAGCGCCCCGTTTCCCTGTCCCCGCAGCATCGCCACCGCGCCCGTGCGGACCAGCTCGATGATCCCGAAGGGGCGCAGCACCTCGATCAGGCCGTCGAGCTTCTCCTGGGTGCCGGTGGTCTCGATGATCACGGACTCGGGAGCGAGGTCCACCACGCGCGCGCGGAAGGTCTGCACCAGCTGCAGCAGCTCCGCGCGGCGCTCCTGCGCCACCTTCACCTTGATGAAGGCCATCTCCCGGGTCACCGAAGGCGCGTGCGTCACGTCGTCGACCGAGAGCACGTTCACCAGCTTGTAGAGGTTGGCCTCCAGCCGGTGGGCGGTGTCGTCGTCGGCGACGACCACCACCGTGATGCGCGAGACGCCTTCCCGCTCCGTCTTCCCCACGGTGAGCGAGTCGATGTTGAAGCCCCGGCGCCGGAAGAGCGAGACGATCCGGTTGAGCGCTCCAGGCTGGTCCTCGACGTAGGCGATCAGCGTCTGCGCCTTGCGGCGGCCGGCCGGGATGGAGAATGCGGATTCGCGGCTCATGCGTTTTCCTCTTCTTCCTCGGCGAAGGCGGGTCGCCGGATCATGTCGCGCAGGTCCGTGTTGGCCGGCACCATCGGGTACACCGAGTCCTCCTGCTCCACCCGGAACTCGATCACCACCGAGCCGGGCTCCTTGCGGGCGCGCTCCACGGCGGCCGGGATCTCCTCCCGCTTGGTCACGCGGATGGCGGTCAGCCCGTGCG
>WNFK01123473.1_pt1 | contig 12311 bp, 8 predicted proteins | sample 5400281 | NCBI WGS metagenome assembly WNFK01 (sample SAMN13153350, study PRJNA577476) | soil metagenome | isolation source: 20 cm soil on Douglas fir-dominated hillslope | place: USA:California | collected 2013-09-17
ACAGCCTTCCCGCAGCAAAAAGTAATCACGAGGGCCGTACTTCAAGACAATTAAGTCTTTCCACAGGATATGCACATCTGTGGAAATAGCGAGGATTTGGTATTTCGTTCAAATGACGACGGCTATTCAACTTAGCAAAGAACGCGAAGCGGTAAACCTGTGGGACAAGTTCCTGGAGCGCGTAAAATCCCGCGTCAGCATCAATACATTTAACACCTGGTTCCAGCCGACCCGGCTGAACCGCTCCGATGCGGACATGGTTTACGTACAGATTCCGACCACCGTGTTTCGGCAGGTGCTTACGCGCACGTACGGCGAAATCGTGAAGGCCGTTTTTCACGAGCTGGGCGTGCCGGCGATGCGGGTGCAATATGTCTGCACCGAGGAAGAGCCGGTGGCTGCCGTTGCCGTGGCTGCAACAGCGTCTACCAAGCAATCCAAGCTGGATTTCGAGAGTAGCGACCACCAGTTGAACACGCGGTACACGTTCGACTCGTTTGTGGTTGGCAAGTCGAATGAGTTTGCACACGCGGCGGCGCGGGCGGTTGCGGAACAGCCGTCGAAAGCCTACAACCCGCTGTTCCTTTACGGCGGAGTGGGCATGGGCAAGACGCACTTAATGCATGCCATTGGGCATACGATCAAGCAGCGCAACCCGGCGGCGCGGCTGAGCTATGTGAGCGCGGAAAAGTTTACGATTGAAGTGATCAACTCGCTGCGCTTCGACAAAATGTTCAGTTTTCGCGAACGTTTCCACACCGTGGACGTGCTGCTGGTGGACGATATTCAGTTCATCGCCGGAAAAGAGCGCACCCAGGAAGAATTTTTTCACACCTTCAACGCTCTGTATGAGCAACACAAACAGATTGTAATTTCGTCGGACTGCCTGCCGAAGGATATCAATTCGATTGAAGAGCGGCTGCGTTCCCGTTTCGAATGGGGTTTGATTGCAGACATCCAGCCTCCCGACTTGGAAACCAAGATCGCGACTCTCCAGAAGAAAGCTGAAAACGACCGCTTTGTGCTGCCCGATGATGTGGCGGAATACATCGCGCGGGCGATTAAATCTAACGTGCGCGAGCTTGAAGGAGCTTTGACGCGGCTGATGGCTTACGCTTCATTGACGGGCGCGGCCGTTTCGCTGGCGACCGCACAACAAGTTTTGCGCAATATCATCGCGTCGCAGGAAAAACGCGTCACTATCGAAGTCATCCAGAAGCGTGTCAGCGAGCACTTCAATTTGCGCGAACAGGATCTGAAAGTGCGGAGTAATACGCGCGCCATCGCCTTCCCGCGCCAGGTGGCGATGTACATCGTGAAACAGTTGACGACGGCTTCGCTGCCAGAGATTGGCCGTCAGTTTGGCGGCAAACATCACACTACCGTGCTGCACTCCATCAACAAGATTGAAGAGATGCGCCGCTCCGACAAAGAGTTGAACCGTACCATCACTCGCTTGATGGACGCTTTGCAATAAGCTTCGTTGCCGGCCTTAAAGCGCCAGCTCCCAAGTCTCGCCAACCAGGCTTTTGCCGAAACTTTGCTGCGCTTCCTGTTTAATTAACTTGTAGCCCTCTCCCTGGTACAGGTGGCGTGCTGCATCGAGCACGCTGTTGGTCCATAGATCGATTTTCCGGTAACCGGCGGCACGCGCAAAGAGCGTGCATTCCCTTACCAGTCGCTTGGCAATTCCAAAACCGCGTGCGCTCGGCTCGACCAGCAACAGGCGCAGCTTAGTCATGGTCTCGGGCCAGTCAGGGTGTTTCACCAAGAAAACACAGCCGACCGCTTGGTCATTCCGTTCGGCAATCCAGCAACGTTCGCGGCGCGCGTCAAAATGATCCACGAAATCGGCTACGATGCGAGCCGCCAACGCCTCGAAGCGTTGCTCCCAGCCGTATTCCTGCGCATAGAGAGTGCCGTGCCGCTCGACTACCCAACCCATGTCTCCTGGCCGGTGCGGACGCAAAATAAACCGTGGGGTGCTGGCTGATTTGGCCTGCCGGACGCCCAAGATGCTTTCTATCGTGCTCATCGCGTGGACAATTTTTTGCCGGTCTGCGGCGGCCAGCGGTTCGAGCAGTGCGATTGCCCGGGCTGCCGCTTTTTCATCTATTGCGCTGAACTCTTTCTTGCCGCGACTCGCAAGGGAAAGAAAGGATTCCCTGGCGTCTTTTAAAGAGGCTTCGCGCGTAATTAACCGTTTCTTGGCAAAGGCTGCGAGGATGCGGCTGAGATAGCCCCCGTCCAGGTTTAAATTGCCGGCAATTTGCGTTGCCGTGGAACGTTCATTGCGGGAGATTTCCTAGAGCACCCGCGCTTCAGCCAGGGTAAACGCGCTGCCAAGAAGGTGTGCCTGCAACGTGCCCATGGCGCGGGTGTAGAAACGGTTGAAACGGCGGATTGCGTCGCCTTGTCGTGCTAAGTCTGCATCATTCTGCTTCGCCATCGCTGTAACCAAAGCCTCTAATTATTAGTTGACTTAGTCAAATAATAAAGATGTGAGGGCCAGAACAAACTTGTTAAACCCACCGTTGTGCGGAAGCTTTGGAAATGGCGCGGATATTCTGTTGGATATTGAGGATGAAAAACACTGCCAGCCTGCTCCGCTGGTGATTCTGCAGAAAATATCCAAGATACCCACATTGCATGCACAAAATGTTTTTGCCACAACCAGTTGACAGCGCGGAGGTTGGCTCGGCTTTCCACGGATTCACAGGGCTCATCATCACAACAAGGGATAAATTTATTTTTAGAGAGCAACTAAGAACACAGAGAACCATCCTTTGTTGTTGCAGTTGTAGCTGTGGATTATCCCTTCTTCTGCGTTGGCCGGGACTAAGCACAAATTGCCAGGTGAGAAGTTTCCCACCAATTTCCACACTTCCAACAACATAATCGCGTTCGTAAGGCTTTCGCCCGGAGCGAAAAACGAGTAAAGTACGCAGCAGCGGATCGGGCTCCCGAAGGAAGGTGTAAATGTCTGCAACCGGCACGGTGCGCGAGGAAAGCCAAACGATGGAATTTAGCGTAAGCAAATCGGCTCTATTGAACGAACTGACGACGACGCAGGGAGTTGTGGAGCGCAAAACCACTATTCCGATCCTGTCGCGCCACGGACCTGGAGTTAAGTGTGCGCACGTCGTGCGAGGCAAAGGTTAAGAAAGAGGGCGCCGGTACCATCCCTGCCAAGAAACTGCTGGAACTAGTGCGCTTGCTGCCCGAAGGCGAAATTAAATTCAAACTTCTTGATAATCATTGGGTGGAAATTGTCAGTGAAAAGAAAAAGTACAAACTGGTCGGAATGGCGAAAGAGAATTTCCCAGCGCTTCCGGCAATGCCGCATGTGCTGGTAAAAATTCCAGCAACGCTACTGGAAGGCCTGATTTCGAAAACCAAATTCGCAATTTCAATGGAAGAATCGCGCTACACGCTGAATGGCGGCTTGTTGATCTTAAAGCCGGACACGCTGGCTATGGTGGCTACGGACGGTCATCGGTTGGCGCTGGCAGAAACGGATCACAAACTTACCGGCCTCAATGGCGAAGTGAAAGTACTGATTCCCAAGAAAGCCATGGACGAAGTGGAAAAACTGTCGAGCTTAGCTGGCGCCGAAGCGCAGATGGATTTTGCCAAAGACGAAAGCCACCTATTTTTCCAGGTGGATCACCGCTTGTTGATTTCGCGCATCCTGACTGGGCAATTCCCGAACTACGAAGCAGTGCTGCCGCGCGATAACAACAAGTCCGTGGTGCTCGAGCGCGCGGAGCTGAGCGATGCCGTGCGCCGCGTTTCGCAGCTTGCCGATCAACGTTCGCATGCCGTCAAGATGGCGGTGTCGAAAGAAGGCATCGAGATTTCCGCATCGAGTCCGGAGTACGGCGAAGCAAAAGAGATCATCGAGAAGGATTACCAGGGCGATCCGATTTCGATTGGATTCAATTCCAGCTATGTTCTGGATTTTCTCGCCGCTGCGGCCGAAGGTCCCATCAGCATCGAATTAAAAGACGAACAAAGCGCGGGGCAGATGCGCCCGCTTGCCGATGAGTCTTATCGCTACCGCTACATCATCATGCCGATGCGCATCTGACGTCTGTTGATCATAAATTGCGCCGGATATTCGGCCTGCAATTCCCGTCTCGTCTTCTATCCTTCCGCGCGAAATGTTTTTCCTAATTCCTGATCAGCCAGCCGGAATTAGTGGCGAAAGTTGTGAATCAGCGGCGACCATTTCGCCGGGTCGATATACTTGTCCGGCAATATAAAATCATCGCTAACAGGTACGCGAGCCCTGCCACTTCCACTTCGGCGGCTATCCCTCGGCCGAGCTCACCTAGCTTTTCTCTCTTGAGTTCATGCAGCGCGATAACGCGCGCTTCCCTATGAAGCGGGCATTCCCTGGCTCGCGCCGGCTTTACCGCTTGGCTCGCCAGGGGCAGTGAGCTCTGCTGCTACAAACTTGTCGAAACGAAATGGCTTGGACTTGAGTTTTGCGCACAGGATTTTTTGCTGCCAGGCGACAGCCGCTGCGCAAAAAATGGCCATTCGGCACGGATTTTGTGGTCACGCCTAACCTCTTGTAAACAGACCGGTTACCGTTCGCGAAGCCGATATTCGGCCTTGGGATTTTGCTGCCAATCGGGTATAATATTTCTGTTGTCGATTCGCAGCATTTCCTACAAATCGACACGTCCACCAGGCCATACAGGACTCGCATTGTGCTCCGCGCCAGGAGCCAGAGTGCTCGAAGCCTGGGAGAAACGAACCTGCGAATTTTCGTCGCAGGGGAATAGTCTTCGCCACGTCTCGCAGTGCGGGACGGGATGGAGCAGGAACTCTACGAGTCCCGGTTTTTCACCGGGATCAAAGAGTAAGGCGTCGGCCAGTTTTGATTTTTTTCGGCCGTACGGGACGATATTCGCATCCTTCCGCTCTCGCGCCAATCTTGCTTCAAGCTTCGAACCGATTTTCCCGGCCTTTGCTATGCGACCGCCGCGATCGGCGAATAGCGCGCGACGAGTTTCGAAGATTTTGTTTGGCCTTTTTGTTCGCTGAGATTTTTTAGAGATGAGGATTCATGGGCGATAAAGAAAAAGAAATGGTGGCGGGCAAAGCAGTGCCCGGCCATCAGTACGACGCAAAATCGATCAAAGTCTTGGGCGGCCTGGAAGCAGTGCGTTTGCGTCCCGCGATGTACATCGGTTCGACCGGCGAAATGGGTTTGCATCACCTGGTGTGGGAAGTGGTCGACAACTCGGTGGACGAAGCGATGGCCGGTTATGCCGACGAAGTGAATGTAACGGTGCACGAAGACAACTCCGTCACCGTTGTCGATAACGGACGCGGCATTCCGGTGGACATGCATGCCACGGAGAAGCGTCCGGCCGCGGAAGTAGTTCTGACCGTGCTGCATGCCGGCGGTAAATTCGACAGCGACACCTACAAAAACGCGCTTTCCGATCACCTGGAACTGGAGATTCAGCGCGATGGTGCGGTATGGGAGCAGTCGTATGAGAAGGGCAAGCCAACCAACAAACTGAAACAGACCGGCAAGACGCGCAAGACCGGAACGAAAGTTACATTTCACGCTGATCCATCCATTTTTGACAAAGCGGCTTACAGTTATGACACGCTGGCCACGCGGCTGCGCGAATACGCATTCCTCAACAAGGGATTGAAGATCACGCTGACAGATGAGCGCAGCGAAAAGAGCGCGGAATTTCGCTTCACCGGCGGTATCGCGGAATTCGTGAAGCACATCAATCGCGGCAAGACTACCCTGCACGATTCGCCCATTTACATGGAAGGCAAAAAAGGCAGCGTCGAGATCGAAATTGCTCTGCAGTATAACGATACCTATGGCGAAAATGTTTTTGCGTTCGCGAATACCATCAACACCGTTGACGGCGGCACGCACCTTTCCGGTTTTCGCTCAGCGCTGACGCGGACCATTAATAATTTCGTTCGTGAAGGGCTGGTGGCAGTGGTTAGCGTGCGCCTGCCGCAACCGCAGTTTGAAGGGCAGACCAAAGGAAAGTTGAATAGCGACATCAAGGGCGACGTCGAACAACTGGTGAATGAAAAACTCGGCGACTGGTTTGACAAACACTCGACCGTCGCACGGCGCATTATTGGCAAATGTATTGACGCGGCGCGCGCGCGTGAAGCTGCCCGCAAGGCGCGCGAATTGACGCGGCGCAAGTCCGCCATGGATTCGAGCGGGCTGCCGGGAAAACTCGCCGACTGCCAGGAACGCGATCCTGCACGCTGCGAGCTGTTTGTGGTTGAGGGAGAGTCGGCCGGCGGTTCCGCGAAAATGGGCCGCGACCGCAAGTTCCAGGCGATTCTGCCGCTCAAAGGAAAAATCCTCAACGTGGAAAAAGCCCGCTACGACAAAATGCTGGGCCACGAGGAAATCCGCTGCATCATCACCGCGCTGGGCACCGGCATCGGCAAAGACGATTTCGATGCCGGCAAACTGCGCTATCACAAAATTATTTTGATGACCGACGCGGACGTGGACGGTTCGCACATCCGCACACTGCTACTGACATTTTTCTTCCGCCACATGAAGGAGCTGATCGAGCGCGGGCATATTTATATTGCGCAGCCGCCTCTGTATCGCGTGAAGCGCGGCAAGACCGAACGCTACATTCGCGACGAGCAGGACTTCGCGCGCGAATTGATGAAGCGCGCGACGGAAGATCACGTGGTCAAAGCCAAGGAAGGCGTCAATCTCGACGGCGCGAAGCTGACAACTTTTTTGTTGAACGTTCAGGAATACGAAGCCGCCGCCGCCAAGCTGGGCCGGCGCTTGCGTGAGCCTGCGCTGGTGGAACTGCTAGCCGAGAGTGGCCTGGAAAAGAAAGCCGATTTTGAGGACAAAAAAGCGCTAGACAAACTTTTAAAAGAAATCGACAAAGCAAAAATCAAACTGGAAGGCAAAATTATTTTCGACGAAGAGCACAGCCTGTACGAAATTCAATTTGGCGCGCCGCACAACCAGAAAATCAACTGGGCTGTTGCCTCGACGGCAGAATACAAGCGGCTGCGCGGGCTGGCCAAACAGATCGAAGAATTCAATCATCCGCCGTTTACGGTAGCGCGCAACGGCACCAAAGTATCGAAAGAAAAAGTGACCGACGTCTTGAACTATGTCATGGACGACGCCAAAAAAGATTTCACTATCACGCGATTCAAAGGCTTGGGTGAAATGAACGCCGAGCAGCTTTGGGATACCACCATGAACGCGGACACGCGCACCCTGCTGCAGGTAAAGCTGGAAGACGCGGTCGCTGCCGAAGATATTTTCACCACGCTGATGGGCGAAAACGTGGAAGCTCGCAGAAAATTCATCGAGGACAACGCCCTCGAAGTGGTCAATCTGGATATTTAGCAAGTGCTGAAGGGAACCGTGCGGTATCAATTGGGTTGGACAACGCTACCCGGTCTGCGCGGCTTGAGCGTGAGCGATTTTCGCGCCAAGCCGACGGACAACCCCGATACGCAAAGCGGCGTTGCAGCGGAATTCGCGAGTTCCGAGGCATGCGCACAATTTCTGAAGGCTGCAGAAGCGGAGTTTGCATCACGGCGATTCAGCAACGGTGCCGATGCGTTCGACACAGTGAAAGCATATGTGTTGGATTACGCGAGGAAATGAACCCCAGGTTTCAGGTCACAAGTGTCGCAGGTCGTAAATAACGAGGGCTGAGGGAACATGGCGGACGAAAAGAACACATCCATACTGCTTCCAATCGATATCGAAGCGGAAATGCGCAAGTCGTATCTCGACTATGCGATGAGCGTGATCATTGCGCGCGCGCTGCCTGATGTGCGCGACGGCTTGAAACCGGTACAGCGCCGCATCCTGGTGGCCATGAACGATCTGGGCCTGGCCTCCAATCGCGGCTACCGCAAGTGCGCAAAAATTTGCGGAGACACTTCCGGCAACTACCATCCGCATGGCGAAGCTCCGCTGATTGATGGCCAGGGGAATTTCGGCTCTGTCGATGGCGATCCGCCCGCGGCGATGCGGTATACGGAAGCGCGCCTGGCAAAAATCAGCGAAGACATTCTTGCCGACCTGGAAAAAGAGACCGTCGATTTCATCCCCAATTTCGACCAGACCCGCGAAGAACCCGTCGTTCTTCCTTCGCGCATTCCAAATCTTCTGGTTAATGGCGCGAGCGGCATCGCAGTCGGCATGGCCACCAACATTCCGCCGCACAATTTGCGGGAAATCGTGGACGCCGCGATTTTGCTGGTGGAAAAGCCAGACACACCGTTGAAAGAAATTCTGAAAATTGTTCCCGGCCCCGATTTTCCAACCGGAGCGTACATCGCCGGGCGCGAAGGCATCGAAGCCGCCTACCGCAGCGGCCGCGGCAGCTTCACCATGCGCGCCAAAGCCGCAATTGAAGCGGCTTCCAAGGACCGCGACAACATTGTCATCACCGAAATCCCCTACCAGGTGAATAAATCCCGGCTGATCGAACGCATCGCGGAACTGGTGCAGACGAAAAAAATCGAAGGCATCGCCGACGTGCGCGATGAATCCTCGCGTGAAGGTATGCGCATCGTCATCGAATTGAAGCGCGGCGAGGAATCGCAATTCATTCTGAACAATTTGTACAAGTTCACGCAGATGCAGGAATCGTTCCACATGATCCTGCTGTCCATCGTTGGCGGGCAGCCGCGCGAACTCGGTTTGATCCAGATGATCAAGCTGTTCATCGAGCATCGCGTGGAAGTGGTGCGCCGCCGCACCATGTTCGAACTTCGCAAAGCCGAAGAACGCGAACACATTTTGGTCGGCTACCAGGTCGCTCTGGATCATCTGGACAGCGTGATTCCCAAGGAAAACCTGTTCAAGTATTTCACCGAGCAGGATGTGACCATCACCGAAAACGGGAAGTCACGCAAACTGGAAGGCGTAAAGCTCGACGGCCGGAAATACCGTTTCCTGGGCGCTCCGGAAATCGAAGCGATTGCTGGCGCCAACGCCCTGGGCCTCAGCTATGCACAGATCGATGCCATTCTTGAATTGCAATTGCATCGCCTGACACAACTTTCCATTGACGACATTTTGAAGGAGCTGAAGTCCATCCGTGATTTGATTGCGGAGTTGCGCGAAATTCTTTCCAGCGACAAAAAGTTGAAACAAGTGATCACCGCCGAGTTTAAGGAAGTTCACAAAGCGTACGGCGACGATCGCCGCACGCAGATTGTGGACAAAGTGGAAGAGATCAAACTGGAAGATTTGATCGCGGACGCCGAAATGCTCATCACCGTGGGCCATGCCGGCTACATCAAGCGCACTGCGACCGATACCTATCGCCACCAAGGCCGCGGAGGCAAAGGCCGCATCGGCGCGAAAACGCGCGAAGAAGATTTCGTCGAACATCTTTTTATCGCTTCGACGCACAGCTACATTTTGCTGTTCACTTCGAAGGGCCGTGTGTACTGGCTGAAGGTGTATGAACTGCCGGAAGCGGCAGCCGCGACGCGCGGAAAAGCCATCAATAGCCTGGTGAAATTGCAGGAAGACGAAAAGCTGACTGCACTGGTTGCCGCGCGCGACCTGGAAGCAGCGGATAAGTTCGTTTTCATGGCTACCAAAAATGGCACGGTGAAAAAATCCACGTTGACGGAATTTTCCAATCCGCGGTCGACGGGAATCATCGCCATCAACCTGGATGCTGCCGACGAATTGATCGGCGCGAAACTGACCGACGGCAAGCAGATGATTTTCCTGGCCAGCCACGAAGGCCAGGCGATTCTGTTCCGCGAAACCGACGTTCGCGCCATGGGCCGCAGCGCCGGCGGCGTGAACGGCATGGACCTGGACAAGGAAGACTACGTAGTGTCGATGGACGCGGTGCAGCCGGATTTTGAAATCATCGCCAAGGAGCGCAAGAGGACCACGCAAAACCTCGAGGAGCTCGAGAACGAGGACATCAAGGACTCGCTGACCAAGGGCGTAACCAACATGAAGACCACCGACCGCAACGGTTCTGTGGTTTCAACGCTACAGGTGACGGAAGAATCCGACGTGATGATCATCACCGAACACGGCAAGGTGATACGCGTGCACGCAAACGAGATTCGCGAAGCAGGCCGCTCGACACAGGGTGTACGGTTGCTCAGGCTCGATGACGATGATTCGATTGCCGCCGCCGCCGTGCTGCAGGAAGAAGACGAAGAGGAAAAGAAGTAAGCGCCACAGGTGTTAGACTATCGCCGCCATGAATATACTGCGCCGTTTGTGTTCTGTTTTGGTATTGCTAGCCGCTGCGCTTGCGCTCCTCGGCGTAAGCGGAAAAGCCACTCCATCTGCCGCGAAGTTTTATCGCGCATACGTTGGAACCTACACCGCAAAAACCAATAGCAAAGGCATTTACGAATTTGCTTTCGATTCCTCGACCGGGAAAATGTCGGCGCCGCAATTCGCGGGCGAGACGAAAGACCCTTCGTGGGTCGCGGTACATCCCAATGGAAAATATTTGTATTCCGTGAATGAAACGGGCAAGGCCAGCACGGTCAGCGCATTTTCCATTGATCCGAAAAACGGAAACCTTTCGTTGCTGAATCAACTTCCTTCGCTTGGCGAAGATCCATGCTTTCTGTCATTCGATCGCTCCGGAAAATTTTTGTTTGTCGCAAACTATACCAGCGGGAACGTGGCAGTGTTCCCGCTCCTTGCCGATGGCAAACTCGGTGAACACACCGCGCTGCAACAAGATAGCGGCAGGCTTGGCCTCAACAAGGAGCGGCAAGAGGGCCCGCACGCGCACTTCATTGCTGCTTCGGCTCATAATCGCTTTGCGTACGTGGCCGACCTGGGGCTGGATCATGTGCTCGTTTATAAATTCGATTCCGCGAAAGGCACGCTGGAGCCCACAGGAGAGTCCGCTTCGGCGGAATTGAAATCCGGCGCCGGCCCCAGGCACGCGGTGTTCTCCGACAGTGGACGGTTCATGTATGTGGTTAGCGAAATGGCTTCGGCAGTAACCGTCTTTGCAAACGAGAATCAAGAAACGTTTCGGGCCATACAGACCGTGCCCATGTTGCCGACCGGATTTTCCGGCCGCAATGATGCTGCGGAGATCGAAATTCATCCTCGCGGAAAATTTCTTTACGCCTCCAATCGTGGTCATGATTCGATCGTCGAATTTTCCATCGACGCTAAGACTGGAATGCTCACGCAAGTCGCGGATGTGCCTACTGGCGGGAAGGAGCCCCGGCACTTTGCCATCGACCCTACTGGGAATTTTCTCCTTGCCGAGAACCAGCTGTCGGATACCATTGCGGAGTTCCGCATCGATTCTGCAAGCGGAAAACTGACGCCCACCGGCGAAACGCTTTCGGTTCCTTCTCCGGTCTGCATCGCTTTTCTTTCCATCCAATAAATGCAAGCGTTGTATGGCAAGGCTTCTCTTGGCATTCCAACTGATTTACAATTCGCATTCTTTACATTACCGGGAGACATCATGAATCGTCCGCACGCGTTGAAGATCGCACTGCTCGTCATCCTCTTTATTTTTTCCCCGGCGCAAATAAAGGCTGACGGCGAGACGCAACCGGGCCGCGATGCGAAGCAGCCCGTGAACGAGGCGTACACGACCAAGATGAAGAAGTACACGACGGAGCCGTTTTTCACTTCGCCGCTGGTGAACTATTTGCCGGCCTCGAAAAGCGTGCCGACGCCGGAAGCGGTGCTGGGCGATGTGGCCGGGGCACCGGGAATTCTGCCGTATGCCAAAGATGTATACAAATACATGCGCATGCTGGAGAAAGCCAGCCCGCGCGTGAAGGTATTCTCGATCGGAACGACGGAAGAGGGCCGCGAGATGATTGCGGTGGCGGTTTCCTCCGAAGAAAACTTGAAGAAGCTCGAGGAAAACCGCGCAAAACTTGCCAAGCTCGCCGATCCACGCACGTTGCAGATGAATGACGCCGAAGCGGACAAGATTGTTGCCCAGGCGGCTCCGGTTTATTACATCACTGGAACAATTCATTCGACAGAAACGGGCGCTCCCACTGCGTTGATGGAGTTGGCGTATCGACTGGCGGTGGACGACAGCGCGTACGTCAAAGAAATTCGCGATGGCATGATCACGCTCATTACTCCGGTGGTGGAAGTGGACGGGCGCGACCGCATGGTGGACATCTACAAGTGGCATCTGGCGCACCCGAAGGACTTTTATCCGCCGCTGGTCTATTGGGGAAAGTACGTGGCACACGACAACACTCGCGACGCCATGGGGGTGACGCTGAAGCTCACCGAAAACGTGATGAATACGTACGTAAAG
>WNFK01218600.1_pt1 | contig 12304 bp, 10 predicted proteins | sample 5400281 | NCBI WGS metagenome assembly WNFK01 (sample SAMN13153350, study PRJNA577476) | soil metagenome | isolation source: 20 cm soil on Douglas fir-dominated hillslope | place: USA:California | collected 2013-09-17
TCCGGCAGCAGCGAGCGCCCGATCGGACCAAGCACCGCCAGGCCGCCATCCGGGCCGAGCTGCCGCTCCTCGAGGCCCGCATGCGGACGCTCGTGGAGGAGATCTGCGCGGGCTATGCCACTGACACCCTGCGGGCCGAGCTCGGGGCCGCGGAGCAGCGCAAGAAGGCCCTAGTCGGCGAGCTGGAGGCGCTCACCGGCCGCCGGCAGGCCGCGGCCAGCCTCGACGTCGAGCGGCTGCGGCGCGAGCTGCTGCGGCACGCCGCCGAGATCCGGACCCCGCTCGGCCAGGACATCCCGCGGGCGCGGAAGATCCTCCGGCGGCTGCTGGTCGGGCGACTGGAGTGTGAGGCCTTCGAGGAGGGCCAGCGGGTCGGCTATCGCTTCAAGGCGCGGGGCTCGTACGCCTCACTGCTCCCCGCCGCGCTCTCCACACCTGAAGTGGTGACCCCGGCGGGATTCGAACCCGCGATCTCGACCTTGAAAGGGTCGCGTCCTTGGCCAGGCTAGACGACGGGGTCCCTGGGCCTGCCGCAGTGGCTCGGAAGGAACAGCGGCATGATAGCAGGCCCTCGGCGGGGCGACAAGAACGAGCCGACCTGATCGACTACTGAGCGGCCGGCGCGTCGGGAATGGCGAGAAAGAAGGTGCTGCCCCGGCCCACCTCGGACTCGGCCCAGGCGCGGCCGCCGTGCCGCTCGGCCACCTTCCGCACGATGGCCAGGCCCACGCCGGTCCCGGGATACTCCTCCTGGCGGTGCAGGCGCTCGAAGATGCCGAAGATGCGATCGTGGTACTGCATGTCGAAGCCGACCCCTCGGTCGGCGACCGCGAGCACGACCCGATCGCCCTCCCGGTACGCCTGCACCGCGATCGTGCCGTCCTTCGGCGGGCTGAACTTGACCGCGTTCGACAGGAGATTGGTGAGCGCCTCGCGGAGGCCGTCGCGCTCCCCGATCATCTCACCCACCGTCAGATCCACCGTCACGCGGATGCCGCGCGTCTGGATCTCGCCGGCCAGCTCGTCGAGCAGCTCGTCCAGCAGCGGGGCCAGGGCCACCGCCCCGCGCTGGCCCGGCCGTTTCTCGATGCGCGAGTACTGCAAGAGATCGTCGATCAGCCGCGACATGCGCCCGGCCGAGGCGCGGATGCGCGACAGGTAGTCGCGCCCGGTGTCGTCGAGGCGCTCGGCGAAGTCCTCCTTGAGCGCCTGGGCGAAGCCTTCCATGCCCCGCAGCGGCGCCTTCAGATCGTGCGACACGGTGTGGGTGAAGGCCTCCAGCTCGTGGTTCGCGGTCTCGAGCGCGCGGGTGCGCTCCGCGACCCGCTGCTCGAGCTCGGCGGCCTGGCGCGTCACCTGCTCGTGCAGGCGGGCCTGGGTGATCGCGATGGCGAGCTGCGCGGCCACCTCCTGCGCGATGGCGACCTGCTCCGCCGAGAACTGGGCCTGGTCGCCCCCGAAGCTGACCGAGCCGATGAGGTCGTGGCCCACGATCATCGGCACCACCATGTACACGTGCACCCCCGACGCGAGGAGCGCCTGCGCCTGCGGGGTCGACGGGAGCCGATCCACGTCCACGATCTGGGGCTCGCCGCGGCGCAGGCCGGCCACGTCCCCGGCCAGGCTCAACGGGTAGCGGACGCCGGGCCCCAGGTGCATGCGGTGGCGCCCCACCGCGGCGAGCCACTCCACTTCGCCGGCCTCCCAGTCGAACAGGTTGACGATGGCGCGGGGCACGCCGAGAAGATCGCGCAGCCGCCAGAGCACCGCCTCGGCGATCGCAACCGGGGCGGTCTCGGTGATGATCGCGCGATCGATCTCGTGCAGGACCCGGAGCCGCTCGGCGTGCTTGGCCAGCTCCTCCTGGGTCCGCGCGTTCGCCAACGCGACCGCGGCGTGATCGGCGAACGTCTGCAGCAGCGCGACCTCGGCGGGCGTGAAGGTCCGGGGCATGGGGTTCCCGACCGAGAGCACGCCGATCACCTTGCCACCGACGCGTAGCGGGACCGCGAGCCCGGCCACGATGCCGGCCGCCTCGTTGCGGCGCCGGATCTCGTCGCTGGTCTCGAAGCGGTCGTCGGTCCGGAAGTCCGCCGTCCACATGGGGCGGCCCTCGGCGGCCGCGCGGCCCACGAGGCCCACTCCCGCAGGCACGATGTCGCTGCCGCCGCCGCCATATTGCCGGGCGCGGCCGCCCAGCGCGATCGCGCCCAGGTTGCCGTCGGGGCGAAAGAGCCGGATGGCGGAGCTGGGTACGGCCAGCAGCTCGAGCACGCTCGAGGCGATGCGCTTCCCCACCGCGGTCAGGTCGAGCGTCTCGTTGACCAGTCGGGCCACGCGGGCCAGCTCCTCCGCCTCGTAGCGCTGGCGCGCGAGCTCGGACTGGGTGCGGGCGTGCTCGACCGCGAGCGCCATCTGGTCGGCGCAGGCGGTCAGCAGCATCATCTCGTGCTCGGTGAGAAGACGGTCCACGTCGCCGACGAGCACGAGGGCGCCCACCGCCTCCCGCGCGCCTCGACGGGCGCCGCGGCGAGCGCCGCCTCGGGCGCGCAGACGGGCCGCCGCTCGTGGACGGCCCGCTCGGCGAAGGCCAGGTCCGCGGCCGCGACGGCGGGAGCCGGGTCCTCCTCACCCGCGGAGCCGATGCGGGTCAGGGCGCCGGCGGCGGGATCGAGCCGGCAGTAGAGGCGGACGCGGCGGCCGCCGACGAGCCGGAGCACCGAGGTCGCGATGCGCTCCGCGACAGGGGCCAGGTCGAGACCGCCTGCCGGTGGGACGTGCGGGGAAGGCGCGGAAGGCTGCTGCCCCATACCCTCAAGGGTACCCTGCCCCGATTTTCCGGCGCGGGTGCTACACCCCGGCCGGGGAGGCGCGGACCAGCTACTTCGAGTAAGAGACGAAGAACGAGCCGAACTCGATCGGCTCGAAGCAGGCGGGCAGCTCGCCGTGTTTCCAGGCGCCCGGGATCTTCTGCAGGCGGAAGTTGGGCTGGTGCCCGAAGCGCTGGTACAGCTCGCCCTCGCTGAAGACCCGGCAGTGGTCGGCGTAGCCGTGGACCGGGGCGTAGTCCGGGATGGGGCCGCGGGCCCGGAACTCGTGCATCGGCACCACGAAGCAGAAGCGCCCCCCCGGCCGCAGCACCGCCATGATGGACCGGATCGTCTCCTCCACGTCCCGCACGTGCTCGAGCACCGCGAAGGAGTAGATCAGGTCGAAGGACTCCTTCGGGAAGACCTGGTGCACCTCCTCGGCCAGGCCCTGGCGGAAACGCGCGTTGGCGAAGCGGTTGAGCTGCCGGGCGATCCGCACGTTGGTGGCCGAGACCTCGACCCCCTCCACCTCCATGTCCGGGTGCCGCGCGGCCAGGGCCATCGCGACGCCGCCCTCCCCGCTGCCCGCGTCCAGCACGCGGCGTGGGCGCACCTCGGCCACCTCCCGCTCCAGCGCCTGGAACTCGGGATCCCGCCCGCGGCGCTCGATCATCTTGCGGGTCTTGCGCCCGAGGAGCATGCGGATGCGCTTCTCGATTAGCTTGAGGCCCATGCGCCACCGCAGCCGGCGGTATTGCTCGTCCTGCGCCGAGATGTAGGCCTCGCGGCTCGCCAGGTGTCCGAGCCAGGAGCGGATGCGCGCGGCCTGCTCGGAGTACCGCGGATCCGGGTGGACGGCGCGAGCGGCCTCGACCATCTCGAGCGCGCCGTAGATGTTCTCGCGGTAGAGCTCGAAGCGGACCGTCTGCAGCACCGCGTCGGCGTCCCGGGGATCGGCGCCGAGGCGCGCGAGCGGCCCGGTCGACGCGTCGCTCCCCGACATCAGGCGATGGGGCGCGGAGCCATGTCGGGCACGGCCTCGCGCCGGCGGGAGGCCCGCTCTCGGAAGCGCTCCAGGTAGAGGTAGATGACCGGGGTGATGTAGAGGGTCAGGAGCTGCGAGAGCACCAGGCCGCCCACCACCGCCAGGCCGAGCGAGCGGCGCGAGTCCGAGCCCGCCCCCACCCCGACCGCGATCGGCAGCGTGCCCATCAGGGCCGCCATCGTGGTCATCATGATGGGGCGGAAGCGCAGGAGGCAGCCCTCGTAGATCGCCTCGGCGGCGGGCTTGCCCTTGCGCTGGGCGTCGATGGCGAAGTCGATCATCATGATGGCGTTCTTCTTCACGATCCCGACCAGCATGATAATCCCGACGAAGCCGTAGAGGTTCAATTCCTCGTGGAAGATCAGCAGGGTCAGGAGCGCGCCCACGCCCGCCGACGGCAGCCCGGAGAGGATGGTCAGCGGGTGAATAAAGCTCTCGTAGAGGATGCCGAGGATCAGGTAGATCACCAGCACCGCGGCGAGCAGCAGGATGCCGAGGCCCTGCAGTGAGCGCTGGAAGGCCTGCACCGTGCCCTGGAAACTCGTGCTGAGCGTGGCGGGCAGCCGCAGCTCGCGCTCCACGCCCTGGATCTTCTCGACCGCCTCGCCGAGGGCCACGCCGGGCCGCAGGTTGAAGGAGATCGTCACCGCGGGAAGCTGGCCCAGGTGGTTCACGGTCAGCGGGCCCACCGTGCGGGTCAGCTTGGCCACGGTGCCGAGGGGGACGAGCTTGCCGCTCGAGGAGCGGATGTAGAGCATGGAGAGCGCGGCGGGGTCGCGCTGGTACTGAGGCAGCAGCTCCATCATCACCCAGTACTGGTTGGTCGGGGTGTAGATGGTGGAGACCTGCGGCGCCCCGTAGGCGTCGTTCAGCGCGTTCTCGATCTGCACCGCGGTCACCCCGAGGGCGGAGGCCTTCTCGCGGTCGATCTCCACCAGCACCTGCGGGCTGGTGATCTGGAGATCGGAGTTCACGTCGAGGAAGCCGGGCAGGCCCTTCATCCGATCGTACATGATCGGGGCCGAGGTGTAGAGGGTCTGCAGATCCGCGTCCTGCATCGTGTACTGGTACTGCCCCTTGGTCAGGTTGCCGCCGATGCGGATGGTGGGCAGCACCTGCGGGTAGACGTTCATGCCCGGGATGCCGGAGAGCTTCTTGCGGAGGTCCTGCACGATCTCGTCGGCGGTGCCCCGCTCGGAGGCGGGCTTCAGCAGCATGAAGATGCGGCCGGCGTTCATGACCACGCTCGAGCCGCTGGCCCCGATGGCGGAGAAGAACTGCTTCACGTAGGGCTGCTGCCGCACGATCGCGGCCGCCTTCAGCTGATGCTCCATCATGCCCTCGAAGGAGATGTCCTGCGAGGCCTCGGTGAAGGCGAAGACCTGGCCGGTGTCCTCGTTGGGGATGAAGCCCTTGGGCACGATGACGAAGAGGACAGCGGTGAGGGCCACGGTCGCGACGAAGATCATGAAGGTGAAGCGCGGGTGGCGCAGCACCAGCTTCAGCGTCCGCTCGTAGAGGCTGAGCATGCCGGTGAAAACGCGCTCCGACGCGGCGTAGACCCGCCCGTGCGACTCGGCGGGCGGCCGCAGGAAGCGGCTGCACGCCATCGGGGTCAGGGTCAGCGAGACCACGCCGGAGACGATGACCGCGGCGCCGATGACCACCGCGAACTCGTGGAGCAGGCGCCCCACGATGCCGCCCATGAACAGCACCGGCAGGAACACCGCGGCGAGCGAGGCGGTCATCGAGACGATGGTGAAGCCGATCTCCCGCGCGCCGACCAGGGCCGCTTCCATCCGGCCCATCCCCTCCTCCATGTGGCGCACGATGTTCTCGAGCATCACGATCGCGTCGTCCACGATGAAGCCCACCGCGAGGGTGAGGGCCATCAGGGAGAGGTTGTCGATCGTGTAGCCGAGCGCGTACATCACCATGAACGTGCCCACGATCGACATGGGCAGGGCCAGGCTCGGGATGAGGGTCGCCGACACGTTGCGCAGGAACAGGAAGATGACCAGCACCACCAGCGCGATCGCGAGCAGCAGGGTGAACTGCACGTCGTGGACCGACGAGCGGATGGAGACCGATCGGTCGTAGAGGATGTTCAGGTTCACCGACGCGGGCAGCTGGGCTCGGAACGCGGGCAGGATGCGGTTGATCGAGTCGACCACCTCGATGGTGTTGGTCCCCGGCTGCTTCTGGATGGCCAGCACCACCGCCCGCTCGTCGTTGTACCAGGAGGCGACCTTGTCGGTCTGCACCCCGTCCAGCACCTGGCCGAGCTGCTCGAGCCGCACCGGGGAGCCGTTGCGGTACGCGACGATCAGCGGCCGGTAGGCGGCCGCGCTGGTGAGCTGGCCAGTAGCCTGCACGCTGAAGGCCTGGTTCGGGCCCCAGAGGGTGCCGGTGGGCAGGTTCACGTTGGAGTCGGCGAGGGCCTTCTGCACCTCGTCGATGCCGATCCCGAGGGTGGCCATGGCGCTCGGATCGAGCTGCGCCCGCACCGCGTACTTCTGCGAGCCGAAGATCTGCACCTGGGCCACGCCCGCGATCGTCGAGATGCGCTGCGAGAGATTCGTCTGCGCGTACTCGTCGACCACGTAGAGTGGCAGGGTCGGCGAGCTGAGCGCCAGGTAGAGGATCGGCTGATCGGCCGGATTGACTTTCTTGTAGGACGGCGGCGTCGGCATGCCGGGCGGCATCTGGGGCTGGGCCGCCGCGATGGAGGCCTGCACGTCCTGGGCCGCCGCGTCGATGTTGCGCTCGAGGGTGAACTGGATCGTGATCTGGGTGTTGCCGAGCGCGCTCGTCGAGGTCATCGAGTCGATGCCCGCGATGGTGGAGAACTGCTTCTCGAGCGGCGTCGCGACTGCGGAGGCCATGGTGTCGGGGCTCGCGCCCGGCAGCGACGCGGTCACCTGGATGGTCGGGAAGTCGATGTTGGGCAGGTCGCTCACCGGCAGGAGCCGGTAGGCCATGATCCCGAAGACCAGGATGCCTGCCATGAGCAGCGTGGTCATGACCGGCCGGCGGATGAAGAGGTCGGTGCTCATCCACCTGCCTTCCCGGCCGGCGCCTTGGGCGCGGCGCCCGGCGCGGGCGGGGGCGCCGCGGTCTTCGCGTCGACCCGCGCGCCGGGCACCAGCCGCAGCTGCCCGTCCGTCACCACCCGCTCGCCCGCCTGGAGCCCGCTCGTGACCACCACGTCGCGCCCGTCGACGGCCCCGGGCACCACCGTTCGCGCCTCCACCGTGTTGTCCGCCTTCACCACGAAGACGTACTGGCCCTTCTGCCCGCTCTGCACCGCCTGCGACGGGACCACCACCGCGCCGACCTGCCGGGTGAGGGTCAGCGCCGCGTTGACGAATTGCCCCGGCCAGAGCGCGTTCTCGGTGTTCTCGAAGGTGGCCTTGAGCTGGATGGTGCCGGTGCTGGGATCCACCGTGTTGTTCACGAAGGTGAGCCGGCCCCGCACCACGCCGCCCGGCGCGCCGGGCGCCTGCACGTCCACCGGCAAATCGCCCAGCTCGCGATAGCGCTTGATCTCGGCCAGCTGCGCCTCCGGCACCGAGAAGGTCACGTAGATGGGATGGATGCGGTTGATCACCACCATCGGGTTGCCCACGTCGTTGGCCTTCACCACGTTGCCCTGGTGCAGCAGCAGGTTGCCGGTCCGGCCGTCGAGCGGGGCGCGGATCTCGGTGTAGGAGAGCTGCACCCGCACGTTCTCCACCGCGGCCTCGTCGGCGCGCACCAGGGCCTTGGCGGTCTCGATCGCGGCGCGGTCGGCCTCGATGGTGGCGCTGAGCGTCTGCTCGGTGGTCTTGATCTGGTCGTACTGCTCGCGAGCCACGAAGCCCCCGTCCACCAGCTTCTTGTAGCGCTGCTCCTCGACCTTGGCGTTCTCGAGCTGGGCGGTGTCCTTGGCCAGGTTGGCCTCGGCCTGCTTCACCATCGCCTGGTGCTGCGCGAGCGTGGCCTGGGCCTGCAGCAGTGCCGCCTGGATCTGGCGCGGGTCGATGGTGAAGAGCAGCGAACCGGCCGGCACCTCCTGCCCCTCGCCGAAGTGCACCTTCATCACCTCGCCGTTGATCATGGAGAGCACCGACACGGTGGCGAGGGGCTGCACGTTGCCGATGGCGCGGATCTGCACCGGCACGTCGCGCGTGACCACGTCGGCCACCGTCACCGGCACGCCGGGAGGCACGCCCTTGGCCGCTGCGGTGTCCCCGCGCCGGTCGCACCCCGCGAGCAGCGCGCCGGTGAGGAGGGCGCCCACGAGCGCCGCCCCGGCCACGAGCCGACCGCGCCGCGCCATCACCCGCCCGCTGCCGCGGCCTCGGGCCGCCGACCGGTCAAGGCCGTCGCGAAGCGCCGGAGGAACTCCGCGCGCTCGGCGCGGAAGCTGGGATCCGCCGCGCTCCGCCCGGTCACCATGCGGGTGACCTGCGGGAAGGCCAGCGGGTATGCGACGAGCCCCATGATCGCCAGCAGCAGATGGCCCGCGTCGAGGTCGGCCGGCAGGAGGCCGCGCCGCTGGCGCGCGCGCAGGTCGCCCAGGGCCCGGGCGAACGAGGCGCGGCGCTCGGCCTCGCGAATCACCGGCTGGTCGGCCATGCCGAGCGCTTCCCACTGGACGAGCCGGATCCAGTCGCTGTCCTCGCAGGCCAGCTGGAACCAGTAGGCGAGGCTCGCGCCCAGGTCGGGCGGGGCCTCGGTGAGCCACGCCGCCCGCTGGACGAGCTTGCGGTCGAAGATCCCGCGGAAGAGATCTTCCTTGTTGCCGAAGTAGTGATAGAGCATGCGCTTGTTCACGCGCGCCCGCCGGGCGATGCGCGCGACCCGCGCGCCCGCGAAACCCTCGGCCGAGAACTCGGCGAGGGCGGCGGCGAGAATCCGGTCCTGTGTCCGCTGAGGGTCGCGGACGTGGCCCGTCAGGGAGCGCTTCACGCGGGTGGCCGACGGCATCGGGTGATCGACCCGATAGTAACCGTTTGGATACTTCTCGGTCAAGCGTGGGCCGGTGGGCCGGCCCAGGGGGGAGCGGGGAGACTAGGAGCGGCGCCTCCGGAGGGTGGCGGCAGCGAGCCCCGCCATGGTGGTGAGCGCCAGGATGATCGTGGCCGGCTCCGGCACGCTGGGGCCCAAGCCCACGCCGATGTCGTCCAGGGCGAGCCCCCCGGCCGTGGTGGCCGAGAAGATGCCGGCGAACGTCACGAATTCGAGGTTGGTCCAGGTCGTCGGCACCGGGAAGTTCACGAACCCGGCGGAGGCCCCGAGGTCGTAGATGGCGCTCAGCCCGCCCCCGCCGACCCGCATCGCGATCACCGCCAGCAGTGACGCGTTCGGCGAGCCGGGCCCGGGGGCGGCGAAGAGGCCGGAGGCGGAGAAGCCGTACACGTCGAAGGGGGTGCCGTCGATCCGCGCCAGGGTGACGCCGCCACCGGGTGCGGCCCCGTTCTGGGCGAGGTAGACCGCCGAGCCATTCCCGACGAACGTGGTCCCCGGAGTGTCGATCGTGCGCAGGAACGGCCCCGCGAGCCGGTAGCCGTGGGTCTCGACCGTCGTGACGAGCGGGTTGCCGACGCTCGCGAGATCATCGAAGGTGATCTGGAGCGCAGCGGCGGGCGCCGACCACGTCGTCGCCGCGAGGATCACACCGAATGTGCATGCAAAGGCTTTCATCGTTTGCCCCTCCAAGAGCGACTCCTTGGAGGCAAGGCGCTTGCCACACAAGTCGCGACGCAAGACGGCGCCGCTACAGCGCACCGCGCGCCCATCACGCGCATCTCGGCGTCCGATGGACGCGGAAGCGCGTGACACTGTCGCCGCCGTCGCCGAGGACGGAGCCCGGCAACTTTCGTCACCGCGCCCGGTTGCAGGTGGACGCGGCCCCGACCGTCCTGGGCAAAGGGGTCGGATTCGTCTAGACTTACCTATGGCCTTGGACTTGCAGCCCTGAACGAGCGTGCGCAACCGACCCCGGCGGGAGCAGTCTCGGCAAGCCCCCGGACGGCCCCTGCCGACCGCGCTCCAGCTCTCGGGCTTCCAAGCGGCGAGTGTGGTGAAGTTCGCCTACTTCACCAACGACGCGCCCGTCGCGGGCACGCTGCTCTACACCGCGTTCCGGCGGAACATGCCGCCCGAGCTCAAGGAGTTCACGGTCCGGAACCCGGTCACGTTCTTCTACGGCATCCAGCAGACCGGCGGCCTGTTGAACATCCAGGTCCGATGGATCAACCCCGACGGGGTGGTGGCCCGGACGAGCGATCAGCCGATGGATCAATCCCGCGAAGGCGCACTCTGGACGTGGCAAGTGGACCGGCTCGAGCAGCGCGATCTCTCCCAGGCCGGCGTGTGGGTGGTGGAGCTGATGGTCTCGGGCCACCGGGTCGGCCGCTACCCGCTCCTGGTCCGCCCCCTCGCCCGCTAACCGGGGAGGCCAGAAGCATGGGGCCAGCCCCCATGCCTTTGCTAAACTCAGCGTTATGACTGGCCGCGCCCTGGTCCTGGTCGTGGAAGACGAGCCCGACGTGCGCGAGCTCATCGCCGATGTCCTCGCCGAGCACGGCTACGAGATCGAGGTGGCGCCGGACGGGGCCGCCGCGCTCCAGCTCTGCGACCAGCGCAAGTACGACCTCATCCTGAGCGACCTGCGCATGCCCAAGATGGACGGGGCCGCGCTCTACTGGGCCCTGCAGCTCCGCCACGGCTCGGCGATGCCCCGCATGATATACGTCACCGGCCAGGCCCACTCGATGGACTACGCGGGCTTCCTCGCCGCCTCGCGGGTGCCCGTGCTCTCGAAGCCGTTCAGCCCCGAAGACCTCCGTCAGGCCGTCCGCCAAGCGCTCGCAAAGAACAGTAGCGGCTAGACGCCCAGCATCTGTCTGCGTCTACTGCTGTCCGCGCCGTCTCCAGCGCGCCAGCCCAAGGCCCGCCATCGTGGTGCCGAGGAGAAGCAGCGTAGTGGGCTCGGGAACGGCGGCGGGCTCGCTGTAGAGGAAGTCATCCATTACGATGATGTCGATGGCCCCGCTCTCGCTAGGCCCTAGCGGAACGTTGCCGCTGATGATCTGGATCTGACTGACTAGCTCTCCAGGGAAGAGGGCTCCAAAGAACGAAAGGCCGTTGTTCGCGGTAGGGACGAAGAACGTGCCCAGCGACGCGCCGCTGGCATTGAGAAAGTTCAAGGACGCGCCGGCCGGCGTGTCGACGTCCGAAAATACGGCGCCGAATCCGGAAACGGTAGCCGGAATGCCGCCGTTCGTCCCAGGGACGGAGAACGTGACGTTGGTCAGCGTGCTGCCGATAGGACTGAAGAGCCGAGGACTGCTGAAGACGTCGAATCCGGCGTACGTCGGATTGCCGAATGTCGAGTCAGCGGCGAGGCCGGACGGCGGTGCCTGCACGAAGCCCGTACCCGGAGTGCTAAGGAGCGCGCCTCGAATATTCTGGAACCCGTTGAACGGCGTCGGGGAGATCGTGGTTGCCGCGCCGCCACCGTCCCAGTTGATTTCACGCCTACCGGTGAAGAGCGGCCCCGGCACATTGGCATTATTGGGGTTTCCCAAAGCGGCTCGGAAGGCATCGACCGTGGCTTGAATCGACGCGGCGTCGGGGCCCGCTGCCTCAAAGGAAATGGCGCCGGCACTAACGGGCAGTCCCGCTATGACGAGGACGGTGATGGCTACGCAGTAGGCGCGGATCCTTGAAATCATGGTGAGTCCCCTTCATTGACGACAGGCTGGCGCTCCAAAGGGTGTCCCCGAACCAGGGCCGTGCATACCATGCGCCCGATAGCTCGGAGTCTGCGACTGTCAATAATTTGAGGATTTATCACGGGTATGGGCCTAGTGTTTGGCAGGCCGTTGCACAAAGTATGAACGCCGTTTTCACTGGACTATGACCGGCTGGTCATTCCAGCAACCACCACCCGCTACGCTCCCCTCCATGATCCTTCAGCACCTCATCGCCTTGGTCGCGGCGCATTGCCGGGTGCGGCGATCTGCACCAACGGGGCCGCGAGGTGATGGGTGCTTCGGATGTTTCTGAAAGGAAATGGTGAGCGGTGGTGGGATCGAACCACCGACCCCCTGATTAAAAGTGCGTGGACCTGGGGTCCCGCCGTCTACACGGTGACCCTCTCGGTAGCGCAACAAGTAGGGAGTTGAGCGCCTGCACCAGCTCGGGGAATCGCTTGGTGTGCTGGATGCCGTTGCGGCTAATCAGGCGGGTGCCGTCGCCTGCCGTCATCGCGGCCATGCGATAGCCGTCCACCTTCTCTTCGTCAGGCATCGCCGAGGCAGGAGCGGCGCCCAGCGTACGCTTAACGGCCCGGCGGTGTTGAGGGCGCCGGGGGCGCTGCCGGCGCAGCTGGCACCCATACCCAGGAATAGGCCACCGTCACCCCATCGCCTTGCAGGTGGTAGCAGCCGCTTGGGTA
>WNFK01223487.1_pt1 | contig 12300 bp, 9 predicted proteins | sample 5400281 | NCBI WGS metagenome assembly WNFK01 (sample SAMN13153350, study PRJNA577476) | soil metagenome | isolation source: 20 cm soil on Douglas fir-dominated hillslope | place: USA:California | collected 2013-09-17
CTCTCGAATAATTTCTCGGCAGAATACGCGGGGATTGCTAACATTCGCGTCGTGACTAAGCGCGGCCAGAGTAAGTACCACGGCTCGCTGTTTGCCAACAACAAGAACTCTGGTCTGGCTGCGTGGAGCATTGGCGATAAAAACGATCTCGCTAACTTTACGCCCAATCCGGCGAATCCCGACTTCCCCAAGCCCTATTATAATTTGAACGAAGACGGAGGGTCACTGAGCGGCCCTGTCCCAGGCAGCAAGCGAACCTTCTTCCTCGGTTCGTACGAGCGTCGCTGGAATCTCACTCCGTTGAGGTTCTCTTCCACTCGACGGTTGCCTGGCCAGCGGATCCTGAACGGTGACTTCAGCGACCCGAACACTGCCAAGCCGGCCGTCCCTGCTGGAGTTGTGCTCACGCCCGATGAGATTGCCAACAACACCGTAGGTGGGGCGGGGACGCGGTTCATTACTATTCCACAGCGCCTGCTCAACCCAACAACCAGGAAATTCATTGACCTCTTTTATCCGAAGTCGAGTCTCAGTGCGCCCGTTGATTCGCTTGCATGATTTCTCGGCTAACGATAGGTTCTACGCGGTTTATAACTTCCAGAACAGTCCAGGTGTATCCGGCGCCGTTGCAGGCTCGGCATACCCGGCCTTCGGCCTGCGAAAGAACCAACAGACCAACCACACCCTCTCGCTCACTTACACGCGCGTATTCTCTCAGTCGATCGTTAATGAGTTACGCGGCGGCTTTAATAGACAGAAGCTCTATAGACACGGGCCAAAAAAGCTCCGTGAGATCCTCTCGTCCATCGGCTTCAGCGATGCTGAAATCACCACTTATGGCTCCGTGGTCGGCCCGTCGGCCCTTGACACCTTCGGTCAGCCGGAACTGCGAATTGCCAATTTCGCGACCATAACCAACGGCGGCAGAAGTGTTGATCGCCGGCTCGATCAGGAGCTAATGACCTTCGGAGATACGCTAACCTGGATAACCGGTAGGCATTCCATCAAAGGCGGTTTCGACACCGTACGCAATGGAGCCACCGATGGCTTTACAGCAAACCGCGGCAATCCGCGGGGCCGCATTGATTACACCGGTAGCAATTTGGATCCCTTTGCGCGTTTCCTCATTGGCCGGCCTCCGAATGACGCACGGTACAATCAGGCACTTCGAGGTCCGTTGGACGCTTCCAATTGGGAGCATGGCTTTTTCGTGATGGACGAGTGGAAAATTCGTCCTCGTGTCACCCTCAATCTCGGAGTGCGTTATGAATTGATCACGCCCTTCGTGGAAAAGAACGATCTGCTTGTGAATTTCGACCCGAATTTCACTAGCCCGTCCGGAAGGAGGGGACGCTTCGTGGTGCCGACAGCTGATGTCATTCCCCTTATTGATCCGGCAATGGTTAGCTACGGAGTCGTGACCGCGGACCAAGCTGGAGTTTCGCGCGGGCTCATCAACGCAGATAAGAACAACATCGCACCCCGGTTGGGCGTCGCTTGGCGTTTGAATGATGACACCGTCCTGCGGGGCGGTTACGGGATCTTCTTTCCAACCTCTGCCGCTCAGGGGCTACGTGATGCGTTCGGCTCTACTCCCTTCAATCAGGGACGTAGACGACGGACCCGGGGTGCCGTCTCCCCAGGCGGATGGCCGGGCGGTCTAACGCCCGCCGGACAGACTCCCATCAGCGGCGGTTCGTTAGATGCCGCCAGCACTGTGCCGTCTGCTAACTTGATTCCGTTCAACCTGCAGGCGCCAAGGATTGAGCAGTACAATGTTACCTTCGAACGCGAACTGGGGTTTAAGACAGGCGTCCGTGTTTCCTATCTTGGCAGCCGCCTTCACGGCTTGATTGGGGGTATAGATCTCAACCTTCTCCCGCCAAACGACGTCCCGTTTGGAACTCACGGTTTCGACGATGATGGAAATATAGTGATTTGCGATCCAAATGGCGATATTGGCTGCGACGGGTCGATTGACGCGGCGCGCCTCCCTTTCCCCGAACTCGGAACCTTCCTTCTCAGTTACGGCAACTTCGGCAGCGGCCGATCGCATGCGATGCAAGTCGAGGTCAACAGGCGTTTCTCGCGCGGCTTCACCTTTAACGCCAGCTACACGCTATTGGACCAGAAGGGCAGCGGGTTCGACACCGCTAATTCGAGCCTCGGTGGGTTTCGCGCCACCGCTTCGTCACCTACGGTACCTTCGATCTTCCCTTTGGAAAGGGCCGTTCCTTTGGCTCCAGCGCTTCCCCAATTGTTGAAGGCATACTGGGTGGGTGGGAAATCTCTTGGAACATGTTTGCCAAGAGTGGCACCGGATTCACCCCATTCTACGACTGCGGCAACTGTGATCCTATTTTCCCCGGCAACATCGCCAGCGATTCTCTGGATGCCGTCGGAGGGTTTTCAAATTACCTGTCTTACCGGCCGCTCATGGCCGGAAGCAGCAACCCTTATGGCGGATCGGGCGGTGCCTTCTTCAACGCGGCAGCTTTCGCCCCGCCCACCGTGGGCGCCGACTTGTTGGATAACCCAAATGTCCTCAGGCGTAATTCGCTAACTGGTCCAAGCACCTGGGGCGCCAACCTTGGACTCCGTAAGAGATTCCGCTTCGGCGAACGTACAAGTCTCGAAGTGGGTGCTGATTTCAATAATGTCTTCAACCACCCTTTGCGCTCGCCCACCGATCCGGACGCCGCGTTCAATTTTACTCACATCGGTACATTCTTCCTGGAGGTCGACCAGACAACCGGAAAGCTCCTGCCGATTACGCAGGTCGATCCCGACCCGAATTTCGGGCGGCTCATACAGAGCTATACGGACGAGGGCATTGACAATCGCAGGACCATTCGACTGCGGTTACGTTTGACCTTCTAATTCAGTGACCGGAAAATTATTAGAGGCAAAAGGGAGAGAATCTTCGGGCTTTCTCCTTTTGCCTCTATTACCTTCATCCGGTTCCTCTTCACTTGAAATCTTCGTAAGGGAAAAAATTGAGGCAACAGCTGCACAATAATCAAGCAACTCTTTCGCGTCACAACTTCACGCGAAAGCCAAACTTGGCAGACGTAAAAACTGCCGGTCACGACATGCTCCGGCTTGTCAACCGCCGTATCCTTCTCAATATCCTCTCTGATCGGCAACCGATCTCACGGGCTGAAATTGCGAAAATCAGTGGTCTCAACAAAGGGACGATCTCGACGATTACCAGCGAATTGTTGAAAGACTCTTGCATCGTCGAAGACGGTTCGGGAAGAACGACGCCAATCGGCGGAAAACCGCCGACGCCCCTGCGCCTGAATGGCCTACGTTTCGGTTTGTTTGGTCTGGACGTCCGTTCTGATGAAACCATTCTGGCCCTGAGCGACTTCAATAATCGTCTTGTCGCACGGCTGAGTTTTGAAACTGGAAACGATGCAGGGTCCTTCCTCTCAAAAATCGGGAAGGAGATTACCAAACTGCGTGGAAAACATGACGACTTTATTGAGTTTGCAGGTATAGGTGTCAGCCTTCCCGGTCTGGTTGATAATAACCGCGGCAAGTTTCTGATCTCCGTGGTTCTGCCCTGGCGCGACGTGCCTGTGGTCCAGTTGTTGGAAAAGGCGACGGGACTGCCGGTCGTGATCGACAACTCCGCGCGTTGCGCCGCGCTAGCAGAAATCTGGCACAGTAAGGCGCAGTACGCCCACGTCCGCAACTTGCTGTATGTCGGTGTCAGCACTGGCCTGGCCTGTGGAGTAGTAATTGACGGCGGTCTTTATCGCGGCGGAAACAATACCGCTGGACAATTTGGTCATATCCCGATCGATGTAAACGGTCCGGAGTGCCGCTGCGGACAGCGAGGTTGTTGGGACCTTTACGCCTCAGACAAGGCGACTATGGCCCGTTACCACAAATTGCGAGGTGGGTCGGGAAAACGCCAGGTCACAATGCGCAAACTCATTGAGTTAGTGGAGTCGGGTGATCAAGCTGCTACAGAAGCCGTTCGCGAGACCGCACGCTACCTTGGAATCGGTATTACCGGATTGATTAACGGTCTGGACCCGGAGGTGGTCGTTATTGGAGGAGAGATCACAAAGGCATGGGGGCTGATTGAGCCAATTATTGTTGAAGAAACCAAACGGAGTTTGTTGGCGCCGCGCGCCTACGGTATTGCTATCCGGCGGTCGGCATTTGAGGTGCGCCCCAGTCTGAAAGGGGCACTCACGCTGATCCAAAAAGACCTCTTATCAGTGTCTGTTAGCAAAGCACACGGTGTCCGGACGCGGCTGGCAAGTGGGTTGATAGCTGCAACGCCGATCACCTTTGACGCAAAGGGCAAGCTCCACGAAGCTGGACACGAATCGTACCTGCATCACATGGCTCGCCAACCTATTGCGGGAGTCGCCGTCTGGGCGCATACAGGACGTGGGCTAATGCTGGATGACAACACTGCGTGGAGAGTTTTGCGCGATTGGCGTGAAGCCCTGCCGGACAGAGTGATCGTCGCGGGAGTCGGCTCGCGGGATCCAAAGTTCGAGCAGGCCACAGCACGGACGGTAGAAATGGCAGAAGCAGCCGCTCGTCTCGGGGCCGATGCGCTGCTCGTCTACCCTCCAACCTGGTTGCGCGGGCACTCGCTCCAGGACCAGTTCATCGTAGAGCATCACGCGCGCGTAGCAGGCGTGGGATTGCCGCTCATTCTTTTTTATCTCTATGAGGCAGCTGGTGGCATCGCGTATAGCCCCAAGGTACTTGATGAATTGCTGGCGCGCCCTGAGGTGATAGGGATAAAGATGGCGACGCTCGATAGCGTGATGACATACCAGGATGTTTCGCGGCAATTACAAGAGCGGCATCCCGAGAAACTGTTAATTACGGGTGAGGATCGGTTTCTCGGCTATAGCCTGCGGCGCGGTGCGCGCACAGCTTTAATAGGAATGGGTGCAATTTGCTGCGACCTCCAGGCGGAACTCATACGGACACATACGATCGGGGACTCCGCTCGTTTCCTGGCATTGTCGGACGCAGTTGACATGCTCGCCGAAACGATCTTTGTCAGACCGATGGAGGGTTACATCCAACGACTGCTTTGGGCCCTCGTTCATCTTGGTGTAATTCCTTTGGAGGCAGCTAACGATCCATGGGGACCGCAACTGCCTGGCAACGAGTTTGACCGAGTGGGTCGAACGCTAAACGCCCTGGCACTTGCAACCCAGGAATCTTGAGGTAATGGTTAGTGCTGTCTTCCGTACTAAAAGCACTGGAGATCGATTCATCCTCGCGCTCGGCGCTCGCGGGAGATTACGAACGTTTTGCGAATAGGCTGCCACACCGGCTTGATGAATACGTGCGCGACCGGTACGAGATCAATTTGAGCAGCGAGTATGGCGGCTTACCCATCAAGAACCCTTTCGGCAAGGCTTCTGGTCAGCTGTCTCTTAATGTTTCTCAGGTGCGTCGCGATGCTGAGGAGGGTCTCGGGTTTGTCGTACTCAAGACCATCATCGCCGAAGACGAGCATGGTGTTCAATCGATGAGTGAGTGGGCGATTCACGAAACGCGAATGATTGTTGAACGAATAAAGGGAACGAACGGTAGCGAGGGATGGACGGTCTCGTGGAAGGGACGGGGCTGGTACGACACGTTTGAAGAGTATCTGGAGTTTTTCGGCGAGGCCTTGCGAGCCGTTCAGAACAAGGGAATGCCGGTCGTACCTTCTTGCAAGTATCACCTGCCACGGAACGGTGAGGGCGAATGGAAACTCGGAGAATACCAATACACGACGGGCCGTTTACTCGAGGTCTGGAAGCAGCACGGACCGCGAGGACTTGCCATGCCCATCGAGAAGGACTTCAGCCCGACCCTCGCCGGCTCCGACCGCGCGGCTCAAACGCACATCATTCTGCGGTGGCTGATGCGCGTCACTGGATTGATTCGCCAGGCCGCAAGTCCGGTCGACATCAAAGTTGGACTGAAGGTTTTTAACGCCGTCTTCGACGACGCCTTTCAATTGGAGATGTTGCGCGCAATCAATGAACGCTGCGAGGCCGAAGATGTGCCGGATTTCTTAGTCTACGGCAACCGCCTTTTTGATCCGAACCGGAGGTTCGACGGCGTCAGTGGAATTGCTTACGGTGGACCTGATTTGAGTGAACGCAATCTCGCTGTCCTGGGACGCATGCGCACTCTTGAGCAAGTCGGGCAGATTCCAATCTGCCGTCTCCCTATTAGTGCCACCGGAAACATAGTAACCAACTGCCGAGCAGTGAGTACAAGATGAGAACTGGTAGCAAGACTGCACGTGCGCTGCATGAACTGTATTTCCATCCAGAGGAGGGATTGCTCGCGTGGCTGTTGCACCTGCGCCGGGAGTTCGATTGGCCAACTGACTGGAATATTAAGCAGATGGCCGAATTTTGCGTCGACCCGGCGAATCGTGTCTGGGCTGCCGCAACTGCATCCGTCCTTCGCTGAAATGATGCAGATTGAAGTTCGTTTGCTCCGAGAGTCGGATATCCCGGCTGCGCTGCGGCTCAAAGAGTTGGCCCAGTGGAACCAGACTGAGAATGATTGGCTGCGCCTGCTTCGCCTGGAACCGAATGGTTGCTTCTGCGCCACAATAGGTGACGAGGTAGTGGCGACGACTACCACCACCACTTACGGTCATGAGCTCGCCTGGATCGGCATGGTTCTCGTTGACCCGGAATTTCGCCGACTCGGAATCGCGACCAGGTTGATGCGCCTCGCGTTCGATCGCTTGATTGAGGCGGTTCAAAGAGGAGTCGTTGATTGAGCGTTGGGAAGGAGTCGCGGGCGGAAAGGCTGTCGGTTGTTCGACTTTAGATAGCTCAGCGCAGCAAGAAGCACTTAACCTCGATCGCGAGGCCTTTGGCGCCGATCGCTCGAAGCTGATTGAGATGTTAATTGAAGATTCCTATGTCACACCGGTCGTCGCAACGGCGACGACCAATCGGCGGTTGACTGGCTATGCACTTGCCCGGCGTGGGAACGTGGCCGCTTACATCGGTCCGGTTGTGGCAACCATCACGGCCGCCGCCACAGTGCTTCTCGACGGGTTACTCAATCAAATGTCAGGCCAGCGAGTTTACGTCGACTTGAATACTAATTTTGGTGGAGGCCGGAAGATTCTAGCGACGCGAGGGCTAGTCAAGCAGCGCGATCTGATTCGTATGAGCTACGGGCGAGAGAATGGTGCGGGGTCTCTTCCATCAATCTTTGCCATCGCCGGACCTGAAATTGGTTGAGGCAGGAATCATGGTCCTTTGACTTTGACATCGGTACACACACAGGCTGCGGTCCCATGAGGTCAGTACCACCCTCGCGGTAGCGGGTCGGTTCGCTGGTCATTGTTACATGCGAGTCAGATCCACCCGCTACCGCGAGGGTGGTACGGACCTCATGGGACCGCGGCATAAGTGATTGCGAGATCAGGAGTAACAAATGGAATCATCAGCTGGAATAGCAATCAAAGCGGACGGGGGCTGCGGCTGCCGCCATCGTAGCAGCGGAAATCCGCGGATTAATCGAAGCACGCGGCAGGGCGGTTGGCATCTTCGCGTCTGCGCCATCGCAAAACGAGTTTTTGGCTGCACTTGTCGAAACTCGGGGAATTGATTGGTCGCGAGTTGTTGTTTTTCATCTCGATGAGTATCTGGGCATGGACGATCGGGCGCCACAATCCTTCCGACGTTTTCTCATCGATCGTCTTGTCAGCAAAGTGGCATTGAGCGAATTTCACGGATTGCGCGGTGAGGCTGAGGACGGTGCGGTTGAGAGTGAACGTTACAGCGAACTGCTTGCGGCAAACCCTCCCGATTTCGCCGTGCTGGGCATCGGCGAGAACGGTCATTTGGCCTTTATCGATCCGCCCTTCTGCGATTTCGACGACCCACAGCGGGTGAAGGTGGTCGACCTTGATGACGTGTGCCGCGCTCAGCAAGTAAACGACGGCGCGTTTGCAACTATTGACGACGTCCCGCGCAACGCTCTCTCCCTGACTATTCCAACAATCTTGGCGCGGCCGAGGCTATTCGCAATTGTGCCGGGTCCGGCCAAACGGCAAGCAATCAAGAATACGATCGAAGGACCGGTGGCGACCTCGTGCCCGGCCTCGATCTTGAGGCGGCACCCGGACGCGCATCTTTTCATCGATAGCGATTCGGCATCGCTACTGGGAAGACGCTGAAAAAGCAAAATGTGTTTCGGCCCAATTTCTGATTGGCGCTTTATTTGAACGTCGCTCGTTCGTGAGCAGTTAGTCTAACGAGGAGAACCGCATGCGCTCTTCAGTACAGACCATAGACTACGTTGTGTTGGTCTGCTATCTGCTGCTGATGGCGGGAGTCGGCGCCTTCTTCATGCGCTTTATGCGTGTGGGGACTGATTTCCTTAAAGGCGGGAACCGCGTGGAGTGGTGGGTTGCTGGAATGGCCTCGTTCATGTCCGGCTTTTCGGTCTGGACCTTCACGGGTGGGGCCGGCTTCGCTTACCGCCAGGGTGTAATTGGAGTTTTCCTGATGGCGTTGGCAGTGCCAGCGTTTTTCTTTGGCTACATTGTTTTCGCGAAGTGCTGGCGTCGCTCGCGCGTTACAACCGTCGTCGAGTACATCCGGGGCCGTTTTGGTGATGGCACACACAAAACATTCTCCTGGTTGACTGGGCCAAGTCAGCTGATGTTTGGCTCAGTCAGGCTCTTCGCACTCTCGAGCTTCATGTCCGTGGCGTTGGGAGTGCCGGTGGAGTACCTGGTGATCATCTGCGGGCTCGTGGTGCTCGCCTACACCTCGCTTGGTGGCTATTGGGCAGTTTGTTTCACAGACATGTTTCAGTTCATGTTTCTTTTTCCCATCGCCTGCATGCTGATGGTGCTGTCGCTTTCCAACGTGGGCGGCTTTGGCAACTTTGTCGCGCACGCACCACAAGGATTCTTCAACCCACTCGCAGGAGAGTACGGCTGGTTGTTTCTCATCGTCTATACGATCTCCCAAACGACCGGCTACAACAATTTTGGCAACGCGCAGCGATATTTCTGTGCCGACACTGAGCAGTCAGCAAAAAGAATCGCCATTCTTTGCATGATCCTCTTCACGATCGGTAGTGCCATTTTTTACCTGCCGCCGCTAATCGCGCGGGTTGCATTGCCAGAACTTGGCACCGCAGCAAACGGTTTAAAGCAGCCCTCGGAAGCGGCCTACATCGCAATGGGTATGCGCGTGCTGCCGCCAGGCATGATCGGAGTGCTCCTGGCGGCGATGCTGGCTTCATCGATGGCTTCGTTGTCAGCCCACAACCACATCATCACTGGCATCTTCGCTAAGGATCTGTATCAAGGCTATCTGCGCAAGGACGCATCCGACCGCCACATGTTAACGGCCAGCCGTTTTACTTCGCTTGGTGTGGGGTTCGTGATGATTGGCGTCGCACTGCTGTTCGCCCAGGGTGCGAGCGGCATCTTCACGCTGTTGTTCATCCTCGAATCGATGTTCCTGATTCCGCTCGGCCTACCCCTCCTCTATGGTTTCCTGGTCAGGCGCGGCCCCTGGTGGTCGGCGGTTTGTGCATATGTCGTCGGCGCGATCACATCGCTTTTTGTGAACTTCTATCTTAACCGCCATCTTGGTATGGGACTGAACGAGACTTACCTGATTGGCATCCCGGCAATTACGACTACCGTAGCATTCTTTGTTCCGGTCATGCTGTTCAAACCAACGGGCGAGTTTGCCGAGCGCGTCGAGGCGTTCTTCAAGAAGCTCGATACGCCGATTGATCCGGCGACTGAATTAGGAGAAACGGGCTTTTCCGGGCGTGGCCAACTAGCGCTGGTTGGTAAGGTTACGACTGGGATGGGTCTCGCCTGCTTTTTGATGGTGCTCGCAAGTTCGCCGGGACGCGATCGGATGATCACAGCTATCTACGCCGTAGTCACAACGCTCGTCGGCTTGGCCTTCGTCGCCGCCGGTCGCGCGCCAAAAGCCGCTGCACCGATGCCGCAGGGTGCGGAGCCGAGCCTTGTGGCGGAAGAGTAATGCTACGGTTCTATTCACACCGCCGCTTATAGGCTGTGTGAGAACACGGAAATCCCACCCACGGGAGTTACGGGAGTGGGTGGATTGTTCAGATTCAACCTACAGAGGTGTGTGCTCGTGGAACCTACGAATCCCACCAACGGAAGTTGGTGGATTGTTCAGATCCAACCTGTTCACGTAGTAGGCCCATGAAACTCAGGTCTCTTTTGTATTCGCTCGGGCGCCTTGTTTCAGAGGCCGGATCTGAACCATCCACCAACTTCCGTTGGTGGGATTCAAGAACTCGTTGCGTGCGCGCATGTAGGTTGGATCTGAACTATCCACCCACTTCCGTGGGTGGGATTTCACAGCTTTCACAGAGTCTTGGGGTGAATGAGATTACAAAGCATAGTGAATCATTACCGATTATGACACTACCATTTGTGAGACTGGTTTTAATGAATGTGGCGAAGGGCAGAAGCCTGGCGGCGCTCTTACTTATTACTTACTTGCTTTTGCCGGTCAGCGCGTCGGCATCTGTGCGACACGTCTGGGCCGTCAATGATGGCGAGAAGGTTGAGCGAGACGATCTCAATAATCCGAATAAGAGTTCAAACTCTGCCTGGGACGGACACACGATAAAGATCTTTGGGGCGCGAAACGAAATCATCGCTTTCCAGTTGATTGTAGAGGCTGCTGAGGAGGGCATTAAACAACTAACTGTATCGCTGGCGGAACTTGGTCAGCAAAGCGGCAAGGCCGGGATCAAATACGCGCCGCCTGCACTTGATCCAACGAACTATCTCGGACGGCCGATTCAACTGTTCTCCATCAACTATATGAAAGTGGAGACCGCTTCTCACGCCGACTGGGTCTTCAAGCCCGGTTCCCCAGCTGCGCCGAAAGACCCGACTGGGTGGAAGCCCGTGCAATTAGTTCCCGAGAATGCAAAGGTCGGCCGTGGCGGCTTTCCGCTTCAAGTCGCTTCGTCGCAGAACCAGGCGGTTTGGATCGAAATCTACACCAACAAAAGTCTTCCGGCCGGCGTTTATCGCGGGCAAATCAATGTCAACGCAGATGGTCAGAAGCGGACGATCCCGATTGAGTTGGAGCTCTTTGACTTCACCTTGCCCGATCAGAACAGCATGGATGCAATGGTCTACTACGAAAGTTTGCAGCCCGTCATGTATCAGGGCCGCAACCTTGATGCGCAATACCACCGGTTCGCGCATCGCCAGCGGATCGAACTTGTTCACGAATACAACATTGAAACGACAACGGCCGCGATGGGCCGTTTTAACGGTCATGACTTCACAAAAGCATTCGGTTACGAAGGACCAGGAGAAGGTGTCGGTAACCGAATAATCCCACGCACCTTCTACGGTCCAGGCAAAGATTTCGATGAACGGGAAAGCGCGTGGCGACACGCCGACGAGTGGATGACTTTCATCACGCAAAACTTACCCAACGCGCGCACTTTCCTTTACCTGCCGGACGAGCCAGGAAGGTCGGAATATGGTTACATTCGCAAACTCGCTGACAACCTTCACTCCAATCCGGGACCGGGAAAAGCCCTGGCGACATTCGTAACTAAACGCTACGTGAAAGAACTCGACGGTACGATCGACATCTGGGATACGGGACCGCTTGGATACGACATCGAGCGCGCGATGGAAGAGCGTTCAAGCGGTCATAAGTATTGGATCTATAACGGCGGACGCCCAGCTGCGGGCGCCATCGTGATCGATTCCCCGGCTACCGATCCGCGCGCAACAATCTGGGCTTGCTTCAAGCATGGCGTAGACAATTACTTCTTCTGGCATGGCGTTCATTGGCAACACAATCGCCAAAAAGTGGGCGAGCGCCGGCAGGACGTGTGGGCCAACCCTATCACCTTCGATAATCGCGGGCAGCCAAATAAACCAGTAAACGATCAGGGCTATATTAATGGCGACGGCGTCCTTATATATCCCGGTGAAGAGAGACTACATCCAGATCAAGACCGCGGAATCGCGGGTCCGATTAATACAGTTCAGCTCGCAAACTTCCGGCGCGGCCTGCAGGACCATCTGTACCTGACACTCGCGCGCCGGCTTGGATTGAACTCGTTAATTAATGACGAACTGCGAGCGGTTGTTCCGCGTGTCTTCTCCGATGCTAAGGGTACAGTCGGCTTTGCTGAGACGGGCAACGAGTACGAGCGCGCGCGTTACCGTCTCGCGCAGGCAATCGCACAATACAAGAATCGCAAAAGTAGGAACTAATTGTGGACATTGAATTCGTAAAGGTT
>WNFK01194890.1_pt1 | contig 12295 bp, 9 predicted proteins | sample 5400281 | NCBI WGS metagenome assembly WNFK01 (sample SAMN13153350, study PRJNA577476) | soil metagenome | isolation source: 20 cm soil on Douglas fir-dominated hillslope | place: USA:California | collected 2013-09-17
CTGAACAGAAAGACTCTCTTATTAATTTAAAGGAAGACAATATCCAGTTGCTTACCAAACAGGACCAGCTACAAAAAAGCGAACTGCAGCATGGAGCGATTCTCAGGAATATAAGTTTGGCAGTGGCAGCACTTCTTATAGTCATCGTGATATTGTTTTACAATCGCTATCGTTTAAAACAGCGGACAAATATAAAATTGGAATCCCAACAACGCGAAATTGCTGATCAAAATCTATCCTTACAACATTTGTTAAACGAAAAAGAATGGCTGTTAAAAGAAATTCACCACCGTGTTAAAAATAATCTGCAGATCGTAATGAGCCTGCTGAATTCCCAATTAGTTTATATTAATAATGATGCTGCACTTACGGCCATTCATGACAGCCAGCACCGCGTGCATGCCATGTCACTTATTCATCAAAAGCTGTATAATTCAGAAAATGTTTCTTCCATTGATATGTCGTTTTATATCCGTGAATTGGTATCCTATTTAAGTGACAGTTTTAATAACGGGCAACGCATACGTTTTGAGTTGAATGTAGAACCACTTGAGCTTGATGTCAGCCAGGCTGTTCCTTTAGGACTGATATTAAATGAGGCCATTACCAATTCAATAAAATATGCATTCCCTAATGAAATGGAAGGAGTAGTAACAATTTCACTTTCAAATACCGGTCTCCATAATTATTTACTTATGATTTCAGACAACGGAATTGGAATGCCTATTCAACTTAAAGATAAGAAGCAGGGTTCATTAGGTATGAGTTTGATGGCTGGATTAAGTGAAGATCTCGACGGTACCTTTTCTATGGAAAATAATAAGGGCACCACAATAAAAATATCGTTTGTTCATGACCTTGCTGTCAAGAAGCCCAATTCATTAACAGCATCATTTGTTTCCAATAATTAAGACTGAAAAGTGAATAAAAAAGTACTCATCGTCGAAGACCAGTTTGTAGAAGCCAATGACCTTCAACTTATACTTGGGAAAGCGGGGTATGAGGTTTGTGGTATTGCCCGTTCAGTTCCTATTGCACAGGAAATAATAAAAAAAGAAAAACCAGGGCTTGTATTATTGGATATTTTTTTAAAAGGAAAACAAACAGGCATTGACCTGGCAAAGCAATTGAATGAAGACAACATTGCGTTCGTATATCTCTCCGCTAATTCAAACGAAGAGGTGTTGAATGAACGGGAGCGGAGCTAAATGTGAGTGGCAGTTTTGATCTTTTTTCCCGAAGCGGAGACGAGCAATTCGATAAACCCGCTGAAAGTAAAAATAATATGTATGAGAATAGTTCCGGCGAGAGCCAGGTAACTGCTAAAAAAGCAACAAATCACAACTAATGCATAGGCTATATATTTTGCCCTGACCCGCCGCATTATTGCTTTATGAATAACAACGGAGGAATCTCCCTCTGCTTTCACAAACCCCATACGATAAGCATAAAGCCAATGGAGTGTACTGAATGAAAACATAAGAAGGATATTAATAATATAGAAACCCATCGCCACTCTTGACCATAAATGCACACTTAGAAAAGACGTAGAAAATGGAAGAAGGGAAACGAACATTAAATACAACAGTGTTATTATATTTTCATTGCGGTCAGTCGTATGGATATAGTTGAAATGATTGGTGAAGATTGACCAGGACTGCCCTGCAACTGAAAAAGAAAGTATGAAAGTCAATATCCGGGGTATTGCGTGTAACAGGGAGGAATATACATCGTTCTCACTATTTATTTCTTTAATTGGAACATGGATATCCAGGACAAGTAGTGTCATCACGATCGCAAAGACACCATCAGCAAGCGTCTCAATTCTATGTGAGCGTTGTTTGTGATAAGCAACTGTCTCGCTCAATGCTGTTAGTATTCCCATATATTTATTTTGAATTGATTTTGTAATTGTCTTATAGAAATGACATCGTTTCTATAGTCTTATTTTCTTATGATCTATATCATATAATAAGTGTACTGACAACGATATCTGTTTTATTTTTCATCGTTTTAAATATTTAGCGTTTTATATCCGGTGTAAAATTATTTCCGGTTACAAGCGATTTCCAAAGAGGAAACAGGGTGAACGGACGAAGTGATTGCCGAAACAGCCGTTTTACAATGTGGAATTTTTAGAAGAGAAGAAGTAAAAAGAGACGTGACAAACTGCACGCCTCTTTTCTTGGAACCACTGATCATTAATTGTTGAAATCAGCGGAGTGATTTGAATCCTTCACGGATATCGTTAACGAGGAGTTCGGGTTGTTCCCAGGCAGCAAAGTGTCCGCCCTTGTCATGTTTCTTGTAATAGATCATTTTGGGAAACGCTTTCTCTGCCCAACTCCGTGGTGCTTCGTAGAGCTCTTCAGGAAAGACGCTTACAGCAATCGGGACTTTAACGCCTTTGACGCCGAAAAAGTCGTTCCCGTTAAACTGAAGACCTTCCCAATAAAGGCGACCAGACGAAATTCCCGTGTTCGTCAACCAGGTTAGTGTGAGGTTATCAAGAATGTCGTCGCGGGTGATGTCGCCGAAAGGCTTTCCATCAACAAAAAGTTGAGAGATATGTGCATAACTGGCCGCGTCATGATCAAGCAGGTAACCTGCCAGGCCAATGGGGGAATCCGCAATACCGTACAAACTCTGTGGACGCAATCCCATCTGGTATGCGTAGCCGATACCTTTTTTGTATACAAACTCCAACGACTTGCAAGTGCGCCTTTCTTCATCAGAAAGATTCGATGGAAGCGGACTGCCGGTAAAGAATGCCTTGTTGATTTCGGCTGGAACTACGCCGGCCATGTTCGAATGAATACCGACCAATTCCGGGGCGGCTTGTGCGCCCATGACTTCTGTAATGAGTGCACCCCAATCTCCACCTTGCGCCACAAATTTTGAATAGCCAAGACGTTTCATTAATGTAACCCAGGCACGTGCAATGTGCGGAGGATCCCAACCTGTAGTTGAAGGTCTTCCTGAAAATCCGTACCCCGGGATTGAAGGTATTACGACATCAAAAGCATCCTCAGCTTTTCCGCCATATGCCGTGGGATTGGTAAGAGGTTCGATGATCTTCAACTGCTCGATGATTGAACCGGGCCACCCGTGTGTGATGATGAGCGGCAATGCATTCTTATGTTTCGACCGAACGTGAATGAAATGAATGTCAAGCCCATCAATGTTTGTAATAAAATTGGGATAAGAATTCAATTTTGTCTCCACTTTACGCCAATCATAATCTTTCGCCCAATAATTTGCGAGTGCCTCGACTGTCGCAAGTTCAACGCCCTGCGATTTATCGGTGACCGTTTCCTTTTCTGGGAATTTCGTCGCTAAAACCCTGCGGCGTAAGTCATCGAGGTCAGCTTGTGAAGCATGAAATTGGAAGGGGCGGATTGCTTCCTTCGATGAGCGATTGACGTTAGGTCCGTTTTGTGCATTGCTTGTTGTGCCTTGCATCACAAGAGCAGTTGCTACCATTGTAGTTGCAAGAATACTTTTACTTTTTTTCATTGTTTTAATTTTTTAAAAATTTAAAAAATGTTTTAGTAAAAGTATCTTTACTACAAAGCCATCTCCAATCATCAATCAGATCAAGCGGACAAAGTGGTTACCAAACTGGTCATTTTTGAAGTTGAAGTATTTTACTTTGGAGAAAGTTTGGGATACATCTATTGTGGTGTAAAGCTTTATCGATAGAATCGGTTAGCAAAATGCTTGAACATAGCTCCATAAAATCAACACAACGTTATGCAAGGGTAACCAGGAAGAAAATTGCGAACAACATGCAAGTCTTAAAAGAAAAATTGGTCCAAAACAGTACCCCCTTGTCAACAGATGATAAAGACAGGGACATGATCCCTGTCTTTTCTGTGTGTTCAAACTTTTACTCTTTTCAACAAAGGAATAGTTACATAATCTCCAAGACTGTTTGTTGGCCATTGTTCACTAAATATCTTTTTAAAGTTTTCGTGGCTCATAGACTTTTGTGTGCTATCCTTCCATTCAATATAATTTATTAAAAAGCTGGGAACAGCGCCGGAAATGACACTCATTAGAAACTTCTTGCAGTTTTCATAGTCTGCAAGAAGAAGATTATAAAAATATCTCGCAGTAAAATATTCCTGAAAACTTCTATGGGCAAATTCGACTCTTATTCCCTCAATTGTTCGGGCATCGGTTGTAGTGAGAATCGAGTTCAGTAAAAGTGTATTCAGGTTACTAATCTTCGACTCCAAAAGCAGTGGCTCTAACTCATTTTCACTTATGTTACTTTTAAGATAATAGTCGCCTCCCTCCTGTAAACCGATCATTTTTCCGGCTTTCGACTCCATTATATAACACATTTCTTGAAACCCCTTATACAAATCATCTGAATATGTTAATGGCCTTCCAGCTGGTATCTCATCAAATTTACTTTCAGTGTCCCAAACAAATTTGTGAAAAAAATATCTCTCATAAAGTTCACTAAGGAAGGTCTCTTTAAGTTTTCCATCCGTAGCATCCTGAATAATCATTTCAAGAAACAAGGGTCGCTTAGGAATGTCTCCAAAATGATTTAATTGCAAAGCAGCTATTCTATTTCATTGAAGTTGTTTGCTACTTTTGCTGTTATCACCACAAGATTAAAATCACATTGACAACTAAAAAAGCCATCGTTCCGAAGATGCAGGTTTATGCAGCAAACAATCCCAAATCGCATAGTGATTTATGCCAAAGACATCATGAATATTACTGGCCGTAAAGAACGAGCCGCACGGAAGCTGCTTGCCAGGATCAGAAAAAAATACAAGAAGAAAAAAGGAGACTTCATCTCAATTAAAGAATTCTGCGAATTCACTTCATTACAGGAAGAAATAGTAAGCCGATTTTTGGTGTAACATCATTGTTTCAGTGGGGTATAAAAATTAAGATTTCAAGACTGGTTAACTATAGAAGAGCGTCTAATTTATAGTTCTGGATGAAGCGATGTAAAGGCATAGATAAAGCATGGATAGTGTATGAAATTTCACTCTAAAAAATCGGTGTTCGTAAGGCAAAATCGTGGATAATTATTAGACCATTTAAGATCATTTTAGCATTAATGAACTTACCTTTGCACCCGCACTTTAGCTCTTTGCTGTTTATAGTGTTACGAACTGAGCGTATTGGTTAGCAATTCGGTTAGCAGTGCAAGAGCGTTTTACAACAAATTGTGTTTTAAACGACAATAGCGGTCAGACGAGTCTCGTCCGGTCCGCAAGAAAATAGAGGTCGTTTCCGATCGAGTTGATTCGATCCTATAAGAGAAATAGAGAGATTTTCATTATTGACGAGATTGACCCTTGGAACAAAACTAACTGCCCGGTGATCTTATCACTTGGGCAGTTTTATTTTTTAATCTTTAAAATTAGTAGCGATGCAGAAAAGAAAAGTGAGGAATGCCTGGTTATTTATTTCATCCTTATTAGTTGGTTTATTATCCTTTCCATTTGCTTTTGCAAAATCTGTAGAAAAAAGAGCAACCCAATTCAAAAACACCTTATCAAATCTTAGCGTTAGTGACTTTGTGCCTACGATGCCTTCAGCCGTATCTGTGTATGATAGTTTACGATTGAATCTTGCTGGCTTAAACAGAATAGCATTTGAATTAGCTCAAAAAGGCTATGAGAAATTGAGGGAACAAGGTGTCATTTTAAATGACAGTATCATTTCCATCATTGATTTTAGTTTACCCAGCTCAGACAAAAGATTATATGTGGTTGATCTTAAGAATTACCAGGTCCTTTACAACACCTATGTAGCACATGGAAAGAATTCAGGCAAAGAAATAGCCAATTCTTTTTCCAATAATCCTTCTTCTAATAAAAGCAGCCTTGGCTTTTACAAAACTTTAGGAACGTAAAGGGATCAATGATAATGCCTATGAAAGAGCCATCGTTATGCATGGCGCTGATTATGTAAATCCAGCATATATTCCTGTGCGTGGTTATATCGGTCGCAGCCAGGGATGTCCGGCGGTAATGACAAAAGAAGCAACTCCGATAATTAATACAATTAAAGACGGTTCATGTCTTTTCATTTATCACCCAAATGATTCATACGAGCATCTATCATCCATCCTGAATTAAACCGAAAGTTTAGCTTTCGCAGAACGGTCAATCTTTATCTTTGCGCATTAATTAAAAAATATGCTCAAAGTCGGGATTTTTGGCGTCGGTCATCTTGGAAAATTTCATTTAAATAACTGGAAAGAGATCCCCGGTGTTGAACTCATTGGCTTTTATGATCCTGATGATGCAAATGCAAATGAAGTAGCTGCGAAATATGGATTAAAAAGATTTGAAGATCCCGGCCAGTTATTAAATGAAATTGATGCTGCGGATATTGTAGCCCCTACTGATCATCATTTCTTTCTCTGTGAAAAGGCAATTAAAAAAGGCAAGCATGTTTTTGTTGAAAAACCATTGGCGCAAACGATGGATGAAGCGCAGGCTCTTGTAAAGCTGGTAAAGGAATCAAATATAAAACTCCAGGTGGGGCATGTGGAAAGATTCAATCCTGCTTTTCTTGCGGTAAAAGATCTGAAGTTAAACCCCATGTTTATTGAAGTGCATCGGCTTGCACAATTTAATCCAAGAGGAACAGAAGTAAGTGTGATACTTGACCTGATGATCCATGACATAGATATTATTTTAAGCATTGTAAAAAGCGATGTAAAATTTATTTCAGCAAGCGGCGTAGGTGTGATGACCGAAACACCCGACATCGCTAACGTAAGAATCGAATTCAATAATGGCTGTGTAGCTAATCTTACTTCGTCAAGGATATCGATGAAAAAAATGCGGAAGATCAGGATCTTTCAAAAGGACGCCTATATCGGTATCGATTTCCTGAATAAGAAATCAGAGATCATAAAACTGAAAGACCAGGAAACAGATGATGCAAATGTTTTTACTTTTGATATTGACACGCTGAACGGTAAGAAAAGCATTGTCATTTCCAACCCGCAAATACCGGAAGTAAATGCAATAAAGAAAGAACTGGAAGAATTTAAAAATGCGATCGAGAAAAATACAAGAACAATAGTTTCTGAGATTGATGGATTGATGGCCATGGATGTGGCACACCAGATTTTACAAAAGATAGGTAATAACGTGATCACCCGCTGATGAAGCAAACCAAACCAATTCATATCGCCTGGTATGTCTTCTCTGATTTTTTAATGGCCTCCCTGGCCTGGGGCATCATGTATTTTCTACGTAAATATTTTTTAGGGCTCACTGTTAGTGAAGATGGTGAATTAGCCATTGATGATAATTTTTGGTTAGGCATTACACTTGTTCCGTTAGGCTGGGTAATACTTTATACATTGGTTGGCTCCTATCGTTCGCTGTATAAAAAGTCAAAACTGCAGGAAATAACTACTGTATTTATTTGCAGCCTGATCGGTACTGCCTTTCTTTATTTTGCGATTATCCTTAACGACATCCAGGATGATAACAGGTCGTATAAATATTATTACATCGCTTTTTTTACGTTACTGGGTGTTCATTTATTACTCACAATCATTGGCCGTGTAATTATTCTTAACATAGCAGAAAAGCAACTGCGGTCAGGAAAGATCTTTTTTAATACATTAATGATCGGCAATGATGATACCGCTTTAAAAATTTATAATGATACCGAAAAAGGTTTTCATAATATCGGCTACAGGTATATTGGTTTTGTAAGCACAGCAATAAGCAATAACAATAGCATCAGGAAACATATGCCTGAATTAGGCCGTATCGATCAGCTTGAAAAGGTTATTGATGAAAATAATGTAAGGCAGGTTGTGATCGCTTTGGAAAAATCGGAACGGAATGGGCTTGAAAAGATTATTGAAAGATTGAGTGAAAAAGATGTTGAGATTAAAATTCTTCCTAATACATTAGATATTCTTTCTGGTTCGGTTAAAACAAGTAATGTTTTGGGGGCTGTTTTAATTGATCTGCAAACAGGCCTGATGCCCAATTGGCAACAAAACATTAAACAAGTGCTTGATATAATGATCGCCGCTCTTTGTCTTATCATGCTGTCGCCATTGCTTCTTTATATTGCGATCAGGGTAAGTTTATCATCAAAAGGGTCTGTCATTTTCAAACAAGAAAGGATCGGCTATAAAGGCAAACCTTTTATGATGTATAAATTCAGATCTATGATCATAGATGCAGAAAAAGGTGGACCATCGCTTTCATCCGAAAAAGATCAACGAATTACTGCATGGGGAAAGACCATGCGCAAATGGCGAATGGATGAATTACCACAACTATGGAACATCATTAAAGGCGAAATGAGTCTTGTGGGCCCAAGACCGGAAAGAAAATTTTATATCGACCAGGTAGTTGCAAAATTTCCGTACTATAAATACTTATTAAAAGTAAAACCCGGTCTCACCAGTTGGGGAATGGTACAGTTTGGTTATGCTGAAAATATTGAAGAAATGATCGAACGAAGCAAATTCGATTTACTTTATATAGAAAATATCTCGCTTGCGCTCGATTTTAAGATCATGATACATACATTGAGGATCATTTTTTTGGGAAAAGGAAAATAATCTTCTTATATCTTACCTAACATCATTTTTGTTATAACATAATTACCTATGGCTTTCCCTTGCAATGCTCCGTTTTCAATAGCATCCTTATAATGAATACCGCCATAAAAACGGGAAACAGCTGCTTCAGATGCAGCATGTAAAAAAGATTTGAATTTGCGTGAGGGTAACCCAAATTCATTTTCTGTGTTATCAGTAAATGCAAAATTGTCTCCAAAGAAATGTGTCAGCAGGGTGGCAACAGAAGTAGAAATCACACTGTGTCCGGATGTGTATTCCGGGAATGGAGGAGTTTGCAAGAATGGCCTCCAGTAAGGATCAACCCATTTTTTTATGGCTGTTTCCGGACGTATACGATTGCTGCGATATTTTTCATCCCAGCAACTGATAAAAGCATCCGCAAGAGTGATAGCAACCATCGAATGAATAAAAGCAGTTTGCTGTAATGATCTTTTAGCTTTGTTACATACAATACCTGTAATTCCCATCCAATGCCCGCCGGGAGAAATTTTCTTTAATCCAAATTCTATATGTCCCAGCTGTTGAAGAGCAAATGGATTACAATCCCAGAAATTTGCAATGTCTTTTTGTTCTTTGGTTAGTTTTTTCCCGGTTTCATACACGTCTTTCACCTGCACAAAGAAAGGCGAACTGGTAGCTGTATCAAATGCGGCGGCGGGTAATGGCTTGAACTGTTGGCATGAATCTAATATGAAAGTGCGAAGTGTATTCCAGTTTGGTTCAAGCGCTGCCATATAGCCAGGACCAGTAGGACGCCAATACTCATCACCTTCCAATGGTGTATATTTTTTTAGACCACTTAACTTGTTAAAACGATCCTGTCTTACATAATCCTGGATCTGCTTTACAATGCTATTGACGAGTTGTTTGCTTGCATCAATGGTCTTAAGAGACAATCCTCTTTTTTGTGCAATAGCGGTAAGAGAATCTTGTTTTTTAACAAGCAGGTAACCAGAAGGTAAAAGCTTTTCACTCATTTTATAAATTGAAAAAATGACTGCAAAAGAATAGTTGCTTTGCTGAACCGAGGCAAGGTCTGCCTGAATATCTGTAAATCCATTTAATTTTCCAGCAAACGAATAATGGTCTTCTTTCTGAAATTGCGTTGCCGTCTCTTGTGCAGTTAAAGTAATATATGCATAATAACGTCCGGCCGTCACCGGCGATGTAACATCGTTCACCATAACGTCCGTAACATTTTTTAAAGCAAGAATATAATCCCCGGTGTTGAATGGATTTTCTTTTGCAAAACCACTCAGTTTAGCTAACAAGAATAATATTGTGATAAAGCGTTTCATTTACTCAAACCATAATTATATAAAATCGGCATGCTGTTATTGATCCCAAAAAGTATTGTTTTCTTTCCTCCAATATTCATCTGTATTATATCACGTACACAACCCTGTACTTTAAATCCGGAATTTAATTGTGGCACATAATTAAAATTTTCTTTGCCATCCCCCGCTAACAATATTCCGTAATTAGCATCGATCTTCCCAATCTTAATACTTGTATGCTCAATATTACCTGCAAGCAAAATATCTATTTGACCATCGCCTGTATAATCATCACACGCAATGGCATATACCGGTGAGTAATTAGCCTGCACTGGTAAATGATGCATTAGAAATTTTCCATTGTCATTTTCAAACCAAACTGTTTCAAAAAAATCCGCTTCTAATTTTTGGGCGTTTTTTATTTGCTCTGCAGTAAAAATATCATTAATGCTGGCTTCAGAATAAGAATCATAAGTAGGGAATCGTTGACGCAAACTTGTCATCTGATCAGTTATATCATCGCGGCTCGCAAGTGGATATGATCTATCCCCAATAAAATAACACAAGAGCGGATCAATGTATCCATTATTATCAAAATCAGCATAATAAATACAGGCTGGCTTATTCTTATTTACATGCAGTTGGCTATTATCTCCCCAGTTGCCAGCTATGATATCAAGATCACCGTCTTTATCAAGATCAGCCATATAGATACGGCTCCACCAACCGCTTAAAGAATCAGAAAAATAATTAGTGTTTTCTTTCAACTGGCCTTTATCATTTATAAAACATTTTATATTCATCCATTCACCACATACTATTAAGTCAGGCTGTTTATCTTTATTTATATCTATCCAACCTGCGTCCGTTATCATTCCGGCAAACTGCAAAGCAGGTGCAAGAGCTGATGTTTTATTTTCAAAATTTCCTTTCCCATCATTGATCAATAAAAAACTTTCAGGTGTTTCAGGATACCGACCCGGCACTACTCTGCTGCCAACAAACAGATCAAGATCACCATCTCCATCTACATCACCTGCACGAACACATGAACCAGCAGAAGTTTCCCGTGGTAATGCATTTTTATTCTTCCTGCAGCAACAGATCATCTTTTGCAAAAGCATAACCTCCACTGATAACATACAGATCCAGGTCACCATCTCCATCAGCATCGAAAAAAAGAGCATCGGTATCTTCACTACCGGCATCATCATCAAAAGCATTTTGTTTTGATAAAATAAAATCTCCTCTTTGTGTTTGCATAAACAAACTACCTGCCTGTCCTTTTGCACCACAAATAAAAATATCCTCTAATCCATCTTTGTTTATATCGGCTTTAGCAATATGTGGACCAGAATAAGAAAGCATATTGGGCATCAATGGTTGTGTTTTAAAATCATTCGCCTCATCTTCTTTATGTTTAAATGGAAGTGAAGAGCTGGCAGGAGTGAATATTGCAGATGTTCTTTTTATTTCTTCAAAATACTTCCCCGTCCCTTTATAGGTAATAGTGATCAACTGGTTAGCTTTAATATTTTCTTTGATCGTTTGTAATTCATCATTAGGCCAGCGCACTACAATTGAATCAATTTGTGACGAAGACAGTCCTGCATGAAGAGGTATTTGCATAGAAGATTGAAATCCATGCACAGGAAAATTTTCAATTGTTACCACATCTTTGCCTGAATAAACATTCACCTTTGCTCCCACTGCAAAGCTGTTTTGGCTGGGCATTTGCAATTTTATTTGCAGATAATGGTTTTGTTTGCCACTTTCAACCAACGTATTTCTGTAAAAAGCTGCTTCAACATTCATACGATTTACTACCAGGTCCAGGTCACCGTCATTATCAAAATCTGCATAAGCAGCACCGTGTGAAAGGTTTTCTTCTTCAAAGCCCCATTCTAAAGAACAATCCCGGAAATGCAGACCGCCTTTATTTTCAAAAATATAATTATGAAGCAATGTTGTCTTAATACCTTTCAGCATTTGAAACATTCTTTCACTCGGCTCACCTCGTAAAAATTTCAATCGTTCATTGGCATAAAACTTAACAAAATCACGATTGATCATATCACGTCCATAACCATTGGTCACAAAAAGATCTTTATTACCATCATTATTAAAATCAGCAAACAATGCTGCCCAACTCCAGTCCGTATTTGATATACCACTTACCTGCCCCGTTTCGCTGAAAGTTCCATTACCATTATTTACCTGCAGCATATTACGCATCAGCTGATGATAAAATCCGTTGGCAAGCTGGTTATTGTAGAGTTCATAATTATCCGGTGCAAATAAGAGTTTCTGCCGTTTATTGTCTGCCGGTAACATATCGAGTGTATAAATATCAGGCCAGCCATCATTATTAATGTCAGCAATATCAGCACCCATCGAAAAATTTGAAATATGCTGC
>WNFK01217668.1_pt1 | contig 12289 bp, 16 predicted proteins | sample 5400281 | NCBI WGS metagenome assembly WNFK01 (sample SAMN13153350, study PRJNA577476) | soil metagenome | isolation source: 20 cm soil on Douglas fir-dominated hillslope | place: USA:California | collected 2013-09-17
GCCGAGCGCTATCCGCGGGTCGCCGAGACGCGGATGTCCTTCGTCAGCCCGGCGGCGGGCGTGGCGATGTTGTAGAGGCGCGCGCAGTTCTCCCACAGGATCTTGCGGCGGACCTCAGGACCGAACGGCAGGCCGAAGAATTCGTGCATCGCATCGGGAAACGCGCCGTCGGAATGCGGATAGTCGGTCGAGACGACGAAGTAGTCAGGGCCCATCTTGTTCACGACGTCGACCGCCGGCTCCTCGTCCACGTCGAGCGCGATGTAGCCCTGACGCTTGAAGTATTCGCTCGGCAGCATCGTGAGCTGGTGCTCGCAGCCCGGGCCGAACTTCTCCCACTGGTCGTCGAGCCGCCAGAGCCACCAGTGGAGCCAGCCGGCGGTGCCTTCGAGGAAGGCGCAGCGCAGCCGGGGATGGCGCTCGAGGATGCCGCCGGTGGTCATGCTGGCGATCGCTCCCATCAGCTCGACCGGGTTGCGAATGGCGTGCGCGATCGGGTGGAAGTTCGCGTGGCCGACGTAGCGCCGTCCGGCGTCGTCCTTGAGCGACGTGTTGCCGGTGGGATGAAACCCGATCGGCACATCGAGCTCCTCGAGCGCGCTCCACAGCGGGTCGCACGCCTCGTCGTGCAGGTGCTGGCCGTTGACCGGATTGGGGGTGCCGATGACGGCGACGGCGCCGAGCTCCTTGACGCACCGGCGCGCCTCGTCGATCGCCGCCGGGATGTTGTGCATCGCCACCTGCGCGGCGAACTTCAGCCGGGCCGGCTGGCTCTGACAGTAGTCGGCTGCCCAGTTGTTGTAGGCGCGCGCCAGCGCGGCCGCGTAGTCCGGGGCGAGGTCGTCGTGCATCAGGATCTGCCGCCCGCGAGTGCCGTACATGACGGCGACGTCGACGCCCTCGATGTCCATCGCGATCAGGGTGGTGGCCGGATCGAAGCCGGCCGCGCGCGCCGCCTGGAAGTGCGGATGCCGCGCGCGGCTCCGGCGCCGCAGCTCGCGGCTCGACGCGGTGGCGCCGCTGGCGTTGGCGTGCGCGGGAATCGCCAGCCCCTGCACCTCCATGCCCATGATGGCATCGGCGTTGCCCTTGTCGGCGGCGCTCGTATCGAGCTTCCGCTGCTGGCCGCCGAAGAAGCGCGGCGGGTTCGCGCGATGCGCCCCCTCGAGGTAGCGGGACCAGAGATCGTCCGGCTCCATCATGTGAAGGTCGCTGTCGAGGATCAGATAGCCGTCGCGTGCCATGTCGCACCTCCGCTGGCCGATTATCCACCCAAGCGGAGACGACTTAAAGCCTGGTCTGCTAGACTCGCGGGCATGTCGGCTCGATTCTCATGAGGAGGCGTCGAAGGCCATGAGGGACACCACGCACTGGGTCGGCACCTGGACCGCGGCTCCCGCCCCCGCCGAGGGCGCCGCCTTCGCCAACCACACGCTGCGGATGACCCCGCGGGTCAGCATCGGCGGCAGCCGGCTGCGCGTGCGCATCTCGAACGCCTACGGCGTCCGGCCCCTGGCGATCGGCGCGGCGCGCGTCGGCGTGCGCAGCACCGGGCCGGCGGTCGTGCCCGGCTCCAACCGCCGGCTCACGTTCGGCGGAGAGCCCACCGCCACGATCGCCGCCGGCGCGCTCATCGTCAGCGATCCGGTCGACCTGACGTTCGCGCCGCTGTCCGACCTGGCCGTGAGCGTGCACCTGCCCGGCGATCTGCCCGTGAGCTTCGGGATCACCGGACGCTACGCTCGGCAGACCAACTACATCTCGCCGCCGGGCGATTTCGCGGCCGAACTTCGTCTGCGGCGTGGACGTGGTCGCCTCGGCGGAGACCGGCGCGGTCGTCGCGGTCGGCGACTCGCTGACCGACGCCAACATTTCCACCCACGACGGCCATCACAGCTGGCCCTCGCAGCTCGCGCGCCGGCTGGTGGCCCACCGGGGCGGGCGGCCGATGTCGGTGATGAACCAGGGGCTCGGCGGCAACCGCATCCTGTACGACATCCGCGGCGATAGCGGCCTGCGCCGCTTCGACCGCGACGTGCTGGCGCAGCCCGGCGTCACCCACACCGTCATCATGCTGGGCACCAACGACCTGCGGAACCGGCCGGCGAAGCCCGAGGAAGAGGCGACGGCCGCGCAGATGATCGCCGGGCTGAAGCAATTCGCCCTGCGCGGCCAGCCGCACGGGGTCAAGGTGATCGCCTGCACGCTGACCCCGTTCGAGAACGAGACCTTCCTGCCGGGCGCCTGGAATCCGAGGCGCGAGGCGATTCGCCAGGCGGTCAACGACTGGCTGCGCAAGACCGACGACTTCGACGCGGTCGTCGATTTCGACCGGGCGCTGCGCGATCCCGACCATCCGACGCGGATGCTGCCGATCAACGACTGCGGCGACCACCTGCACCCGAGCGATCTCGGCTACCGCGCGATGGGCGACGCGATCGATCTGGCGCTGTTCGACTGATTCAGATGGCGGGCCTAGACGGGCCTCGGGGTCCCCTTCCTTTCCCTGACCTGACGGTGCCCTTCGCGGGTAGCTTCGCCGAGTAGTACCCGGCCGCGCAGTCTATAACGCCCCGGTGCCCTGGGCCGGGGCGCTAGTGCGTCTGGAGGCCCTCGGCGGAACGGCGTTCTTGCTGCTTATCGTCGCCTCCACTCAGGCGTTCGCCGATCAGTGGGAGGAAGCGAAGCGTGATAACGCCGGCAACGTCGAGATGCGCATCCGGAGCATGAATCTTCGGGAGAAAACCCTGAACAAGAAGGATGTACCGTACGACAGCCAATCGCCACCTCACCCAATCATCGGCTACCTCGAAGTCGGATCGAAACCGCATGTCCGACGCATTGCGTTGGTCGAGCCCTGGCCGTACTGGGAGGTACAACTGCTATCCGGAGCGAGAGGTTATCTGTTTGCCCCGGACGTGGAGGTGAGTCGGAAATGAGCGTCTGAGCAACCGGGAAGATAGGTAACACCGTAAACCGGGAACATGGGTAACACGTTCACGTCCTGATGCTGCAGTCGCGTTCGTCGACGCGGCCCAGGAGCATGCGGCAGAAGTGAATGGACCAGACGCTGGTCCTCGGCATGGCGCCACTGCCCGCCGTCGTCGGTGAATCGTGACCAGGGCCTTCTCGGCTTTTAGCCGCTCAGGCGTCCGGCGGCGCGGCGGGCAGCTCGATGACGAACCGCGCACCTCCGCCCGGGCGATTCTCGACGCGGAGCGTGCCTCGTTGATGCTCGATGATGGTGTGCGACACCCAGAGGCGGCGGAATGCCAGGGCCGGTATCGAGCACTTCCAGCCGGACGTGGTGCGCTTCGGCGTCCACGAGCCGGAGGGTGAGCACGCGCGGGCCGGCGTGCGCCGCCATCGCCTGGTGCGCGTTCTGGACCAGATTGAGCAGCACTTGCTGGATCCGCGTTTTGTCCGCAAGGACCGCGGGAACGCGTTCTAGCTCGGTGACGACCTGGATCCCTTCCCGCCGCAGCTCGGGACCTTTCAGCTCGACCACCCACTCGACTTGCTCTCGCAGATCACATCGTTCGCCCTTGAGCGAGTGACCCCCAGCGAACTGCAGGAGGTTCTGAAGCAGCCGCACGGCAACCGATGTCTCCTCGACGATCGTGTGGAGGAACTGCCGGCCGGTCACCGACACGTCCGACCTCCTCAACGACAGCTCAGCGAGGCCCAGGATCGCCGTCAGTCGATTTCGAATCTCGTGCGCGAGCCCCGACGCCACCTTCCCGGCCGTCGAGAGCTTGTCGCCTTCGATGAGTTGGGCCTCGGCCACCCTGAGGTCCTCGACCTGGCGCCGGGTGTCCGAATGGAGCTGCGCATTGGCGAGGGCGAGGCCGATCTGATTCGCGCTCGCTTCGACGAGCGCGATCTCGGACTGGGTAAATGGCTCGGATGCGCGGCGCCCAAGTGACAGAACACCGAGCGGCCGTCCGCGGTTCTTGACCGGGACGCAGACGAACGCGCGGATCCCTTCTTCATCGACCACCGCCCGCGTGGACGGCCCGAGATCGATGGACGCGCCCGCGTCCGCCAGGTCAACCGTGTGACCACTGGCCGCAACGCGACCGAGGACGCCCTGGCCGGCCGGCAGCACCCGAAGGAGTTCCCGCAGGCGGGGCCGCAGGCCTCGATCGCCGCGAAGGTCTAACAGCGCTCCGTCCGCGGAGAGCAGATGCAGGCTCGAGATCTCGTGACCGGTCACCTGGGTGAGCGCGTCGAGCGCGATGCGCAGCACCTCGTCGACGTCGAGGCTCGCGCTGATCGCCTCACCGATGACGTGCACGATGCGGAGATGAGGCTCGACGTGCCGCCGCCGGAAGCCTTCCGATCGGCTGACGAGATCATCAAGCTGCGACCACTGCCGGTCGGAGAGATTGAGGAAATGGAACGCGCATCCACCGAAGTCGGCGCGCACGACAACCGACGCGACGTCCAGGCGCGTCTCGCCGTCGGGCAGCGTCAGCGTCAGCATCGCCTCCTGCCCGGGTCGAGTCACGCCGCCCGCGCCGATCTTGACCCCCGTGGTGCTGAGATTGACCGATGTCGACTCCCATTCGCGCCCGTTCGACTCGCGGGCTCGGACCGGCAGCGCGACGGGCGTGCGCGGGGCGCGCCGCCGCTCGATCGGCGGCGCGTCGGGACGAGCCGAGGGACGCGATTCAAGACATCCGAGCACCTCGGCCAGGCGTTGGAGGGCGACCGGCTTTCCGATGAAGTCGAACGCGCCCGACCGTAGACAGTCCTGGGCCTGGCTCTCCGTCGCCCGGCCGGAAATGACCACGGTCGGGACGCGCAGCTCGCGAACCACCTGAAGCTTTAATAGATCGATGCCGCTCATCCCGGGCAAGCAGATGTCGAGCAGCATCGCTTCATGACGCTCGGCACGGACGCGAAGGAACTCGGCGAAGACCTCGCACAGGGCCCGATCGTCTTCGACCACCAGCACGCGCATGAAGGCAGCCTCTCTTTCCTGTTCTGCACGGAACGGCAAGCTGTCTGACGCTGTGCTGAGGGGAGTTTGAGCAAGCGCCGTACCAGCGACAAATTGCGTCCACCCGTCGTAACTGGCCGGAGAAAGGGCGATTTTTCGCGCCATTTCCGGAAGTTCTGGCGGTGGGGCTCGCGACAGGCAGCAATGCTTACACAGTGTGTGATTTTCGGTAACGCGACGCGGCGAGCGAGGCGACGCTTCCCAGGTTGCCTAAGGAACGCAGCGTCGGCGTGGCCGAGCGCTGCGTGGCGGTCGATCAGAAAGACTGGTTCGTGGTCCAGAACGACGGGCTCAGGATCATCTCGGACGAGCTATGGCGCCGGGGTCGAGCGACGTCGGCGGAAGACCAATCAGACGTTCGTCCGCAATCAGCAGCAGGGCCAGCTACACGGGCGTCCCGAGTCCGGGCTCGTCTCGAGGCACTTGATGAACGGTGTCGGCCGATGCTTCGAGTGCGGCGGCCCTCTGATCTTCGTTCACCGGGGCGGGAAGCACGCGCACCGCTACTATGGCAGTCACAGACGCGAGACGGGGCGCTGCAAGAACGGACGCGGCATATTGAAGAAAGGCACTCGACGACGCAGTACGGCTACGGCTCGACGCGCTGCTCTCGGAAGACGAAGAGTTACATTGGCACTTGCTCGACGAGCGCATCGCGAAGTGGAAGAAGGACACTGCGCGGCCGGCTCAGGGTGTCGCGAACACTCAGGCGGAACTGGCCCGGATCGACGGCGAAGTCGAACGGCTGGTCGCTGCGCTCGCCGCCGGGAGTAAGAGTGCGGCCGTCATTGGTGAGATCACGAAGCGTGAGCCAGCGATCGAAGCGCTGAAGGTGAAGCTCAGCTCTCCCGAAGCTCCGGCACGACCCAGAGCGGCGGCCGGCCGGCGGCCACCCGCTGGATGTTGTCGAAGCCGTTGCGGAACGCCTTGCCCCAGCTCTCCCAGGTCGGCCCCGCGGCGTGCGGCGTGAAGGTGACGTTCTCGAGGCCGAACAGCGGATGGCCGGGCTTCGCCGGCTCCTCCACCAGGACGTCGAGGCCGGCGGCGGCGAGCGGCCCGGAGGTCAGCGCGGTGTAGAGCGCGGCCTCGTCGACGACGGGGCCCCGGCACGTGTTGATCAGGACCGAGCCGGGCTTCATCAGGCCGAGCTCGCGCGTCGACATGAGATTGCGCGTGGTCTCGTCGAGAGGAACGTGCAGCGAGACCACGTCGGACGTCGTCAGGAGCTCGGTGAGCAGCACGAAGCGGACGCCGAGCGCGTCTTCCTCGGCCTCGGTGAGCCGCCGGATGTCGTAGTACTGCACGCGCATGTCGAGCCCGTTCGCCTTGCGCGCGACCTTTTTCCCGATGTTGCCGAGGCCCACCAGGCCGAGCGTCTTGCCCTCGACCTCGTAGCAGCGCGTCTGCGCGAAGTCGCCCACGCGCCACTTGCCGGCCACCACGTTGTTGTGCTGCCACACCAGCCGCTTCAGGACCGCCAGCATCAGCGTGATCGTGTGCTCGGCCACCGAGACGGCATTCGAGCCGCCGCAGTTGGCGACGGGCACGCCGGCCTTGCGCGCGGCCTCGAGATCGAGCGTGTCGTAGCCGGCCGTCACGAGCTGGACCAGGCGCAGCCGGGGCGCGGCGCGGAAGAACTCGTTGCCCATCCCGGGCCGCGGAAAGCCGAGATAGAACTCCGCGTCGTGCAGCGCCTCGTAGAAGGCCGGGGTGCCGTGATCGACGGCGGTCATCTCGAAACCGGGCGGAACCATGGCGCGAGCGGTGTCGATGATGGCCGGCGGCAGACGGGACGCGAAGACGATCTTCGCCGCCACGGTCAGGACACGAGGCCGGTCGCGTGGCCGACGGCGGTCTTCTCTCCGTGCTGGTTCTCCACCCACACCTCAACGACCACGCGGGTGGCGCCGTTCTCATTCTGCCGGTCCTTGACCACTCCGTGCGCGGTGAGGCGATCGCCCGCGTAGACGGGCTTGACGAAGGCCATCGACATGGTGCCGCCCCTCGCGAAGCCCGGGCCGAGCAGATTGACCATCAGCTGCGATACGTAGGCCGTCGACATCATGCCCTGGGCCAGACAGGTGCGGAATCCCTTCTGGCGCGCCCATCCCTCGTCGCTGTGAATGGAGCGCGGCTTCACGCCGGAGTAGGCGTCGATGCGCCGCTGCGAGACGTCTTTCACGAGCGGTGAAAGGGACTGCCCGACCGCGATCCCGGTCTCAACGCGTGTGGCCATGGGGCGCCTCCGGCTCGGGGATGATCATCTGGGTGAACTGCCCGCGCACGAGCACCCGGCCCGCGCGTACTTGTCGATCACCTTGCCCCGTGTGCGCACCCGCATCCCGAGCCTGATCGGCTCGACGAAGCTGAACTCCATCCTCGCGTGCAGCCCCGCGTGCACGAGGTACTTGCTGTGCCGGAGGTGCAGCGCCTGGTTCGCCATCAGCGTGGGCGGCGCCACGCCCTCGGCGAGCCAGGGATGCTCGTCCTCCACGGCGAAGCCGTGCGCCTCGATATCCTCGGGAAGGACCAGATGGTCGTCCGAGACGAACTCGTCGCCCACCTGCAACGTCTCGAGGGTCAGCTTCTTGAACTTGGTGAGCCGGGGCTCCGCCATGCCTGACCTCCCGCGCTGGAATTGCGCGTAGGATAGCACTAGCCCGCGTAGGCCCTCCGCAGCGGCTCGATGTCGATCTTCTTCATCTTCAGCATCGCCGCCATGACCCGCTGCGATCTCGCCGGGTCCTTGTCCCCGAGCATCTCCATCAGGGCGGTCGGGACGACCTGCCACGAGATCCCGAACTTGTCCTTGAGCCAGCCGCACTGGACTTCCTGGCCGTCGGCCGAGAGCTTCGTCCAGAAGTGGTCGACTTCCTCCTGCGTCTCGCAGTTCACGACCAGCGAGATCGCCTCGGTGAACTTGAAGATCGGCCCGCCGTTCAGTGCCGTGAAGTCCTGTCCGTCGAGCTCGAAGGCCACGGTCATGACCGACCCCTTCGGCCTCCCGGCAGCCCTGGCCGCCTCATCGCTGTACCGGGAGATGCCCTTGATCCTGGAGTTTCGGAATATCGATACGTAGAAGCCGGCGGCCTCCTCGGCCCGGTCGTCGAACCACAGAAACGGGGTGATTCGTTGTGTGATCTTTCCCATCGGTCCCTCCCGGATGTGAACGGTTCGTCATGATCAGGTCGAACGGCGGGCTTCCGGATCGACAATCGTACCGAAGGAACCCCTTGATATGCTCCCGAAAGCAGGGCTAAATACTCAACGCTGCTGAACGACTCCGATACAGGAAAGAGGACGAATCGCTGATGCGATACGAGGCACCCGAGACAGCGGAAAGCGCGGCGGCGCTACTCGCGGCGACGGCCGACGCCCGTGTCCTGGCCGGGGGGACCGACCTCCTGGTGCAGATGCGGAGCGACATCGTCGATCCGGCGCTGATCGTCGACATCAAACGAATCACCGAAACCCGCCGGGTTACTGAGGAAAAGGGCGGCTGGCGCATCGGCGCCGCGGTGACCGGGGCCGAGCTGAAGGAGCACCCCCGGCTCAAGAAAGTCTGGCCCGGCGTCGTCGAGGCGGCCAATCTGATCGGCTCGACCCAGGTGCAAGGGCGCGCCACGCTGGGCGGTAACCTCTGTAACGGCTCCCCCGCCGCCGACAGCGTCCCGGCACTTATCGCCGCCGGGGCCGTCGCCACGGTGGCCGGCCCGCAGGGACGGCGCGACATTCCGGTCGAGGACGTCATGCTCGGGCCCCGCAAGCTGGCGCTGACCCGGGGCGAGTTCGTCCTCTCGTTCCTCCTGCCGCCGCGTCCGCCGCGCTCGAGCGACGCCTACCTGCGCTTCATTCCGCGCACCGAGATGGACATCGCGGTCGTCGGTGCGGGCGTAAGCCTCACGATCGACAGCGCGGGCACGATCACCGCCGCGCGCGTGTCGCTGGGCGCGGTCGCACCGCGTGTGCTGCTGGTGCGCGAGGCCGCGACGGCGATCGTCGGCAGCCGTCTCGAGCGCGAGGCGCAGGATCGGCTCGAGGCAGCCGCCAGGGCCGCGTGCGCGCCGATCGACGACAAGCGGGGCACCGTGGAATTCCGCATCCAGGTCGCGGGCGTGCTGACGCGCCGGGCGGCCCTCATCGCGCTGGACCGAGCGAGGACGAGCTGATGGCCAAGCACCATATCGAGACGACCGTGAACGGCGACGCGACTGAGTTCCTCTGCGAGACGGAGGACACGCTGCTCGACGTGCTCCGCGACACCCTGCAGCTCACCGGCAGCAAGGAAGGCTGCGCCTCGGGTGACTGCGGGGCCTGCAGCGTCATGCTGGACGGCCGGCTGGTCTGCTCCTGCCTCGTGCTGGGCTGCGAGGTGGCCGGGCGCAAGGTCGACACCATCGAGGGCGTGGCCAAGGGTCAGGCGCTGCACCCGCTGCAGCAGAAGTTCCTCGAGCACGCCGCGCTGCAGTGCGGCATCTGCACACCTGGCTTCATCGTGGCCAGCAAGGCCCTGCTCGAGCGCAATCCCAACCCGACCGACACCGAGATCCGCTACTGGCTCGCCGGCAACCTGTGCCGGTGCACCGGCTACGACAAGATCGTCACCGCGGTGAAGGACGCCGCCGTCGCGCTGAGAAAGGGATAGCCAATGGCCGAGAACGGCACGAACGGGACCAACGGGCAGGGCTACGTCGGCACGCGAACGATCCGCCCGGACGGCGTCGACAAGGTAACCGGGCGCGCGCGTTTCGGCGCCGACTTCAACCTGCCCGGCCAGCTCATCGGCCGCGTGCTGCGCAGCCCGCACCCCCACGCGCGCATCGTGCGGATCGACACCTCGAAGGCCGAGGCGCTGCCCGGCGTAAAGGCGGTCATCACGCGCGACGATTTCGCCGACCAGTCATCCGAGTTCATCCCGGCCGGCGAGATGATGATGAACTACAAGGACGTGGTGCGGAACGTCATGGCCCGCGAGAAAGCGCTCTACGAGGGCCACGCGGTCGCCGCCGTGGCCGCCACCAGCCCCCACATCGCCCGCAAGGCGCTCAAGCTCATCGACGTGACGTACGAGGTGCTGCCGCACGTCATCGACGTGGTCGAGGCGATGAAGCCCGGCGCGCCGGTGCTGCACGACGATCTCTTCACCGTCGGCGTCGAGCCCAAGCCCGACAAGCCTTCGAACATCGCCAAGCGCATCGAGATCACGCTCGGTGACGTCGAGGCCGGCTTCAAGAAGGCCGACGTCGTGATCGAGCGCGAGTTCAAGACCGCGCCGGTGCATCAGGGCTACATCGAGCCGCACGCCGCGCTGGCCAGCGTGTCGGAGGACGGCTCCACCGAGCTCTGGTGCTGCACTCAGGGGCACTTCATCGTGCGGGCCCACTGCGCCCGGCTGCTCGGCCTCGACATCGCCAAGATCCGCGTAACCGCTTCCGAGATCGGCGGCGGCTTCGGCGGCAAGACGGTCGTCTATCTCGAGCCCCTGGCCATCGCGCTCTCCCGCAAGGCCAAGCGGCCGGTGAAGATGGTCATGTCGCGCGAGGAGGTCTTCAAGGCCTCCGGCCCGACCTCGGGCGCCACCGTGAAGGTGAAGATGGGCGCGACGAAGGACGGCAAGTTCGTGGCCGGCTTCGCCGAGCTGAAGTACCAGGCCGGCGCCTTCCAGGGCTCGCCGGTGCAGCCGGGCGTCTTCTGCGCCTACGCGCCGTACGACATGGAGAACGTCAAAGTCATTGGCTACGACGTCGTCTCCAACCGGCCGAAGGTCGCCGCCTACCGCGCTCCGGGCGCGCCGATCTCGGAGTTCGCGGTCGAGAGCGTGGTGGACGAGATCGCCAAGAAGCTCGGCCTCGATCCGATCGATCTGCGCATGATGAACGCCGCCCGCGAGGGCACCAAGGCCGCCTACGGGCCCAAGTTCGGGCCCATCGGCCTGGAAGAGACGCTCAACTCGATCAAGAAGACCGAGCACTGGAACACGCCGCTCCGGAAGTGGCAGGGCCGCGGCGTGGCCTCCGGCTTCTGGTTCAACATCGGCGGCGAGACGTGCGCGTCGCTGACGATCAACGAGGACGGCACCGTGTCGCTCATGGCCGGCACGCCGGACATCGGCGGCCTGCGCGCCGCGCTCACGAACGTGGTCGCCGACGAGCTCGGCATTCCCTACGACAAGGTGCGGCCGATCATCGGCGACACCGGCTCGCTCGGCTTCACGTTCCTCACCGGCGGAAGCCGCTCGGCGTTCTCCGGCTCGATGGCGATCGTGGAAGCGGCCAAGCAGATCAAGGCCGAGCTGTGCGCGCGGGCCTGCAAGCTGTGGGAGGCCAAGCCGGACCAGGTCGAGTTCAAGGACGGCGCGGTGCGGCCGCTCGGCGCGCTGGCCGAGAAGGTCAAGCCGATGACGGTCGCCGACTTCGCCAAGGTCGCCGGCAAGACCGGCGGGCCGATCGGCGGGTACGGTCGCATCAACGCTCAGGGCGCGGGTCCGAGCCTCGGCACGCACCTGGTCGATCTCGAGGTCGATCCCGAGACCGGACGCGTGACGATCCTGCGCTACACGGTGGCGCAGGACGCGGGCAAGGCGCTGCATCCGGCCTATGTCGAGGGCCAGTTCCAGGGCGGCGCCGTGCAGGGTATCGGCTGGGCGCTCAACGAGGAGTACGTCTACGGCGCTGACGGCAAGCTGCAGAACGCGGGCTTCCTCGACTACCGCATGCCGGTGGCCTCCGACGTGCCGATGATCGACGCGATCCTGGTCGAGGTCGCGAACCCCAAGCACCCGTACGGGGTACGCGGCGTGGGCGAGACGCCGATCGTGCCGCCGCTCGGGGCCATCGCCAACGCGATGGAGAACGCGACGGGCATCCGCTTCACCGAGCTGCCGATGTCGCCGCCCAAGGTGCTCAAGGCGCTGAAGGAGCGGGGCGCGACCGCGCGGTAGCCCGCGTGGCTCGCGTGGTGCTGATCGGAAACCTCGCGCAGCTCACCGGGGGCGTCGCCGAGTTTCAGATCTCGGCGACGTCCGTGAAGCACCTCTTCCAGCAGCTCGCCGAGCTACATCCGGCGATCGGGCCCCACCTGGACGAAGGTGTCGCGGTGGCCATCGACGGCCAGATCTACCAGGACGCCCTCTTCGAGCCGATCGCGCCCGACAGCGAGGTGTTTCTCCTTCCGCAGATCGCCGGCGGCGCGGCTCCTGCTACACGACGGTGATGGGGTCGGCCTGCCTCAGCGGTCGATCCGGCTGATCTTCGAGCCCTGGATCCCGACCCCGGCCATCAGGCC
>WNFK01232584.1_pt1 | contig 12283 bp, 10 predicted proteins | sample 5400281 | NCBI WGS metagenome assembly WNFK01 (sample SAMN13153350, study PRJNA577476) | soil metagenome | isolation source: 20 cm soil on Douglas fir-dominated hillslope | place: USA:California | collected 2013-09-17
CCAGTGGTGGCGATAGACGTCGCCCACCTTGAAGTCCTCGTAATAACGGCCCCGCTCGATCACCCTGCGGAGCTCGCCGGCGCCAGCCGCGATCTTTTCAGCCATCTACCGAGGGGTAGGTCGGACGGCCGATTCCGTCAAGGTGTCGCATTGCGTCGTACCGGAATGCTTGCGGAAAGTGGACGGGAAGGGGCGTGCGCGAATCAGAATGGAGCGTGAACGATGAAGACGAGGTCGGCCAGCGTCGCCGATTCACCCGGCGGGACGTGCATCTGCCCGCCCGGGTCCGCGCGGGCACAGAGGAGCTGGAAGCCACCACCGAGAACATCTCTCCGGGCGGGGCCTTCCTGCGCGTCCAACTTCCGGAAGACACGGTCGATTTGTTCGCCTCCATCGATCTGCCCCACGGGCGCGGGCTCTACGTCCAGGCCAGGGTCCGCTGGCGCCGGTCCAGTCCGCCGGGGGTCGGCGTCGAATTCGCGACCTTCCTGGAGGATGCGGCGGAGATCAATCGATCCGCTTGAGCACGTGGTAGGCGGCGTCGCTGCGCACCAGCGCGCATTCGTTCTTCGGCATGCAGAGCGCAGCTCCCCGGAACGGGACGTGCGCCTGCGGGCCCACCAGGATCGACCCGCCCGGCGCCTCGGAATAGCGGTCCTGTAGAGCATCCATGCGCGCCCCTTTCCGGCACTGCGCGAACAGCTCGCTCGCGAGCTCCTCCGCCTGCCGCTCGTCGCGGCTCGGCTGGGACGGGTCCACTGCCCGCGACCGGCTGGCCTCCGGCCGCTTCCAGCCGACCTGGACCTGCTGGATCTCGGCGCGTTCGGCGGGCGCGGTCAACGATCCCCCACGGCGAGGACGCCGGTGAAGAGATGGACGGAGGTCGAGTCGCCCGCGGGTCCCAGCTCGAAGCTGGTGCGCAAAGACAAGAGCGGGAACGTTCCCAGCGACTGCTCGATCAACCTCAGGTCCAGTCCGGAGACCCCGTACAGCGCGCTGCCCCGGCTGGCGCAGTCGAAGTACACGCCCCAGGCCGGAGGCGAGCTGCCCAGCTTGTCCAGCGCCTGCTGCAGCGTGCGGCGCGCGCCCATCCCATCGCGCAGCGTGAACGAGACGCTGTGGCCTTCGGGCACGGGGGCGCCCGTCTCCAGCGATCCGCGCTCCTCGTCGACCCCGAGGAGCGGGATGGAGACGAAATCGGCGGCGGAGAACGCCTCTCCCGGCCGCGGCGAGAGCCCGAGCGCGACGAACTGCAGCGCCTCGCCGTCGATGCCCGGCTGCTCCGACAACGCCGAGAGCGCCTCCATCGCCGGCTTCGAATCCAGCTCGATCAAGGACCGCCCCTCGGCGCGCGTGATCAGCATCGGCTTGCCGATCGGCTGGTGCGACTGGGCGACCGCCAGCCGCGCCGGAGCGGGAAAGAACGCCCCCACCGCGTGGGCGTAGGCGAGATCGTGATCGAGCAGAAGCCCGCCCTCGACCGCGACTCCGCCGCCCGCGACCCGCAGCTTGCCCAGCGCCCCCAGGAGCCTCTGCAGCGGGGCCGAGGGATCGGCGAACACCAGCCCGAGAGCTCCCGGGCCGGCGCGCTGGGCCGCCGCCCGCAGCTCGTCCGGCGCATCGCTGCGGAACGAGAACAGCTCCGCCCTCTGCTCCAGGGCCAGCACCCCCAGCGCGGGTCCCTCCTCCGTCTCTGCGTCGCCGGGAACCAGCGCGGCGGACGTCGCCCCTCCCACGATCTGGGCCTTCGGTCCGGCGGCATCGCGCAGCGCTTCGCAGAGCTCCAGCGATTCGTCGAGGTGCTCGGGGGTGGCCGCCACCACCAGGCAGGCGGCCTGATCCAGGCCGGCAGCGTCCAGCGCCCGCGTGGCGGCATCCCGTGCCGCGAGGCGAACGTCCTCGGCCCTGCTCACTGCGGCTCCGGCGCGCACGAGCAGAGCATAAGCCATCGCGCGAAGGAAGGCTTGACGGGCGCCCCGGTCGGTTTGGTACCTCGTGCCAGCATGCGCAGGATGCTTCTCGCAGCGATCGTGGCCTTGCTCGGCTGCGCCGGATCGGCAGCGCGGCCGGAGCCCACGGCCAGTCCGCCCACGCGGCTGACCATCGTCGGAATCAACGACACCCACGGCGCGCTCCTGTCGGCGAAGGCCGAGGGCCACGGCGAGGTCGGCGGCGCGGACTGGTTCGCGGGCTACTTGAACGCCATCCGGGCCGAAGCCCGCGAGCGGGGCGGCGCGGTCCTCGTCCTCGACGGGGGCGACGCCTTCCAGGGAACGATGATCTCGAACCAGTTCCGGGGCAGGAGCGTCACCGAGGTGTACAACGCCCTGGGCCTGACGGCCGCCGCGGTCGGCAACCACGAGTTCGACTTCGGGATCGACGTGCTCGCCGAGCGGGCGGCGCAGGCCCGCTATCCGCTGCTGGCCGCGAACGTCTTCTTGCGGGGAACGCGGAAGCGCCCCGACTGGCTGCGCCCGAGCGCGCTTCTGGACGCGGGCGGCGTGAAGGTGGGCGTGATCGGGCTGGCCACACGGGAGACGCCGCTGACCACCAGCCCGGGGATGGTCGCCGGCCTGGAGTTCGTGGAGGGCGGTCCGGCGGCGGCGCAGGAGGCCGACGCGCTCCGTGCGCAAGGCGCGACGGTGGTGGTGATCTGCGCCCATGCTGGCCCGCTGCCGCCGGAGAACGAGATCCAGCGCGTGGCGGAGGCGGTCCAGGGGAAGGTCGACGCGATCGTCAGCGGCCATCACCACGTGGCGCTGGGCCCTCCTCCGCTGGTGGTCGCCGGAATTCCCATCGTGCAATCGGGCTCTCGGTTGCAGGCCTTCTCGATCGTGGAGCTGGCATTGGACGGCCGGGGCCACGTCCAGTCCTTCGCCGTCAACGAGGGCACGCGGCCGCGCTCCGGCGGCCCGCAGATGATCCTGCACGAGGACGGGGGACAGCCGGCGACCTGGCGGGGGCGCCGCGTCGAGCCCGACCCGGCGGTCGCCACGATCGTGGCGAAGTACGACGCGCAGGTGAGGGAGATGCGGGAGACGCGCATCGGCGAGTCGCTGGTGGACCTGCGCAAGGGGGGCCGGGACGACCTGATCGGAAACCTGGCGGCAGACGCGCTTCGCTCCGGAGCCGGCGGCAGTCTCAAGGCGCGCTACGCCCTGCAGAACGCCGGGGGCCTGCGGGTCAACCAGATCCCGGCGGGGCCGATCACCTACGGGCAGATCTTCGACCTGTTCCCGTTCGACAACTCCCAGGTGGTCATCTCCCTCTCCGCAGCGGAGTTGCGCGACGCGCTGGAGGCGGTGCTGCGCCACGGAAAGGCCCCCATGCGGGTGTCGGGGCTGCGGTACGCGATCGACTGGGAGAAGTTCGGCGCCTCCGCCAACCCGAAGAGCGCTCCGGCGGGCGCGATCGTCGTGCGGATGACGGACGACGCCACCGGAGAGGTGCTCTGCGAGACGCGGCGCTGCGCGGCGACGGCGTGCGAGGCGTCCTGCGCGAAGGGGCCCTTCGCGGTCTCGGTGACCGACTTCCTCGCCAGCGGCGGCGACGGCCTGGCGATGCCGAGGGATGCGCCGCGGCAATCGGGCGCGATGCTGGCGCGCGACATCATCATCGCGTACGTGAAGGAGCACCGCCCGCTGACGGCGCAGGTCCTCGGGGCAGCCTCGTCCGGCAAGGAGCCGCGCTGGACGCAGGTCGGCTCCCCGCGGCCGCGAAAGTAGGGGACATGATGAGCGGCGGAGCCGCGATTCGTGTCCCCTGGAGGTAGACCGAGCCTGGATCTGCTCCTCGAGATCGGCCTTCCGGGCCTGGTATTCGTCGGCCTCTGCGGGTGGCTGATCCGCAAGGTGCTGAAGGCGGCGCGGACCGAGCAGGACCTGGAGGACGAGCGGCTGTCGGGAGCGCTCGCGGACGAGCTCCGCGCGGGCAAGGCGCGGGCGGAAGCGAGCTTGCGCCCGAATCTGGTGGCGGTGGCCGGCCCCGAGCCGGAGCACGCACCCGCGCATCCGCTGGCGGGAGCGGACGCGCGCGGCGCGGACCCGACGCATCTGCCGGTGGTGGCGGCGATGGTCCACGAGCGCGAGCAGCAGCTGCGGGCGCAGCACAGCGGACCCAACGAGGTGACCCGCCGGGTGGAAGTGCTGTGGGTGCGCTCCAACGCGACGCACGTGGTGTGGTGCGAGCGGCGGCACGCGGCCACCCTGGCCGCGCGCGGAGTCACGCGAGAGGTGATCTGCGTCGCGCAGGTGGAGGGAGGGGTGGTGCTGGACCGGTGGTCGTTCGGGTAATCGGGGATTGACCACAGCGGCCGAAGGAGAAACCTCCGGACGCCTGCGAGACGACGAGGTGTCCTGAAGATCTGGTGACACCCTACGCAACTCACCGTGCCAAGTTTGGCCTTTCGCGTCAGAGTTGGCATGAGTTGCGTAGGGTGTCACCGGATCTCATCACCGGATCTCAGGCCGGCTCATCCCCCCATCGCCTTCAGCGCCGCCTCAGTCGCCTCCAGCATCGGCTCCGCCACCACCGGCTTCCCCGTCGCGTGCTCCATCCACAGGTCCGGCAGCACCCTCCCGTACGACGCCGCCTGCTCGAACACCTTCCCGAACTCCGGCCCGTGCAGCTTCTGCTCGAGTTGGAACGCGATCAGGTGCCCGATCGGATACCGATACAGATACAGAAACGAATTGATCATGTGCGAATAGATCGCCAGCTGCGGGTTCCCCGGCTTCCCCAGCACTGGCGCGTAGTACTTGTCCCAGTACGTCTTCGCGATCGCCACCGTCGCTTCCCGGAGCTGCGCGGGCGTCGCGTCCGGGTGCTCGTACATCCAGTGCCAGACGTCGAGATCCACCAGCGCCACCCCCGCGATCTCCCACGAGTCCCAGAAGGCGCGCAGGGCGCGCGTGTGCTCCGCTTTCGGGTCCGTCTTGGCCACGCCCAGAAGCTCCAGGTCCCGGTGCTGGAAGGTGAACGCGAGGGCCTCGGTGAACGCCGTCCCGGGCACCCCGGAGAGCAGGGTGTCGTCGACCTGGTAGAGCGAGAACACCTGCTCCACGTTGTGGCCCATCTCGTGGATCGCGATGTTGTAGCCCTTGTAGTCCATCCCGTCCGGATTCACCCGGGTGCGCAAATGCGGCGAATCGCCCGGTCCCCACCAGGGGTACATCTCGCTGCGCCGCTCGGCCTGCAGCGCGTGCCCCGAGCCGCGCGCGGGATCCACCACGATGTGCCCGTCCAGGAAACGCGTCTTCTCGGCGGAGAATCCAAGCCCCTGCAACAGGCGCGGGATGTCCTTCTTGTACGCCTCCGAGGTCGGGTACCGGCTCCGGGTGAGCTTCGAGAGCTCCTCCTCTGGCTGCTTCTCGACGAAACCGGAGTACCAGATGTCGAAGGGCTCCAGCGGGCGCCCGAGCCGCTTCTGGATCAGCGCCGCCACCTTGGGCACAAGGGGAGACTCCAACACCTGCGTGAGAAGCGACCGCACGCGCTGCTCGGGGATCTCGTCGTCGAGCTGGAAGTGTCGGTCGATCTCGGTCTTCGCCATCGGCGAGTCCGCGTCCGCCTGGCGCGCGGCCCGGAAGTCCGCGAGCAGCGCCGCGTAGCGCAGGTCCGGCTCGCGGTCGGGCGAGACCACCGGCTTCTCCGGGCGCTTGCCCTGCGACTTCATCTGTTCCGTCTCCACCTCCTCGGGCGGCGCCGCCGTCACCGTGTTGGTCCCGGGGTTCCAGTCGACGCGGGGATCGTCGATGACCCCCTTCGGGATCGTCTGGGTGACGATGCGCTCCATCACCTCGCGGATCAGCCGCTGCCGCGAAAGGCCCAGCGCCTTGTCCGGTTCGGCGTAGTCCGCCTTGATCTGGTCGCGCAGGTTCCAATGCGTCAATAGCCGCACGCCCTTGGGGAACAGGCGGCGGCCGTCCGGCGCCAGCACGTGGTGCATCCACACGTTGTACCCGGCGATGTACGCCTCGGCCTCCGCGCTCGCTTTGGCATACGCCTGCAAGGCTGCCCCGCTGGGCCGGAGGGAGAAGCGCCGCGTGAGCCGGGCTTGCGCCCATTGTTTCCGGGACCAGCGCGGCCCCTGCGCCACCATCTCGTTCAGGGCCGGCTGCTCGAAGTTGAGCAGGGCGGCGAACGCGATCTTCGAGGTAAACAGGTCCTCGGGCAGGTGCGCGCCCACGTCCACCGAGGCGAAGACCTGGTCCACGTCCATCTGGGGACCGAGCTCCAGCTCGTTCCAGCTGCGCAGCGCACGCCCGATCGCCAGAAGGTGTCCGTCGATCTGCTCGAAGGCGGCGGAGAAGCGGCCGAGCAGCTTGTCGAGCTGGGCGGGGTCGGCGACGAAGGCCTCCTCCACGAAGGCGCGCAGCGCGGCCGCGTCTCCGTCCTCGGCACGCCAGAACGCGGCGATTTGACGGACTCCACGCTCGGCGCGGGGCCGCGCCGCCTCGCCGTGCTTCTGCACGATCGCGTTGATCAGCGTGGCCTGGTCGATCTGGATGCGGGCGGACTTCGCTGGGGCGGCTGAAGCGTCGCCGGACGCGGCCGGCTTGTCCATGGGCCCGGGAGTCCTGCAAGCCAGGACCGCGGCGACGGCGGAGGCCAGGATGAGGAATCGCATGGTGGCGGGCTCATAGCACGGTCCGCCCGCCCTTGACGCGCGCCCTCTACGACGTAAGTTCGCCCGCCATGCCCGCTCAGCTCTCCTTCTTCGCGCGCTTCTGGCTGGCGATCGCCTGCTGGTTCCGGATCGTGTTCGACGCTTCGTTCGCGGCGAAAGTGGCCGCCCTCCGGAGCGTCCCCGCGGAGCGCCCGACGCGTCCACCGGCGCTCCCGGACCCGGCGCTCCATCTCCTCTCGCTCCTGCAGCGCGAGGGGCGCCTGATCGACTTCTGCGAGGAGGAGCTGGCCGGCTTCTCGGACGCGCAGATCGGCGCCGCCGCGCGCACCGTCCACGACGGCTGCCGCAAGGCGCTGCGCGGCGCGCTCACACTCGCGCCGGTCCGCCCGGAGCCCGAAGGCAGCAGCGTCACCCTTCCGCCCGGGTTCGATCCCCAGGCGGTGCGCCTGAGCGGAAACGTGGTGGGAAGCCCGCCCTTCTCGGGCGTGCTCCGCCACCACGGCTGGAAGGCGACGGAAGTGCGGATGCCCCAGGCCGCGGGCGATCCGACGGTGATCGCGCCGGCCGAGGTGGAGCTGCCCTGATGGACCCGCGGTACTCGGTGGGAATCGATCTGGGAACGACCAACAGCGCGGTGGCCGAGGTGGACCTCGCGGTCGAGCCGGCCGGCCCCGGCGAGCCCCTGCCCGCGCCGATCCCGGTCGAGATCTCGCAGCTGGTCGCGCGCGGGGAAACAACCCCGCAAGAGCTCTTGCCCTCCTTCATCTACCTGCCCCCGGCGCACGAGAAGCTGGGCGAGTCCATCGTCGGAACCTACGCGCGCGAGCGCGGGGCCCAGGTCCCGGGACGCCTCGTCAGCTCGTCCAAGAGCTGGCTCTCCCATCCGGGGGTCGACCGCCGCTCGCAGCTTCTGCCCATGGGCGCCGACCCGGAGGTGGCGCGCATCTCTCCGCTGGAAGCTGCCGCGCGCATCCTCGGGCACCTCAAGGAGGGTTGGGACGCCGCGCACGCGCACGAGGGCGTCTCGCTGCAGGACCAGGCGGTGACGCTCACGGTGCCGGCGTCGTTCGACGCGGTGGCGCGCGAGCTGACGGTGCAGGCGGCCAGCCAGGCCGGCTTGAAGAAGCTCACCCTCCTGGAGGAACCCCAGGCGGCGCTCTACGCCTGGGTGGAGGCGACCGGCGACGGCTGGCGCAAGCACATCCGCAAGGGCGACGTGATCCTGGTGGTCGACGTGGGCGGCGGCACCAGCGACTTCTCCCTGATCGCGGTGGGCGAGGAGGACGGCAGGCTGGCGCTGAACCGGCTGGCGGTCGGCGACCACATCCTCCTCGGCGGCGACAACGTGGACCTCGCGCTCGCGCACCTGGTGAACGAGAAGCTCAAGGCCCAGGGCACCCGCCTGGACTCCTGGCAGTTCACGGCGCTCACCCACGCGTGCCGCAGCGCGAAGGAGAGCGGGTCGACCGCGCTGACCATCCCCGGCCGCGGCAGTGGGCTGGTGGGCGGGACGGTCCGGGCGGAGCTCACCGCCGGCGAGCTGCGCCGCACGGTCGACGCGTTCTTCCCCGAGGTGGAGATCGGCGCCGCCCCCGCGGCGCAGCGGCGCGCGGGACTGACCGCGCTGGGCCTGCCCTACGCGCAAGATCCCGCCGTGACCCGGCACCTGGCCGCGTTCCTGCGGCGCAGCAACTCCGCCCTGGCGGACAGGCCGGGCCGCAGCTTCGTCCATCCCACCGCCGTCCTCTTCAACGGCGGCGTGTTCAAGGACCCGAGCCTTCAAGAACGGCTGGCCGCGCTGATCAACCGCTGGGTCCGCGCCGAAGGCGGAGCGGAGATCCGCCTGCTGCGCTCCGCCTCGCTCGATCTCGCCGTCGCGCTCGGCGCGTCGTACTCCGGCCTCGCCCGGCGCGGCCGCGGCATCCGCATCCGCGGTGGAACGGCGCGCGCCTACTACGTCGGGATGGAGGCGGCCGCGCCCGCCGTTCCCGGGTTCGCGCCGCCGGTGCGGGCCGTCTGCCTGGCGCCCTTCGGCATGGAGGAAGGGAGCACCGTCGAATTGCCGCAGCTCGAGGTCGGCGCGGTGATCGGCGACACCGCGTCGTTCCGCTTCTTCGCCTCCAGCGGCCGGCGCGAGGACGCTCCGGGGTCCGTGGTCGAGGACGTCGAGGAGCTCGAGGAGCTGCCCGCCATCGAGACCACGCTCCCCGCCGAGGATGGCAAGGCCGGCGAGGTGCTCCCCGTCCATCTCCGCTCCCACGTCACCGAGGTGGGCACGCTCGAGCTGCAGCTCGTCTCGCAGGGTGGCCGCGCCTGGAAGCTGGAGTTCTCCGTGAGGCAGGAGTGACGCTGCGGTACGCGGTCGGCATCGACCTGGGGACGTCCAACACCGCCCTCGCCTGCGCGGACCTGGAAGAGGCGGATCCGCCGGTCGAGGTCTTCCCGATCCCGCAGCTCGTCGACGCGGCGGCCACCCAAGCGCGCCCGCTGCTTCCCTCACACCTCTACCTGCCCTCCGCGCACGAGGGACTGGGCGAGATCGTGGTCGGGTCGTTCGCGCGCGAGCGCGGAGCGCAGGTCCCTGGCCGCCACGTGGCCTCCGCCAAGAGCTGGCTCTGCCATCCTTCGGTCGATCGCACGGCCGCCATCCTCCCCTGGGGAGCGCCCCCGGAGGTGCCCCGGCTCTCGCCCGTGGCGGCGAGCGCGCGGATCCTGCGCCACCTGCGCGAGGCCTGGGACGCGGCCCACCCGGACGCCCCGCTGGCCGAGCAGGACGTGGTCGTCACCGTGCCCGCCTCGTTCGACGAAGGCGCACGGGCGCTCACGCTGCGGGCGGCCGTGGAGGCGGGGCTGCCGAGGATACTCTTGCTCGAAGAGCCCCAGGCGGCCCTCTATGACTGGACGCGCGTCCACCGCGGCAGCCTGGAAACGGAGCTGCGGGAGGCGCGGTTGATCCTGGTCGTCGACGTGGGCGGCGGGACCACCGATCTCACCCTGATCCGCTCCGAGGTCGGCGAACGCGTCCAGCTCGAGCGCATCGCCGTGGGCGATCATCTGCTGCTCGGCGGCGACAACATGGACATGGCGCTGGCGCGCACCGCCGAGCAGCGCCTGGGGCAGAGGCTGAACGCGGCGCAGTTCGGCGCGCTCTTGCAGGCCTGCCGATCGGCGAAGGAGCTGCTGCTGTCGGATGCGGCACCGGAGCGCACCTCGGTGGCGGTGGCGGGCGTCGGGTCCCGGCTGATCGGCGGCACGGTCAGCGCGGAGCTCGGGCGCGAGGAGGTCCGCGCGCTCTTGCTCGACGGATTCTTCCCTCGCGTAGCGGCGACGGACGCTCCGGCCCGAGCCGGACGGAGCTCCGGGCTGGCGGAGCTGGGTCTGCCCTACGCGTCGGATCCAGCGGTGACGAAGCACGCCGCGGCCTTCCTCCAGCGGCACGCGCGGACGGCGGGCGAGCTCGAGGTGGACGCGGTGCTCTACAACGGCGGCGCGCTGGCCCCGGCGCTCCTGGCGGACCGGCTGACGGAAGTGATCGGAAGCTGGGGCAACGGCACCCTCCGGCGGCTGCGCAACGACGCGCCCGACCTGGCCGTCGCCCGCGGGGCCGCGACCTACGCGCTGGTCCGGCGCGGGCTCGGGCTGCGCATCGGCGGCGGCAGCCCGCGCGCGTACTACGTCGGCGTGGGCGACGCGGGCGAGGCGGTGTGCGTGATCCCGCGCGGCGCCGCCGAGGGTGTGGATCAGGCGCTGGAACGCGATTTCTCCCTGGTGCTCGGCAGGCCGGTGCGGTTCCGGCTCTTCGCCTCGGCCGGATTCCGCCCCGAGCAGCCGGGCGAGGTGGTGAAGGTCGACGAAGACCTGGCCGAGCTGCCTCCGCTGCAGACGGTGGTCCCCGGGGAGGGCACCGCGAAGGTGAGGCTGAAGGCAGCGGTCACCGAGATCGGCACGCTGGAGGTCTTCTGCGAGGGCGCCCAGCGCTGGAAGCTGGAGTTCCAGCTCCGCGGCGAATCCCGCGAGGCCGGCGGCGTCTCGCAACTCCCCCGCAACGTCGACGCCGCCCGCGAGCAGGTGCAGCAGATCTTCGGCAAGAAGCCGGTGCACGACTCCAGCCCCAAGGACCTCTGGCGCGGGCTGGAGCGCGTGCTCGGCGACCGCGCGTCCTGGACGCTGGCCACCGACCGCGACCTCTGGGGCGTGCTCTGGGCCGGCGCGCAGAAGCGGCGCCGCAGCCCCGACCACGAGCGGATCTTCCTCTCCCTCGCCGGCTACCTGCTGCGGCCCGGATTCGGCGCCCCGCTGGATCCCTGGCGCGTGGAGCAGACCTGGACGCTCTTCGGGCAAGGCCTCACGCACCACAAGGAGGCGGCGGTGTGGGCGTCGTGGTGGATCCTCTGGCGCCGGATCGCCGCCGGCCTGCCGGAGGAGGCGCACCTCGCCCTCTTCGAGGCGATCGCGCCGCACCTGAGGCCTGCGCCGAAGCAGCGCGTGGCCAACCCCGGCAAGAAGCCGCCGGGCCTGGCGCCGGACGAGATGATCCGCCTGCTCGGCGCGCTCGAGCGGCTTCCCGTCGAGCGCAAGATCGAGGGAGGCGGATGGCTGCTCGAAAAGCTCTCCGGCCGCCCCGCTCCCGGCGTCGCGTGGGCGCTGGGCCGCCTCGGCGCGCGCGTCCCGGTGGCGGGAGCCGCCCACCGCGCCGTCCCGCCCGAGGTGGCGGCGTCCTGGCTGGACGCCCTGCTCGCCCTCGACTTTCGCTTCACCGACGACGCGCCCTTCGCGGTCGCCCAGCTGGCGCGCAGGTCCGGCGATCGCGCGCGCGATCTCGACGAGCCCTGGCGCCTTCGGGCCGCCGAGACGCTGGACCGCTCGGGAGCGCCGGCCGAGTGGTCGCGCGGCATCCTCGAGGTCGAAGCGCTCCGCGAAAAAGACGAGCAGCGGGTGTTCGGCGAGGCGCTGCCGCTCGGCCTCCATCTCGCGGAATGAAACGGTGCCGCAAGCCCTCGGGATCGAACGGGATCCGAGCGCTCAACACCACGCTGGTTCCTTTTTGCGGTGACACTGGATTGACTCTCGGACAAAAGTCCTGCTACCGATCCAGTCCCCCGCGTGCAGACCGCCCGCGGTGAACCTACAGGGCGGAACCCGCCCGTTTACAAGAGAAGGTTTTTCATGGCGCAGGGCACGGTGAAGTGGTTCAACGACAGCAAGGGGTTCGGCTTCATCTCGCAGGAAGGCGGCGAGGACGTCTTCGTCCACCACACTGCCATCCAGATGGAGGGTTTCCGCTCGCTCGCGGAAGGCGACAGGGTGGAGTTCGAAGTGGTGAAGGGGCCGAAGGGCCTGCAAGCGCAGAACGTGCGCAAGCAATAAGGCCCGGCTGGACCGAGCTCTCATTTCGGGGGAGCGCCAGGCCGGGGCTACTTCCGGAGCGATCGCCAGCTCAGGCTCTGCTCCGCGACGTTCGCCTCGTCCAGGCGCCGCCGGTGCGCCGTGAGCAGGTCGCTGCGGGTGAGGATGCCGACGGGCTTGCGGGGCTCGTCCCGCGAGACCACCGGCAGCCGCCCGACCTCCTCTTGCAGCATGTGATCGGCCGCCTCGCGCAGCGAGGTGTCCTCGAAGACCACCGCGAGCGGGCGATGGATCAGATCGCGGACGCGA
>WNFK01194095.1_pt1 | contig 12281 bp, 14 predicted proteins | sample 5400281 | NCBI WGS metagenome assembly WNFK01 (sample SAMN13153350, study PRJNA577476) | soil metagenome | isolation source: 20 cm soil on Douglas fir-dominated hillslope | place: USA:California | collected 2013-09-17
GAACTTGCCGTTCTTGTCGAACTTCGTGATGCGCGAATTGCCGAAGGTCGGCGCGTGCCCTTCCGCCACGAAGATGTCGCCGTTGGGAGCGATGGCGACCGACGTCGGCTGATCGAAGACATCAGGCCCGGTGCCGGTCTGGCCGGCCTTGCCGAGCGTCATCAGCACCTTGCCGTCCGGCGACAGCTTCATCACCTGGTTGCCCTTGCCGTCCTTCGCCTGTCCGTCGACGACCCAGATGTTCCCGTCTTTGTCGGGGACGACGGCATGCGGAAAGATGAACATGCCGGCGCCTAAGTTCTTCATGACCTTTCCGTCGGGCGACAGTTCCCAGATCGGCGCGACACTGGAGCCGGCGCACCCGCCGTCCTGGCACCGGTCGAACACCCAGACGTTGTCCTTCGGATCGACGAAGACGTTGTTGGTCTGCGCCCAGGGCCGCGGCGTGTGGGCCCAATCACTCACCATGTGATACGGGTTCGGCGCGTCGTTGACACACTGGGTCGTCTGGGCCTCCGCCGCCGCAGCGACAGCGGTTGTGGCCAATAGAGCGATGGCAAGTCTTGTGAGCTCTACTCGCATCTCTTTCCTCCAATCCAACGGCTGCCGTTGAAGCGCCGCCATTGTAGTCAATCCTCGGCTTGGGCTTTGGGATTTGGGATTTGGGATCTGGGATTTGCATAAAATGTGCGCGTGCGGCATTCAGCGCTCGTCCGCATCACGCACTGGACGACTGTTGCGAGCTTCGTTGCGCTGCTCGTCAGCGGCATCGCGATTCTCCTCGCGCATCCGCGCCTGTACTGGGGAGAAACAGGCGCGCTCGGTGGGCCGTCACTGGTCGATCTGCCGCTGCCCATGATCCTCACCGGCCAGTCGGGCTGGGGCCGTTACCTCCACTTTCTGTCCGCCTGGATCTGCGTGATCACCGGTGCGGTTTACGTGCTCGGCGGTATCCGCGCCTGTCACTTCAGGAGCGACTGGTTCCGGCCGGCGGACCCGCCGAAGTACAGCGTCACACAGCGAGTCACCTACGCGGCGGTCGTGTTCGCGCTCTTTCCGCTCATGATCTGGACGGGGTTCGCGATGTCACCGGCAATCACATCGGTCTTCCCCGGATTGGTGACCGTGGTCGGCGGCCAGCAATCCGCCCGCACGATTCACTTCATCGTCACCAGCCTGCTGATCCTCTTCGTCGTCGGGCACGTCGTCATGGTGGCGGCCGCCGGCTTCAGCCGGCATGTCGGCGCGATGATTCTGGGCCGCACATGACACGCCTGCTGACGCGCCGGAAGATCATCACGACAGGCCTGAGCGCCATCGCGGGCGCATCCGGCCTTGCCGCGGCGGCGCGGCTGGCCGATCGGTTCGGGCTCATCCCGCCGGATCATGGGGGCATCTACGGCGCCGGCGAGACGCTCACCTACGCGGCGCAGCGCGTGCTGACGTCGCGCGGCGCGCTCGCGCGCGAGTTCAGCCCGAGCCAGATCTCCACGGTGGCGCCGATCAACGGACCGGCGCCCTCGACGCTTGACTACCGGCAACTGCTCGCGCGTCGATTCTCGGACTGGCGGCTGGAGGTTGACGGCCTGGTCTCGCGGCCCTCGTCGTTGTCGCTCGCCGACCAGCCGGCAGATCACCCATCAGGCCTGCGAAGAGGGCTGGTCGTTCATCGCGGAATGGATTGGCGTGCCGCTCTCGCACGTCTTGAACCTCGTGGGCGTCAGCCCGCGCGCGAGGTATGTGGTGTTCTTCGCGCTCGATGACTTGTGGGAAAGCATCGACATGAGCGACGCGTGGCATCCGCAGACGTTGCTCGCCTACGGCATGAACGGCGAAGCCCTGCCCGCGCCGCACGGCGCGCCCGTGCGCCTCCGCGTCCCTCGTCAGCTTGGCTACAAGAGTCTCAAGTACCTGGCGCAGATCACCGTGGTCGATTCGGTGAAGGACATCGGGCAGGGCCTCGGCTCGATCTCGCCGGAGCTGGGGTACTCCTGGTACGCGGGGATTTGAGGTTTCAAGAACTGCCGCATCGCAACCTCTCACGCGGCGCAGAAATCGCACCATTGGCGAGCTCACCAGACCGAATTCCTCGAAAACCGGCGCGGCATTCAACTCGCTTCGTCGTTTTGATGGAGAACGACGATGCTACGATTGCGACGGCGGCAGCGCGCGGTACTCGTGGAGAAGATTCCGGATCTGGCGAATCTCGGCGTCGGTTCGCTCATATTCGGTCAGGCGCTCGGCGGAGAGCCCTTCTCGGTGCCGTGGGCTTTGCTTGGGATCTTCTTGTGGTTCGCCCTGTTCTGTTGGGTGGTCCTTCTCGCGTCAGGTGATTGACGAAGAGATCGCCACTTGCACAAACGCGCGGCGTGACCGCGACCGTGGCTCGTTGGCCTGGTGTCGCGCCACGACCAGCACACTAACTCACGTCACGGTACTGTTCGCTGGCGCACCTCGGGCAGATTCCATGAGAGAACTCCGCTCCCGAGCGTGACTCGACGTAGGTTTCGAGCGTCTCCCATTCATTGCGGCGTTCTTGATCCGCTTGCAATGCGAACAGAGCGGCAGCAGGCCCTGCAGGAGCGTCAGGTTCCGCTCGAGCGCGCGTTCGTGCTCGCACAATCGAAACATCAATAACGCGAGCAGGGTGAACGTGCAGACGCGAAGAATCGCGGTGAGCGACTCCGCCTCCACGACGCCGACCCTCGATCGATGCGCCCGAGTGGCAGCAGCCAGAGTGGCCTTGCGTGTGGGCGCTCCACCGTGACGCGGCCGTTAGAGACGCCAGCCGTAACTCTGCGCGAGCGCCCGCACGGCAATCCATTCGTTCTCTTCGACCGCGAGCGACGACGGGGACGGGATCAACGGGCACGGGATGCCGTACGGACCCGGCGGAATCGCGTAGAGCGGCGCGCTCCGATCGGGCCTCTCGAAGTCCAGCGCGGTCGCAAGATTGTTCGCCGTCGCATCGCGAACGGTCAGCGGTTCGAGATGCCACCGCCATTCGATGAGCCGGAGAATGGAGGTGTGATCGAACGGCGTGTGCGACACGACGCCACGCGGCGCGAATGGCGAGACGACCACGGACGGCAGGCGGAACCCGAGGCGGCCGTCGAGGTCGCCGGCAGCGGCGGACGCGGGCGGAATCGGCGCGAGTGGTGGCGGCACGTGCTCGAAGAACCCGCCCCACTCGTCGAAGTTGAACACGAGCACGGTGTGCTTCCACTGCGGGCTCGTCGTCACCGCGGTATAGACCGTGTTCATGAACACTTCGCCGTCCCGGATGTCCCCGTGCGGATGATCGTCGTTGGTTGTGCCGGTCGGCTCCTGGAGGAACCGAGGATCCACGTAGGAGACGTGCGGCAGCGTTCCGTCCGCGCAGTCGTCGAGAAAGCGATCGAACGTACGGCTGATCGACGCGTACTTCAGCCCCCACAGACCAAGAAAGGGCGCATCGTTGAAGTAATAGCGGCCGCTCAGTCCCGCGGCGGCCAGGCGATCCCAGATCGTTGGAAGCGAGCTCAGCTCGAACGTGTTGGAAAGACGATCGGTCTGCGCGGCATGCATGTAGAAACGGTTCGGAAACGTCGGCCCCAGGATTGCCGCGAAGTACCGATCGAAGGCGGTCCACCCTGGTGCTGCGGCGGCAAGGAACGGGACGTCGTTCTGCACGTAGTACCCGATGGCATAGACGTCGTTTGAACCGGCGCGAAGCCACCCGTCGCACGCGCCGCCGTTGTACTCGACGCGCGCGCCCTCGTACGAATGGTCGGGATCGGAATGAAGGCATCCCTGGAAATCGGGCGCCAGCGGGTACGTCGCGTGTGAATCACCGGCAGCGTCCTCGTATGACAGCCCCGTCTGCCGCCCATCGGCGCCGGGCAACCAGCCGAGCAGATGATCGAAGGACCGGTTCTCCATCATCACGACGACGATATGTTCAATGCCCGAATTTTTTGGATGCGGGAGGCGTACGGAGCCCTTTGCCGCCAGTGCGCTGGGCCCTGCCAGTGCCAGCGCGCCGCTGGCGAGCGCCGCCTGTTCGAGAAACTGCCGTCGCGAATACCTGTAAGCCACCGGACACCTCCGGGCGTCCGGTGACTACAAGTCCAGTACCAATGTCAATCGACGAGCTGCGATCGGCGGTTCGAGATGCGCTACGCGGCGGTGGCGAAGAAAAACGCGAGCGCCAGCAGAACGTAGACAGCCACCAGCATCACGCCCTCGAACCATGTCGTCTCGCCGTCGAGCGCAATCGAGTTGACGACGAAAGCCGAGCCGGCGATTGCCATCAGCTCCAGCGGGTGGCCGAACACGAGATCCATCGGATGGCCGAATGCATACGAGACGAGGACGAGCGCGGGCGCCGTCACCAGCGCAATCTGGATGCTCGACCCGACGCAGATGGTCATCACGAGGTCCATGCGGCCGCGGCGCGCGAAATAGAGCGCCGAGGCGTACTCGGCCGCGTTGCCCACCAGCGGCAGCACGATGACGCCGAGAAAGAAGAGCGACAGCCCGAGCCGTTCGCCCGTCGGTTCGAGCGCGCTCGACACGAGCTCCGCTTCCATCGACACCGCCGCCGTCGCGGCCGCAAGCACCGTCAAGGCTTTTGCGAGCGACCAGGTCGGCGTCCCTTGCTCTTCGGACCCGGCGAACACATCACGATGTGTCACGAGCGTGTAGAACAGGTTCCCGACGTAGACGAGGATGAGCACGATCGACACGCCGAGACTGAGTCGCTCGTCGAGCAGGTGCTCGCGTGCCGGCGACACGAGGCTGCGCTCGGAGTAGTCGAAGAGGGCCGGCAGCATCAGCGCGATGACCGAGAGGATCAGGAGACTGGCGAGCAGCCCGGCGCGATCGCGCTCGAAGGTCTGCTTGTCGCGTCCGCGCGAGCCGACCAGGATGGACATGCCGAGGCCGAGCAGGCTGTTGCCGATGATTGCCCCGGTGATGGTGGCTTTCACCACGGCCGTGTTGCCGGTTCTCAGCACGAACAGCGCGAGAACGAATTCCGCGGCGTTGCCGAACGTGACATTCAGGAGGCCGCCGATGGCCGGCCCCGCGCGTTCCGCCACCTGCTCCGTGGTGCGGCGAATCCACGAGCCGAGCGGAACGATGGCCGCCGCACCCGACGCGAACACCCACATCGGTGCCGCACCCATCCACTCGAGCGCGAGCGACAGCGGCACGAGGAGGCAAAGCGCAAGGAGTGAGAGCGGCACGCCGGATTTATTCGGTTCGCGCGCGGCGGGAGGAAGCGACCAGCCTGGTGATTTGCTTCACGTAGTTCTGCGTCTCCGGGAACGGCGGAACGCCGCCGTACTGCGCCACGTTGGTGGCGCCGGCATTGTAGCTGGCCAGCGCCAGCGGCACGTTGCCGTTGTACAGGTTCAGCAGGCGGCGGAGGTATTTCGTGCCGCCCATCACGTTCTGCCGCGGATTGAATGGATCCTCGACGCCAAGCTCGAAGGCGACATCCGGCATCAACTGCATCAGGCCCATCGCGCCCGCGCGTGACACCGCAAGCGCGTCGAACGCCGACTCGGTCTGCATGACCGAGCGGATAAGGGTCGCGTCGACCCCATAGCGGGCAGAAGCTTCCCGGATGTACTGATCGTACGCGCGATGTGCCGGGATGCCGACGACGCTGTCAATCGTCGTGGTCACGCTCGGGATCGGCGGACGGAGCCACGAGGGATTGAGCGTTTCAGGCTTGACCTGCTGGGGAAGGGCCACCGTGACGGCGGCCAGAAGCGTGTTGCGGAACGCCGCGCGGCGACGATCGCCTGCACGGCGATCGGAACCCGACCGGGGCTGCTTGCGGCGATCGCCTTTTCTACGGTCGCGCTCCCCGCGGGAGCCGAGGTAGTCGCACGGAATATCCGTCGAGCTGAACAGCATCGCTGCTGTTCAGCGAGCAATAGCGGGGCCGCTCCTCAGCCGGATTTCTTCTTACGATCGGCCTGCTTCCAGTCGGCGTTGAAAACCTTTTCCACTTTCCTGACCGCTTTGCGGTCCCGAATGAAGATCCCGACCTCACGCCGCTCATCAAGCTCGAGCTTGCGGAGGCTCTGGCTCCCGACAAACGCGCGGCGCCCGTCGCGCACGATCGCCCGCACGTGCAGGCGCAAGCCGCGCAGCGGCCGTACTTCGGCAAATCGCTCGCGGGCCCATTTCTTCTCGAGCTCGCCGATGATCCGGATCTGCACACCGCATGCGGCCTTCTTCTGCAGCAGTGCCAGCATCTCGTCGTCGGCCGCCTGCGGGTCGTAGATGTCGAGGCTGACGCGCGCCTTGCGAATAAAGGCGTACAACCGCGAGCGGGCGTTCTCGGGGCTGATGACGAGGTCGCGCACGCGCGGCGTGTAGTCGGTCCGGTTCGCGTCCGAGTCGAAGAGCCGCAGCAGTTCCTTGACGACCTTCGGTGCCCGGGTGAGGACGCCGAAGCTGCGGCTCTCGATGTCCTGCTCGGTGAAGTTGAACCCGTTCACCAGCGCCTGGCGCCGATCGATGATGAGCAGCTTGGCTGTTCGAGCTTGCGGAGGCTCTCCTCGCCGCCCTTGTTGGTGTTGGCGATGAGCGCCACCACCTCGACGCCACGCTTCACCGCGGCGGCAAGCGCGTCCTCGAGCTCGTCGAGATCGAATCGGAAAATGACAATGGCGATGCGCCGCTTCGCCCGCTTCACCGAGGCGAGCAGCGGCGTGATGCCCTCATCGGGCTGCGTGATCAGTTTCATGAGTAATCAGGACGCTCGAGCGACGCGCGATCCCACGCGGCAAGGTCCGCGGCATGCGTGTAGGTGCTGTCGATGAAGGCGAGCAGCGCCTGTTCCGGATTGGCGGCCGCCCGCACGACGCGGTACGGAAGAATGAACTCGCCAAGCTCGCGGTGATAGAACGCGCCCGCCGGTTCGACGTGAATCTGTTCGAAGCCCGGCGGCGACGGCGCCGCGTACGCGTAGAAGGCGGGCTCGTCAACCGGGCCTGGTCCGAACACCGTTCCGGGGCCGCTGCCGGGCCAGAAGCCGTGGCTGATCACTTCGTGCGAGTAGGCGTCGCGCATGAACGCGGGGCCTTCGCGCGGCGGCGCGGGCCGTCCCGAAAATCGCGTCACCGCCAGGTCGAAGCTGCCCCAGAAAAAGTGCACGGGGCTCGCCTTGCCGATGAACCGGCAGCGGGCGCGCGAAAAGACCCGCTCACACCTGGCAAGGATGCGCCACAACGCCTCGACCGGCGCCTTGTCGTAGGACGCGTGCGCGCAGTCCTCGGTGAAGCGGACCGGATTGGGCACTTCGACGGGCATCGTCCAGATGTTGACCGGCAACTGCATGTCGCGGAGCGTCTTCATGATGTCCGCGTGGAATACGGCGACGGCCCTGGCCTCGAGCGGCAGCGAGCGCTGCATCTTATCCGACGTCGTGACGACCAGCTGGTGGTCAATCAAATCGAATTCCATCGTGAACGTCCGCTCGCCGTGCGGCAGCGGCCGTGTCGTGAGCCCGCGCGCGGTGAGCTGAAGCGCGCTCGACCAGCAGTGGTTCAGCGGCGGCGCCTGGCCGAGCGCGATCTTGCCGACGATCTGCGTCCACATGTGCAGCGTCGCGTACGTGTCGTTCCACGAGGGCGGCAGCTCGGGCCATCCCCTCGCTTCGCTCCGCTCGCTCTGGGCTGAAGCCACGTTGCCCATGATACGCTCCTTCGCTGTGGCCGAATCGTGTACGCACATCGCGGCTGTTGACGAGGTGAAGCAGCCCCGCCGCCGCGAGTGCGAAGAGTGCGTCAAGATCGGCGCCTCGTGGGTGCACCTGCGCACGTGTCAGACGTGCGGCACGACCCACTGCTGCGACTCCTCGCCGAACCGTCACGCGACCAAGCACGCACGCTCCACTCATCATCCGGTCGTCGCCTCGGCCGAGCCCGGGGAGCGGTGGTTGTACTGCTACCCGGATGATGCCTTCGCCGAGTACTGAGGGGGGCGAGGCGTGCCGGACGTGAACGTGGACGTCCGCAAGGGACAGGGAGACGTCAAGCTCTCGCGCGAGGAATTCGAGCGCCGTCTGCGCCAGCGCTTCTACGATCCGGCGTTCGACGCGGTGCACGCGGAGATCGATCGCGTCGTCGAGATCGCGTGGAAGGTCTACGACGAGTACCGGAAGAACCCGCGGACGCGGAAAGCGGGACCCGGATTTGCCGATCCGGAATTCGAGCTGCCCGTCGAGTGGCTCGAGACGCGCGATCGGATTCATCAGGCCGGGCGCGACCAGAAGAACCCCGCGACGCGGTCACGAATCCTGCTGATTGCGGGGAGCGCGCGCAGCGATCAGACCTGCCCGGGCGAGATGTCGAAGACGTTCCGGCTGGCGCAACTGGCGCGCGAGGAGATCGAGCGCGCGGATTTCCAGTGCGACTTCCTCGACCTCAGCGTCCTGACCGCGGAATACGGCCGCCAGATCCTGCCGTGCAAGGCGTGCGTCTCCACCGCGATGCCGCTCTGCCACTGGCCGTGTTCGTGTTATCCGAACCACGCGATGGGCCAGGGCCCCGACTGGATGAGCGAGATCTATCCACGCTGGGTGGGGGCGCACGGCATCATGATCGTCACGCCGGTGAACTGGTATCAGGCGCCGAGCGTGCTGAAGCTGATGATCGATCGCCTCGTGTGTGCCGACGGCGGCAACCCCGATCCAACGACCACCCACGGCAAGAAACCGGAAGAGGCGAAGGCACTCGAGCTCAACGGGTGGCCGTTCCCGAGGCATCTCAAGGATCGCCTGTTCGCGATCGTCGTCCACGCCGATGCGGCAGGCGCCGAGAACCTGCGCCGCATGCTGACCGACTGGCTGTGTGACATGGAGCTGGTGCCGGCGGCCGCGGCGGCAACCATCGACCGCTACGTCGGGTATTACGAGCCATACGCGACCAGCCACGCTGCACTGGACGCCGACACGGCGTTCCAGGAAGAGACACGGAACGCCGCGCGCACGCTCGTCGAGGCGGTGAAGCTGTCGCGGGCCGGACAGCTTCCGAGGCCCGATCGCGCCGTCCATCCTCCACGTCCGAAGTAGCCGTGCAGACAGCCGATGCGTCCGCACCGATCGTGTCGATCGCCGGCGTGAGGTTCGCGTACGACGGACGGGTCGTGCTCGACGATCTGCACCTGTCGATCGCCACCGGTGAATCCGTCGCGCTCATCGGCCGCAGCGGCGCGGGCAAGTCCACGCTGCTCAAGCTGATCAACCGCCTCGTGCTGCCGCAGTCCGGGACCGTCGTCGTGGAAGGGCGCGACACGCGGGACTGGGATCCGATCGCGCTTCGCCGCCGAACCGGATACGTGCTCCAGGAGATCGGGCTGTTTCCGCATCTCACAGTCGAGGAGAACGTCGCCCTCGTGCCGCGTCTCGAGGGATGGCCGGCGGAGCGGCGACGCGCGAGAGCGCACGAACTGCTGGATCTCGTGGGGCTTCCGCCGGCGGAGTTCGCCGCACGCTGGCCGCGCGAGCTGTCAGGAGGCCAGCGTCAGCGCGTGGGCGTTGCCCGTGCGCTGGCGGTGGGTCCGCCCATCGTCCTGATGGACGAGCCCTTCGGCGCCCTCGATTCGACCACGCGCGAGGAGCTGCGCGCGGAGTTCCAGCGCATCCGCCGGCACCTGCGTCAGACAGTCGTCTTCGTCACGCACGACAGGGACGAAGCGTTCGCGCTCGGCGACCGCGTGGCGGTGCTCGAACAGGGACGGTTGACGTGGGCCTCCTGAACTTCTGGATGACCCATCGCGCGGAGCTGGGCGCGATGATCGAGCGCCACCTGTTCCTCGTGCTCTGGTCAACGCTGATCGCCACCGCGATCGGGCTGCCTGCCGGCATCGTGGCCGCGCACCGGCCGCGCATCGGGCGTCCGCTGCTGGCCGCCGCGAGCATCGCGCAGACGATCCCGAGCCTGGCGCTGCTCGGCTTCCTGCTGCCGCTGCCGTTCATCGGCGGCATCGGCCCGCGCATCGCCATCGTCGCGCTGATTCTGTACGCGCTGCTTCCAATCGTGCGCTCGACGGCTGCGGGGCTGCGAAGCATCGACCGATCCGTGATCGACGCCGGGGTCGCCATGGGGATGACGCCGCGACAACTGCTCTGGCTCGTCGAGCTGCCGCTCGCCCTTCCCTCCATCGTCGCCGGCATTCGCATCGCGACCATCGTGGGCATCGGCACCGCGACGATTGCCGCCGCGATCGGCGCGGGCGGCCTTGGTGAATACATCTTCCGCGGGCTGTCGATGGTGGATTCCACCGTGATCCTGGCAGGCGCGATTCCGGCGGCGCTGCTGGCGCTCGTCGCCGACGGCATGCTGACCTGGGTCGAACGGCGCCTGATGCCGGGGCGGCGCCGGTTGTCGCGCGCAGCGCCGGTGGCAATTGCCACGGCGTCGCTGCTCGTCGTGGCGCTCGCGGCGGCAGAAATCGGCGGCGGACGGCCAGACGCGATCGTGATCGGCTCGAAGAATTTCACCGAGCAGGTGGTGCTCGGCGAGCTGCTTGCGCAGACGCTGGAGCGACGGGGGCTGATGGTGACGCGGCGGCTGAACCTTGGCGGCTCGTTCATCTGCGATCGCGCCATCCGCTCCGGTGATATCGACGCCTACGTCGAATACACCGGCACCGCGCTGGCCGCCATCCTGAAACAGCCGATCGTCAAGGATCCCGAGACGGCGTTTGTCGCGGTGCGCGACGCGTACGGCCGCGCCGGCCTGAGCGTGCTGCCGCCGCTCGGCTTCAACAACACCTTCGCCATCGTCGTGCGCCGCGCCGATGCGGAGGCCCTCGGTCTCAAGACGATCGAAGACCTTCGTCGCGTGGCCATGCAGTGGCGTCCCGGATTCGGGTACGAGTTCGCCGAGCGCGCCGACGGCTATGCGGGTCTGGCGTCGGCGTATGAGCTGCGGTTCACGGCGCCGCCCCGCGTCATGGATCTGGACCTCGTCTATCGCGCGCTGGCGGCGCGACAGGTGGACGTGATTGCCGGCGATGCCACCAGCGGCCTCATCAAGTCCCTGGACCTGGCGATACTGCGCGACAATCGCGCGTATTTCCCGCCGTACTACGCCGCGCCGATCGTGCGCTCCGCAGTACTGCTCGCGCACCCGGAGGTGCGTGAGGCGATTTCACACCTGGCTGGAAAGATTTCGGAAGACGACATGCGCGCGATGAACGCTGCGGTAGACGTGGACCATCGCGACGTGGCGGCGACCGTCAGGGAATTTCTGTCGCGGATTCAGTGACGGTCAAGGCCACAAAGACGATTTGAACCACGAAGAGACTATGAGAGCGGGCCGCAGTTAAGCTTCCGGTCGAACTGAGATTCGAAGGAGGCTTGTGATGACTGCTCCCCGCTCTCTGAATGGAAGTGTATGCGAGCCGATGCTGTACGTGGCGTTCGAGCTCGGCGCGAAGTCGTGGAAGCTCGGGATGACGTCTGGCTTTGGTGTGGCGCCGTGGGTGAAGTCGGTCGCGGCCGGAGACTGGGTCGCGATCCGGCGGCTGCTGGCTCGGGCGAGGGAGCGATGGGGGTTGCCGGCGACGGCCCGGGTGACGAGCTGTTATGAGGCGGGGCGCGACGGGTTTTGGATCCATCGCGCGCTGCAGCGCGACGGGATCGCCAATCGGGTGGTGGACTCGGCCAGCATCGAGGTGAATCGCCGCGCGCGGCGGGCGAAGACGGATCGGCTGGATGCGGCGAAGCTGGTGGCGATGCTCGTGCGGGTGGTGCTGGGTGAGCGCGGCGTCTGGCGCGAGGTGCACGTGCCGAGCGTCCGCGATGAAGCGGCGCGGCATGCGAGTCGCGAGCGCACGCAACTGGTGCAGGACCGGACGCGGGTGGTGAACCAGATCCGGAGCTGGCTGGCGACCTGCGGGACGAAGCTGCCGGCGCGCCGGCGCGGGGAGTGGTGGATAGCGGTGGCGGATTGGGCTGGCGCTCCGCTGCCGCCGGAGATCCAAGCGCGGATCGCGCGCGCGGCGGCGCGCCTGACGATGCTCGCGACGCAACTCGACACCCTCACGGCCGCGGCGCGGACCGCGACGGCGGCGGCTGCGGCTGACAGCGCCTTGGGGCGCCTGGTGCGGCTGAAGGGGGTGGCGACCATCGGCGCGCAGGTGCTGCTCGAGGAAGGCCTGGTGTGGCGCGTGTTTCGGAATCGCCGGGAGATCGGGGGCATGCTGGGCTTTGCGCCGGTGCCCTATCAGAGCGGGGCGCAGGCCCGCGATCAGGGGATCGATCGCGCCGGCAA
>WNFK01260118.1_pt1 | contig 12281 bp, 10 predicted proteins | sample 5400281 | NCBI WGS metagenome assembly WNFK01 (sample SAMN13153350, study PRJNA577476) | soil metagenome | isolation source: 20 cm soil on Douglas fir-dominated hillslope | place: USA:California | collected 2013-09-17
ACTGAATTAGCTTATTTACTCGGCAGTAAAACAGAGCAGATCATCGAGCTCACATATACACAAAATATCAAACCGAACTGGAACGCATTATTTCAGTACCGGCTTATTAACTCTCCCGGTGTTTTTAAAAATCAAAGAACAAATCATAACGACTATCTTTTTACATCATGGTATCAATCGGTAAATAAACGGTACAATAATTATTTTGTAATACTTGCCAATGCCATGCAATCAGATGAGAATGGCGGTTTAAAAAACGACAAAGATTATTTGAATGACCCTATCTATAATGATCGTTTTAATATTCCAACCAAATTAGGCGGTGATGCGGCAGCCGGAACTAATTTTTTCAGCTCAACGTTGTATACGGGAGATCGCTATACTGATTTTCACCTGGTGCTCAAGCAACAATACGATCTTGGTAAAAAAGATTCAATAGTCGGTGATTCCACCGTCATCCCGTTGTTTTATCCAAGGCTCAGGTTTGAACATGTTTTCACGTATAGCACTTATAAGCTTAAGTATATGGATATACCGAATTTACAGATTGGGTATTATCCGGATTCGGCTTACTACCAGGATAATTATAGCTATACTATGACAGACAGCACAATAATTTTATTTGACAGGTGGAAAGAGATCAATAATGAATTTTCCATTTATACTTTTCCTGATGCAAAGAATCAGCTGCAGTTTCTTAAGCTTGGTATTGATGTGCAAAATCTGAAAGCAGTTACAAATAATTTTACCGGCTCATTTTATAATTTAATTGCACAGGGAGAATACAGGAATACGACACGCAACAAGAAATGGGATATACAAGCCGCAGGAAAACTTTACCTGGCTGGATTTAACTCCGGGGATTATGAAGCTTCTGTAAACCTGAAAAGATTTGTTGCCAAAAGAGGAGGCTATATTGATCTTGGCTTTAAAAATGTGAATCGTACCCCCTCATTTAATTTTGACAGTCACAGTAGTTTTTATCTTGATGCTCCCAAAGATCTTAACAAGGAAAACATTACAATGATCAATGCTTCATTTTACTTACCAAAACTTGTAATGAGAGTTTCGGGTAATTATTTTCTTGTTGGTAACTACACTTATTACACAGATTATTATAAAGTGCGGCAGGAAAATGCATTATTTAATCTTTTGCAGTTATCAGTTGAAAAAAGATTCAGGATCGGGAAACGATGGATATGGCATACTGATATTTATTTCCAACAGAAAACAGGTGAAGTTGCGCTCAATCTGCCAACGGTCTTTACCCGCAACCGAATTGGCTACGAAGGAACATTAGGCTTTAAGAAACTGAACATGGCAACTGGCTTTGAAGTAAAATATCATACCCCTTATAAAGCGGATGGCTATTTACCGGCACTTGGAAAGTTTTTCTACCAGGATAGTGTTCGGATCAGTAACCGGCCAGATCTTTCGTATTATCTTCATTTTCCCATTCGCAATTTCCGGGCTTTCTTCCGGATTGAGAATTTGAATACGGTCTCCACCAATAATGGTTTTGGCTTCAAGCATCACAATTTTGCTGCTCCCGACTATCCTTATCCCGGCCTTCAACTTCGTTTGGGCATTTATTGGAGCTTTGTTAATTGATTGACAAAATATTACCGCTCATAAATTTCTTTTCAAAGTCATAGAACTTTAATAGAAACCCGTGTTATCTTTGTTACGACCAGCAAAAATGAAAAAAAGCATTGCAGCCATATTACTTGTTTTATATGTTGCTTTCAGCAGTGGCATAGTAATTAGTTTTCATTACTGCATGGATAGCTTTGATTCATTGCAACTCGGCGCTAAGAAATCTGATTATTGCGGGATATGTGGAATGCATAAATCANNAAGACGAAGTAAAGATCTTTAAGATACAGGATGACCAGCAAACATCTGGCATCAGTTTTAAATTTACCGCACCTGATGTTGTGATCACAGCATTGCCGGTTTGGGATGAAATATCCCTGATCAATCCAACTCATCAACTTGTTTTAAACAATCATTCTCCTCCCTTAAACAAGCAGGATACCTACTTACAAAATTGCGTTTTCAGAATTTGAGATTTATTTTTATGAACTAAGCATAAGTGCTACTATGTAACATTGATTGCGTCGCACTCTTGTACGTTCATATTGCTATTCGGCATTTAGCTGAATAGTAAGTTCTAATAATAAAAATTAAATAAATTATAATTCTTAAATTAAGATCATGAAAACGCTTAAAATATTTTCAACCGTTCTTCTTTGTTGCGCAATCGCAACAACTTCTTTCTCTCAAAAAACAAAAACAGATACTTTCCAGGTTTCCGGTAATTGCGGCATGTGTGAGGCCAAAATTGAAAAAGCTGCAAAAGCAGCTGGCGCCACTTATGCTGAATGGAATAAAGACACAAAGATCATTACCGTTAAGTACAATTCTACTTCATCCAATCTTGCCAAGATCCAAAAAAGCATTGCTAATGCAGGCTATGATAATGTGGGTGCAAAAACTACAACCGAAGCATATAATAAACTTCATGCTTGTTGTCAGTATGATAGAACAGAATCAAACCAGGCAAAAGCTTGTTGCGATAATGAAAAATGCAGCAAAGAAGATTGTGCAGGTACTGATTGCTGTAAAGATGGTAAATGCACCATGCAGGCTTGTAAAGATGCGGGTTGTTGCAAGGACGGCAAATGTGATATGACACTCTGTGCAGAGAAAGGCTGTTGCAAAAAATCATGATTTATTTTAAATTAGTGTAGTATGAAAAAGATTTTGTTATTGATGCTTGCAGCAGTAGTTTATATCGGTGGCTATTCCCAGTTTTCCAAAGCCACTTTACAGGCAAGCGGACTTACTTGTTCAATGTGTTCAAAAGCGGTGAAAGTTGCACTGGAGAAGGTCCCATTTGTACAGGAAGTAAAAGTGAATATCAAAAGCCAGGAATACACTATCGTCTTTAAAGAAAACAATAATGCTGATTTTGATGCGTTGAAGAAAGCGGTGGAAGATGCAGGCTTTTCTGTTGCTTCATTTAAAGTGACAGGGAATTTTTCAGATGTGAATGTTCAAAAAGATAAGCACCTGCAACTTGATGGCAAGAATTTTCATTTTATAAACAGCAGCGATAAAGTGTTGAATGGCGAACAGACTTTTACCATTGTTGATAAGGATTTTCTTTCAGCAAAGGACTTTAAAAAGTACAGCGCTGCTACAAAAATGGAATGCATCAAAACAGGTAAAGCAGGCAGTTGTTGTGTAAAAGATGGTATGCATTCAGAAGAAAGAGTCTATCATGTTATCATTTGATCAAAAGCTTCTCCTTGTTTTTAGCAAGGAGAAGCTTTCTTTAATAATTATGAAAATGAAAAACCTACGCATTCTTATCCTGAGTTTTGCCCTTGCTTTTTCTGTATCTGCAGTAAAAGCACAGGGGCCTATTCCAAACATCACTGATTATCGTCTTGATTTTACTGTAACCAGTATGAAAGGTGATTCGATAAAACTTTCTTCGTTAAAAGGAAAAATTTTCTTACTTGATTTCTGGGCAAGTTGGTGTGGCCCTTGTCGTTATTCAAATAAAAATTTGGTAAAGCTTTACAATAAATATAAAGACAAGGGACTTGAAATATTGAGTGTATCAGTAGATGATGAAAAAAGTGACTGGAAAAAGGCAGCAGCAAAAGATAAGATCACCTGGATGCAGGGATTTGATAAAGGAGGCTGGGATTCAATGGCCGCAATTAAGTGGCAGGTAGATGCATTACCTGCTTCATTTCTTATAGATAAAAATGGCGATGTGGTGGCAATCAACCCCGAAAAAGGTGATCTTGAAAAGAAAATTAAAGAACTGCTTGGGTTATAAAATTTAAAATGAGAAGATTTTTATCTGTGTTCCTGATATTAATAGCATTGAATACTACCGGGCAGGAACTTTATCCATATACAGAACCGGCATCTAACATGCCGGCAAGATCATTAAGTCTTAAGATGAGTGCCATGTTTGGTAAAGGTGTGCACGGAAACAGGTTGGAACAACGCTACAGTCCTGAAGTAATGTTTGGGTTAAGTAAAAAATGGATGTTGCATGCAGGTCTTACTTTTTCTAACATGTATGAAAGTTTTTATTATTACGAATCAGCCCGGGTTTATGCCAAGTATCGGTTTCTTTCAAATGATGAGGTGCATAAACATTTTCGCATGGCTGCATTTGCAATGGCGGCTTATAGTCGAAATCATCTTCAGCATAATGAATTAAACTTAATGGGAGAACATAGCGGGGTGCAGACAGGATTGATCGCAACACAACTTTGGAATAAACTCGCTGTATCAGGCACAGCAAGTTTGATCGAAGTGTTTGATAAAAAAAGAAATGATAAAACAATTCCCCAGCAATATGCATTTGAAAGTTTGAATTATTCTCTATCGGCTGGTTATCTTGTTTTACCACTTGATTATAAAAACTACGATCAAACCAATCTTAATATTTATGCAGAGTTGTTGGGTGGTAGAAATCTTGATTGGGACTACGAAAAATATTTTCTTGACCTCGCACCATCAGTACAATTAATTTTCAAAAGTACCAGCAAATTGAATCTTGGTTATCGATTTCAGTTGAAAAGTGATATTTACCGGAATATGAAGAATAGCTGGATGGTAAGTTTTGAATATATTTTTTTGAATGCACTGAGAAAGAAGAATAGATTATGAGTATTGGCGTTATTATATCGAAAAGGATCAAACAGATATTTATTCTTTTGTTTACTAAAAAGGACTGCTGCAGGTAAGATTTGAAAAGTGATTGCGTTATGTCAGCTTGGAGACAATATATAAGGTTGATTAAAGTCATCTTTGATATTATAAAATTAGACCTACTTTTGTAGTGGCTTTATATGAAAAAATTTTTGACAACCATATTGGCAGTTATCTATCTCTCTACTTCAATGGGAGCTACTGTGCATTTACATTATTGCATGGACAAATTGGTTGCCTGGGGTTTTGGAGAAAAGGGGATGAATAAAAAATCCTGTCCTTATTGTGGCATGACTAAAGCCACTAATACAGATAAGCATTGTGGGAAAGAAAGTAAGGGTTGTTGTAAGGATGAACAAAAACAAGTAAAGATTGAAAAAGATCAAAAAGTATCAGAACCCGGTTTTGTTTTCAACAAATTATTTATTCAGTCATCTTCGCATGCTTCTATAAAGATTAACTGCATATATATATTCTCCCCCTCTTTAGAATATCCATTAACACATGCACCTCCCCAAACACGGAATGTATCCTTGTTCGTCCGTAATTGCATTTTCCGTATTTGATTTTTCTACTCCGAGACAATTACCGGCATTCTGCCGGTCGGTGACGTTTCTATTAATTGTCCTTTACAAATTCAGCTAGTATAACAAGTTTAAGTGATTATGTCCTTTGGAAGAGCATCGTCATTATTCAATAAAAAAAAATAAAAAATGAAAAGAATAACTATCCTGCTTTTCATGGCAGTTGCAACATTAACATCTTTCGCCCAGGAAAAAGCCGGAAAGAAAGATACCACTCATCATGTAACATTATATTCATATGCTTGCCCGATGCATCACAACTTTATCAGTGATAAACCGGGTAAATGTCCTAAATGCGGGATGGACTTAGCACAGCTTTCTGCAAAAGAGCAATTGAAAAGGGAAGTTGCGAAAATATATACCTGTCCTGTAGATGCAGATGTCATAAGCAACGAACCGGGCAAATGTCCTAAATGCGGCAAGAATTTATTAAAGTCCAAAAAAGAACAAATGAAGGAAGAAGTAGTAAAAAAATATGCTTGTCCTATGCATCCGGATATTACAAGTGACAAACCTGGCAAATGTTCCAAATGTGGAATGGAAATGGTCGCAAAGAAGCAGGCAACAAACTAAGTATAAAAGCCGGAAGCTAAATTCACTTTGCATTAAATAATTTTTTTAAAAATAAAAATCATGAAACAATTAGTAATTTCTTTTTTAGCGATGACAGCACTATCATTCGCTGCTTGCGACAACGGGTCAAATCAAACTTCGGAAAAAAAAGATACGATAAGCAGTGACCATATGGCTATGGGTTCAGTCAACACTACATCAATCGAAACAGTAAATGCCCCGGTTATAAAAGCATCATTTACCAATGTAAGTACAGATGTTACAGCACATATTAATGAAGTATTAAGTCACTATTTCCATGTAAAACATGCATTGACAAACGATGATGCTGCTGAAGCAAAAAATGGAGCTGGCATGTTGCTCCGGGTAATCAGCCAGTATGATAATAGTTCATTGCCGGCAGATCAGAAAGCAGAATATACAAAACATATCACAGCTATTAAGGAACATGCTGATGCTATTGTCAAAAGCGCAGATGTGGAAGCAGAAAGAATGCACTTTTCTGAGTTGTCAACTCATACATATGAACTGGTGAAAGCATTCGGTGCAGGTAAAAAAATCTATTATGATCATTGCCCAATGGCTCTTGGCAATAAAGGAGCAAACTGGTTAAGTGAAAGCGCAACCATAGAAAATCCATATATGGGAAAAAAGATGCCGGAGTGTGGTTCAGTAGAACAGGTTATCGAATAGTCAATTGACAATTAAACTTAAGATATGGTTCAAAAATTAATTGAACTCGCTTTGCGCAACAGGCTTATCGTTTTGCTTATTGCAGTCAGCCTGTTTGCATGGGGTATTTATTCGGTCAACCAAAATCCGATAGATGCTATACCTGATCTTTCGGAAAACCAGGTAATTGTTTTTACAGAATGGATGGGACGAAGCCCGCAGGTAATGGAAGACCAGGTGACATATCCATTGGTGAGTAATCTGCAGGGCATCCCAAAAATTAAAAACATCCGGGGTACTTCCATGTTCGGGATGAGTTTTGTGTATGTGATTTTTGAAGACAATGTGGATGTGTATTGGGCAAGAACAAGAGTATTGGAAAGATTGAATTATGCACAGCGGTTATTGCCACAAGGAGTAACGCCATCATTAGGCCCGGATGGAACGGGTGTAGGTCATGTATTCTGGTACACTATTGATGCAAAAGATATGGATTTGGGAGAACAAAGAGCATTGCAGGATTGGTATGTGAAGTTGGCTTTGCAAACAGTTCCCGGTGTAGCTGAAGTAGCTTCTTTTGGCGGATTTGAAAAACAATATCAGTTGGTAGTTGATCCGGTGAAGCTGCAATTCTATAAAGTTTCGCTAATGGACGTGATGAATAAAGTAAAGGCGAACAACAATGATGTGGGAGGAAGAAAATTTGAAATGAGTGATATGGCATATATCATTCGTGGATTGGGATATGTGAAAAGCAAAGAAGATTTAGAAAGTATTGCAGTCAGTAATTATAATGGAATCCCGGTCAGAGTTAAAGATGTTGCTTCAGTGCAGATGGGTGGTGATCTGCGTTTGGGAATCTTTGATGAAAATGGAATGGGCGAAAAAGTAGGCGGCATTGTTGTAATGCGCTATGGAGAAAATGCGGAAAAAGTAATTGATGCTGTAAAAAAGAAAATGGGTGACGTGCAGAAAGGTTTGCCAAAAGGAGTGAGTTTTAAACCTGCCTACGACAGGAGCGATTTGATTGAAGCATCTATTGATAACATCAAAGGCAAATTGATTGAGGAAATTGCAGTGGTTTGCATCATTGTTATCATCTTCTTGTTTCATTGGCGAAGTGCATTAAGCATTATTATTCAGATCCCAATCACTATTGCTATAAGTTTTATTTTGCTGAATGCATTCGGCGTATCATCCAATATCATGTCGCTTACCGGCATTGCTTTAGCAATTGGAGTGATTGTGGACAATGGAATTATTATGTCGGAAAATTCTTACCGCAATCTTTCAGAATGGCAAAATAATCCCGCTAATAAACAAACCTCCTAAATAACTATCATGATGAAAAGATTATTTAAAAGGAATTATACTAAAATACCTGAGAATGTAAGGATGAGTATTATTGAGCATTCCTGCAAACAGGTGTCAAGAGGTGTATTCTTTTCTACCGTTATCATCATCGCTTCATTTTTACCGGTATTCTTACTTACAGGCCAGGAAGGAAAACTATTTGGTCCTTTGGCTTATACAAAAACTTTCATCTTAATAGTAGATGCAATTCTCGTAGTAACATTAGCTCCTGTATTGATCTCCTTTTTTATGAAAGGCAAATTCAGACAAGAAAGTGCCAATCCTATAAATAGGTTATTGGAAAAAATTTATGAACCATTGATACGAGTATGTTTAAAATGGCGAAAGACAACCATCGGCATTAACATCATTGCATTATTGGTTAGTATTCCTTTGCTGATGAGTTTGGGAAAAGAATTTATGCCTCCATTGGATGAAGGCTCAATATTGTTCATGCCGGTTACATTGCCTGATGTTTCCAATTCAGAAGTAAAACGCTTACTGCAGGTGCAGGATAAAATCATCAAAACAACACCGGAAGTAGAAAATGTATTGGGCAAAGCAGGAAGGGCAAATACCGCTACTGATAATTCGCCCATCAGCATGATTGAAACCATTATCATTCTAAAACCAAAAAAGGAATGGCGAAGTGGAATGACAAAAACAGGTATTATCAATGAATTAAACTCTAAACTTCAAATACCCGGTGTAACCAATGGGTGGACACAACCGATCATTAATCGAATCAACATGCTCTCAACCGGAATACGAACTGATGTGGGAGTAAAAGTATATGGCCAGAATCTCGATACAATCAATCTGTTTGCACAAACTATAAAAAAAGAATTAGAAGGAATTCCTGGTGTAAAAGATCTATATGCTGAACCTATTACCGGTGGCAAATACATTGACATAACAGTGAAGCGGGAAGAAATTGCTCGTTATGGCTTAAGTGTTGATGATGTAAATATGGTAGTGGAAAGTGCTTTAGGTGGAATGAAATTGACAAACACAGTGGAGGGTCGTCAGCGATTTTCTGTGAATGCAAGATTTGGCCAGGACTTTCGCAATAACCTCGGAGACTTAAAACACTTGCAGGTACAGACAATGAATTTCGGCCCAATTCCTTTGGAGGCAATAGCTGATATAAAAATTACAGAAGGTCCGCCGATGATCAATTCTGAGAATGCTTTGCTGAGGGGAACAGTTTTATTCAATGTACGTGACAGGGATTTGGGCAGCACGGTTGCTGAGGCACAACAAACATTGAATAAAATGCTTCAACAATTGCCGAAAGGTTATTTTATTGAATGGAGTGGCCAGTATGAAAACCTGATACGTGGGGAAAAGACATTGAAGCTGATCTTACCTGTCGTATTGCTGATTATTTTCTTCTGTATGTATTTTGCATTTCATTCTGCAAGAGAAGCATTCTTTAGTTTAATAACTGTACCATTTGCATTAATAGGAGGTGCTTACATGATTTATTTCTGGGGAGTTAATTTATCTGTTGCTGTTTCAGTTGGCTTTATTGCCTTGTTTGGATTAGCAGTAGAAACAGGTATTGTAATGGTGATCTATCTCAATGATGCTATGCAGCAATTGGTAGCAAAAAAAGGGAATTCAAAAGAAACAATTACAAAAGCAGATTTAAAAGAATATGTGATACAGGGCGCAGCAAAAAGATTGCGTCCAAAAATAATGACCGTAAGTGTTTCACTGTTTGCATTGTTACCAATTCTATGGAGCAGTGGAGTCGGAAGTGATGTGATGAAACCAATTGTATTGCCGATGGTTGGAGGGGTCATCACATCAGCTGTATTTGTTCTTCTAGTTACGCCACTCATATTTCTTATGAATAAAGAATATGAGTTAAGAAAATTTGGAAAAATAGATGTACTTGAGACTAAACATTAATACTATGAGCAAAAAAATTATACTGGTATTTATATTTGGTTGCAGTCTGTTTTCAATAAAGGCACAAACTACCAGTCTTGACAGTATCATTAATGAAATTCAAAAGACCAACCCATCGTTGAAAATGTATGATGCAGAGATCAGGGCTTCGGATGAGGCAGCGAAAGGAGCAAGAAATTGGGAAGCCCCGGTAATCGGAACCGGTTTCTGGATGACGCCTTATAATCCCAAGTACTGGAAGAAAGGGGATAATGGTTCTTTTGGTATCGGACAATATCAATTGATGGCCGAGCAGATGTTTCCTAATAAAAAAAGATTGGATGCTGAAGAAAAATATTTGCAGTCTGTTTCTTCACCTGATGCAGAAAGAAAAAAAGCAATGCTTAATGACCTCGTTACAGAAGCAAAGAAGAATTATTATGAATGGATAATTATAAAAAAGAAACAAAACATACTTGACCAGGATGAAAAGCTGTTACATTTTATGATACAAAGCGCTGAGATAAGATATAAAAATGGGTTAGGTAAAATCGGGGCTTATTACAAAGCGAAAGCAGCATTGGGTAATATTCAGAATATGCGTTTAATGCTGGATAATGAAATAGGGCAACGGAAAATTATGCTGAATACTTTAATGAGCAGAAATAAAACTTTGGAGTTTGACATCGATACTGCTTATGTCTTGAAAGATTATTCATCTTCTACATTCGACAGCACCACCTTTATCAATGCAAGGAGTGATATTAAAGCGATTGAAAAAGATATACAGGTAAATTATCTGCAACAAGCTGCCGAAACAGCCAAATTGAAACCAGAATTCGGCATTCACTATGAGCACATGTTTGGATTTGGTGGTTTGCCCATGCAATATACTTTGCTGGGAACGGTAAAAATTCCATTGACGAATTGGTCTTCACGTTCTGCAAAAGCAAATGTTGAAAGTTTGAAATGGAAAACAGAATCAATGAACCTACAAAAACAAACGATGGTGAATGAAGCCACCGGCATGGCATACAGTATGCAGAATAATATTGAGCTGAAGAAAAAGCAAATCAAATTATTTGATGAAAACATTATACCTGCTTTGAGAAAAAATTATCAAACCATGCAATTGGCCTACGAGCAAAACACAGAAGAGCTGTTTACTCTTTTTGATGCATGGGAAACATTGAACATGACGCAATTAGAATATTTACAACAATTACAGGATTTATTAATGATGCAGGTGGCTTTAGAAAAGATTTTAGAAATAAAATAACTGCTGCTATGATAAACAAAATAATAAACACAAAAAAAATAGCACAGTATCTTTTTGTGATACTGATTGTGGCGATTGCCGGCTGTAATTCATCAAGTAAAGACGGTAAAACAAATGCAGCAAACAAACAACTTTACCGTTGTCCGATGCACCATGAAATTGTAAAAGATAAGCCGGGCACTTGCCCGATATGCGGAATGGATTTAGTTCCATTTGGTGGTGAAGAAAAAGCTATCTCTGATGTTAATCTCAATACGCTTTTGCGACCAACAAATAGCTATGTAATATCAACTATTCCTGTAACAACCGTTCAGCAAAATGAAGAACAAATAGAAGTGGAGGCATTAGGAACTGTGCAATATGATACCCGTGCTATCGGGTCTATCTCATCAAGGGTAAGCGGACCTATTGAAAAACTTTATCTGAAATATACTTTCCAGGATATAAGTAAAGGACAAAGAGTGATGGATATTTACAGCCCTGAATTATTAACAGCACAACAAAATTTGTTATTCCTTATTAAGAACGATCCCGGCAACACTTCATTCATTAATGCGGCAAAGGAAAAATTATTATTGCTTGGCATGAGTAATGAACAATTACAACAGGTAATTCAATCGCAAAATCCTTCATTTACTGTTCCTGTTTATAGTAATTACAGCGGTCACATTCACGATGCGCTAAATATGAATAATGTAACATCTTCTGTGAACAGTACTGAACCGGTTTTAACAAAAGAACTGATTCTGAAGGAAGGTATGTATGTGCAAAAAGGACAAACTTTATTGTCAATATACAATCCGCACAAACTATGGGCAGTACTGAATATTTATGCAGATAATCAAAACTTAGTTAAGGTAGGAAATTCTGTTCTTATAATTCCAGAAACAGCGAATGAAAAAAACTTCAGAGCAAAGATTGATTTTATAGAACCATTTTTCAGAGAAGGGAGCAAAACATTAACGGCAAGAGTATATTTTACAAACAATGAAATGAATATGCCTGTTGGCAGCCAGGTAAAGGCAACCATTTTTGCAAATAAAATAAAAGCTGATTGGTTGCCGAAAGATGCGGTAATTTCTTTGGGACTGGATAAAATCGTATTTAAGAAATACGGAAATGTTTTTAAAGCGATTAAAATAAAAACAGGCACAACTTATAACAATAAAGTTCAGGTTCTT
>WNFK01058418.1_pt1 | contig 12266 bp, 13 predicted proteins | sample 5400281 | NCBI WGS metagenome assembly WNFK01 (sample SAMN13153350, study PRJNA577476) | soil metagenome | isolation source: 20 cm soil on Douglas fir-dominated hillslope | place: USA:California | collected 2013-09-17
GGGTGCGCGTCGAGATCGAGGATTCGGGCAGCGGCATCTCTCCCTCGGAGGCCGACAAAGTGTTCGATCCGTTCTTCACCACCAAGGCAGCCGGTACCGGTCTCGGGCTCGCGCTGACGCACAAGATCATCGAGGACCACGGCGGCAGCATCGGCTTCCGCAGCGCCCCGGGGGTGGGGACCACGTTCACGGTGGTGCTGCCCCTGGCCGCGGAGCGGCCGTCCGGAGAGCGCGATGTCTAAGCCCGCCGTCGCGGACCAGCAAGTCGAGCGACGCATCGCCCGCTCCGAGGTGATCAGCAAGGTCGCGGGGGGCGTGGTCCACAACTTCAACAACATCCTCTCGGTGTTGCTCGGCCGCGTCGAGCTGATGCTGGGACAGGTCGACGGTGGGCGGCTGGACCCCGCCCAGCTACGCAAGGGGCTCGTGTCCATCCAGAAGGCCGCGCTGGACGCGGCCGAGCTGCTGAAGCGCCTGCGCGATCTCGCCCGGCCCCCGCAGGACGTGCTCTTCTCCACCTTCGATCTCAACGCCGCCGTGGCCGAGGCCATCGAGTTCATCCAGCCCCACCTCATGACGGTGGCGCAGGGTAAGGGAATCTCGGTACGGCTCACGCCCCGTCTCGCGCCCCGGCCGGTGCTGGTGTCCGGGCAGTCCAGCGCCCTGCGCGAGGTGCTGGTGAACCTGATCCTCAACGCCATCGAGGCCATGCCCGAGGGCGGGGACCTCGGCATCGAGACGCTGCGCGAGGACCGGTGGGTGAAACTCCAGGTCTCGGACACCGGGATGGGAATGTCGGAGGAGGTCCGCGCCCAGGTCTTCATGCCGTTCTTCACCACCAAGTCCGCCGGCTCCACCGGCCTCGGCCTTTCCTCGGCCAAGGACCTCATCACCGGACACGGCGGCACGATCTCGGTGGCGAGCGAGCCCGGGCGGGGCTGCACGTTCACCATCGCGCTGCCGAGCGCGGAGGCCCGCCCCGGCCCCGTCGATGCCGCTGCGGAGCCGGCGCTGCCCCGGGGCCTCCGGGTGCTCGTGGTGGATGACCAGCGTGATTTCGGCGACATCCTGCGCGAGTTCCTCGGGGCCAAGGGCTGCTCGGTCGCCATCGTCGGAACTGGCCGTGCCGCGCTCGAGGCCCTCGAGCGGCACCGGTTCGACGTCGTGCTCACCGATCTGCTCCTGCCCGAGGTGAGCGGCTGGGAGATCGCCCGCGTGGCCAAGCGCCGGTCCCTCGGCTGCCGGGTCATCGTCATGTCCGGCAAGATCGTTCCCGAGGACCTCTGGAACGAGGCCCGCGTGGACGCCTGCCTCATGAAGCCCATCGACCTCAACAAGCTTCTCGAAGTGATCGCCGAGGTGCTCGTCGGGGCCCCGCGCCGCGACGCCTGACGCCGGGCTCGCGCGGGGCCGGGATCGAGTACACTTGGTGCGTGATGAACCTCGTGTCCTGGAACGTCAACGGGCTGCGCGCCGCGTGGAAGAAGGGGTTCCTGGATTTCCTCAGCGCCCGCGGGGCGGACGTGATCTGCGTGCAGGAAACCAAGCTCCACGCCGATCAGCTCACCGAGGAGATGCGCACGCCCGCCGGCTACCGCTCCTACTGGAGCTTCGCCGAGAAGAAGGGGTATAGCGGCGTCGTCACCTACTTGAGGGACGAGCCCGTGCACGTGGGCACCGCGTCCTTCGGCACGCCCGCGCTGGACGTCGAGGGCCGAATCGTCCACACCGAGCTGCCGGAGTTCCACCTCCTCAACACAAGCTCAAGTTCTACGACGACTTCCTCGGCCTCACCGAGGGCCTGCGCAAGGGCGGCAAGGGCGTGATCGTGTGCGGCGACGTCAACACCGCGCATACCGAGATCGACCTGGCGCGCCCGAAGGAGAACGAGAAGACGTCGGGCTTCCTGCCCGCGGAGCGTGAATGGGTGACCCGCTTCATCGACGCGGGCTTCACCGACGCCTTCCGGCTCTTCACGAAGGAGTCCGGCCACTACACGTGGTGGGACATGAAGTCGGGCGCGCGCGCCCGTAACGTGGGCTGGCGTATCGACTACTTCCTGGTCTCCGAGGAGCTGCACGGCCGCGTCCGCGCCGCCGCCATACTCCCGGACGTCCAGGGCTCGGACCACTGCCCGATCACGCTGACCCTGGAGTAGGGACTCCGCCGCGGTGGCCGGCCGCACGCGCGTCGCGGCGGCGCTGGGTGGGGCCCTGCTCCTGCTGGCGGGACTGGCGGGGGCGCAGTGGGCGCGGGGGGGCTGGCCCTGGGGACCCGACTACCGGGGCACGGGAGTGGTGGTGCGGCTGCTGCCGCCGCCCTCGGATCTCCACGCCGCTCGCCCGCCCTTCATCGCGGCGTCCAGCGAGCTGTTCCGGGACCTGCGCGCCGGGGATCGCATCGCCTTCGGCCTCCAGGCGACCCCCGACGCGCTGCTGGTAGTGTCCATCAAGCGACTATTTCCACCGCGCGCCCGCTCGACCAGCGACTAGCGCGTGGCGGCCCGCGCCGGCCGCTCGAGACTGGCGCCCTCGAACTCCTTGAGGCGGAGCTTCTTCACGAGGTCCTCGTACGAGGTCTTCGAGATGATCCGGTTGAACTGGCTCCGGTAGTTCCCCACGAAGCTGACGCCCTCGATGAGCACGTCGTAGATCGCCCACCGTGAGCCCACCTGATGGAGCCGGTAGCTCAACGCGATCTCCGAGGTGCGTCCGGTGACGATCTTCGAGCGCACGGTGGCGAACTCGCCGTCCACCGTCTCCCCGAGATAGACGATGCGCTCCCCGGAGTAGTTCTCGAGCCGGGACAGATAGGAGCGCTCCAGGAGGTCACGGAACAGCGTCACGAACTCTTCTCGCTCGGTGGGCGTGCGGTCGCTCCAGTGCCGGGCGAGGGTGCGGCGGGCCATCTCCTCGAAGTCGAAAATCCTGCACCGCCTGCACTACCTGCTCGATGCCTACCTGCACCACTTCGGTCGGGCTCGGCGTGGCGGCCGGCGCCATCGCCAGCAGTATCAAGGCCAGGGCCTTGTGCATGATGTCCTCCCTGGTTCAAGGTCAGCGGCAACAGCCCGCCGTCGCGTCCTCTTAGAGCACGGGGAGTGCCAGGTCGACCCGTCGTGTAAGTGACCGAATCTCCAGACTTCCTGGCCGGTAACCGGCCCCGGGGCCGTCAGGCCCGGGACAAACCCGCGTCAGAGGGCGGACAGGCGGGGTCCCGGTTCGGCGTGCTAGGGTCCAGGGCATGTCTCGACCCCCCGACATTACCGTCATCGGGGCCGGCATCGTGGGCCTGGCCACCGCCGTCAGCCTCACCGAGCGGCATCCGCGCGCACGCGTGGTGGTGCTCGACAAGGAAGCGCGCATCGCCACGCATCAAACCGGGCACAACTCGGGCGTCATCCACTCGGGCATCTACTACAAGCCGGGCTCCTACAAGGCGCGCCTGTGCGTGGAGGGGGCCCGGCTCATGACGGAGTTCTGCGACGCCCATGGCATCGGCTACGAGCGCTGCGGCAAGGTGATCGTGGCCACCGAGGAGGAGGAGGTCCCCCGGCTCAACGCGCTGCACGAGCGCGGGACCGCGAACGGCGTGCCCGGGCTCAAGCTCGTTTCCGGTGACGAGGTGCGGGAGTGGGAGCCGCATGTCCGCGCGGTTTGCGGCATGCTCTCGCCCGCCACCGGCATCGTGGACTATACCCAGGTGGCGGACAAGATGGCGGCGCTGATCACCCAGCGCGGCGCGGAGGTCGTGACGGGGGCGGGCGTCCGGGGCATCCGGCGGGACGGCGGCCTCCCCACGGTGGAGACGGAGGCGGGGCCGGTGAGCACGCGCCACCTCATCGCGCTGATGGGGATACGGCCCGAGGTGCAGATCATCCCGTTCCGCGGCGAGTACTACATGCTCAAACCGGAGCGCCGCTCTCTGGTGCGCGGGCTGATCTATCCCGTGCCCGATCCGCGCTTCCCCTTCCTCGGCGTCCACTTCACCCGCACGGTGCACGGTGACGTGGAGGCGGGCCCCAACGCCGTGCTCGCCCTGGCTCGCGAGGGCTACACCATGGGCACGGTGCGGCCGGCTGAGGCGCTGCGCACCCTCACGTATCGCGGGTTCTGGAACATGGGGCGGCGCTACTGGAAGATGGGCGTCTACGAGGTCTATCGCTCGGTGAGCAAGGCGGCCTTCGTGGCATCGCTCCAGCGCCTGGTGCCGGATATCCAGGCCTCGGACATCGCGCCGGGCGGGTCGGGGGTGCGGGCCCAGGCGGTGAGTCCGGACGGCTCGCTGGTGGACGATTTCAAGATCAGCGTGACGGACGGCGCCATCCACGTGCTGAACGCCCCGTCGCCGGCCGCCACCGCCTCGCTGGCGATCGGCCGGCACGTCGCCGGGCTGGCCGCGGAGACCTTCAAGCTCTAGGGCAGGCTCTAGGCGTTGCCCTTCAGCCGCTCCTCGGCGGCGCGGAGGCGCTCCTCGGCGGCGCGGGCGCGATCCTCCGCCTCCAGCATGCGCGTGGCGAGCTGCTTGATAATGGCGATGGCCAGCGCGGGATTCGAGCGCACGAGATGCTCGAGGCGATTGGAGGGAATCAGGAGCAGGGTGACCGGCTCGGCCGCCACCGCGTTGGCGGAGCGAGGCGCGTTGCGAAACAGCGCGAGGTCGCCGAGGAGGTCGCCCTTGCCGAGCACTCGCAGCACCCGGTCCTCGGCGCCGAAGTGGCGCCGGATCTCCACCTTGCCGTCCTGCACCATGAAGGCCTCGCCCTTGGCGTCGTCGCCCTCGCGGAAGATGAACTCACCGGGCTTGAAACTCTTGGTCGGCATTTCCCCGATCTGACGGCTCATGCAAGGCCCTCGGTGGTATAGAATTGGCGCCGTGCCCCTTATGGTACGCCGAATCGCCGCCGCGTTGACAGGCCTCGTCGGCCTTCTGGCCGGTCTGGCGCTGCCCGCCGCCGCCCAGAAGAGCGCCACCGTTCAGGAGATCGTGCTGCGGGCCAAGCCGGGCGTGGTCCTCGTGATTGCCGAGGTCACCGCCGAGGTGACGCTCGATTGTGGCAGCGGCGTCCAGACGGTCACGCCGCCGGTCTTCCGGGAGACCGGGACCGGCTGGTTCGTGGACGGCCGCGGCTGGATCATCACCAATGGTCACGTCGTGCAACCCGCCCATATACCGCCGCGCTGGCTGGTCAATCAGCAGGCGCAGCGGGCGGTAACCACCACCTGCCTGCCCAAGGCCCTGGCCGCGCGGGGCATCAATATGGGCGAGAAGCCCGAGCTCGAGGACGCGATCAAGCGGAAGCTCCTGGACGCGGTCCTGCCCTCGACCAAGGTGAAGCTCACCCCCTCGGTGGTCGTGGTGGTATCGAGCGGGACCCGGCTCAAAGCGGAGGTGAAGAAGTACAGCGCCCCCTTGAGCAATGAGCCCGGGGTCATGTCGGGACGCGACCTCGCCCTTCTCAAGGTCCCCGGGGAGGTCTTCCCCGTGCTGCCGCTGGCCGAGAGCAAGGTGGTGCAGATCGGCGACCCCCTGCACATCCTCGGCTACCCCGGGGTGGTCCTCTCGCACGAGCTGCTGAACAAGTCGGCCTCGGTGGAGGCCACGATCACCAATGGCGCGGTGTCCGGGCTGAAGGAGGACGTATCCAATCAGCCGGTGATCCAGACGGACGCGTCCGCCTCCTTTGGAAATTCCGGCGGTCCCGCGGTGAACGGGAAGGGGCAAGTCCTGGGCGTGCTCACCTTCGTCTCGCTGGCGCCGGGCCTCGAGGGCTCCATCGTCCAGGGGTTCAACTTCGTCATCCCCGCCGATGCCATCCGAGAGTTCGTCAAGGGCACGGAGGTTTCGCTGAGCGGCACCAGCAAGTTCTCGGACGCGTGGAACCAGGGGCTCCGCAGCTTCTTCTCCGATGACGACCAGGCCGCGGTGCGGGCGTTCGAGCAGGCCGATCGGCTCGTCCCCGGCTTGCCGGACGTCAAGCGGGTACTGGCCGAGGCGCGCGAGAACGTGAAGAACCCGCCGCCGCGCCCGTTTCCTTGGTTCTGGGTCGCCATCGGCGTCACCCTGTTGAGCATCGTCGCCTTCGGCGTGCAGTTTCTCCTGCGCTGGCAGAAGAATCGGTACCGGGTGAGCTCGTCCGAGGTGATCAAGATGCTCGAGACGGGCAAGCAGCCGCAGATCCTCGACGTCAGGCAGGGGGCCGCCTATGACGCCCTTCCGCTCAAGATTCCGGGCTCCATCCGGCTCGCCCCGGAGGAGCTGGCCAGCGGGGTGAGCGGGCTCGAGCTGGACCTCACCAGGCCGGTGGTGGCCTACTGCACCTCGCTTGAGGAGGCCACGAGCGCGCGGGTCGCGAAGGATCTCCGCAAGCTGGGCTTCAAGGACGTGCGCGTCCTCAAGGGCGGGATGGGCGCCTGGACCAATGCGGGGCTGCCCATCGAGACGCGCTCCGACATCTCGGCGGTCGGGCTGGAGCTCTACAAGGCGCTGGCCGGCGGTACCGGCTAACCTCAGGGCCGCCGCGCGGCGACACGCGCCGCCGGTCGCTAGTAGCCCAGCGCCCCGCCGTCCGCGCGCGGATCCGATCCGCCGCGGAAGCCACCCTCCTCCTCCATCCACACGCAGTGCGCATGCCCGAAGAGATCGTCCCACTCCTCGCCCACCCGCACGTCGTGTCCGCGCGCGGCGAGCGCGCGCGCCAGCGCGGGCGGATAGCGGCCCTCCACGCTCAGGGCGCGCGTGGCCACGCCCCAGGTACGCCCGTAGAGCCAGCGCGGGGCCTCCACGCTGGCCTGCGCGCCGAGCCCCCGGAAGAGCCGACGGGTGAGCAGCGCGGCCACCGTCTGCGGCTGCCCCTCGCCTCCCATGGTCCCCAGCGTGGCTCGCGGCCGACCGCCTTCGAGGTACATGGCCGGGGTGAGGGTGTGGAGGGTGCGCTTGCCGGGAGCGAGCGCGTTGACGTGGCGAGGGTCGAGGGCGAAGAAGGCGCCGCGGTTCTGGAGCACGATGCCGGTGTCGCCCGCGATCAGCCCCGCGCCGTAGCTGTAGTAGAGCGACTGGATCACCGACACGGCGTTGCCGGCCGCGTCGGCGGTGACGATGGCGACGGTATCGCCGCCCGCGGATGTCGCCGCCGCCTCGGGCGTCATCGCGCGCCCGAGCCCGATGCGGCCGCGGAGCCGGGCCAGGCGCGCCCGATCGAGCAGCGCCGCCGGCGTCACCGTCATCGCGCTGGGATCGGTGAGGTGCCGGTCGCGGTCGGCAAAAGCGAGCTTGGTCGCCTCCACCATCACGTGGATGTAGTCGGTCTCCTCCAGCGCGGCGAGGTCGAAGCCCTCGACCAGCCCCAGCAGCGTGAGCAGGGACAGGCCCTGGGTTCAGCGGTTCCATCCACTCCGAGCGGTGGGCGGCCAGATCCTCGGGCGTCAATGGGCTGCCCGCGGCCGCCGCGGCGGCCACCAGGCGCCGGCCGAGCTCGCCGCGATACAGGGCCTGGGCGCCCCCGTCGCGGATCTCCTCCAGCGAGCGGGCGAGGTCCGTCTGCACCAGCGGCCCGCGGGCGAGCGCGTCCGGATGATAGAGCGGCCAGAGCCCGCGCCGCAGCTCCAGGCTCGCGGCGGGGCCGAAGAGATCGGGCTCGCGCGGCGGCGGCCGCCGCTGGCCCTCGGAGGCGGCGAATCCCTCGCGCGCGTAGAAGACGGCGTCGGCGAGGAGCGCCTTCCAGGGGAGCGGCGAGCCCAACCCCTCGGCGCTCAGCCGATGGGCCTGCCACCATCCGTCCACCGCGCCCGGCACGGTGAGCGCGGCCAGGCCCCCCCGGGCGGGCAGGGCGCCCCGGATGCCACGCGCGGCGTACCAGTCGATGGTGGCGGCGGCGGCGGCCCCGCCCGCGCCGCAGAGCGCGCGCAGCCGCTGGGCGCGCGCGTCCCAGATCAGCCAGAAATTGTCTCCCCCGACTCCGTTGGTATGCGGATAGACGACGGCGATGGTGGCGGCGGCCGCGATGGCGGCGTCGAGCGCCGTGCCGCCCGCCCGCAGCGCGGCCACCCCGGACTGCGAGGCCAGCAGATGGGGAGAGGCCGCCATGCCGCGAGGGGCGCGCGACTCGGGCCAGCGGGTGGGGGCGAGTGGACCGGGAGTTGACATGAGAGAGCGAGCCGCGCTCCGATGATAAAGGAGCCCGGCTCGGAGGGCCAGCGGGTCGCCGGGACGCCTACGAGTAGTCGGTGGTGGTGCCGCAGGTCACGCACATGGCGCTCGACTTCCCGCGTGTCGCTGGTGTCTGATAGCAGGCGAAACGCGCTTTCGTTCGTGGACGTGATCACCGCGCTGCCGCAGGCTCAGGAGGACGGGGACGGCGGATGAGTCATGAGTGACCAGAGGATACCCGAGGGCTTCTTCTCGGCGCGCGTCGGGCGCATCACGGTTTCACCCAGCAATGCCGGGGCGCAGCGCGTGCGCGAGCTGCGGGCGCTAGGGCGGGACATCATCGGGCTCACCATAGGCGAGCCGGACTTCGAGACCCCGAGCCACGTCAAGCAGGCCGCGACCGAGGCGATGGCGCGCGAGGAGACCAAGTACACCAACGTCGACGGCACGCCCGAGCTGAAGGAGGCGATCCGCGCGAAGTTCAAGCGCGAGAACGGTCTCGAATACGCGCCGGAACAGATCCTGGCCGGCAACGGCGGAAAGCAGGTGATCTACAACGCGATCATGGCCACCGTGTCGGCGGGCGACGAAGTCATCATCCCGGCGCCGTACTGGGTGTCGTACCTCGACATTCCGCTCCTCGCCGACGGCACGCCGGTGCCGGTGGGTTGCCGTCCAGAGGATGGATTCAAGCTGACACCGGGCGCGCTGGAGGCCGCTATCACGCCCAGGACCAAGTGGCTGGTGCTCAATTCGCTGCTGCGTCATCCCCGCGTCTGGGTGATCGCCGACGACATCTACGAGCACCTGGTCTTCGATGGTGTCGAGTTCGCGACCATCGCCCAGGTCGAGCCCGCGCTTTACGACCGGACCTTGACCGTCAACGGCGTGGCCAAGACCTACGCCATGACCGGCTGGCGTATCGGCTATGGCGGCGGACCCGTCGAGCTCATCAGGAACATGAAGAAAGTGCAGTCGCAAAGCACCACCTGCCCCTCTTCCATCGGTCAGGCGGCGGCGGTCCGGGCGCTGAATGGGCCGCAGGATTTCGTCCCCGGGCGCGCGCAGGCCTTTCAGGCGCGCCGCGACCGCGTGCTGGAGCTGCTGCGCGAAGCGCCGGGCATCGAGTGCTTCCGGCCGCAAGGGGCGTTCTATATCTTCGCAAATTGCGCCGGCACGCTCGGGAAGCAAACCCCGCAGGGCGTCACGCTGGAGGTCGAGCGCGACGCCGTGGATTACCTGCTCGACATCGGCGGCGTCGCCGTGGTGGTAGGCGCCGCCTACGGCCTGTCGCCGTACTTCCGCATGTCGATCGCCGCTTCGATGGACGAGCTGACGGAGGCCTGCCAGCGCATCCGCCGCGCCGTCGCCGCGCTGAAATAGGCGAGCCGTAACCGCCTCTCGGATCGCCGGAGCGCCTTGAGGGAGGCGGGGCGCAGGAGGCTCCCCACCTGATCGGCGCGGAAGGCGGCCGCGGCTCCAGCATCGCGCGATATTGGCACTTTTCGGCGGCCCGCATTCCGAGGTATCATAGGTCGTCGTGATTCCCCGGATCTCCACGGCGACGCGGACGCTGCGTTCACGGTCTCGCTAGGTTGGCCGGACTGATCGGTCTGTTCGCGACGCGCCCGCTCTCGGATCGAGAGCGAGCGGGCGCGCGCGACGCCGCGCGGGACCTGGACTTCACGGGCGTCTCCGGTCGAGACGTCTGGGAAGACGACTGCTTGGTCGTCATCCGGGTCCACCATGTCCACACGCCCCTGGTGGCCGTCCACACCGACCGGCGCGGCGTGTGCGCCATCTTCGACGGCCGACCCCGCCTGCCCGAGGCCGCGGCGCCCGACGCGGCAGGCCGGTGGCTCGCCATGCACGAGCGGAGCGCGCCGGAGGCACTGGCGCGACTGGACGGCAGCTTCGCGGTCGTCCTCCATGACACGCGCGCGGGCGCGGTGACCCTCGTCAGCGATCGCTTCAACTCGCGCCCCCTCTACTACCACGCCGGCGCGGACGTCCTCGCCTTCGCGAGCCAGGCCGGTCTGCTCCTCCGCCTCTCCGGCACGCCCCGCCGTCTCGACCCCCTCGGCGTGGCACAATTCCTCGCCTTCCAGGCCATGGTGGACGAGCGCACCTTCCTGGCCGACATCCGCGCGCTGCCGCCATCCTCGCAGCTCGACTACCCGAAGGGCCCGAGCCCACCACGGCGGTACTGGCACTGGCGGCCCCCCGAGGACGAGGGGCACCCGGTGCGGACTCATGCCGAGCGCCTCATGGAGCCCCTCGTCGGCGCGACCGCACGCATGGTGGAAGACGGGCGCGGCCTCGCGCTCCTGCTGAGCGGCGGGCTCGACGCGCGCGCCGTCGTGGGCTGCGCGACCCAGCCCCTGGCCGCGGTGACGCTCGCCGACTTCGACAACACCGAGGTCGGGCTCGCCCGCGCGATCGCCGGCGCGCGCGACTTCCCGTTCACCTTCCTGCGTCGGCGCCCCGAGCATCACGTCGAGCTGCTGGACCTGGCCGTCGCGCTGGGGGACGGCGCCCACCGCTACGACAACGCCCAGTTCGCGCATCTCCGCTCGGTGCTGCCGGCGGAGATCACGGCGCTCGCGACCGCGTACTCCTTCGACCGCTTCCTCAAGGGCAACCCGCGGATATGGCTCCCCGCCCGCTCGCGGAGTCGGTGCTGGCCGAGCATGCTCATTTCCTCTGGGGCCATGCGCCCGTCGGCGAGATCCTGCGCGAGCCGCATCGGCGCGCGCTCGAGGACAACCTCCGCGACACCCTCGAAGCCGTGCTGCGCCGCCACTGGGATGACTGCCCCGACGCCACCACGCGGTTCGAGGCGGTGTCCTTCCACATGATGTTCGGCCGCTTCCCCGCCTACCTCAACGTTCTGAGCATCCGCCACTTTTTCGAGGACCGCGTGCTCGCGACCGACAATGCGCTCCTCGACGCCACCGTCGCGACGCCGCCGCGTCTCCGGCTCGACGGTCTCGCCTACCGGGGGGCATTGCGGCGTCTCGCGCCGGACCTTTGGCGGATCCCAGATGGGAATACGGGCATGCCACCGGGCACCCACCCGCTCCTGCTCTATGCCCGCGATCGCGGGAACGCGCTGCGCCGGCGCGCCGGCCTTCACGGTTCGCGGCCCCTGCCCGATCCGGCGTTCACCAAGGCCATCGCCGACCCCGACGCGCTCCCACCCGACCTCTTCGATTCGGCGGCGGCGGCTCGACTGCTCGAGGCGCACCTCGCGGGACGGGCCAATCACGTGTGGCTCCTCCTCCTGCTGCTGACCTTCGGCACCTGGCACCGTCGTCATCTGGCGGGGCGGCCGGTCGAGGAGAGGCTCGCGGCGGGATCGCCGATGCTGGACGTAATGCGGTAGGGAACCCGCTGCCGCGACCACGCTACGCTCTTGACGCCGCCCTGGCGACAGAGCAGTATCGGTCCCGCCCGACCCGCTCGGCGTCTTGGAGCCGAGTTGTAGACTCGCACGGCGCGTTGAACACGAGACGAAGGAGCCGCCATGATCGACCTCGACGCTCACTTCCAAGACCCCCGATCCGGCTCTCGGTCGCTCTCGCGCCGCGAGATGCTCGGACTGCTCGCAACGACGGGGGCGGGGGCGATGCTGGCACCCATCATCTCGTCCGGCGCCGTGCTCGCCGCTGAGACTCCGAAGAAGGGCGGCCAGATCGTGGTGGCACTGTCCCAGGAGCCCACCGTCTTCAATCCCAACCGGCCCCACATCGAGGTGGATCGCGGTGTCCACTTCGGCCTCTTCGACAGTCTGTGGCGGGTGGACGAGAAGGCCCAGTTCCTCCCCAACCTGGCCGTGGAGATGCCCACCGTGAAGAACGGCGGCATCCAGAAGAACGGCCTCGAGTATCTGGTGAAGCTCCGGAAGGGCGTCAAGTGGCACGACGGCAAGCCGTTCACCTCGAAGGACGTGAAATTCACGCACGAGTTGATCACGAATCCCAAGTTCGGGGCCTACAGCAAGGTGGGGCACGATCAGGTGGCGAGCGTCGAGACGCCTGACGAGTCCACCGTGCGGATCCGACTCAAGGAGCCCTTCGCCCCCTTCATGACGGCATGGGGCGACACCTACATCGTGC
>WNFK01075170.1_pt1 | contig 12264 bp, 6 predicted proteins | sample 5400281 | NCBI WGS metagenome assembly WNFK01 (sample SAMN13153350, study PRJNA577476) | soil metagenome | isolation source: 20 cm soil on Douglas fir-dominated hillslope | place: USA:California | collected 2013-09-17
ACTGAGGTGCGCGTGCTGTTCGATGACAAGAACATCTATTTCGGCATTCGCGCGTTTGATTCTGATGCCGGGCATATCAACGCTCGCGAACTTGTGCGCGACACGAGTTTCTCTAACGACGATAAGGTCGAGATTTTGCTCGACACTTATCATAATCGCCGGAATGCGTTTCGCTTTGCGGTCAATCCGCTTGGAACGCAACAAGACGCGCTGATTACTGACGAGGGTCGCGACGTCAATATCTCATGGGATGCACCATGGATTTCTGAAGGCCGCATCGATGCGGAAGGATATGTCGTTGAGATCGCAATACCGCTAACCACCCTTCGTTTCACGGAAGGAATCGATAGATGGGGGTTCAATGTTGCGCGTATCATCCGGCGCAAAAATGAAGAGAACCTTTGGACTAGTTGGCAGCGCTCGTTCGGGCTCGAACGGGTTTCGCAGGCCGGCGAGCTTGCGGGAGTAGAAGACATTCACCGTCGTCGTCTTCGCGAGATCAAGCCTTACGCCACGGGTGAATGGCGTGAGGGTGTGCCGTTAATCGGAAAAAACGGATTAGATGCGGGCGCGCGTGCGAACGCCGGAATTGAAGTCGCAAAGCTCGGCATCACGTCGTCGCTAACTGCTGAATTCACGGTCAATCCTGACTTTGGTCAGGCTGAAGTCGACAATCAGATAGTCAACCTCACGCGCTTTTCCGTTTTCTTTCCCGAGAAGCGTGATTTCTTTTTGGAAAACTCAGGGATATTTCTCTTCGGCAGGCAGGGAGAGAATCAGGCCTTCTTCACACGCCGAATTGGATTGACGGACCGGGGCCTGCCTGTGTCCATCGACTACGGTGCGAAAGTGACCGGCAAGATTGGTCCTTATAACATCGGATTTTTGCAGGTACAAACTCGCAAGTTGGGCCAAGCCTCAACGGGTCTCGGCATCCCTCGTCAACAGTTCTCGGTCCTGCGGGTGAAGCGAGACATTCTTAAGCGTTCGTATGTCGGAGCCATCCTCGTCAATCGTCAGGGCGCCACCACGGTAGGCGGCGGCAGTTACAATCGCGTTGGCGGCGCCGACGCGGAATTCAATCCAACCGACCATTATCAGATTAAAGCATTCTGGATGGGATCGGCGACTCCGGGAGTTCGTTCCAGCGCTGGCTCATCACGTATTGAATCGATTTTTGAAAACGATCTCTACCGGTTCATCACTGTCTATGAAGACGTCGGCGCAAAGTTCAATCCCGAAGTTGGCTTCGTCGAACGCAACGCTATTCATCAATACTTCGGTCAGCTAGCTTACAAGCCGCGACCGAAATTTATTCCGCACGTGCAGCAGATGGAGTTTGAGACGCAGATCGAATACTACACGGACCGCGCGGGCAATCTCTCGACCAGGCAGACAGAACTATCCTGGGATACGATCTTCAAAAACTCATCGGAGTTTTTCTTCCGACCTATCGAAGATGTGACTGATGTGCTGACGGAGCCATTTCAGATTCGGCCCGGAATCGTTATTCCGGTAGGCACATATCGCTTTAATCGCCCGCGTGTGTCATACACGAGCGATCTAAGTAAGCGTATCGTTTTCACTGTGCGAGAGCACTGGGGAGATTTTTACACAGGTACGAGATACGAGACCACGGGCGGAATAACGTGGCGACCGAATGCACACCTGCTTCTCGACTTATCAGAGAGCCACAATAGAGTGCGTCTGCGAGAAGGAAACTTTTCGACCAGTCTATTCGCCGGAAGAGTAAACTATAATTTCTCACGCAAGCTGCTCACCTCAGCATTAGTCCAACTGAATTCAGCTGCGCGCGTCTCAGTGATCAATGTGCGACTACGCTACATCTACCGGCCCAACAGCGATTTCTTCGTGATTTACAATCAAAGCACAGGTGCAGGGCTTGAACGGCCATCCTACAGTCTTCAGATCAAGCTGACTCGGGATTTTACGTTCTAGGCGAGGAGACTGTAAGCCCCAACTCTCCTGATGGTGTCCAACTACTTTTGGTAGGGACGGCAACCAAGCCATTGCCGCGGCCTCAACGAAGACTCCTCAAGACTCTAGAGGCAATTCGACTGTAAACAAGCTACCTTGACCCGGGGTGCTCTCAACGTCGATCTTTCCTCCGTGAGACTCAACAATCCAGGCCACGATTGATAGTCCCAGTCCCGCACCTCCGAGCGCACGGGAACGAGCCTTGTCCACGCGAAAGAAGCGATCGAAGACGTGTGCTTGATCAGCTTGAGAAATTCCAATGCCTGTATCTCTCACCGATATCCGGGCGTTTCCGTTTTGCCTCGCTAAGACAACGGAAATCTTCCCACCCTCGGGCGTGTATTTCACAGCGTTATCGAGAAGATTCAGAATCATACGCTTGAGTAGCTCGTCGTCACCACGCAAAATTATGGACTCTGAATCGCTCTCAGTATTCAATTGAACCCCTTTGCGGATCGCAAGCACTTGCGCTGCCCGGGAACAGTCTCTGACCGTCTCATTCAGAGAGAGCGGTTCCTTCAGCAAGACCATGGGCGCATCTATGGGTTGGCGAGCGAGCATGAACAAGTCTTCGACAATACGCGAGAGTCGTTCGGCTTCGTCTTTGATCAGGGACAATGACTCCTGGTATTCCGCAACCGTGCGTGGCTTATTGAGTGCCACTTCGGTTTCTCCTCGAAGCACAGCAAGCGGCGTGCGTAGTTCATGAGACGCATCGGCGATGAATCGCTGCTGCTCTTTGAAGGAAGTCTCGAGACGAGTCAGCAGATTATTGATGGTGGTGGCCAGTCGTCCCAGCTCATCTCGCGGATTGTCTACGTCGAGACGAGACGATAAACGTTCCGCCGTTATGTGTTGCGTCTGTAGATTCATTGAGGCTATCGGTGAAAGGCTCTTGCGAGCGAGGAAGTATCCTCCGGCCGAAGCCAGTAATAAGATGAGCGGAACCCCGGCGTAAAAATCGCGCCGTAAGCGACGTAGCCCTTCGTCAATTACAGCCAACGGTTCGGCAACCGTTGCGAATCCGAGCTCTCGATCGGATGAAAGGGGAACGATGGCGACCCGCAGACCGTTGACAGTCGCCAGACTGAGGCCTCTTTGACGCGCCTGGCTAAGTGCGGGTGAGGGGATTGGCAGAGCGGTTTCTGAAAGATTCCTGGTCGAGGCGATTGGTCGGCCGTTGTTGTCCATAACCTGAACATAGCGATTGGGAAAAACCAATTCCGCCAAAACGATCTGGCCAGCTTTCGCCAGCGAGTGTTCTTCTTCAAACTCCTCTATGTATGCGCTGGCAACCGTCTCCGCCGTTGAACGCAAAGACTCGTCCTGACGTTCGTAGAAAATCGCGGCGGCTGCGTAGTAGACAAGGATTGCAAACGCGATGAGCGACAAAGCGAGAACGGCAGCGTACCAGAGCGTTAATCTTGTCCGAACTGAATCAAACATAGAGAGTTTCGAAGTTCAAATTCGAAATGGAACGGAACTATTGTTGGTCGCCTCGCTCCTCTGGAGCGAAAACGCGTGCGAGCACAATGTTACGCCCCACAACTTAGAAGCTCCACGTAAACGCGACTCCATACTGACGCGCGCTGTGACTATATTGAGGCGTGATCGCGGGCCACCGCGATGCCTTGAGTGGTTCGTTCTCATCGCCTGAATCCGATTCTTTGCGATGATGTGCGTGATAGACATATTGACCAATTCCATATCCAAGTGCGCTGCCGACCAACACGTCAGAAAGATAATGTTTGTGCCCGGTGAAGCGAGACAAGCTAACCGCAGTTGCTGCGGCGTACGCAGCTACCTGCAACGCGCGGTGGTCGTGATACTCGTTGGCGATTATCGTAGCCACCGAGAATGCCTGAATGCTGTGTCCGGAAGGGAACGAACTCCCACCGTCGAAAAACTCGCTCCGTTCTCTACCACTCAAAGGTCTTGCGCGTTGGGTAATACCTTTTAGCGCATTGCTCACAATTAGGCCATCAATGGAAGCCTCAGCGCTGAGCAGCCCCGTCTCTCGCCCTTGAGTTGTTCGTTTTGCGACCAACTAAGTAGAAGGTCGCTGCGACCGCCCCAATGCCATAGGTCGAACCTCCGTAGCTTACAATTCGACTGGCTTTCACCTGGCGATCAAATTCGGCTATCTCGTCTCCGGTGATGCGATCCGTAGTAATCAATGCCATCGAACCCAGACCGAAGGGAACCATCCATTTCGCATCCTCTCCGTGAAGGTGAAGAGGTGCGGTCCAGATGGCCTTTTGATCTCGTAGAACATTCTTGAAGAATTCCTTTTCAAGCGACGGCGTTGGTGAGGCGGTCGGAGTGGAGGGCTTAGTGGGCGTTTGCGCGTACCCTGGGAACCCCACCGAGAATACAAAGGCGAGAAGCGTCATGCTGAAGAGACAATGCGATATTCTATTTCTTCCCATGTTACTTTCCTCCTGGTTGCGATCGTCTTACTTGCTGACGACCAGTACTACAAATGAACCGGGCTTCACGGTGCGCTGAGGTCTGCCGCCTGGAGTTGTCGCCGGCGTCTCAATAATCTCCGCCGCACTCAGAAATACCTTTTTGGTTTTTGGGTCGAACGCCATCGTCCGGGCACTCGGCTGCGTCTTAACTGCGCCGGCATCTTCGTAATTGTCGGCGGACTTTTCGTGAAAGATGTTTAAGACTCCTTCACTGCATGAAAAGAAGATGAGGTTCGCCTGCGGATCAAAGGCCGCGTAGTCCACGCCGCGGCCGATGGGAAAGCTGGCAATCACTTTTCCGGAGCCGGCATCCATTACGACCATCTTCGGATCGTTGCGGCAGCCGATAAACAGGCGTTTCGTCTTTGCATCGTAGGCCAAACCAGTCGGGGTTTTGGCCACGCCTATTGGGAAACGCTTCTTCACTTCGAGCGACTTTGGATCAAAAGCCACGACTTCGTTTGTATCCTCGATATTGACGTATACCAGACCGTCGGCGATGACTGCTGATTCTCCGTCGCCTTCAACCTTAACCGTACCGATGACGTTTCCAGTTTTGGCGTCAATCGCGGTGATGTCGTGCGAGCCATGATTGTTGGTAAAGACGCGTTTGGTTCGCGGATCGTAATAGATTCCGTCTGGTCCCTTGCCGACATCAATCTTGTTAATCAACTGCAACGTGGTCGGATCGAACATCGAGACTTTGTTCTCGCGACCGTTGCTGGTGAAACCATGTTTGAACTCCGGCGCGATAGCAACACCGTGAACGCCGGGAGTGTCGGCAATGGTCCCAATCAACTTACCGTTGTCAGGGTCCACAACGTCGACTTGTGTGCTATGAGAAAGATAGAGCCGGCGAGCATCGCTATCGATGGTTACGTAGTCGAAGCCGCCATTGCCTGGAACCGGATAGCGAGTTTCGAGTTTGTAGGTGGTACTGCCCTGAAATGCCGTTAAGGCAATAGACAATGCGATTAATGCACTCTTAATACTTATCATTGCTTTCATCCTTTCTGCGTTTGAAAACCTTACTCTTCGTGCTTGAGCCTCTCGCCGTTTGGTCCGACCTGAATTTCAGAACGCTTTTTCCCATGTTTCACTTGTGCTTCATAGGCGACGAGGTTTCCGTTCTTAGTCAATGATTCGATTAGCTGGATAGTTCCTGAACCGCTGGCCTTCTTAAGTGCGGCCTGTACAGTCGCAGGTAGGGAATCCATTGAGACTTCTTCTTCGACCTCGACTATGTTGCCGTTCTTGTCGATCAGGATGTCTTTGCTATGTCCGTTTACAATCAATGAGGCCTCGTAAAATTTCTGCCGATGTTCTACTTCGGTAGCGAAGCCTTTGATCTCTGCGCCTTCACTTTCTTTCGCGACCGTCTTCTCGACCGCCGGAGGCAGCCGCTCCCGCTTGATCTTTCTTTCTTGTGCCTGAGCCGTTGAGAATGTCAGTCCGATGGAAAATACCAACATGGAAATTCTAATCAAGTTAGTCATGAGTAAACTCCTTTTCTAACAACTGATGTGTTAATCCGTAAATTCTATGAGGCCCCTCCAGTCGCAATTCGCGAGTTCAACGTGGAGAACAATCGAACGTCGATTGTTGCTTCACCCCATAGGGGCGAAAACAAATTCTCTATTCCGCCTTTGGTGGCACTTGCGAAGGCTCCCTGTGCAACATCGCATAGATTGTCGGGGTTACGATTAACGATAACAACAGCGCTACCATAAGTCCGCCGATGACTGCGATCGCCAACGGTTGCAAAAGCTCCGCGCCTGCTCCCAGCGCCAAGGCGAGAGGAAACATGCCCAACATCGCGGCCAGCGATGTCATCAACACTGGACGGAACCGTCGCCGTCCCGATCGCAACAGAGCCTCTCGTAATGTATCGCCCGCGGCCAGATGGTCCTCGACCGCGTCAAGCATCAGGATGCCGTTTTTGGCGACGATGCCGACGATCATGATCATGCCCATCATAGACACCACATTGAGCGTCATTCCGGTGAGGAAAAGCCCGAGCAGTACACCCCCGAGGGCGAGAACCGCGCCGGTGACGATGGAGATTGGATGCGCAAACGAGCGAAACTCAATCAACAAAGTAATGAAAACCAGGAGTACCGCCAGCACCAGTGAAATCATTAACTCGCGAAAGCTCGACTGCTGCTCCTGATAAAGCCCACCATATTCGACGGTCATTCCCGGCGAAAGTCTGACGTCCCTGGCTAATTGAGTCTTGATCTCGCTAATGGCGGTGCCCAGATCCTTGCCTTCTAACCGGCCGGTGACCGAAACCACCTGTCGCAAATTTTCGCGTTCAATTTCCGTCTGCCCTTTGTCGTATTCGATGTCCGCCACCTGATCGATGCGAAATAGCTGTCCGGATGAAGAACGCACTTGTAAGGCTTTGACCTTGTCCAGCGACGTGCGCACGTCTGCCGGAAAGATGACTCGCACTTTGATAAGCCGATCTTGTTGCAGGATGAAGGAGGCCTCATCGCCCGTCATGGCAGTGGCAGCCGTCCTGGCGACATCATCTGCGGTCACGCCAAACCGTGAAGCCCGTTGCGGGTCTATTTTGAAAGTGATGGCCGGCCCGCTTACGACTATGCCATTCTTGGTGTCAACCACGCCGGAAATCTTCTTGATCGCGGTTTCCACTTCGTCGGCTTTCGCTTGTAGCGCCGTTGCATCTTCGCTAAACAGCTTGATCTCAATGGGTTCAGGATTGCCCTGGAGATCGCCAATGACATCAGGGACGATGCCGACGAATTCAATTTCCAAAGCAGGTTCGGACTCAGCAATTTGTTGCCGGAGATCCGAGATGACGTCAGCGGTCGCACGTTTGTGGCCCTGCCTTAGTTTGACCGCAAAATCACCGCGGTTCGGTTCAGTCACAAACAATCCCAATTCGAGGCCCGTCCGTCGTGAATAGCTTTCTATTTCGGGGGTCTTCATCAACATATCTTCGACGTGGCGCAACAAGCGATCGGTTTCCGCGAGCGACGAGCCCGGCGGCGCCCAATAGTCGAGTACAAACGCGCTCTCATCGATCTCAGGTAAGAACTCAGAACCCAGCGAGCGGTAGAGCAGATATGAGCCAGCCAGGACCAACGCGACAATTACGACGACGATCCATCGGTGATCGAGAGCGCGAGACAGAACCCATTCATAGCGACTGACTATTGCGCGAAGAACGCGTCCAGACTCGGCTTGTTCTTCCAGCTCTGCTGAAGTCAGCTCGTGATCGAGTTTCCCCTCTTCGGTTTCTTTGGCATCGCGGCGTTTGGCTTTGACAAATCGCTCAGCCAGGACAGGAGTAAAGCCCAATGCTAAGACGAGTGACGTAAGCAACGCGACGGACATCGTCAGCGCCAGCGAGCGAAAGAACACGCCGGTCACTCCGGTCAGGATAGTGAGCGGCAAAAAAACTACCACCGGCGTAATCGTGGAGCCGATAATCGGCACCGTGATTTCCGACACTGCGGCCTGAACAGCTTCACGCCGCGATTGTCCGCTACTAATATGCGTGTAAATATTCTCAACCACGACAATCGCGTCGTCGATCACTAAACCGATGGCGGCAGCCACGCCACCCAGGGTCATCAGATCAAAGCTGAGCCGCGCCAGCCACATCGCCAGAAAGGTGACGAGCACCGTTACTGGAATCACCAGAATCGCAACGAACGTCGTCCCCCAGTTCCGCAGAAAGGCGTAAAGGATGACAACCGAAAGCAGCAGCCCAAGGAAGATGGAATCGCGAACTGAACTGATCGAGTCGCGCACCAACAAAGATTGATCGTAATAAGCCGCGATGTGCACATCTCCGGGGATTTGGCCGCGCATCGCAGCCAAAGTGTTTCGCACTTCATCCACTACTGCGACCGTGTTGGCATCCGGTTGACGATTGACATTCACCAGCGCCGCCGGGTGTCCATCGGCAGTGACCATCGTGTATTGCGGTTCGACCCCGCCCGAGACGGTGGCGACGTCAGCTATTGTGACCGGCGCATTGTTAACCGTCGCGACGACTATGCCGTTGAGCTCGTCAGGCTTTTTCGCCTGGCCGCTGATAAGGGCCAATTCCAGCTGATGGTTTTCCTCGATCAATCCGGGCGAGACGATGATGTTCGAAGCCCGAATCGCGTCCGCCACCTGCTGCACTGAAACGTTGTGAGCTGCCAGCCGTTCAGGGTCGATGGTGACGTGAAACTCGCGCGTCTTGCCGCCGGCCACGCCCACTATCGCAACGCCGGGCAAACGCGCGAGCTGAGGACGAATAATGTAAGTTGCAATATCGCGGAGGCTCGCCTGATCGCGTTTGTCGGACGTAAGGCTGTAGCCAGTCACGGGGAAGACCGCGAAGGTCAGGCGTTCTACATTGCGAATTGACGCGGTCGGCGGCAGGGTGGACGAAAGCTGCGAAAGGCGCGCCTGCACCAACTGCAATACCTGAATAACATCAACGCCCCAATCGAAATAGAGGCTGATTTCTGACGAGCCACGCGCAGTTACGGATTTGATGCGGGCAAGGCCGGGAATCCCGTTCATCGCTTCTTCGATTGGGCGGGTGACTGAAGCCAGCGTTTGCGAGGCTGGCGCCTCGCCGTTGTCAACGATGATGACGACGCGTGGAAAATCCGTCTGCGGAAATATGGCGACTGGGAGCTGCCATGCGGCGTAGATACCCGTGGCGCACAGCAGCGCGACAATCACCAGAATGGCGCGAGACTGATTCGAGACGATGCGAGCAAGGGTCATTGAAATCAGTGGCCAGTGGTCAGTTGTCAGTGCCAATCAGTTTGCAAGTAGAGACCAAGTGACAAATGAATAGTGTCAAATGACAAATGGAAAACGATCTTTTTGAACGTCATTTCTCCTGATCCGTCTTTACTTCCTCTTTGGCAATCTCGACCTTCGTCCCGTCAGGCAAAGCGTAGTTCCCCTCGATCACTACTGTTTCACCGCCCTGGAGACCTTCGACGATCTCGATTTTGTCCGCGGTGCGAATGCCGACCGTTACTTTTGTTTCATGCGCTACACTCCGCGCGTCGACAACCATTACAGTCCCTTCATCGGCATTGCTCGCTTCGAGCGTGACTGCCGACGCAGGCACAATGATCGCGTCATTCTTCGAGTTGGCAAACACGGTAACTTGCGCGGCGCCGTTCGCGCGCAGCTTTCCGTTGCCATTCCCGAGGGTCACCCAAACTTCAACCGTGCGATTTGTGGGATCGCTTGACCGACTGAGCAGAGTTATCTGCCCTTTCATTTCTTCGGCTGAAGTATCCGTCGGCACAACCGTTGCGGCGTCGCCGGTCTTAAGTTCTGCCGCAACTGTGTCGGAGAATGGAGCCTTGATGATTACCGTGCTCGTATCGGCGATCGTAACCAGCTTGCCGCCGGCCGATGCAAACTCGCCTTCATATTGATATTGATCGGTGACAATTCCGGTGATTGGCGAACGAATTGTTGCGTAACTCAATTGCGCATCGAGCGTCGCTAGATGCTGCTGCGCAGCTGCCGTTTTTGCGGCGGCTAGCTCGCGATCGTTTGGATTGAGCGATCTGGCCCGCAGGGCGACGGTTTGCTCCTGCAAGCGCAATTCATCTTCCGCCGTCGTCAGATCGAGTTGCGATGCTTCCAAGTCTTTTTTCGAGATGCCGCCTCGTTCATAAAGGACGCGCCGCCGTTCATATAGCGCGCGGGCGCTGTTAACTTGAGCGCGCGCGTCCATCAAAGCCTTTTGATCCTGGGCGTTCGTCTGCGGAATAGTTCCGGTGACAATGCTCCGTTCTTCGGCGCGCGCCTGGTTAAGCGCCGCAGCGGCCTCGGCGCGTTGCGCCTGAAGATCGCGCGACTCAAGCACGGCGATGACTTCGCCAGCGCGCACGACTTTATTTTTCAGGAGGGCCATCTTTTTTATCTGCGCGCTGATCTTGGCGCCCACGTCGGCTTTCTCGCGCGGCCAGATCGTGCCGACCGCTACTACCTGGGCGGCGATAGCTCCCTTTTCTGCTTTAACAACTTTGATGCTGACCGTCGGCGTTACTTCGGTTTCGGCGGTTGCAGATCCCCTCAAGCGCCAGATCACCAAGACGATCAGCGTAAGCGCGACCAACGATACCACTGCTACAACGAGTACCAGGTTTCGCTGACGGACTATTCGAGCACGACGACTTTGCTGTTTCTCTACAGTCACAGCATCGACGTCTGCCGGCTCATTTGTAAGTTTGTTCGGGTCATCACTCATGGGCGATATCTCACAGGCTTTTCCTCTCCCAAGGGACGGGGAGGAACTCTTGCCGTCTTAATCCTCGGAATCTGTGTAATCTGCGGATTCATTTCAGTTGCTTCACTGTCCCGTCGCCTGCCTCAGTCTTGCCAGCGCCGTTTGGTAATCAAAGATTGCCTGATACAAAGCGGTGCGTTGCTCGACCAACGTAGTCTGCGCGTCAGTGACCTCTACTATCTGGGCTTCACCGGCACGGTAACGCGCGATCGATGCTGCGAGATTGTCCTGTGCTTTGATAACACCTTCGCGCGCCAGACTAATCCGCGCCGCAGCGCTGGTTGCCTGCGCGCGAGCAGCGTAAAACTGTTGTGTGAATCCGCGTAGCGCCAACGTTCGTTCGTTCTCAGCGACCTCAGCGCGCAAACGCGCCTGGCGCTCTCGGCTGCGGCTGGCTCCCCAATCGAATATCGGAATCGACAGAGTCATTGCGGCCGATACTCCGCTGTGTTCCTTCAGGCGCGGGCCCTTTATCGAATCAGTATCAAAGCCGCCATTAACAGAATAGGACAGCGACGGTAACCGATCGGCACGAGCAACCTTGATCTCTTGTCGCGCGGCGCGCAGTTGTTGTTCTAACTGGGTGAATTCGGGTCTTCGAGGAACGTCGTCAGCTCTGAACTGCTGATACTCGGCATCGGTTGGAATCGCGAGCGCCAGATCCGTCGTCATTATCGGTCGTGTGAATTCATAACCCACGAGCACACGCAAAGCTCCCGCTGCGATCTGCTCGTTTGCGAGTGCCTGCGCCAACTCGTCGCGACGCTTGAGCGTTTGCAATTGAGCGCGTGTCAGGTCAACCGGCGCAACCTCCCCACCACTCATCAGCAGCGAAGTAATATGCTCGAACTCTTCAGCGGCTCTGAGATTTCCTTCGGCGGCCTGGCGTTGGGCGATTGCCAGCGATAAGCCGTAGTAACCCTCGATCACCGCCTGCGCCAATGCGTGTTTTGCTACGTCAGTGCCCGCGTGGGCGGCGGCTAGTAACGCTCGATTCTTAGCGAGATTCGCACGCAGCTTTCCGGCAATATCAATATCACCGCTAACGTTCAATAAAGCTTCATATTCATTGATTGCGTTGTTCGCGATGAAGCTCGGTGCGCGCGGCTCTCCCGGCGGTAACCCTAACGCCGGCGAGGTGTAGATGTAACTCAGGGGAGCGCTAACCTTCGGCAGGAAGGCAGCCTGGGCTTGTCTTACATCCTCCTCGGCGATGCGCTCGTTCAGGACCGCGCTCTGGAAGGTCGAAGCCTGCGCATTCGCCAGGCGAATTGCTTCGTCGAGCGTAAGCGGGGTTGCCGTGCCTGATTGATTGCCTGATTGATTGATCGCCGGAATCTGGGGCGTCGGGGAAGGCGAGGGAATTTGTGCGCGAGTTGTTACAGACGAGCACACTACCGCGAATACTACCGCAAGGGGGATTGCCCTCGGTCTCCGTTTATTCGGCATACTAGGTTCGTGATCGGTGATCGCGCTGAGTATACCGGGGCCTGCCTTAATGGAAGA
>WNFK01227912.1_pt1 | contig 12259 bp, 14 predicted proteins | sample 5400281 | NCBI WGS metagenome assembly WNFK01 (sample SAMN13153350, study PRJNA577476) | soil metagenome | isolation source: 20 cm soil on Douglas fir-dominated hillslope | place: USA:California | collected 2013-09-17
AGGGCCACACCGGGCCGCTCGCCAACATGCTGACCCCGTCCGCGATGGACGCCAACACCTGGACGCCCGAGTACAAGGCGTTCCTGGTCCAACTCGAGAAAGCGTGAGGAGGAGATCATGAGCAACGCTCCTCAGCTGGAGATCCGGCAGCGCTCGGCAGCGCTGCGCGGCGAGGACACCGGCATCCGCAGCTTGCCGGTGGTGTCCAAGTTCATCGACACCACGACCTGCATCGGCTGCAAGGCCTGCGAGGTCGCGTGCCAGGAATGGAACGACCTGCAGCTGGTGTCGACCAAGCAGACCGGCACCTACCAGACGATGCCGACGCTCGACGCCAACTTCTGGAACCTGATCAAGTTCCGGGAGCAAGAGCGCGACGGCGTGCTGTCATGGCTGATGCGCAAGGATCAGTGCATGCACTGCGCCGACCCGGGCTGCCTCGCCGCGTGCCCCTCCGATGGCGCCATCGTCCAGTACACCAACGGCATCGTGGATTTTCAGCAAGCCAACTGCATCGGCTGCGGCTACTGCATCACGGGCTGCCCTTTCAACATCCCGAAGTTCAATCCAGAGACCAAGCGCGTTTACAAATGCACTCTCTGCGCCGATCGCGTCGGCGAAGGTCTTGAGCCCGCCTGCATCAAGTCCTGCCCCACCGGCTGTCTCCACTTCGGCTCGAAAGACGACATGAAGTTCCTTGCGGAGAAACGTGCCACGCAGCTTCGCGATCATTACAATTTTCCGAAGGCCGGCGTGTATGATCCACCGGGTGTCGGCGGGACCAGCCGGAAAATTACGGCGGCCTGCCCAAAGATCCCCACATTCCGCTGACCGTGAAGCTCTGGAAGGGTCCGCTGAAGTGGCTCGGCAACTTGGCCATGGTCGGCGGTCTGATCGGCCTATTCGTTCACTATTTGCGCTTCGGGCCCAAGTCCCGCGAAGAAGAGTCTGAGAAAAAACACGAAGGAGAACAGCCGTGAGCGCTCCTCCGGTCTACACCGAACATGCGGCGCAAGTCGTTCCTCCCGGCCGCATCCTTCGCTACTCGTTCAGAGAGCGCATCGTCCACTGGCTCGCCGGACTTTCTTACGTCTACTGCCTCCTCACCGGCCTAGCGTTCTGGTCTCCATGGCTCTTCTGGCTAGCCAGTGCGCTCGGGGGCGGCCAGATTTCGCGCATCTTGCATCCCTGGATCGGCCTCCTCTTCATCGCTGGAGTGCTGCAGATGTACGGTCTATGGGCACGGCAGATGGGAATCACCGACGACGACCGTGCCTGGTTCCGTTCGATGCGCTATTACATCCGTAACGAAGACGAAAAAATGCCCCCGGTCGGCCGCTACAACGCCGGACAAAAGCTCCTCTTCTGGGGCTTCTTCGTGTGCGGCACCCTCTTGTTTCTCAGCGGCCTGGTCTTGTGGTTTCCCGAGTATATCCCCTGGAGTCTGCGCTGGCTCCGCTACACCGCTATTCTGATCCATGCCTCCAGCGCGCTGCTCACCATTGCGCTCTTCTTGATTCACGTCTACATGGGCGTTTTCGCGGAGCGCGGCGCCTTTGATTCCGTAATTTATGGCGACGTAACCGAAGATTTTGCAAAACGCTTTCACCCTGCTTGGTATAAAGAATTGATCGGATCGGCTCCTCGCCGGAAATGAAAGCCGCACAAGTTGGCGCGTCTGAGCACGCTATTCCCGCGTTGCCGAGTTCCAGAAAAATCTCTACACGGAAATTACGAAAGGAGCCAAGTATGATATCGGTGGGAACTTGCACGCCACACCCGGCCCCATTCGGCTGGATTTTCCCGTCTCCGATGCGATCAAGCTTCTTTCAAGCTTCACGAGCTTCCTTACTTTAATTGCAGAGGCCGCGCCGCCGGCGCTGGCGGCAGCGGCTCGCACAGTCTTGAACCTCGACGCCAGTTCGCGACGTTCCTTATTGCAGGCTTATTGGGAAGTGGGTGGCATAAACGACCAACTTATCGGTCCATTCGCGCAATTTATTCCACGCGCATTCGCTCAGCCGCTTGTCGAACGCTTCGCAGCCCGCACAACCGCTCCTCCAACATTGGGCACCCCGCGCGATTGTCCGCTTTGCGGTGGCCAGCCTCTGCTCGGCGTGCTGCGGCCCGAAGGCGATGGCGGCAAGCGCCGCATGCTCTGCTCGTCGAAGAAGACGAAAAAAAATTGCCCGTGTATGTAGCGGACCAGTTCCCCCACATCCGCGTAGAAACCTGCGACACCTGCAAGGTCTACGTCCGCACAATCGATCTAACCAAGGACGGAAACGCCGTGCCCCTAGTGGACGACCTCGCCGCAATCCCTCTGTCCCTCTGGGCCCACGAACACGGCTACACCCGCCTGGAACCAAACCTTCTCGGCACCTAGCTTGGTCTGATTTACGCTTAGACGCTCGCTCACAGGTTTTTTCGTGAGAACACGCCTCCAATAGAGCACAAACACTACTCGAGCAGATACGCAGCAGCGCAATTGCCCCGCTCGTTTGCGTACAAGCCTAAATCTTATTAGTCCTTTACCCTGTCCCGATCCACTCCGTGTGGAGCGCCGGTGGTCGGAGCAACGTTTGCATCACTACACAATATTGCTCAGTCTTTTCGCGCAATCCGCGTAGCTCCTCCGCTGTTGCATGCGGCGCAAGAACCTCGAAACGAAGACGAATGTGGTCAAAGCCGACGGACACGTCTTTTGATATTCCCAGCGTGCCCCGAAGATCCAAGTCGCCTTCAATGGTGACATCGATGTGTTCGGTCTTTATACCCATCGCCGCTGCAACCATCTGGCAGGTGATCTGCGCACATGCCGCCAAGGCCCCAAGCAGGAGATCGCCGGAGCAGGCCGCGGTTCCGGTGCCGCCGACTCCGGTGTGCGCTTGCGCCTGATATATCATGCGTCCGATATCAACGGAGCAAGCTACCGGTGTTTCGGTTTGCCCGCCCCTTGCGGTAAGCGTGATCCGCGACTTATTCGGATCCTTGCGGTATTCGTCTTTAAGCGGTTTTTGGAGGGATCTTATGTCCATCGTGTACCTCGGCCCTCTTAATCATCATTCACGCCAGCTACGTCGCGACTGACCCGGCGTGCGGGTAACTAGGAACAAGTGCATCGAGGTATATGAGAAGCCACATATTGAAGCCACAAGCTGTCTTGAAGCAAGTCTCATTCATTGCTAGCATATCCCCAGCAGGGGGCAGCCATGCCCAAGTTCGTGATCGAACGCGAAATACCGGGAATCGGAAATCTATCCGATATCGAGGTGCGCGAAATCTCTCAAAAGTCTGTGAATGTTCTCAAAGGGATGGGTCCTGCCATTCAGTGGCTGCATAGCTACGTCACCGGAGACAAGCTCTATTGTGTGTACCTCGCTCCAGACGAGGCGGCGGTCCGGGAACACGCACGAAGGGGAGGGTTCCCCGCGAATCGCATCTCCGCAGTCCGCAGACTAATCGACCCGACAACGGCGGAATGAGTATCGGCTGGGATGCGCCGGGCGAAGGGGCGTAAATCGTTGGACACCAGTCATGAGGCTGGGTCGTCTGCGCCCTGCGAGGCAGCGGCCGAGCGAGCCGCAGAATCTGGCATTAGCACCTCCTCAATCACCTTCCCCACCGGCGCTGTCCAGCCCTCGAACCATACTGTGGCTCCCGTCGAGTTGGTTAGCATTTGCCGTGCTGGTTCCAGACCTCTCTCCAGTTTCGCCTGCTCTGAGGGCGTGAGTGGTGCGCCGATGGTTTGGCGGAGCGCAGCCGCCGCACCAGCTAATCGGAGGGAACGGGCAGGCAGCCGGCGCGCAGCGGCGCAGCAGGCGAAGCATTCGAGCACACGTGCAATACCCCTTTTGTGGCCAAGTGTCTGGAATATTCCCATGCTTTCCCTATAGAGCGACTCCGCCACATCATAGTTCTCCCGATCCCGAGCCAAGTTTCCCAAGTCAGCGAGTGAGCCACCTATTCCCCATCGATCACCGACCTCGCGAAACGTTTCAAGACCCTCCTCATAAAGCGACCGCGCGGATTCGACGTCGCCTTGGTCACGCGCGACGTCTCCTTGATAGTTCAGCGACCAGGCAATTCCTGTTCGGTCGTTAGATTCCCGGAAAATCGACAAGCATTCCGCGTAGAAGGAGCGTGCGTGCGCATAATCACCCTGCAACCTGACGATACTCGCCAAGTTGCTGAGGGATCGGGCGATAGTCAGTGGGTCGCCAAATCTCCTCCAAAGCGCCAAGCACTCTTCAAACAGGCGGCGAGCCACGGCGATGTCGCCGCGGTCTCGAGCGTGAACCGCCAGAGCGTTCAGACACACGGCGACGCCGCGTTCGTCCCCCGATTTACGAGCGATCTGCAAACTCTCATCAATGAGCCTATCTGCGGAAGCATAGCCTCCCTGCTCGCCTGCTAAAACGCCCGCAGCAAAAAGCGCTCGTCCTCGCCCTTCGGTCGGTTCCATCTCTCCTTCCAGCTTGAGAATCTTGCCCAGCCGATCCCGTCCTTCCGTGAGATATTCGCGCGTCTCCCAAAAACGAAAAAGAGCTGTGCCGAAGCGTACTGCCCAATCGGCATTACCGGTGTGCGTCAACCAATCGAGCGCGGAAAGGAGATTATTGTGTTCGGTTTCAAGGCAATTCAGCCATTCCGAATTTTCCGTGCCAGCTTCATCGGAAGCTCCCTCTTCGGCCAATACAAGGTAGTATGCTGCGTGAGCGCGCTTCGTCAGGTCCCCTTCCCCGCTTGCCGTCAATTTGTCCAAGGCATATTCGCGAATCGTTTCGAGCATCACGAAGCGCAAATCCCCGGAAGGTTGGTCAACCTGCTGGACCAGGCTTTTATCTACAATCGAAGCCATCCCATCGAGCAAGTCAAATCCAAGGTCGTTTTTCGTGTTGCACACCGCTTCCACTGCTTCCAGAGTGCCCCCGCCCACGAAAACCGAAAGCCGTCTGAAAAGCCTTTGCTCGGCAGGGTTCAGAAGGTCGTAGCTCCAGTCTATTGCGCCACGAAGAGTCTGTTGCCTTGTTGGCAAGTCCCGCGCGCCGCCCGTCAAGAGTTGCAGCCGGCTCGCCAGCCGCGTCCGCATAGCGGAGGGCGACAGTAGCTTGATGCGGGCAGCGGCGAGCTCGATGGCAAGTGGCAGCCCGTCCAGCCGTGCGCAAATTTCGGCTATAGCCGCCGCGTTTTGTTCGGCGAGTTCAAAATCCGGCTTGACTGCCGAGGCGCGCTGGACGAATAGCGCTATGGCCGAATATTGCGACAGCGCTTCGAGAGAGGGTAACGAGCGGGGATCTGGTAAAGAGAGTGGGGCGACGGGAAATTCCTGCTCGCCGTACACGTGCAAAGGCGCGCGACTGGTCACCAGGAATTTTAGACCGCTACCACCAATAGCAAGAAGTTCGGCCAGCATCGGTGCCGCCGAAACCAAGTGCTCGAAGTTGTCGAGGACGATCAGCATTGGTGTTGGCAGTGAACTCCGCCAGAATTCTTTCAGCGTCTCGAGAGGTGCCTGGCCTCCATTTTCCGGGATTCCAAGCGTTTGTACGATCACAGAAGCAATCAAGCGTGGATCACCGACAGCTGCAAGCGGGACAAAATAAACACCGCCGAGAAAGTCTTGAGTTATTTCTCCCGCTAATTGCAAGGCGAGCCTTGTTTTTCCGATGCCCGCCGGGCCGGTAATAGTAACCAATCGCATATTCGGCCGGCGCAACAGCTCCTTGGCGGCAGCCACTTCGAGCTCTCGCCCCACCAACCCAGTACGCTGCGGAGGTAGATTGCTTGGGCGCGTCTTGAGAGGCTTCAGTTGCGGGCCCGATAAATGGTCGCGCATAGAGGCGAGGTCGCGAGCAAGGTCACGCGTTGAGATGTAGCGCTTTTCGGGCTCGCGGGCAAGGCAGCGCTCAATGACCCAGCACAGCGGAATTGGGAGGTCCTGAGGTAAAAGCGACTCCAGTTTTGTGGTCCTTTGATACGCCCGTTTTCCCGTCACCATCTCATAAAGTACCAGGCCGAACGAAAACTGGTCTGAGCGTAAATCGATCAATCCTCCGCTCGCCTGCTCAGGTGACATGTATTCGACAGTGCCAAGTACGGCGCCGGCGCTAGTTTGGAGATCGATAGTGCCCGCGCCAAACAACTCGCCGCCCACACCTGCAAGTTTTGCCAGCCCGAAGTCAAGAATTTTCACCAATCCTTCCGACGAGACCATCAGGTTCTCGGGTTTTAGATCCCTGTGTATGATGCCGACCTCGTGGGCCTTTGCTAGACCATCGGCGATCTGCGCCGCGATTTGGATTATCTTTAATACCGGCATGGAGCCGCAGGCCAGCAACTCGCGCAGAGTTCGTCCCTCGATGAGCTCCATGGCGATGTAGTGCGTGGACTCAACGTGCCCGAGTTCATAGATGGTGACGATGTTGGGGTGATTGAGAGCCGAAGCTGAACGCGCTTCCTGTTCGAACCGGTCGAGACGTTCCCGGCCGACGACTAGATTGTCCGGCAGGAACTTGATGGCAATGTCGCGGCCAAGTCGGGGATCCCGGGCCCGATAAACTTCGCCCATACCGCCGGTTCCCAGCAGCGAAATGATTTCATACGGTCCGCACCGAGCCCCGGCTGCAAGCGGCATGACGCCCTCCGGTCGGTCGCATTGCGATTATTATAGCCCGCAATGATCGGCAAGTCGGAAGGAATCAGCAATGACACCAGAAACGTTCTTCCTTTACTGCTTGCCGGTTGGAGGATGCAGATCCCTGAAACTGAGGCTGTTGGAAATTCCAGCAGATCACACGCACGCGAAGTGAGTCCCGTCGCTGTCTAGCCGTTTGCTAGGAGTTACGGCTTCGTGTCTGCCGATTGCGCTGTTGTCGCGGAAGCCGCCGCAAACTTTGCGGCGCTCAGATGCTGGTCGCCATCAACGTACGCTGTCATTTCCATGCCTTGCGCCAGCGTCATCTCTTTTCCGTGCAGCTTAGGCAGCGACATTCCAGACTTCTGCTCGCTGCTGGAGTTGATCCCAAATGACCGCAGCGGCAAACTCTCGCCATTCGCAAGTTTCACCGAATTCACGCCGACGTTGAGCTTGCCGGCTTTGCCCATGCGTCCCTTCGGTTCCGCCTCCGTCACCGCTCCCGCTGCCGGGGCGCCCTTCTCGATGATCGTTCTCCCGTGCACGACCACGGGCTCGGCCACTTCGAAATTCACCTCTTCACCCACCTTCGCCGTTTCGGAAGAAAGCGCGCGCCCAAGTTTCAGATGCACCGCCATCTGGTTCGGCAAAATGAGCTCTTCCACGGAAGACTCAGGATGCGAAGTCGCGGTCACGCGAGCCGCCTTGTCGTAGTGCGTCAACTCTCGTTTGGCGGGTGCTGGAGCGGCTTTCGGTGTTGTGCCTGGCTTGAAGAACCCGACATTACTCAGCGGAACGAAGCCTTGTTCGCCCGTATCCGTTCGAACGTAGAGAACATTATCCGAGCGATCCAGAACGGTCACGCGCTGCCCGCACTTCAGTGTCGTACTGATCTCCATCGTGGCCATGGAACTGTAGAGGTAAACGTAACCCTCCTGTCGGCTGCACTCAATCTGACCCAACTTTTGTGCCCTGCAATTGAGCGGCAAAAAAAGGCAAAAGACAAACGCATAGATCCATGCGCTACGCTTCATAGTTCCCTCACGAACATAAAATTCGTCGTTCTTGGCGCTCGAGTAAAGCCGGCCTGGAGCCCTGTGGCTTTTAGTCTTTGTCCCAACACGTCTATCCCAACGTAAAGATTTGCGGCGAGCAATAGCCCATCCGTTAAAAAGTACATAAAAAGGTACGTACCTGCTCCTTTCCTCTGCCGCTATAGCCTTAACGCTTCTCCGTGTTGCATTAAGCCTCCGCTTACGGCAAGCTATCGCGCGTCATCAAGGACAAATAAATGAAAAAGAGCCTATCGCTACTGATCTTTTCGCTCGCCATTGCTGCAACTACAATTCGTGCACAATCTCCCGCTGCGGCGCCCGATCAAATCACCATAATTCGTGCCGGCACTCTAATTGACGGTTCGAACGCGCAGCCCCGAAAGAACCAATTGATTTTCGTACGCGCAAATCGCATCGAGAAAATCGCCGAAGCATCCGCGCAAATCCCAACCGGCGCCGCCGTGATCGATTTGTCCTCCGCCACGGTATTGCCCGGCATGATCGATTCGCATACGCATATTTTTCTCTGGGGCGAAGATCCTGCGAAGGGCGGCTACGACGTGAATATTCTGAATGCAGGCATCGCATTGCGCGCCGCCCGCGCAACATTCGCGTGCCGCCGCGCGTTAGAGCAAGGCTTCACCACTATCCGCGATTTGGAAACAGAAGGAGCCGGCTACGGCGACATCGAAATAAAACAAGCCATCGAAGAAGGCACGATTCCCGGCCCGCGAATCTTCGGCGCGACGCGCGCCATTTCCACCACCGGCGGATACAATCTCGAAGGCTACGCGCCCGAACTCGAAATGCCAAAAGGCGCGCAACTCGTCGATGGCCCAGTCGAAGCGCGCAAGGCCGCGCGCCAGCAACTCGAACATGGCGCGGACTGGATCAAGGTTTATATGACGCATCGCTCGTGGGTGGACAAGCAAGGAAATTTGGTCTCCCAGCCTACGCTGACGGTGGAAGAGCTGAAAGCGATCGTTGATGAAGCGCACGGCTGGCAGAAAAAAGTGGCGTGCCACGCATACAACGGAATCGGCTTGCAGCGCGCTCTCGACGGCGGTTGCGATTCCATCGAACACGGACTTGAGATCACGGACGCGCAAATCGCGCAAATGACAAAGCAAGGAACCTGGTATTGCCCGACGATTACTCCGTACTACGGTGATTGGGCGCCCGCGGATTCGCCGGGAGGAAAACGCGATCGCGCGCGTGCGGCTACGCATGAAATTAGTTTCAAGAAGGCGGTGAACGCGCACTTGAATATCGTGTTTGGCACGGACATTGGGGGGATGCCCTGGACCGACTCGATGGCGCAGGAATTCAAACGCATGGTGGGATTGGGCATGGCGCCGGGCGATGCAATTCAGTCCGCGACTTCGCGGGCGGCGGAAATGTTGGATATGAAAGGCGAGATCGGGGTGGTCGCTCCGGGAGCCTTTGCGGACATCGTCGCGGTGAGCGGCGATCCGCTCAAGGATGTTGGCGTGCTCGAGCACGTGCGCTTTGTGATGAAGGACGGAACGGTGTTCAAAAACGAGCTAGCAAAATAAATCACAGGTCACGCTTGCTCACGCTTCTACGCGGACGCCTTTCCAGAAGGCGACGTGATCCTTGATTTCGGCGGCGGCTGGTTTCGGGTGCGGGTAATACCAGGCGGCGTTTTCGTTCTCCATGCCGTCGACTTCCAGGTTGTAGTAATGCGCCGTTCCCTTCCAGGGGCATTCGCTGGTGTGCTTGCTGGGCCTGAGGAATTCTTTTTTCACCGCGTGCGCCGGAAAATATTGATTCCCTTCGACCACAACCGTCTCCCTGCTATCCGCGATAATTTTTCCCGCCCACGTTGCTTTCGCCATTTGCGTCTCCGCTGAGTATTTCGCAGCCTCGAATATTTTCCTCCGATTGAATGTCGGGCGCAAATTGCAAGAAAAAGAAACGGTTCGAGACGGCGCGGCATGCGGAAGACAAAGTCCGGCAGCGACTTTGATAGAATCTGGCGCACAAGAGGAGGTGTAGCCATGGCTGAACAGAATTTTGCGAATCACGGGAGATTTTACCCGCCATTTCATTTCTTCGTTATGCCGGTGATGGCCATTAATCTTATCTGGTCCCTTTCCCGGCTGTGGAGGCTCGGTTTTTCGTGGGACGGGCTGGAGAGAGTGTTGCTCGCGCTGGGATTGGCGGTAGGTTTTCTTACCGCGCGAATAATGGCGCTCCGGGTGCAGGACCGGGTGATCCGACTGGAAGAGCGGCTGCGCTGCGAGCGCGTTTTGCCGGCGGACCTAAAGCCGCGGATTGGGGAATTCACCGTGCCGCAGCTTGTTTCGCTGCGCTTTGCCAGCGACGCGGAACTGCCGGCACTGGCGCGGAAAGTGCTCGACGAAAAAATGAGCGAGCGCAAAGCAATCAAGCAGATGGTGAAGACCTGGAAGCCCGATTACTTGCGCGCTTAGCCTTTCAGTGCCTGCAAAATCTTTTTTCATAAGCATTGTTGCTTGCTTTTAGAAGATGCTGCGGACTACACCGCCTTCGGCGCGGACGGCCGCGCCGTTAATCGCTACGGCTTGCGTGCTAGCTACGAACGCCACCACGGAGGCGACCTCTTCCGGAGTTTCAAAGCGCTTTAGCAGCGAGGTGGGGCGAACACTCGCGAAGAATTGTTTTTCGATCTCGGCGGTGGAAACGTTTTGCTGCTTGGCCATGTTTTCGAGGAAGCCGCCCACGCCTTCGGAGGCAGTCGGACCGGGCAGAACGGAGTTGACGGTTACGCCCGTGCCCGCTACGGATTCGGCGAGACCGCGGGCGACCGCGACTTGCGCGGTTTTTGTCATGCCGTAGTGAATCATTTCGGCGGGAATGTGCTGTGCGGATTCGCTGGAGATGAAGATAATGCGGCCCCACTGTTTCTGCAGCATTCCGGGCAGATACGCGCGCGCGAGCCGCACACCGCTCAGCACGTTCACTTCAAAGAAGCGCTTCCAGTCGGCATCCGGAATTTCCAAGAATGGCTTGGGCTCGAAGATGCCGAGATTATTGACGAGCACGTCGGCGGCGGGAACTTGGCGAAGCGACTCCGCGGAGATCCGCACCGGGGACACTTTGCTGAAGCGAGATCAGCGCGGCGTCAACGCGTAACTTCGTGCGGCCGTTTACGACAACCTTCGCACCCTCCGCGGCGAGCGCGGCGGCGATGGCCAAGCCGATCCCTGCAGTCGAACCAGAGACCACTGCGATTTTCCCGCGTAAGCCCAAATCCATTTTTCTCCCCTAAGCGTTTGCGCATTTTGTTTCATCGTGACTTTGGCTTGCGAATTTACCTTGCCACTTGGGTGGCGACGCCTTCGATTTCGGCTATGTCTTGCGGCGATAGCTTGATGTCGCCGGCGCGCATGACTTCTTCGGCTTGCTTGGCATTGCGTGCTCCTACGATGGCGCCGGTGACGGCGGGAAGACGCAGGGTCCAAGCGATGGCGATGGCGCCGGGAGTTGCTTTGTAGCGTGCGGCGACTTTTTTCAAACGCTCAACGAGCTCGAGATTTTTAGAAAGCTTGGGCTCGCGAAATTCGGAACTGTTTTTGCGCCAATCGTCTTCGGGAAATTTCGCGATGCGCTCGCGGGTCATGGCGCCGGTGAGCAGTCCCGAAGCCATTGGCGAGTAGGCGATCACGCCGATGCCGCGGCGTTCACAGTGGGGCAGGATTTCATTTTCGATCTGGCGGCGAATCAGCGAGTACGGCGGCTGGAGGGATGTGACGGGAGCGATTTTTTCGCAGCGTTGTAGTTGCGGAACGTCGTAATTGGAAACGCCGATCCAGCGGACTTTCCCCTCTTTTTGAAGCGCGGCCATGGTGCGCCAGGATTCTTCGACGCCGGGACCGTTGTCTTCGGGCGGCCAGTGAATTTGATAGAGATCGATTACATCGACGTGCAGGCGGCGGAGACTATCCTCGCATTCCTGGCGAACGGATTCCGCCGAGTGGACTTTCGTGACGCGGCCGTCTTTGTCCCAGCGCATGGCGCATTTGGTGAAGACTAGGGGGCGCGGGCCTTTCCAGTCTCGCAGAGCGCGGGCCACCACTTCCTCGGAGTGACCGAGGCCGTAGACGGCTGCAGTGTCGACCCAGTTGACGCCGAGCTCGAGGGAGCGGTGAATTGCGGCAACCGAATCGTCGTCATCTTGCGGGCCCCAGCCGAATTGCCAGCCGCCACCGCCTACAGCCCATGCTCCGTAGCCGACACGAGTTATTTGCAGGTCCGAATTGCCTAGTCTGCGTGTTTCCATTGCATCTCCCGTTTGCCTTCAGTGGTTTCTAAGAGTTCGATGTAGGACCAAGGCAAAGGTTAGAGGAGATGGGGCACGGAGTCACGTGCGCAGGTCGGCGTAGGTGGGCTCCGGAGTCGGGACTTTGTCGCGTTCGGGTCGATCACGGTCAGGGCCGGGCATGTCGAAGATGATGGACGTTGCGCCATCTTCCTTGGCCATCGCCGGGAGTGTGCGGAGGATGAGGCTGTCGACGTAGGCGATGACGGCGGCGCGACGCGGGGAGATGCGGCCTTCGGCGAG
>WNFK01007886.1_pt1 | contig 12254 bp, 7 predicted proteins | sample 5400281 | NCBI WGS metagenome assembly WNFK01 (sample SAMN13153350, study PRJNA577476) | soil metagenome | isolation source: 20 cm soil on Douglas fir-dominated hillslope | place: USA:California | collected 2013-09-17
GCATGCGAGCCGCCGGCGTGCGCGTTGTAGGGCAGCGTGTCGAGAAAGAGATCGGCGAGCGAATGCCGCGCCAGATGGTCCGCCGCATCTTGCGTGAACGATGCGAACACCAGCCTTCGCGGTTCCACGCCGCGCTGCTCTGCTTCGCGGCGGAGATTGCGCATTGCGGTCGCACCGGCGGACGACAACCAAAGAACGCTTCCTTCGATCTGACGCAAAAGCCGCATCCAGACGTTGAACGTCTGCGGACCGAATTTCGCGACATTGTTGAACGAACAGAAAACGAAACCCGTGTCCGGAAGGCCGGCTTCGGCACGGCTCGGTTGGGCTGAGGCGATCGGCCGTTTGTCGTCGCCCGGCATGTAGCTGTGCGGCAGCTGGACGAGCTTCTCGCTGTAATGGGCGCTGCTCTCTTTGGGCGCGACGATACGATCGGCCAGAATATAATCGATGTAGTCGGCCCCCATGGTACCGGGAAAGCCGAGATGATTGACCTGAACTGGCGCCGGTCGAAGCGCGAAGATTCCGGTGCGGCTTCCTTCCGTGAAGCCCATCAGATCGACGGCGATGTCGACTTCCATGCGCCGCATAAGAGCGGCGGCCTCCTTGTCATCCAAATTGCGAACGTCGATGAAGTGCTCGAAGGCATTTTCCAGCCGGCTTCGCATGTCGCCTTTTTCGTCCCTTAGCGAGATGGCGATGGTTTCGAATCGTTCCCTATCATGATGCTCGAACACGCCGGCCATCAGGCTCGCGACGGCATGGCTGCGAAAATCGGCCGACACGTAAGCCACGCGAATCCTCGAATGCTCGTAACGCTCGCCGCGCCAGACCGGATTCGGCGAGCCCGGGCAATCGTTTTCCGTCCAGATGAGGGAGCATTGCAATTGTTCGCTTTCGCGCGGCGATATGAGGACATTCTGTAGGGGCCGCAGGACGCGCTTGCCGGCCCGCAATTCGGCGGCAAGCTCGAGCTTTTCCTTCTCCAGGTCCCGCCAATCGCACAATTGCAGCTTGCAGTGAACAAGACAGCCTTTGGCGTATTTGTAGGAAGGATCGAGCGCAACCACCTTTTCGCAATCCGCAAGCGCCTCCTCGAAGCGTTTCAAACCGAGTAGCGACGTGCATCGGTTGTAGAGGAGATCGATGTTCGACGGCGCGAGGCGCAGACCCTTGTCGTAAGCGAGCACCGCATCTTCGTGACGATCGAGCATCGCAAGCGCGACTCCTCGGTACGACAAGGCCTCGACGGAGTCGGCCTTCAAGAGAAGGGCTTTGTCGAATGCTTGAAGCGCTTCGTCGTAGCGCGCAACCCCGGCCAGCGCCGCTCCTTTGTTGTACCAGGCATCGGCGTAGCCCAAATCGCGGGCGATGGCGTTTTCGCTCGCATCCAGCGCTTCGGCGTACCTCTCCAGGCCGACAAGCGCGGCAGCCCGGTTGCATTCGACCATCGCAAGGCCCGGACTTGCCGCGAGAACTTTTTCGAAGCATTGCAACGCGTCCTGGTAGCGCTTCAGCGCGAGCAGCGAAACCCCGCGATTGTTGCGCACCTCCAGATAATCCGGTTTGAGCGCCAGGGCTTGAGCGAAAGGCTTCAGCGCGTCCTCGTGCTGCTGCAAACCCTGAAGCGCGCAACCGCGGCCGTAAAAGGCGTCCGGCGCGTGCGGATTGATCCGTATCGCGGCGGCAAAGAGGCGCTCTGCATCGGCAAAGCGGCCCATTTGAAAATGAATGAGGCCCAGGCGATGCAGCGCATCGAAGTGCCTCGGATTGGCGCGAATGATGTCGCCGTAAAGCCGCGCCGCCTCCATCAGGTTTCCCGATTCATGGAAGTGCACGGCCCTCTGCAAGAGCGCCTCGTTCATGACGCGCTCGCGTTCGGGGCGTCGACGCTGAAGCCCTCGGGCGCGCGCCCGCGCTTGTGGCGTTCCCACATCTGGGTGTAGGCGGCCTCAAGGTTGCGCGTAAAGCGGGCCGTATCGAACAGCGGACAGTTGTCGCGATTCTGTCTGAGCCTTGCTTTGACCGCGGCGAGCATCGGGGCGTCCCGCGCCAGCCTCAGCGCCATCGCTTCATACGAGATGAGGGAATCGGCGATCAACTCCGGCAGTCCCGACATGTCAGCACCGGCAGCCCAGCCCATAGCGCGTCGCTCGCTGTGGAGTGGGCGTTGTAGGGCAGCGTGTCCAGGAACACATCGGCCAGCGTAAGGCGCGCCAGATGATCTTCGGGATTGTTGGCATAACGGGCAAAGACCAGACGATTCGGATCGACGCCGCGTGCTTGAGCCTCGCGCGCAAGGTTGCGCCGGGCCGCTTCATTGCTTTCGGGCAGCCAAAGCACGGCGCCGGATACGGCGCCGAGCAGGCGCATCCAGACGTCGAAGACTTCGGGCGAGAATTTGTAGCTGTTGTTGAACGAGCAAAAGACAAAACCCGAAACCGGAAGACCGGCTTCGGCGCGGTTTGGCGCTTCTTGCGCGATGATGCGCGCGCGGTCGTTCGGCAGGTAGGTATCGGGCAGGTACACCACCTTTTCCGAGTAATGACATTGCTGGCTCTCGGGAATCACGATGCGGTCGGCGACGATGTAGTCGATGGTATCGGCGCCCATGGTTCCGGGAAAACCCAAATGCTGGACTTGAATTCCCGCGGGTCGGAACCCGAATATGCCGGGCCGCCCCCGTCCCGTTAGACCGGTAAGATCGACGGCGATGTCGGCCTCTTCTTTTCGAATGCGCGTCGCCACATCGAAATCGCTCATGTTCTGGACGTCGATGAAGCGATCGAAGGCCCCTTCGAGCCGCGCCCGCATGGAGCTTTGGTCGTCGAGGCCATGAGAAAGTGCGATCGTTTCGAAGCGGGTCTTGTCATGCCGTTCGAAGACGCCCGCCATCTGAGTCGCCACCGCGTGAGTATTGAAGTCCGCCGAAAGATAGGCGACGCGAATCCTGCTGTGACCATAGCGCTCGCCGCGCCACATCGGCTGCGGTTGCGGCTTGAACTTGTCCGCCGCCAAAATGCGCGAACAGCGAGCGTTGTCCTCGGCCGAATCCGAAACGGCGAAAAACGCGAGCGGTGTGACCGCGCGCCTGCCCTCCCTGACCGCGCGGATCGTTTTCGAAACGACGCTGGAGCTGTCCCGCCAATCGCACGCCGTTCGCTGGGCGTACAGCAGCATTCCGAGCGCATAAGGATAATCGGGCTTGATGTCCATTAATCGCTCGAACGTCGCGATTGCTTCATCGTGCCGCTTCAGCTCTGTAAGGGCGTAGCCGCGTCCATAGAGCGCTTCGGCCCAATCGGGCCGTGCTCCGAGCGCACGGTCGTAGCTCGAAAGGGCTTCCGCGTAGGACTTCATCTGAATGAAGATGTTGCCGCGGTTGTTGAAGGCATCGGCGTTCAATGGATCTCTCGCGGCAACCTGGTTGAAGCAGGCGAGCGCTTCGTCAAAACGGCTCAGTCGACTCAGCGCGCTGCCGCGATTGTTCAACACCCTCATATCGTCCGGCGCGATTGCCAGCGCGCGATCGAAGCTGAGAAGTGCCTCCTCGAAACGCGCGAGACCCATGAGAGCATTGCCTCGCCCGAAATGCGCGGCAACATCGCCCGAAGCGATGGCCAGCGCACGCTCATAGCTCGAAAGCGCGTCCTCGAACCGGCCAAGCTCGATGAGCGTGCTTCCGCGGTTGCAAAGCGCGTCGGCATGATCGGGCTTCAGTGCCAAGGCGCCGTTGTAGCTCGCGAGCGCTTCCGAATAGCGCCCAAGATCGTGCAGGATCACGCCGCGGTTGTTGAGCGCGCCGACGTGGTCGGATTTCAGGGCAAGCACGCGATCGTAGCTCGCAAGGGCGTCATCGAGACGCTCGACGTCGCGCAAGATATTTCCGCGGTTGTAGAGCGCAGGGACGTTGGAGGGATTGATCGCAATCGCACGGTCGATCAGGGGCAGACCGATGTCCGGGCGGCCGCGCTGCGATTCCAGGACACCGAGAAAGTGGAGTGCGTCGGAATTCTCTGGTGCCGCGTCGAGCACGTCGCGATACAGCGCCTCGGCCTGTCCGAGCTGTCCCTGCTGATGCAACGCAATAGCCTGGCGCAGCCTGTGCATCGGATGGGCTGCTTGTCCGCCATCCTTCATCGGCGGGGCTGGGCCCTGCTGGTTTCTGCCGTTGCTCATCGGTCGTCCGCACCGTCTTCAACCGAGAAGCTCGCGGGTGGCTCGTCGCGTTTCTGACGTTCCCACATGGTCCGATACGCGGCTTCGAGGTTCCGCGCATAGCGCGGCGTGTCGAACAGCGGGGCATTGTCGCGGCTCTCGGCAAGCCGAGCTTTAAGAGCGGCAAGCTGCTCGGGATTTCGCGCAAGCGTCAGCGCCAATGCCTCGTATTCCTCGAGTGAATGCGTGATCAATTCGTCGAGCCCGACGGCTTTCAGCAGGCTTGCGGCGACACGGCCGGCAAAGGTCGAGCCGAGGCTCGTCAGCACCGGCACGCCGCACCAAAGCGCGTCGCTTGCCGTCGTATGCGCGTTGCATGGGATTGTGTCCAGGAACAAATCGCCGAGATGAACACGGGAAAGGTGCTCCTGAAATTTCATGAGCGGCGCGAAAACGATGCGATCCTCCCCGATGTCGCGCTGTTTGGCTTCATCGAGAAGCCTGCGCCTTACCGAACCGTTCCACTCCAGAAACCAAAGAACGCTGCCCGGAATTGTGGCCAGCAGGCGCATCCAAAGGCCGAAAACTTCCGGCCCAACCTTGTATTGGTTGTTGAAACAGCAAAACACGAATCCCGCCCCGAATAGGCCGCACTCGGCGCGTGTGGCCGTTCGACGGATGGTTCGTGACCCGTCATTTGGTTGGTATGAATTCGGCAGATAGACAATTTTCTCTGCGTAATGCTTCTGATGACCGTCGGGAATGACGGTGTTATCGGCGATGATGTAGTCGATGAAAGGCGCACCCATCGTGGCCGGGTAGCCCAAATAGCTCACCTGCAGCGGCGCCGGCCGCGCGGCGAAAACTCCCGTTCGATCGTCGCCGAAATAGCCGTTGAGATTGACCAGAATGTCGATTTCGGCCCGGCGTATGACGTCGGCGATGTCCCCGTCGACGCGACCCGACACCTCGGTAAACACGTCGAACGCCGCGTCCAGCCGCTTTCTCATCGCGCTGCCATCGCTTGGGTTGGTTGAGATGGCATGAATTTCAAATGAATTCCGGTCATGACATTCGAACAGACCGGCCGTCAGGTAGGCTGTTGCATGCTCTCTGAACTCGCCGCACATGTACCCAACGCGAATCTTGTCGCGAGCATATTGAGCCCGTTGCCGCCGCCATGAAACGCCAGTGGGATATTTGTCGCGGACGTATATTTCCGCGGCCGCCAACTGACGCGTCTCCGAGTCGCCGGCGCCAATGAGCATGAAAGGCATTGCAACAAGCTTACCTTCATCGATGTGGCGCTCCAGTCGCGCCGTCTCATCCGCAAGATTCGACCAGTCGCAAACGTGCCTTTTCGTGTGTAGGCGCTGGCCTTCAACGTAGGGGAGGCTGGGATCGTACCGAAATGCCTTGTCGTGTGCGGCAAATGCTTCTTCAAAACGTCTCAGTTCCTGCAACATGATGCCGCGGCCGTTTAAAGCGGCCGCGTGATCGGGTTTCAACGCAAGCACGCGATCGTATCCCGCCAGCGCATCGGCATATCGGCGGAGATTCCCAAGTGCATTGGCGCGATTGAAGAGCGACGTCGCATGCAAGGGGTTCATCGCCAGCGCACGGTCGAAACTGACGATCGCTTCGTCGGGACGTCCCAGCTCTTGCAGAACCGAGCCGCGATTGCCCCATGTTTCGACGTTCGGCCTCAGTGCAAGAGCGCGGTCATAGCTCGCAAGCGCTTCATCGAGACGGTTCAGATCGCGCAACGTATTGCCGAGATTGTAGAACGCGGTCGGATTGTTGGGATCGAGGGCAACCGCCCGGCCGATGAAATCGGCGGCGGCGGCATAATCGCCGCGCTGCGCGCGCAATACGTCGAAGAGATGCAGGGCGTGGGCATTGTTGGGGTGCCTGGCAAGGATCTCGCGATAAAGCGCGTTTGCCTCCTCGAGGCGGCCCTGCTGGTGCAAAAGAAAAGCCTGACGCAGCCCGTGCGCCGGATCGGGATCTCCGGCGCCCGATGCGTACTGGCTGGAAGGACCACCACCTTGCGGTCCTTGCCCGTTGTTCATGCCTTTTGCCCCACTCGATTTGCCGCTCTTCTGTTCGAGAAGCGCAAGTGTTGCGCAATTCACGCTCCTTCGCCAGAAGCGGGACCGTTCAGCCTGCGGACTAGAACATGATCCGATCAAATTCAATCGGATCATGTTCTAGATTCATTGGTTTGTCGCGCAATCTACGGCGAACCGCAGTAGGCACTTCGCCGGATTGCGCTTTAGCCCGCGAAATTGATCATGCCGCGTCGGCGCAGACTGCCCAGCGAAATTCCCGCCGCCACCAGGCAGAGCCCCCCGCTCAGCATGAAGGCGTTCGGAACGCCCACGCGGTCGGCAACGGTGCCTAAGAGCAGCGCGCCCAAGGGCGGACTTCCCAGGGCACCCATGGCGTAAAAGGCCATCACGCGGCCCAGCATCGCATCCTCGGAAAGCAGTTGCACTTGCGTGTTGCTGGAAACGGCGATCGCGAGATAGGCGAAGCCGGTCGGCAACACCAGGGTGAGGGCCAGCGCCAACGAATGCACATTGGCGAACAGAACCAGGCTCACGCCGAGCAGCACGGCCATGATCGTCGGCAACAGCTTGAGATGGCGCTCATGCAGCCGCGACACCAACGCCGCCCCCAACACGGCGCCCGCGCCGAAAGCGCCGATGATGTAGCCGAGGCCGTCGGCTCCCTGATGCAGAACGTCCTGCGCGAAGGCGGGCATCAGCGCCAGATATGAGGTCCCAAAGCAGGAACAGACCGTGGAAAGGAACAGTATCATCCGGATATGAGGATGGCGCGTGACATAGACGAACCCCTGTTTCAAATCGTCCCACGGGCGCGATGCGGGCCGCGGGCCGCGCCGTTCCAAGCGCATCATGAAGAGGCTGATCAAAACCGCGCCCGACGAAATCGTGTTCAAGAGAAAGCACAAGCCCTCTCCGATGGTGGCAACGATGATGCCTCCGAGCGCCGGCCCCACGGTTCGGGTGAAGTTGAACATCATGGCGTTGAAAGCGATGGCTTGACGCAAATCCTCGCGGCCGACCATGTCGACGGTGAAGGATTGCCGCGCCGGGACTTCGACGGCCGTGATGATGCCCAACGCCAGGGCCAGCACGATGATTGTGTTGATCTCGATATTGTCCGTCAGAGTCATCACGGACAGAATCGCGGCCTGCACGAGGGCCAGGGCCCGCGTCGTCATGAATACGCGGCGCCGGTCACTGCGATCGGCAACCATGCCGGCAAACGGCGTGACGAAAAAAATCGGCGCCTGCGAGGCAAAGGACACGACGCCGAGCAGGAACGGCGAATGGGTCAGACGGTAGACCAGCCAGCTCAGCGCCACCGATTGAACCCAGGTTCCGATCAGCGTCACCATCTGCCCGGCATAAAACAGCCGGTAATTGCGGTGACGGAAAACGCGCGGCAATCGCGGTTTGAAGGACGATGCGGGGGATTCGGGCAGAGATGGCTCGACGGTCATGGAACGCGGGTGGATGCGGCATATGCTAGTAACGGCGCGCGGCTCGACACGCAAGCGGCTGCGAATAGCGCGATTTATGCGGCTGCTTCGATGACGCCGCCGCTCCTGACGGCCGTAGGAAGGCAGACGCGCACGCTCGTGCCCACGGCGACTTCGCTCTCGAGAGTGATCGTACCGCCGTGCATTTCGACCAATCGCTTGGAAATCGCAAGGCCGAGTCCGGTGCCTTCGTGACGCCGCGAAATGCTCGAGTCGACCTGCCGGAAGAGCTCGAACACGGTTTCGGCGTGTTCCTTGGCAATGCCGATGCCGGTATCGGTGACGGTAAACTCCGACATCGCGCCCAAGGCGCGGACGTCCACAGTAATGTCGCCGCCTTTGGGCGTGAACTTCACCGCATTGGCCAGCAGGTTGAGCGCAATCTGCCGTATCGACCTGTCGTCGGCGGAAACGAGGACCGCTACTTCCGGCAGCGTACAATGGATTTCGACCCCGGACTTTTTTGCCGCGGATTCGATGATCTTGAGCGCGTCCTCGACCACGTCGCGCAAATCGATCGTCGCGATGTCCAGAACGTAGCTTCCGGCTTCGATCTTGGAGAGGTCCAAAATTTCCGAGATCAGCGACAGAAGATGCTTTCCGCTGGTGTGAATGGAGCCGGCATATTCGGAGTATTTCTCCGGGCTTTGTCCGAAGACTCGATCGCGGATCACTTCGGAAAACCCGAGAATGGCGTTCAAAGGCGTGCGCAGCTCGTGACTCATCGTCGCGAGGAACTGCGATTTCAAGCGGCTTGCCGACTCCGCCGCGAGCTTGGCTTCCGCAAGCTCGCATTCGCGGCTCTTGAGCGCGGTCACGTCGGTAAAAGTGAGAACCATTCCGCCGTCCGACAGGCCGCGAGCCGCGACCAAATACCAGGACTGTCCGAGGGCGATTTCCCTCAATTGACCGGTCGCGGCGACGTTGCGCAGGAACTCGCTCGAGCCGAGCCCCACTTCCTTGACGTTGCTGCTTTGCAGCGCGCTCTCGAGAAATCCCGCAAAAGGAAGGCCCGGCGTGGGCGCGATGTGCTCGGCGCCCAGCGGTGCCATCATTCTTAAGGCGGAATTCCCGCCCACGAGATTTAAGTGCGCGTCGATCAGCGCAATGGCCGATGGGGCGGCGTCCATCGCCTCGATCAGGCGGCGCTCGGCGCGCTGGGCGGCTTCCCGCGTGACCACTTCGCGTGTTATGTCGCGGCCTGTTCCGCGGTAGCCGCGGAAGCGGCCGTCGAGATCGAACACCGGCTTGCCGCTGACGGCGACGTAAAACATCGTGCCGTCTTCCTGAGGCACGTCGAGACGCAGGCGAAACGATTGGCGTGCCGCGAGGCTGCGCCGCAAGGTGCGCCACGTTTCGCGGCCGATTCCGTTGGTCGCCCTGCCGTCCGGTCCGGGCGTAAGCAACGACGCCAACCGCGCCGAAAGCTCCGATTTGAGCGCCGCGCTGACCTCGACCTGGCCCAGAGTCTCGTCCATCTCCCAGAAGCAATCCGAAGACGCCTCGGCGAAATCCTGGAAGCGCAAACGGCTTTCCAAGAGCTCGCGCTGCGCACGCTTGCGCTCGGAGATGTCGCGCACGATCCAAAGCTGGCGCCGGCCTCCGGACATGTCCAAGCTGGCGAACGAATATTCGACCGGGAAGCTGCGCCCATCGAGCGCGGTGCCCGCCATTTCCGGCGCGCCCTCGGGAGGCCTCTCGCCCTTCGAAATCTCGTGCGCGGCCGCTCCCAGCAGCTTGCCGATCCATTGCCCGGCTAGTCCTCCGGAGCGCGCGGCAAATTGTTTTTCCGCCGCCGCATTGGCGAGATCGATGAGGCCGCCGTCTCTCACCACGAGCATTCCGTCCGACGCGTTGTTCAGGATGGCGCCCAGCACGGCATCGTGCTCGCGCCGCGCCTGCGCATTGGCCGCCTTGAGCTCGTCCTCCATCAGAGTGGCCGCGCGGTCGTTCAACCGGCGCTCGCGATCGAATTCGCCGTAGGTCTGATCGACAATCGCGATCAGGGCATCGACGTCGATGCCTCCGCCGTCCTTGCGGGCGGCGGCTCGCAATTGCCGCAGCAGCAGCTTATGCACTGCCGCTCTCGCCGAAGACGGTGATCGTCATCGTCTGGTTGTGCAATTCGGCGCAATGGGTGGCGGCGTGCGGCGAGACCTCGCCATAGGAGTAAAAGCCGGTAAGCGCGGTGCCCTTGCCGAAAACATCCTGCACCGCTTCGACTTCCTCGCAGATGCGTTGGCCAAGGAGAAGCTTGCGGCCGATGCAGCTGACCAGCACTGCAACTTTGTCGCCGGAGTGGGGCAGGACGGCTTGATGTGCCGCGTCGGCCGCGCCTTCGACCAGCCGGTCGAAATTGCCGCGCATCAGCTGTGCGCTGTAGCCTTCCGGCATGTCTCCGGCGAACGTCATTGCCCGCTCAACCTCGTCGACGGCAACGATGGTTCGCGTCAACGCCTCGTTCGGATGCGAGGGACGAAACACCTTCAAGGGAAATAGCAGCGCGCTGCCGGGAAGGCCCTTGGCGTCGTCGCCGAGATAATGCTTGTAGAGATCCAGCGCCGGTTTGCCGTCGAGCTCGTAGAGCACGTTGCCCTTGGAACGAGTGATGCGCCGCTCGGGCCCGAACACGTCCCAGCCTCCGGCGCTGCCATGGCCCACTTCGATGGCGCTGCCGTAGAAGCCGACCGCTGCGATCCGTCCGGGCTCAGGCATGCTGTTCAAGCCGACATAGGTGGTGCCGAAGCGCGGTCCGTCGCCCGCCAGGCCTCCCGTGATTACCACGTCGTTTCCCATGCACGCGCGCACGCCGCGAATGAGCTCGCTGCCGTTCACCCGCGTGCCGTCGGAAAGGAGAAAAATCGTCTTCAGCTCGGGACCGGCGAGGCTCCTGCCGATCTCTTTGCCGGCCTTGTATGAGTCGCCGGCGGTTTCGACGAACGCCTCGGCAGATTTTAGCTTGGTGCGCTCGAAACCGAGCGCGGTCACCGAGAGACTCTCGTCCAGCACGTCGGCGCCGTGAATTTCACCGCCCGTGCTGCAACCCAAAAGAATCGCGCCCGGATGACGTCGCGAAAGCTCGTTCCACTTGTCGGTGATCGGCCCAGTGCCGCCGAAGGCAAGACACAAATCGGCGGGTCCGTCCGAATGTCCCGTCCATCCTGCGTTTGCGGTCCATAGGGATTGTCGCGCTCGCATCGGCCCCCCTCGAGCTTTGTTTCGCGGCCTTCGCTTCAGGGGCCGCATCGCGCAACAATATTATGCCCACTCTTAACGGCCGGTTGACCGTGTCCAACCGGAGGCAGGTAAGACCTTCTTAAGAGTTGGAGCCCGGGGCGAGAGTTGCTCAGCCCGCCACCAGAATGTGCACGTCGCGCGGGCCGTGGGCGCCGCGTTCGATGGTCTGCTCGATGTCGGCGGTGCGCGAGGGACCGGTCACGAGATTGATCGTCGCGGGCATCGTCGCGGCTCCGGCAAGACGGGCAAACACGTCTTCCAGGCGCGGGACAATGAGATCGCGCTGCAACAGCACGATTTCGCTTCCGGGCAGGAAATGCCACGACGAAGGCGTTCTGGCGCCCGAGAAAAAAACCAGAGTGCCGGTTTCGGCGATGCCGTAATCGGCGCGCGAAAGCGCCGAGTCCGACCCGGAAGGTGCCTCATGCGAAAGAGTAATGCCCGGAGCGCGCTGCCAGGGCAGATCGTTGAGCAGCGACTCCGAAGGCATATGCAGGCGCGGAGTCGCATTGGCCGCGTTCAGGATCGCCCAGACCGCCGCCGGGGCATCCTCGAGCGCGGCGATTTCGTGCACCTCCGCCGCGCTGGCGCGTGCTTTGGCGACAAACAGCGCGCGCGCATCGCCGCTCCAAGCGGGAAGCACATAGGACGAAGGCTGCGCGACGCGCCGGCCCTTGCGCACCCCCTCGAGAATTGTTTCGCGCGCGGTGCTCATGGACTGCGTCTCTTGCCCCATTGCGACTGAAAGCTTCGGCCCGCGGGCTTGGGCAGGTCGCGCGTCACGAACCAGCCGCGCAGAATAGGAAAAGAAAATATCCGTCCGCTCTTTCCCGCGCTCAGCCGCAAGACGCGCGCAGCCATTCCTGCCGCCGCGCGATACAAACGCGGATGCCGCGCAATACGCGCCCATAGTTTCAGGCCGATGCCGAAAGCACCTGAAGGAAGGCCGCGCGCGAACGCTTCGTTGCGCCAATAGCGCATGATCTTGGTCAGCGGAATCTTGACCGGACAGACCGAATCGCAGCGGCCGCAAAAGCTCGACGCGTTCGGCAGATCATAGGTCGAAGCGATGCCGTCCAGGCCGGGATCGAGCGCCGCGCGGAGCGGCCCGGGATACCCCGCCCCATAGGCATGGCCGCCGATGACGCCATAGACGGGACAATGATTGAGACAGGCGCCGCAACGGATGCATTGCAGGATTTCGCGTGCCGGACTCGTCAGTAGCGCGCTGCGGCCGTTGTCCAGCAGCACGACGTGAAACGCCTCCGGTCCATCCGCGTCGCCGCGC
>WNFK01182834.1_pt1 | contig 12249 bp, 12 predicted proteins | sample 5400281 | NCBI WGS metagenome assembly WNFK01 (sample SAMN13153350, study PRJNA577476) | soil metagenome | isolation source: 20 cm soil on Douglas fir-dominated hillslope | place: USA:California | collected 2013-09-17
GTCGCACTTTCCGCGGTGATCCAGTGCGACGACAAGCGGTCCAGCCTTCTTGTAGTCAGCGAACGCCGCAATGAAAACAGTCGGCTTCGCGGGTCCCCCATGCTGAAAATGGAGTTCCCGGATTCGGCCGTCGGTGCCGACATAAAGCCCCCAAGTGTCGCCCGGCGTATAGCCGCCGTCGGAAGGATACTTCACCACCACGCGCCGGGCGGAACCCTTCCCCAGCGGCAATGTCTGCATGCCGTCATCTTGAACCGTCGCGCTGGTATCCCAGACGACATGAAAGGGGAACAAGAGGTTGTACTGATCGTTGAAGAATCCAGGATCGACCTCGTTCTTCACGAATTCGCTCTGGCTTGCGATCTGAGAGCGTGAGTACGTGACTTTGACGGGCTTGCCGGCCTTGTCCGGTCCGTCATACGTGATCTGGTCCGTCTTCGGCTCCCACACCCACGAGCGAGAGAGCTTCAGCGGGCCGGCATCGATGTTGAACGTGTAGCGAATCGCGTCGATTTGACCAAACGAGTCGAGACCATGGGCCTTGGCTATCTGGTCGGCGATGGCCGGGCGCTGCTGCGCCGACACACGTGCCGGAGGACAAAGCACACCGATCAACAGGGCACCGATCACGGGAACGCGGCTGGCTTTCGTCATGGGTCTGCTCCTCGCTGCGGCTCTTCACGTCTCAACGTCTCCTCGCGGGAGAGCTCGGTTCAGCCGGGCTACATCGCGGCCAGCACCTTCCCGGGAAAGAACGGCACGGACCTGACCCGCGCACCGACCGCGTCGTAGATCGCGTTTGCGATCGCCGATGGCACCACGGCGGCCGTCGGCTCGCCGGCGCCCCAGGGCTTCTCCTTCGGCCGGTCGATCAGATCGATGACGACTTGTGGTGCGTCGGGGAAGGTCAGGATCGGGTAGGACGCCCAGTCGACGCTGGTGACCTTCCCGCGGTCGAAGGTGACCTGCTCGAAGAGCGTGCGACTCACGGTCTGGACCACGTTGCCCTCGATCTGGTTGCGCAGCCCGTCGGGATTGATGATCTGGCCGCAATCGTGCGCGACGAAGAAGCGGTTGACGCGAACGGCGCCGGTCTTGCGGTTCACGTCGACGTCGGCCACCACTCCAATGTAGGTGCGGACCAGCTCGTACTTGACATACGACACGCCGCGGCCGCTCGCGATCTCGCCTGCGCCGCCGGCAGGACGGGAGGCGCGAGGCGTCCAGGCGGCCAGCTTGGCCAGGCGGTCGATGACCTCGAGCCCGCGCGGGTCCTTCACGATCAGCTTGCGCCGGTACTCCAAGGGATCGGCTCCGGCGGCTGCAGCGCACTCGTCGATGAACGACTCGTTCGCGAACGTGTTCTGCATGCGTCCGGGCGTGCGGATCCAGGACGGCCGGAACGGCGTCTCCGCCAGCCAATGCGCCGTCGCGCGGATGTTCGGCACGTCGTACGGGATGCCCAGCGACTGGTGGATGTTGCCCGGATGCGCCAGGTCGGTGGGAAGCCCGGCGAGCTCGGCCGCCACCAGCGGACAGGAGATCTTCGCGGGTCGATCGGGAATGAACGCCTCCGATTCCCAGGCGACGGGCAAGCCTTGCTCGCCCAGTGAGGCGCGGAAGTCGAACAAGGTGGGAGGGCCTTTCGGGTCCCAGCCGTGCTCGTCCGCGCGCATCCATTGCACGCGCACCGGTTTGCCGATGGCCTTGGCGACGAGGATCGCGTCCGCCGCCGCGTCCTCGTGGCCGTTGCGGCCGTAGCACCCGGAGCCTTCGATGTAGATGCAGCGCACGTCCCGCTCGCTGATGCCGAGCATCTGCGCGATCTGCTTCCGCAGCAGATGGGTCGCCTGCGAGGCGGTCCAGCAGGTGACCTTCCCGCCCTTCACCTCCGCCACCGCGCAAGACGGGCCGATGGATCCGTGGGTGTGGACGGCGAAGTCGTACGTCGCGGACAGCGTCTTGCCCGCCTTGACCGTTCCGGCGGTGTCGCCGGCGCTCTGCAGCACTTCGTCCTTGCTGACCTTGGTGCCGCGGACGTGGCTCCAGAGCTTCTCCTGCTCCGGCAACCCCTGCCACTCCGACCAGGTCGCCTGCAGCGCGCGCGCTGCCTGGATGGCGCCCCATTCGCTGCGGGCCGCGACCGCGAGGAAGCTCCCTTTGCGCACGGTCGCGATGAAGCCGGGGACCTTCCGCGCCGCCGAGTCGTCGACCGACAGGAGCGACGACTTGAGCGTCGCGGGCCGCACCACGCGGGCGTGCACCATGCCTGGACGCCTGAAGTCCTGCATGTAGGTGAACCGGCCGGTGACCTTGGCGGGAATGTCGAGGCGAGCGACCGGCTTTCCGACGATGGTGTAGGAGGCGGGGTCCTTGAGCGGCGCTTTCGGGTCGAGCTTGAGCTCGAACTTCCTCCCGCCCAGAAGCTCCGCGTACGAGACCTGCTTGCCGCTCGCGGCAAGGACGCGGCCGCCTTGCGCCGACACGTCCGAGCGCGGGACGCCGAGCTTCTCCGCACCTTTCGCCAGGAGCGCCTCGCGGGCGGTGGCCGCCGCCTGCCGGATCTGCATGCCGCCGTTCTGGATCGACAGGCTGCCGAAGGTGATGCCCTGGTCCGGAGTCAGCAGCGTGTCGCCCTGGATCACCTCGACGCTCTCCAGGGGGACCGAGAGCTCCTCGGCAGCGATCTGCGTCATTGCGGTGCGAACGCCGGTGCCCAGGTCGACCTTGCCCGAAAAGACGGTGACCTTGCCGTCGGCAGCGATGGCAAGAAACCCGTCGACAGGCTGCCCAGCGAAAAGGTGACGACGAGCGACCCGGAGGTCTGCAGAAAACCGCGGCGGGACAGCGACGGCGCTCGCATAGGTCCTCCCCCTCAGGTGGTGGTGCCAGCCGCGCGCTGGATGGCGCGAAGGATGCGAACGTGAGTGCCGCAGCGGCAGAGATTGTTCGCGAGCTCCTGCCGGATCTGATCCTCGGTCGGCTTCGGGTTCAGGTTGAGCATCGCCCTGGCCTGCATGATCATGCCGTTGATGCAATAGCCGCACTGCACCGCCTGCTCCTCGATGAAGGCCTTCTGGAGGGGATCGGGGTGCTCGGGCGTGCCCAATCCCTCCAGGGTCGTGACGCGCTTTCCAGCCACGGTCGAGAGCGGCGTCACGCACGAGCGCACCGCCGCGCCGTCGATGTGCACGGTGCAGGCTCCGCACTGACCCAGGCCGCAGCCGAAGCGGGGGCCGTGCAGAGCGAGGTCGTCCCGCAGGGCGTAGAGGAGCGGCATCTCCGGATCGTCGGTCCGCACGCGCGCCGCCTTTCCATTCAAATGGAAGACGATCGTCCTGGCCATGAGCTACCTCCGTCGGGGGAAGCGGACCTTACGCTCGCGTTGACAGCGAACACAACCGCACGAATGCGTCTGATGCGGTTCCGTTCGTTCGGGAGTCCTGTGCGGCAGGGCCTATTTCTTCGCAGTCTTCGTTCCAAGCTGCGCCTGCACGTTCTTGGCGGCCCCATCTGTGCGATAAGGACATGCGGCGAAAGGAGCCCCCATGCCGGAGAGCGTCTACAAGATTGTCGAGTTGGTCGGCACCAGCAGTGAGTCGTGGGAGATGGCGGCGACGGCAGCGATCGAGCGCGCGGCGAAGTCGCTCCGGGATCTGCGCGTGGCGGAGGTCTCCCAGCTCGATCTGCAGATCGAGGACGGCAAAGTGAAAGCCTACCGGGCAAAGGTGAGGGTCTCCTTCAAGTTCGAAGGCAAGTGACGCGACAGATCATCCCCGCACCCTCAGGCGGGCGAGCGATGGTTGGAGCATCGTCTGCTACGCGCCGGAAAACGCGCGATAGCGACCGACCACGTGCTCCAGATCGAAGAACATCCCCTCGCGCTGGAGCGCCTGGCCAAGGGCTGATCGGTCCACTCCTCGCCGGGCCTGCGGATTCAGCGCCGCAAGCCACAGCTCGGCACCGCGGCTGCGGACCCGTTTCTCGACTTCGCCCAGCATCTTCAGGGCCGAGTATTCGAGATCGAAGACCGCGCTGCAGTCGAGGACGATGACCTGCGGTGACATTTACGTCCACCTGGCTACACGCGACGTCTTGACGCGCATCGGCCGCCCCGATGGAGCATCCATCCATGCGGGCCGCGACGGCACCATTGATGCCCTTCATCGACCTCCAGACGCTGCGCGTCCACTACGAGCAGGCCGGCTCGGGTCGCAACGTGCTCGTCCTGTTGCATGGCAACTTCGCCTCGACGCGCTGGTGGAGACCCCTGCTGGACTCGCTTCCCGCGGGATGGCGCGCGTACGCGATCGATCTGCGCGGGTGCGGCCGGACGGAGTCTTCGTCGAGCGGCGCCGCGTCCGAATACACGATTCCGCGCCTCGCCGACGATCTGGCTGGATTCGTCGAGCGGTTCGAGCTTCCCGCCTTTCATCTGGTCGGCCATTCGCTCGGAGGCGCCGTCGCCCTGCAGTTTGCTCTCGGGTGCCCCGAGCGCGTACGCAGCCTGACGCTGGTGGCGCCGCCGCCGGCGGACGGCCTGGCGGCGATGCGCAAGGGGCGCTCCCGCTTCGCCGCGATGCTGCGCGGTATCGATCCGGGCAGCCCCGCCTCGATGTTCGCGCTGCGCGAAGGCTACCGGGTCCAGAGCATGCTCGGGACGAACCGCGTGGTGCTCCGCCGGGCGCTCGCCACCATGATGCCAACGGCCGCGATCGATGCGGCGCGGTTCGAGGCATTCCTCGACGACGCGGCGCGAGTCCGGCCGGAAGCCGTGGTGGGCTTCCTGCAGGCGCTGGAGGAGTGGAACGTCGAGCGGGAGCTGGAGGGATTCGACGTTCCGACGCTGATCGTCGCGGGAGGCAGGGACGCCCTGGTTGCGACCGAGGACCTCGAGCGCATGTCCCGGCGGATGCGCTCCGGCGAGCTGCTCGCATGGCCCGACGTCGGCCATTCGCCGCAGCTCGAGAGACCCGAGGAGTTCGTCCAGTCGCTGCTCGCCTGGACCGCGCGCTCGCAGAGAGGCGCCTGGCGGCGCGCGATGCGCCGCTTCGGCGAGCGGCTCGCCGGGTGGTCCCGGTTCACGTCGCGTGAAGGGTCGACGCCGGCCGCCTCGTGATCCGGCGCTCCTGTCGAGAGGCTCACTGCCCCAGGGAGCAGAATTGCTGGTGACCGAGCTGGCACGCCTTCTGCCGAAGGGCCTTGGCGCGCACGAGACTCGCGCTGTCGCCCTGTCGCTCCAACAGCGTGGCAAGGATCCCGCAGCTGCCGGCGTTGCCGCAGTCGCACGACCATTGCAGGAACTCGCCGACCCGCCGCGCGAGGAATCCAGTTGACGGTCCTTGCTCCGCCGCGGGGGGTCGCGGTCGACGGCGACCGGTTGGAGCTGGCATCCGCTGGATCCAATCTGCTCAGCAACGCTTTCAAGTTCAGCCACTCGAAAGGCCATGTGCAGCTGCGGACCGTCGCGGCTGCGGGCGACATCCGCATCGAGGTGGAGGACGAATGCGGCGGGCTTCCGCCAGGTCTCGGCGAGGACCTGTTCCGTCCTTTCGAGCGCTGGGGCACCGACCGCACCGGCCTCGGTCTCGGGCTCGCGATCAGCCGGCAGGGAATCCAGGCCAGCGGCGGCACTCTTGACGTCCGCAATCTGCCCGGCAAAGGCTGCGTCTTCTGCATCCATCTCCCCATGGCCGCCTGAGGCCGGACAGACCTCACCGCGATCTGCCCTTGCTCTCGGAGTACCGCACGGCCGGGCTGCCGGACGGATAGAAGACTCCGAGCAGGCGCAGCTCGGAGTCGCCGGTGTTCTCCACGCAGTGCATCTGCCGGCGCGGCAGGTAGATGCAGGAGCCGCGCTCGATGGGCGTCGACCTTTCGCCGGCCCACATCCTGCCGCGTCCCTGCAGGATGCAAAGCACCTCCTCGTACTCGTGGTAGTGGTCCGGCGCGCGTCCGGGCGGGATGGCGCCGACGAATTGCGTGACCTGCGAGCGGCCGACGTGGTGGTCGAGCAGCACTTTGTACCAGCGGTTGCCGGTGGTTTCGGAGATGCATTCGTCCAGACGCACCACGGCAGGCGGCGCGACGGTGGCGGCGGCCTCCGCGGACTCGCCCGGGTCGGGGCAGCGCGAGCTCACCAGCGTCATCGGCGCGGAAGCCTCGATCTCGAAGCGCGCCCCGGGTGGAATGTAGAAGCCGGTGTCGGTCCCGATCGGTCGCGAGACGCCCTCGAAGAGCAGCGCTCCAGCACCCTCCAGGACGTAGAGGACCTCGTCGCAGGCCGCGCCGCCGAGCCTGGGGGAGCGGCCGGGGGCGAGCTCGAGAATGCGCAGCGAGATGGCGGCCGCGCCGCTCTCGCGGCCGGCGTGCTGCCAGGCGCGCAGCGTGCCGTGCTCGCGCGCGACCCCCTCGCGAAGCTGGCTGACGCGGCAGCCGCCCGTCAGTTCGATCGGCATGGGCCTGAATCCTGCCCGACGCGGGGACGCAAAGGGAAGTATCATGACCGGCACGGGAGCCGCGGCATGGACGACAGGAAGAAGCGGGGGATCGAGGCCACGAACCAGGCCTTCGTCCGCTACGACCAGGTGAACAAGAAGCAGGAGTACCACCTGGCCGAAGGGCGGCACCAGGAAGCCTTCGACGAGCAGACGCGCATCCAGACCTGCGACATCGGCAGGTTCCTGCACGGAACCGAGGCGGACAAGCAGGACTTCGCGCGCGAGCTGGGTGGGGCGCTGCGCTCGATCGGATTCGCCATCCTCGAGGGCCACGGCATCAGCTCCGCGCTCTACCACGAGGCCGAGCAGCGCACCGAGCAGCTCTTCACCGGGACCAGCCTGACCGACAAGCTCCGCTTCCGCGCGAGGCGGCACGGCTCGGTCAACCAGGGATACTTTCCCGTCAAGGAGACGAGTGGCATCCATCCCGATCTGGTCGAGGGCTGGGTCTTCTGCCGCCGGGCCTTCGATCTGGACGGCGATGCCGCATTCCGCTGGCAGGACTACTGGCCTCGCGGCGATGCCGAGCCGTTCTTCCGCCAGCTCGTGCAAGCGCACGAGCGGCTCATCCTGCCCGTGATGCAGAGCCTCCTGCGCGATTTGGGCTGCGATCCGCATCTCTACGACCGCAAGCTCAGCCGGACCAACTTCGGGCAGCGGCTCAACCACTATCCGCCGTTGAGCGGGGAGGATCTCGAGTCGGGCGCCGGGCGGATGCTCGGCCACGAGGACGTCGATCTCTTCACCTTCCTGCCGGCGGCCAGCGTCGAGGGACTTCAGGTGTTGAACCGCGCCAACATGAAGTGGATCCGGCTCGACGCACCGCCCGGCTCCATCATCCTCAACACCGGCGACTACGCGCAGCGCATCTCCAACGACATCCTGCCTTCGACGACCCACCGGGTCAGCCCGCCCCGCGATCCCCGGCTGCGCTCGAAGGCGCGCGTCTCGTTCCCCATGGCGATCTACCTCTGGGAAGACGAAGTGCTCGAGGTGCTGCCGGGGCTTCTTCCCGCGAAGTATCCGGCGATCAAGGCGCTACCGTTCCACACGCGCATCACCAGCAAGTACTACGGTGACGACTACGCAGTCGATGAGAACAGCCTGAAGGAGGCGTAAGTCGCGGCCAACGCCCCCAACGCAGCCGCGGAGAGTCCCGGCTGCTGCAAGACGGCCGCGATGAAGAGCAAGGCGTACACGCCGAGGAAGGCGAGCGGTACTGCGGGATGGAGCGGCACCCGGAAGGGTGCTCGGGGTTCGCGCGAGCGGAGCCGGAAGAGCACGAGCACCATGAACCCGTCGGTCGCCAGCACGAAGACGACGGCGAGCGACAAGAGGCGATCGAAGGTGCCGGTCGCCGCCAGCACCGCGGCGAAAGCGCCGACCAGGATCATCGCCGCCCACGGACTGCCGCCCTCGTTCACTCGAGCCAACGCGCTCGGGCCCAGGCCGTCGCGGGCGAGGCCGAACACGACTCGCGGAGTGACGAAGAGGTTGCCGTTCAGCGAGGCGAGCACGACCAGAAACGCGAGCGCGGCCATCAGCGCGCCCGCGCGGCTGCCGAAGATGGCTGCGGCCACGTCGCCGGCGACCAGGTTCGAGCTGGCGATGCGTTCGAACGGCAAGACCTGGAGGAAGGCGGCATTGAGCAGCAGGTAGAGCACCGTGACGGAGGCGATGCCGAGAAGGAAGATGCGCGGCAGCGCCCGGTCCGGGTCCCTGACTTCCTCGGCGATCTTCGCCGCGTCCGGATATCCGTAGTACGTCCAGATCACCGATTGAAAGGCGAGCGCCAGTGCGCCCCAGGCGGCGAGGCCCGTGGGGGCATCGGGTAGCGCTCCCTTCCATCCCGCGCCCGTGCCCGCGACCGCGGCCACGCCGATGGCGGCCAGCAGCGCCAGGACCTTGGCCCCCGTCGCCACGTTCTGCGCCCAGCGCCCCACGGAGACACCGAAGAGGTTCATCCCCGTGAGGGCAAGGACCAGTCCGGTCCCCAGGAGCTGCGCGCTGGCATCGGGGAAGCCGCAAAGTCGCGCGAGATATTCGCCGCACACCACGCCGATGGCCGCGATGGCGACACAATAGATGCCCAGCGCCTCGATCCAGCCGATCACGAAGGCGGCGCGGTGCCCGAAGGCCTCGCGGGCGTAGACGTACTTGCCGCCGGCCTGCGGATATCGAGTCGAAAGCTCGGCGAAGACCAGGGCGCCGAGAAGCCCCACCGCGCCGCCCAGGACCCATGCCACGAAGGTGAGGCCGGGCCGACCGAGGAGCGCGGCCACGGTGCCCGGCGTTCGGAAGATTCCCGAGCCGACCATGATGCCGACCACGACGGCGAGGCCGTCGCCGGTCCGCAAGGTGCGCGCAAGCCGGGGCACCGGTTGCAGTTAACACATGGAGCCTCCAGGATCGAAGCGGGGGCGGGATCGACGCGCGAGTCCAGCACGCGAGGCACCTCGACCGTGAAGCGGGAGCCGTTTCCGACCGTCGACTCGAGAGCGACCCGCTTGATCGGGATCTCCGGATCAGACTCGGCCAGGGGCTGAAGGCGGACGCGGAGCAGGGCTGCCGTCTGGCAGGAGGTGAGCGCGCGTACGACCAGCGGAGCGGCGCGGGTTGAGCGTGGATTCTTGGTAGTGAGACAGTGTGACCAGTGAGAGGTCGTCAGGGCTTGCGCAACTTGCTAGAGAGAATCGTGCAGCCGTTGGGGCGCCTAGCACGCAAAGTAGGGGGGATGGGAACCTCCGGTGAGGTTCGCCTCAGGGGTGGGTCGGTTCGCTGCGCGTCGATGTCGCGGCGTCGCAGACGTCGCGGGCGCGGGATCAAGCTTCAGGATGGTGTGCTCGCGCAAGGTGGAAAGCACGGAGAGTGGGCGGTGCGCGCCAAACGCGCCGCGTCGGCCGCCGCAGGTGACGCTCATGGACTCCGGTCTCTTGCATTTCGCAAAACCGCCGGCCTAGTTGATCGCCCCGCCCGGTGCTTTCGCTGCGCTGCCGATGCTGCACAATCGAGGGGATCATGAAAACATTTCCGAGGAAGAGATTGATCGCGTGTCTCTGCGCGGTCCTCGCCGGCACGGCTGTCGCCGTCGCACCGCCGCCAGCCGTCTTCTGGGGCCAGTGGGGCCGGACGCCGCTGCATCAGGGCTTCGCACCCGTGGCCGGCCAGACGGGATCGAACATCCTGGCGAACATCGTCTACGACCCCTTCACGCGGAAGGAGCAGCAGGGAAACTATGCGCTGGGCGATCTGCTCGTCCATTACCAGACGCCGCTGCTCGCCGGAAACGACGTCTTCATGGAGTGCAAGACCGGGCAGTTTACGAACATCAAGAACTGGCAGGTGCAGACCTGGTGCGAGCAGAAGTTCACCTGGGTGAACGGCCAGCTCCAGTTGCAGTGGACGCACATCAGCGACTGGAAGCCGGTGCCGTTCGCTCCGCTGACGGACAAGGACGGCCCCGGCTGGGAGCCCGTCTATCACGCCGTCCTCACTTCGCAGGCGATCTGGGTGCCCGGATCGGGCGGCAGCGTCTTCAAGCTGGACCGCGATACCGGCACCGGCCCGCAGATCAACCCCTTCGGCACCACGCTGGACCCGAACGTCTTCACGGTGGGTCCGCTCAGCGCCGACCAGAAAGGGAACATCTACTACAACGTGATGCAACTCGACGGCGCCGCCAAAGACCCGTGGGCGGACGGCGTCGACGTGCCGAGCTCCTGGCTGGTGAAGATCACGGCAGGCGGCGTTCCTACGGCGGTCCCCTGGTCTTCGCTGGTTGCGGGCTGGGATACCGAAGGCAACCAGATTCCGGCCGCGGCCGCGCAGTGTCCGTGGCGCTATGAGGACGCGGACCTCCCGTGGCCAAAGCTGAACAGCGACGGGAGCGTCGCAGCGCCGGCCAACGTGACTTGCGGTTCGCAGCGGCCGCCGGTGAACACCGCTCCTGCCATCGGGCCCGACGGCACCATCTACGACATCAGCCGCGCCGCGCACGACGACTACTTCTCGTACGTCGTGGCCATCAACCCGAACCTGACTACCAGGTGGATCGCCTCGATGCGTGGCAAGTTCAACGACGGGTGCGGGACCGCGACCCTTCCGCCCAGCGGCAAGCCCGGCGGGTGCCGCGCCGGAGCGCCCGTGGGTGTCAGCCCGCCCACCGGCAAGGCAGGTGACGGCCGCGTGATCGACGACTCGACCTCCGCCCCCGTGGTGGCGCCCGACGGCTCGATCTATTACGGCGCGTATACCCGCTACAACTACGCGCAGGGCCACATGATGCATTGGTCGAGCAGCGGCCAGTACCTCCCCGCGAACAACGACGCGCTCACGGGCTTTCAGTTCGGATGGGACATCACTCCGGCGATCTTCCCGTACAAGGCCGCCGATGGCAGCGCGACGTTCGCGCTCATCACCAAGGAAAACCACTACGGCGACACCGGCTCGTACTGCAACGACGATACGATCTGCCCGCCGGATCGCACCGCGAACAATCCTGGTTACCCGGAGCAGTACTTCATCAGCTCGCTGACGCCGGACCTCCGGGTCAGCTGGCGGTTCCAGAATACGAACACGCTGAGCTGCGCGCCCAACCCGAACGGCAGCATCTCTTGCGTCTCCGACCACCCGTTCGGCTTCGAGTGGTGCGTCAACGCGCCGGGGGTCGACGTGAACGGGACCGTCTTCGCGAACAGCGAGGACGGGAACCTGTACGAGATCGACCGCAGTGGCAACCTTGTGAACCAGGTGTTCACGCAGCTGGCGATCGGCGCCGCGTACACGCCGCTCTCCATCGGGCCGGACGGAAGGATCTATACACAGAACGACGGGCGGCTCTTCGTAGTCGGGAACTGACGTCGCGGTCGAAGGCGTCGGCCTCATCCGGTGGCAGCGGGGCTCAACGCGGCGCTGAAAGCACACCGGCACATGAACGGGCCGCGCGTGCTCTACAGCGACGACGGCAGCCCGGCCGACCGCGATGCACTCGCGAGCTGGACCAAGCGCGCCGAGCGGCGGGCGGCTTGGAGGTGACCGGTCGGCTCCACATCCTCCGCCACACCCTCTGCTCGCGGCTCGCGATGCGGGGCGTGACGGCGAAAGCGATCCAGGAGCTGGCGGGCCATGCCGACCGGACCACGACGATGCCCTACATGCACCCGGCGCCGTTGGCCAAGAGCGAAGCGATCCGGTTGCCGGACGCGCCTGTGCCCGCGCGCTTTTCTGGCAACAGTCTGGCAGCGGGCAGCCAGGAGGTGGCGACCGGGTAGGGTTTTCAGAGGGGAAGTTTGGCGGTAGCGCATGCGAATCGAATTCGTATTCGGCCATTTCCACTACCCCCGCGACGACGCACGCCAATCGCTGACTCGCAAGGATTTGAGGCTGTTTCGGATGCACAGCGTTTTCGCCGGTACTTGACGCTGTTTCCCGGGATTCGTCCAGGTCGGGGGAGAGATAGGGGAGAGAAGCCGACGCCGAACTGCAGCAGATCAGGCGATCTCGATCCTTGGGATCGTAGCGATCCTCGTAACGTGATACCGAAGCGATGTGGCGTGCCCAGGTGCCCTCGTCGGGTCCCGCCAAGCGCCAGCCTGCGAGTGTACTGCGGCATGTCCGGGGCCGCGACGCCGGCAGAGACGCATCTGCATGTGAACGTAGCGACCTCATCGGCGTCAGCCCGCCAGAGTGAAGCGGGCAAGAGCAGCCGCTCGCTCGGTAATCTTTGCCAGACCGCGGCCAGCGAAACCAG
>WNFK01213373.1_pt1 | contig 12245 bp, 12 predicted proteins | sample 5400281 | NCBI WGS metagenome assembly WNFK01 (sample SAMN13153350, study PRJNA577476) | soil metagenome | isolation source: 20 cm soil on Douglas fir-dominated hillslope | place: USA:California | collected 2013-09-17
ACCAGATCATCGGGCATCTTCGTCATGTCGGACGACATTCTCCCTCCAGCTGTGGGCCGTGCCGCTGGAGCCATCGACCGACCTGGTGCCGTCGCCGGCCCGTTGATCATCGATCGAACGGCAACTGAGGGCTTACGTAGGCCGGGTCCTCTTGGACCCGGCGGCCAAGAGGTCGGCTTGGCAACCGAAAGCGGAACGGTACTGCCGCGTTCGGAACATCTGCGGCCACAGTTGACAGGCGGCGGTCATTTAGTTCACATTTTATGAGTAAATGATCTGCCGACACCTCCCACCGCCGAGAGCCTTGCGATGACCCGACCGCCGAAGCTCTGCCTCGTACTGCTGAACCTGCTCGCCCCGGGACACGATGCGCTCGCGGGCGATCTCGTCGAACACGGCGGCTCCAGGATCTGGCTGTGGCGGCAGGTGATCGGGGCGGTCGTTCACGCTTCTCTTGCAGAAGTTCGCGCGCACCCCGTCCTCGCTGCTCGTGCGGTGCTGATCGGCTGGTTGCTTCTGGCCATCGGACACCGCGTCATGTTCGCGCTCGTGGCGTTTCCCGAGTGGCTGTTCGTCACCGGCGTGTCGCCTTCGCTCTTCCCGCACCTATCGACGAAGCCCGTTGATCGTGCTGCCATACACGGCGTTCATCGCGTGCGGGAACGCGGTGTCGTTCGCCCTGTACCTGCTCGACCCGCATCGTTACTACTCGCTGGCGCAGTTGATCGCCGATCTGCTCGTCCTCTACCCGCTTGCCGCCTGCGGCGGAGGACTGTGGGCGACGGTCCGGCGTGAGCCGCTCCGGGTTCGGACATGACATTGCGACTGCCGCCGAGGCTTGCCACCGGATTGCTCCGGCTGTTGGGCCGATCGGTCGACAGCGCGCGGGCTGACAGCTCTACTTCCGATGTACGATTGCCGCACTGTGCGGATGATCATCATCCTCGCGGTCATAATGTTGCTCGCGTTCGTCGGCATCCACAACGTCCGTGCGCGAGCTGCGTTACGCGAGGCTCCGACCGGAGCCGGCCAGCAGCTGCCGTAATTCGTCCCGCGCCACCTTCACCCACTCGGACGCCCCGAGCGGAAGATCCAGCATCCATCCCAGCGCCTGCTGAAATCCCGGCCCCTGTCGCCGCGTCTCGAGCATGGTCGGCAGCGCAGCAGCAATTGGAGACCCTGTGTCGCCTAAGGCAGCCATGAGCGTCAGCAGATCGTCGGCACTGGAGTGCAACGGTCCCGCCAGCCATCGCAGGCACATTCCAGCAAGGGGCCTTGTTCAACTCGCAATGAATACATTCGGTTTCATGGTCAGTCTGTCAGGCGTGAGCGGTCACAGGAGTTCCGCGGAATCGTGTTAAGAGAGCCTTGAGGAAGCCCCAAGCGCTCGACGCCGCGACAACGACGAACACGATTGACCAGTGCCGTTGTCATGATTGGTGTCGTGTCGTCGGGTTCGGCTCGCCGGCGGCGTAGCCGAGATGGTGGGTGAGCTCGGCGCCCGGGCGCGCTCGATAATCGCCTTCTTGAAGCGGCGCTCCTCATCCCATGCCTCACACAGAATGTCCGACACTCTCGGTGCTGTGGAGGACTGTGGGCATCATCCCGGCGACCATACAATGCCCTGGCGCTGACGCACCGCCTGCACCGTGCACGCGCGCGTTGCCGCCCAGAGGTCTGGATGCATCATCCATTGATCCACGCGCACCAGCCGCGGCCTGTCGAGCGGCCGCCGGGATTCGACGTCGGATTTCTCGGCACGCTGACCAGGCGAAGCTTCGTGGCAGGCATGCCTGGAGAGTTCGCGCCATTTGACGCGTCTACCTTCGCGCCCGATTACCCGGCCTTCGACGAGGAATACTTCGAGTGGATCGCGCTGCTGGAAGCGGTGGCCGAAGCGCGTGAACAATTCGTGTTCATCGAGTGCGGCGCGGGCTACGGCCGCTGGTGCGTCCGCGCGGCGCTGGCCGCGCGCCACCTGAACTTCCACTGCACCGCGGTCGAGGCCGAACCGACACACTGCCATTGGATCGGCGAACACCTCGCCGACAACGGCATCGACCCCGCCGACCACGAGATCATCTGGGCCGCGCTCGCGGCCAGGCCAGGGTTTGTCCCGTTCGCGATCGGCCGGTCCGATGCCTGGTACGGGCAGGCGATCCGGAAACGCGCCCCCGAACCGTTTCCCGACGCCCGTGCACGGCGAACACTTCGCATGCACTCCGTCAGCGGCTTGCCCCCCCTCGCATCACCCGCCACCGACACCTCTATGTGGATTCTGGCCACCACGCTGATGGACCTCATCGCTCCGTACCAGCGTGTTGACGTGATCGACCTCGACGTGCAGGGCGTGGAAGCCGCCGCGCTCGCCCCCGCGATGAAACTGCTCACCGACCGCGTGCGCCGCGTCCACGTTGGCACGCATTCACGCCCGATCGAGGCCGACCTTCGACGGATGTTTCTCAAGCATCGGTGGACGCCGCTCGCCGACTACCCTGGTTTCGCTACAGCGTCGACCCCGTATGGCGAGATCAGGTTTTCCGATGGAGCGCAGACGTGGCTGAACCCGCGGGTCGACAAGCAATGAAGCGTCCGGCTGCCGTCGTCCTTGTCAGCGTCTCTGCTCCAGGGTCGTAATAGCCGTCATTGCAGTTTCGGCGACGCACACCTGAGGACCGGCAAGGTCTCTACAGCAGGAAGTCGAAAAGGTTCGCGATTGGCATCTCCAGCAGAAAACGGATCCGGTGCGTCAGCGGAGAGCTTCCGAGGAGGGCCGAACGCTGCACGATCGTGCCGCGCTCGATGACCTTGCCGGACGCGGCATCGCGCGCGGCGATGCTCGCCAGCACCTCGGCCGCGAGTGCCTTCTGTCCACGGCACACCACCATGAGCTCGGAAGTTGTTGATTGGGTTCGTGGCTTGCCAGCCGTAGCTCGAAAAAGCGTTGCGGTCCGCCGTCGCGTCGTTTCGCGACGCTATGGCGGACAGCCTTCGCACGGCCATCGGAGCGAAGGTTGGTGAGCCTAATTTTCGCCAGTTGGAACCACGTCGCCCGTTTGCTGCTCCAGATCCAGGCACTCCGGCAGGCTGCATGACCCGGCCGAATCGGATGGGCATTCAATACCACATCTGGTATAGTAGAAACTGATGCGGTGGACCGTCGAAACACTGAATGAGACGGTCGATGCGGAGTTGGCCGGGCTGCCCGCCGATATGCGTGCTCGTCTGACGCGGATAGCGGAGCTGATCGAAGCGGTGGGACTGCCCAGCGTCAAAGAGCCGCATGTGAGGCACATCCGCGGACCGATCTGGGAGATCCGCCTCAAGGGCAAGGCCGGGATCGCCCGAGCGCTGTACATCACGGCAAAAGAGCAGCGCGTTGTGATCCTGCGAGCTTTCGTGAAGAAGACCGAGAAGACACCCGCAGGTGAAATCGAGCTGGCGCTTCAGAGGGCGAAGGAGTTGAAGTTATGACCAAGATCAAAGACCTGCATCGAAGCTGGAGCAGGGATGACACCTATAAAGCTGCGTACGACGGTCTCGAAGAGGAGTTCCGTCTGGCACGCGCGCTGATCGAGGCGAGGACCGCAGCAGGCTTGTCGCAGTCGCAGCTCGCGAGACGAATGAAGACGTCGCAGTCGTATATCGCGCGCATAGAGGGTGGCAAGGTACGTCCGTCAACCGATGCGTTAGAGCGCTTCGCTCAGGCGACCGGTACGCGCCTTCGGATCATCTTCGAACCCGAGGTCGCTCGGTGAAGGCCGACCTTCAAGAAGTCCGTTCATGTCGATGACTTGGGTCGTCTTGCTTGTCGTCCTTCTGCCGCCACTCCAAACGACGGCGGCGCAGCCGACGAGCACCATGCAGCCAGACGTGGACCGGCTTGTCCAAGCTGCTGAGAAACTGACGGGAACGTGGCCATCGCAGCCGCCGCCAGCCGTTCCCGAGGTGGCCATTGTGGCCCGCCATGGCAAGGCTGTTGTGCCGCTGCTGATGGCTCTGCTCTCCGACGATCCGGATGCCGAACGCGATCCCAAGCGCTGGAAAGTGCAGCAGCAGGTTTCGCTCGCCCTGAGCCGCATCTATTCGGAGTCGCAACACTGCGGCCGGACCTACTGCGATGGCGACCCGCCCGAACGGATCGCGCGCGTCAGAGAAGGGTGGCTGAACGTCATCGCATCGGACAAGGCGATGCAGGCAATGTCGGCCCGGGATCTGCTCGATCGCTTCAAGATGGAGAAGGTGTTTTGGCGGCAGTTCGAGATCGCGCAGGCGCTGGCTGCTGGCAACAATCGCGGTGCCATTGCTGAACTCGAGGTATGGTTGACTCATGACGATAGGCACGTGCGCGGCAATGTCGCCTTCGTTCTAGGACGGCTGGGTGATCCACGCGGATTCGAGACGATCGCAGCGATACTCGCGGATCGCGGCCCGCGTTCCGCCGGTCAGGGGATCCCGGGCGGGAATTGGAGCGTGCAAGCGCAGATTCGTGCGGATCGCTACTACGCGGCGCATCTGCTTGGAGACTTGAAGGACCGGCGAGGCGTCGAAGCGCTTATTCCATTGCTAGACGACAAGGACGTGCAGGACATCGTGCCATGGTCGCTTGGTGAAATCGGAGACCGCCGCGCGATTGAACCCCTGATCGAGGAGACGAAGCAAGACGATCCTTCGGCACGAGTGCTCGCGATCCTTGCTCTCGAAAGGCTGAACGCTCATGAGGCGCTGCCACGGCTGCGAGCATTGCTGGGGGACAACAGAAAGGCCAACTTCGGAGACCGTACAACTGTTGCCGAAGCGGCGAGACGGGCAATCGCGGTACTCTCGCAATGACGCTGGGTAGACAGCCTCCCTCTCCCCTGGCGGCGCTGGAAGGGGCCTTCGTCGATGAGCTCGCATTGTTGCAGCCAACGCCTGGCTACATGCGGCTGGTCAAGGATCGAATCCTCTGCGTGTGGGAGCAGCGTCGAGCTGAAGCGAAGGACCGGACGACGGAACAGCAACGACGGGTGAGTGCCATCCAGGAGAAGCTGGACAAGCTGGACGAGGCGTTCCTCTACGCGGAGGCGATCGACGTCACGACCTACGGCCGTCAACGCGACAAGCTACGCGAGGGATTGACGCTCGCCAAGATCGACCATCACGCCGAGGCCGTCGATGAACTCGACGTAGAGGGCATCCTGGCCTTCGCAGAACGCATTCCGCCGCGCGCCTCAGACCTCTGGGTGCAAGCCTCACTTGATTACAAGCAGCGGTGCAGCAGCTGTTCTTCCCTGAAGGAATCGCGTACGACGGAAATCAGTTTAATCGAACCGCCGTAACGGCACCACTTTTCAAGTACTTGGCGCCGTCCGAGAGTGCAGATGAAAGAGTGGTGAGCCGCCTCGGAATCGAACCGAGAACCCGCAGATTAAGAGTCTGCTGCTCTGCCAATTGAGCTAGCGGCCCACTCCTTGTGCGGTCCGCCACCGCGCGGCAGCGGACGACCCCACGAGACGTGACCGCTCGTGTGATGCAGGAGGACCGCCTATTCTACCGACCTCGTCGCGAACGCCGCAAGGCGGCCGCGCGGCACTCGGACTCGGATGACACCCCCCGCAGTTCGTCGGCAATCTCCAATGCACGTTCGATCTCGTGCTGCGCCGCATCGTTGGCGCGCTTGGCGCGCTCGGACAGGTCGCTGGCGCGCTCAAGGTGCAGCGTCAGCTCGTGTTCGATCCCGTGCATGATGTCGTACCGGTCCCGCGTCCCCATTACTCCCTCTACCTTCTTAAATTTCAAGATGGTTGCCATTTAGCGTCGAGCTCAAATTGACCTCCCCGGCCCAGCCCTGCCTGAGTAAGACAGCGGCACAGGATGGCCGACGTATACTCACACCCATCCGTTCGCGGTTGAGGAGGTCATCATGCGACGCGCGCTCCCTGCTGTCATCATTTCCGCGGCTTTCCTGCACGCGAGCTCGGCGTGGGCGGCGACGTGTGACAGCCTTGGTGTCCTTCCCCTGCAGAATGCGCATGTCACCACCGCCCAGCCGGTGGCGGCCGGTGCATTCACGCCGCCCGCGCCGCCCGTGGTGCCGGGACGCGAGGGGGCGGCGGGACGCGCGGCTGCCGCGGGACGAGAAGGCGCGGCGGGACGCGGCGGCGCGCGGGGCGCCGGCCGCGGGAACCAGGTGAATCCGTACGCGATGCTGCCGGCCTTCTGCCGCGTCGCGGTGACGCTCACCCCGTCGAGCGACTCCGACATCAAGATCGAGGTCTGGCTCCCCGACAGCTCGACGTGGAACGGCAAGTTCCAGGCGGTCGGCAACGGCGGATGGGCCGGCACGATCGGTTACGCCGCGATGGCGACCGCGCTCGCCGCGGGCTACGCGACGACGAGCACCGACACGGGGCACGTCGGCAACACCGCGTCGTTCGCGCTCGGACACCCGGAGAAGGTGATCGACATCGGCTATCGCGCCGTGCACGAGATGACGGTGCAGGCGAAGGCGATCGTCAACGGCTACTACAACAGCGCGCCGAAGTACTCGTACTTCAACGGCTGCTCGCTCGGCGGACGCCAGGGCATCACCGAAGCGCAGCGCTATCCGGCCGACTACGACGGCATCGTCGCCGGCGCGGTCGCATGGGGCGGCATGGACCGCTACGTCGGCGTCATCATGAACCAGGCGGCGATGCTGAAGACGTCGGGCGCGTACATCCCGCCGGAGAAATATCCCGCCGTGCACGAGGCCGTGCTGCAGGCGTGCGACGGGCTCGACGGCGTGAAGGACGGGATCCTCGAGAACCCGCTCGCGTGCCGCTTCGACCCGAAGGTGCTGCAGTGCAAGGCCGGTGAAGACACCGTGTCGTGCCTGACGCCCGCGCAGGTGCAGAGCGCGAAGGCGATCTACGCGCCGTCCCGCGATCCGAAGACGGGCAAGGTGCTCACCGGCGGCCTGATGCCCGGCACCGAGCTGCAGTGGGGCACGCTCTACAGCCCGCAGGGCTACGGCAACGCGATCGAGGCGATGAAGTACATCGCCATGAAGGACCCCTCCTGGGATCCCGCGACGTTCAACGCGGCCACCGACGTCGAGAAGGCGCAGAAGGCCGACCCGGAGGGGGTCCTCAAGTCGGACAATCCCAACGTCAAGGCGTTCTTCGATCGCGGGGGCAAGCTGCTGATGTACCAGGGATTCGCCGATCCGCAGGTCACCTCCGACAACGCCATCCGCTATCACCAGGCCGTGCTCGACAAGGTCGGCAGGCACGTCGAGGGCAAGTCGATCGAGCTCTTCATGATCCCCGGCATGTATCACTGCCAGGGCGGGCCGGGCACCGATACGTTCGACAAGGCCGCGGTGCTCGACGCGTGGGTGACCACCGGCAAGGCGCCCGATCGCATCGTCGCGTCACACCGCGCCGACGGCAAGGTCGATCGCACGCGGCCGCTGTGCGCGTTCCCGAAGGTCGCGAAGTGGACCGGCAGCGGCAGCGCCGACGAGGCGCAGAACTTCGTGTGCGCGGCCGACGCGCCGATCAAGGGCACGAAATAATTCCTTTCAGCAGGAGAACCCCTGCGAACCGCGGGGGAAAACCGGGGGCGACGCCCGCCCCCGACGATTTTTCTTCGCCCGCCGATAGTAGCTGGGCTTAGAATCCGGTCCTCCCGCGCAATTCAGTGCAGTGCATCCAGCAGTCGCGATGGCCATAGACACTGCGTTCTCACGACGGGTCCTTGCTGTTGCCGCCCTGGTTCTGCTGCAGGTGCCGGGTCTGTTCGCTCGTGGCGAATCCGGACGCACACACAGGGCGTGGCACGACACCCGGATCGAGCAGATCGAGCTCGCCGGGATCACATCGAACCGCGTTCGGGTTCTCGTCGAGCTCGGGCCCGAATCCGCGTCCACGCTGCGGTCCATGACGCGCCGCGGCATCCGGCTGCGCCGCTACCATGCCGGCATCGGGAAGTGGGCGATCGATGCCTCCGCCCGTGACCTCGCGTGGCTCGAGACGCTTCAGGATGTCGCGGAGCTGAGCGTCGATGCGGATGTCACGGCCGCGGACGATCTGAGCCCCAGCGGCGGCGGACCCTCCTCGTCGTCAGGACCAGGGGCCGGTGGCGCTGGTCTGCGCGAGCTGCTCGGCCTGTCGAACGCCGACCCCGGTGGAGACGGTGTGGGCGTCGCCGTGATCGACTCCGGCATCGCGCCGGTTCCCGACCTCGCCGATCGCATCACCGACTTCTACGACTTCACCAACGGCCAGCCCGGCGTGCCGACCGTGCCGGTCGATGGCTTCGGGCACGGCACGCACGTCGCGGGGCTCGTCGCCGGCAACGGCGCGCTCTCCGGCGGCAGGTTCCGCGGCGTCGCGCCGGCCGCGCACCTGATCGGCCTGCGCGTGCTCGACGACCACGGCATGGGATCCACGAGCGACGTCATCGCCGCGCTCGAGTTCGCGACCGCCAATCGCGAGGCGCTCGGCATCGACGTGATCAACCTCTCGCTCGGCCATCCGCCGTACGCGCCGGCCGCATCCGATCCGCTGGTGCAGGCGGTCGAAGCCGCCTCGCGCGCGGGCATCGTCGTCGTCGTCGCGGCGGGCAACGTCGGCGTGAGTCCCTTCACGAACCACGTCGCCTACGGCGGCATCCTGTCGCCGGCCAACGCGCCGTCGGCGCTGACGGTCGCCTCCGCGAAAACGATGGGCACCGTCAACCCCTCGGACGACGCGATCGCGAACTACAGCTCGCGCGGGCCGACGTGGTACGAGCGGCTCGCCAAGCCCGACGTCGCCGCGCCGGGCCAGAACCTGGTGGCGCCGTACGCGCCGGGCAGCACGCTCGGCATCACCCATCCCGAGCTGCTCGTCACCGACGGGCCCGGCAGCAACAGCTACCTGACGCTCAGCGGCACGAGCATGGCGGCGGGCGTCGAGAGCGGCCTGGTCGCGGTGATGCTCGACGCGAGCCGCGCGCGAACAGTGTCGCTCGGCAACCCGCCGGCGTATCCGCCGCCGAATGCGATCAAGGCGCTGGTGGAGTACACGGCGCTGCCGATGCACGACGCGACAGGCGCGCTCTACGACCGGATGTCGCAGGGCGTCGGACGCGTCAACGGCCAGGGCGCGGTGGCGCTGGCGCGATCGATCGACGCGAACGCTCCGCAGGGCTCGCCGTGGATCGTCGAGGGCGTCGCGCCGTACAGCTTCTACGGCGGCGCGGTCTACGCCTGGGCGCAGCAGGTCGTCTGGGGAAACAGCATCGTCTGGGGGGAAGGGATCATCACCGCCAACAACATCGTGTGGGCCGAGGACATCGTCTGGGGCGACAACATCGTGTGGGCGGAGCACGTCGGCCTGTCGAACAACATCGTGTGGGGCGAGAACATCGTCTGGGCGGAGAACATCGTCTGGGCCGAAAACATCGTCTGGGCGGAGGGGATCGTCTGGGGCGAGAACATCGTCTGGGCGGAGAACATCGTCTGGGCGGAAGCGCACCTGTGGGAGGCGATCGTTCAATGAGAGGTTGGCGCGCCCTACAGGATTCGAACCTGTGGCCTTCGGCTCCGGAGGCCGACGCTCTATCCAGCTGAGCTAAGGGCGCGAAGTGGTTTCAGATAATTCAAGATGCAAAATTCAAAATGCAAACCCGATGTGGTTCGCAGCAATGGGGTGAACGTCGCGACGACTTTCACCCCGTTACTGCGTACACAGGTCGCGTTTGCATTTTGCATTTTGAATTTTGCATTGAGCTGGCGCGCCCGGCAGGACTCGAACCTGCGGCCTACGGATTCGAAGTCCGGCGCTCTATCCAACTGAGCTACGGGCGCACGGACGGGCATCATACCACGCGGGTTGCTTGCGTTCTCCGCGTCCACCGCCCCACAATGACGACTGCTCCCGATCAGATCCCGAGGAGGGACACCGTTATGATCGTGCGTCTTGCAGCAGCCGGCCTCGTGCTCACGCTTGCTGCGCCTGCACTGGCCCAGGGCACGGGAACCAGCGCGCAGCAACCGCAGACGACGGGCGACCAGCAGCAGACCCCGCCGACGACCTACGAAGAGCAGGTGGTCGTCACCGCATCCAAGACCGAAGAGCAGCTCGTCAACGCGCCCGCCGCCGTCAGCGTCATCTCCACCGAGACGATCCAGAACTCGCCGGCCACCAACATCGGCGATCTGCTGCGCGCGGTCCCCGGGGTGAACGTCGCGCAGACGTCGGCCCGGGACGTCAACATCACGACCCGCGGCGCGACGTCCACGCTCTCCACCTCGCAGCTCGCGCTCGTCGACGGCCGCAGCGTCTACCTCGATTTCTTCGGCATGGTGATGTGGGACCTGGTGCCGACCAACCCGGACGAAATCCGCCAGATCGAAGTGATCCGCGGCCCGCGAGCTCGCCGCGTCCGGCCGGGGCACGCAGCTGACGATCGGCGCCGGCTCGTTCAATCGCAACGTCACGGGGGTCGGCCCGACGGGGAGCCCGGTCACGCGGGACCAGGGCAACGGGTCGATGTTCTACGTCAACGGCACGCACGCCGAAGCGGTCAACGATCGATGGGCGTTCAAGCTCGGTGCGGGGTACCTGACGCAGGATCCGATGCCGCGCCCGACGGGAAACATCCCGAACGTGTTCCGGACACCCTATCCGTCGTTCACCAACGAAGGGACCCAGCAGCCGAAGTTCGACGCGCGCGTCGATCGCGACCTGCCGAACAACGGCGGCGCCCTGTCGTTCGAGGGGGGCATCGCGGGCACGCAGGGGCTGATCTACAGCGGCATCGGGCCGTTCAACATCGCGAGCGGCTCGACGCTCGGCTACTTCATGACGAGGTACCAGAAGGGCGGCCGGCGCCTCGCGTTCTTCACGAACCTGCTCGGCGGCAACGCCTCGAACCTGCTCGCGTTCACGCCGGCCGGGCGTCCGCTGCCGCTCGACTTCAACACCAAGACGTTCGACTTCGAGGCCAACGACGTCAAGGCCGTCGGCACGTCGAACGTCTTCAGCTACGGCGGCAACTTCCGCCACAATACCTTCGATATCTCGATTGCGCCGGCGCCCGGCGAGGACAGCCGGAACGAGGGCGGCGCGTACCTGCAGGACGAAATCTTCATCAACCCGCACCTCCGCTGGGTCGTCGGCGGCCGCGTGGACAAGTTCTCGTCGATCGACAACGCGGTGTTCTCGCCGCGCACCACGCTGCTGATCAAGCCCGCGGGCGATCAGACGTTCCGCGTGTCGTTCAACCGCGCGTTCCGCGCGCCGTCGTTCATCAACAATCACATCCAGACGACGATCCTCAACCAGGTGGACCTGAGCCGCGTAGCGCCCATTCCGCAGCTGTCGCCGTTCATCTTTCCCATCGCGGCGGTGGGCAATCCCAACCTGAACCAGGAGACGATGACCGCGTACGAGGTCGGCTACACGGGCGTCGTCATGAAGCGCGCGACGGTGACCGCGGCCGCGTACTGGAACACGACGAAGGACGGCATCTACTTCACGCAGAACGGCGCGTACACGGCGTTGAACCCGCCGCCAGGCTGGCCGCTGTCCCCGCTGGTGCTGGCCGCCCTTGCCGCGCTCACTCCGCCGGTGGTCCTGCCATCGAGCTTCACCTACCTGAACCTCGGGAAGATCAAGGACAAGGGCATCGAGCTCGGCGTGGACGGCGCGGTGAACCGGTACCTGAACGTCTTCACGAACTACTCGTACCAGTGGATGCCGGTGGCCGAGGACCTGCCGGCCGGCACGTCGATCGCCGACATCAACTGGCCGGCGAAGAACCGCTTCAACGCCGGGTTCGACTTCAACTACCAGCGGCTGATCGGGAACATGTCGGTGAACCGCACCGATTCGGCGTACTGGCAGGACGTGCTCGACGTGCGCTATGCCGGCGTCACCAAGCCCTTCACGCTGGTCAACGCGGGCGTCGGGGTGAAGTGGGCGGGCGACAGGGTCGTGACGAGCCTGAAAGTGATCAACCTGGCGAACCAGAACGTGCAGCAGCACATCTTCGGCGACATCATCAAGCGCCAGGTCGTCGGCGAGGCGCGCTTCCTCAGTCCCGCCCATGGATCGCCTGCGTCCTTGATCCGCTGCGCAAAGCTGGCGATCGTGAAGTCCTGCGGCTCGACGCCTTCCTCCACTTCCTCTCATGTGAGCGGCGTCGAGACCCCGGCGAACTCGCTGGCGCGCGCGCTGTAGGCGCTCGCGAGCGTCTTGCCGAGCACGTTCTGCATGTAGTCCACGTAGATG
>WNFK01200564.1_pt1 | contig 12243 bp, 14 predicted proteins | sample 5400281 | NCBI WGS metagenome assembly WNFK01 (sample SAMN13153350, study PRJNA577476) | soil metagenome | isolation source: 20 cm soil on Douglas fir-dominated hillslope | place: USA:California | collected 2013-09-17
TTCTTCGGCATCCTCACCGAGCACTACGCCGGCGCGTTCCCCGCATGGCTGGCGCCCGTGCAGGTGGTCGGCATACCAGTCGCCGACGATCACATCCCGTACCTCAACGGCCTTGCGGCACAACTGAAGATGCAGGGCATCCGGGCCGAGGTGGACGCCAGCGACGACCGCATGGCCAAGAAGATCGTCAACCACACCAATGAGAAGGTGCCGTTCATGCTGGTGGCCGGCGACCGTGACGTCGAGGCAAACGCGGTGAGCTTCCGCTTCGGCGACCGCACCCAGGTCAACGGCGTGCCGCGCGACGAGGCCGTCCGCATCATTGCCGAGTGGATAACGAGCCGCGAAAACGCCGCTCCGACAGCCGAACTGCTCAAGGTGGGCACTGGGACGTGACCGAAAAGGACGACCGCACGATAGTCGACCACGGCGTCGGTGAGCCCGACCATTTGCAGCGACTGTGGACGCCGCACCGGATGACCTACATCGCCGAGGCGCCGATGAAGGGTGGGTCCGCGGCGTCCACGCAGCCGTTCACCGACATCCCGTCGCTCCCAGACGAGGACGGTCTGGTGGTAGCGCGCGGCGAGCTGGTCTACGTCGTGCTCAACCTCTATCCGTACAACCCCGGGCACTCGATGGTGGTGCCGTACCGAAGGGTCTCCGAGCTCGAGGACCTCACCGCCGAGGAGAGCGCCGAGCTGATGGCGTTCACCCAGAAGGTAATTCGGGTGATCAAGTCGGTGTCGCGGCCGCACGGCTTCAACGTCGGGCTGAACCTCGGACAGTCCGCCGGCGGATCGCTGGCCGAGCACCTGCATATGCATGTGGTCCCGCGCTGGAGTGGCGACGCGAACTTCATCACGATAATTGGCGGCTCGAAGATCATCCCCCAGCTGTTGCGCGAGACGCGGGAACTGTTGGCGACCGAGTGGGCGAAACAGCCGTGAGCAACTTCTACCTGATGACCCGCGCGGCCTACGAAAAGCTGTCCCGGCCGGTCGCGAAGGCGGCGCTGCGGGCGGGCTTCACCCCCGACAGCATCACCATCATCGGCACGGCCGGAACGGTGATCGCGGCGCTGACGCTCTTCCCGATCGGGCAGCTGTGGTGGGGTGCGTTCAGCGTGTCGATCTTCGTGCTGGCCGACATGCTCGATGGGGCGATGGCACGCGAGCGCGGCGGCGGTACCCGGTTCGGTGCGGTGCTGGACGCCACCTGCGACCGCATCGGTGACGGGGCGGTGTTCTGCGGGCTGCTGTGGTGGGCGGCGTTGGGGCTGAAGAGCACGTCCCTGATTGTGGCCACGCTGATCTGCCTGGTCACCTCCCAGGTGATCTCCTACATCAAGGCCCGCGCCGAGGCCAGCGGGCTGTCCGGCGGGGGCGGTCTCATCGAGCGACCCGAACGGCTGATCATCGTGCTGGTCGGCGCCGGGCTGTCCGGTGTGCCCTTCTTACACATGCCCTGGCTGGTGCACGTCGCGATGTGGGTGCTCGCGGTCGCGAGCCTGGTCACGGTGGGGCAGCGGTTGCACACCGTGCGGACATCGCCAGGAGCGATGGAGCCACTGCAGAATCCTGAGTCGGCGAACTCAGGCGAAAAACCCGAGACGTGGGGGCACTCCCCACGCAAGCGGGGGGCCCACCCGCCCGGAGGGCAGGGGGACGAGCCGTGACGAGCACCCCGGCGGGACTGAAGACGGATCACGGCAGCCGTTTCCCGTTTGGGGGCCAGGTCGCCGATTGGGGTTATGCCGCCGGCTGGCGGGTGGTGCGAGCGATGCCCGAGTTCATGGCGCGCAACGCTTTTGATGCCGGTGCACACTACGCCGCACGCAACGGCGGCCCCGACCAGCTCCGCAAGAACCTCGCCCGGGTGCTCGGCGTGACGCCGGCCCAGGTGCCGGACGGGCTGATTCGTGCTTCAGTGGCCTCATACGCCCGGTACTGGCGAGAGGCATTCCGGTTGCCCTCAATGGATCTGAAGAAGCTCGGCAAGCAGCTTGACCCGCACTTCGGGGGCCAGGAGCACATTGCCGCCGCACTTGATGCCGGTCGCGGCGCGATCCTGGCACTGCCGCACAGCGGGAACTGGGACATGGCCGGCGTGTGGCTGGTCCAAAAACACGGCACCTTCACCACCGTGAATGAGCGGCTCAGGCCCGAATCGCTCTACAACCGGTTCATCGCCTACCGGAAAAGCCTCGGCTTCGAGATGCTGCCGTTGTCCGGGGGTGAGCGGCCGTCGTTCGAGGTGCTCGCCGAGAGGCTGCGTGACAACCGCGTCGTGTGCCTGATGGCCGAACGAGACCTGACTCGCGCAGGCGTGCAGGTCGACTTCTTCGGCGAACCCACCCGTATGCCTGCAGGCTCGGCGAAGCTCGCCATCGAAACCGGTGCCGCCCTCATGGTGGTGCACAGCTGGTACCCCACACACGGGTGGGAATTCAGCGTGACTCCGCCGCTGGACGCATCCTCAGTCGATGTCGCCGTCATCACGCAGAAACTGGCCGACCATTTCGCCCGCAACATCGCCGCGCACCCCGCCGACTGGCACATGATGCAGCCCCAATGGCTGGCCGACCTGTCAGACGAGCGGCGCGCGAAACTGGGGGAGACCTGATGCGCATCGGCATGGTCTGCCCGTATTCGTTCGACGTTCCCGGCGGCGTGCAGTCCCATGTGCTGCAGCTGGCCGAGGTGATGCACGGCCGCGGCCACGTGGTCAGCGTGCTGGCGCCGTCGTCACCGCACGTGGAGCTCCCGGACTATGTTGTGTCCGGCGGTAAGGCGGTGCCGATCCCGTACAACGGGTCGGTGGCCCGGCTACGGTTCGGGCCAGCCACCCATCGCATGGTCAAGCGCTGGCTGGCCGACGGCGAGCTGGCGCTGAACATCGCCGAAGGCCCGATCGTCGCGACGTTCCATACGTCGACCACAAAGTCGTTGACGCTCAGCGTGTTTGAGCCGTTCTTGCGGCCGATGCACGAGAAGATCGTCGGCCGCATCGCGGTGTCCGACCTGGCGAGGCGGTGGCAGATGGAGGCGCTCGGCAGCGACGCCGTCGAGATCCCCAACGGCGTGGACGTCGCGTCGTTCGCGAACGCGCCGTTGCTCGACGGCTACCCACGCCCGGGCAAGTCCGTGCTGTTCCTCGGCCGCTTCGACGAGTCCCGCAAGGGCATGGCCGTGCTGCTGGGTGCGTTGCCGACGCTGGTGAAGCGGTTCGGTGACGTCGAGATCCTCATCGTGGGCCGCGGCGACGAGGAAGAACTGCGCGAGGACGCCGGGAAACTGGCCGGGCATCTGCGGTTCCTCGGCCAGGTCGACGACGGTCAGAAGGCGTCGGCGATGCGCAGCGCCGACGTGTACTGCGCCCCGAACACCGGCGGTGAGAGCTTCGGCATCGTGCTGGTCGAGGCCATGGCGGCCGGCACCGCGGTGGTGGCCAGCGACCTCGATGCGTTCCGCCGGGTGCTTGTCGACGGCAAGGCCGGGCGGCTGGTGCCGGTCGACGACGCCGCGGCGCTGGCGGCGGGGCTGGTGGAGGTGCTGGACAACGACATGGCCCGCTCGCGCTATGTCGACGCGGCCGCCGAGGCGGTGCGCCGCTACGACTGGTCGGTCGTGGCCGGGGAGATCATGCGGGTCTACGAGACGGTTGCCGGGGCTGGGGCGAAGGTGCAGGTGGCAGGAACGGCGGGCTGGGGGTACCGCCCGCCCGGAGGGCAGGGGGAGAGCGTTGGGGGCACTTCCCCGCAAGCGGGAGGTACCCCCACCCGGCGAAGGGCCAGGGGGACGACCCGGGGAAGTAAATGATCACGTGGATCGTGATCATTGCGCTGGCGCTGCTGGTCGTGGCGCTCCTACTGGTCGGCCTGTGGGCCTTCCAGAGGGCCAACCGGCTGGACCGGCTGCATGTCCGCTACGACCTGTCGTGGCAGGCCCTCGACGGGCTGCTGGCCCGGCGTGCGGTGGTGGCGCGAGCGGTCGCCGTCGACGCATACGGCGGCGGGCCGGACGGTAAGCGGCTGGCAGCGCGGGCCGACGCCGCCGAGCGAGCACCGCGAACGGCCAGGGAGGCCGCCGAAAACGAACTGTCCGCCGCCCTGGCGCTCGTTGACCCCGCGTCGCTGCCCGTAGCGTTGGTCGCCGAACTCGCCGACGCGGAGGCGCGGGTGCTGCTGGCCCGCCGTTTCCACAACGACGCCGTCCGCGACACCCTTGCGCTGCGGGAACGGCCCGCGGTGCGCATCCTTCGCCTCGGCGGAACCGCCGCGCTGCCAACCTATTTCGAGATCGCCGAACGCGCAGAAGTGCCGCCGCGGGAGGGGCGTCTGGTCAGCCGCCGGACGTCCGCGCGCATCGTGCTGCTCGACGACGACGGCTGTGTGCTGTTGTTCTGCGGGTCGGATCCGGCATTACCGGACGGCTCAGACGGCCCGCCGCCACTCTGGTGGTTCACCGTAGGGGGTGCGGCGCAGGCGGGCGAGACACTGCCGCAGGCCGCGGTGCGCGAGCTGGCGGAGGAGACGGGGCTGCGCGTCGACCCCGCCGAGATGATCGGACCGGTGTGGCGGCGCGACGCGGTGATCGACTTCAACGGCTCGGTCATCCGCAGCGAGGAGATGTTCTTCATCCATCGCACCCGGCGGTTCGAACCGTCGACGGCAGGCCGCACCGGGCTGGAGCGGGCCTACATCCATGGGCACCGATGGTGCGATGCGACAATGATCAATGAACTGGTCGCCAAGGGCGAAACCGTGTACCCCCTGCAGCTAGGCGAACTTCTCGACGAGGCGAATGTGCTCGCCGATGCGCGGGGTGGTGCACCCGAACGGCAGTTGCAGTCGATTCGCTAAGGCTGCGGATTTAACACATTTGGCGCCACCTTTAGACTGGATCAGTAGCGATCTGGAGGAGATAGCAGTGGATACCGCACCTGGAACCAACGGGTCGGTGACCCAGACCGGGACCGCCCGGGTCAAGCGCGGCATGGCCGAGATGCTCAAGGGCGGCGTGATCATGGACGTCGTCACCCCGGAGCAGGCCCGCATCGCCGAGGGCGCCGGCGCGGTAGCCGTCATGGCGTTGGAGCGGGTGCCCGCCGACATCCGCTCGCAGGGCGGCGTAGCGCGGATGAGCGATCCCGATCTCATCGAGGGCATCATCTCCGCGGTCACCATCCCGGTGATGGCCAAGGCCCGCATCGGGCACTTCGTGGAAGCCCAGATTCTGCAGAGCCTTGGCGTCGATTACGTCGACGAGTCCGAGGTGCTCACCCCCGCCGACTACACCCACCACATCGACAAGTGGAAGTTCACCGTGCCGTTCGTGTGCGGTGCGACCAACCTCGGCGAGGCGCTGCGCCGCCTGACCGAGGGCGCGGCGATGATCCGCTCCAAGGGTGAGGCGGGCACCGGCGACGTGTCCAACGCGACCATGCACATGCGCAAGATCGGTGGCGAGATCCGCGGGCTGACGGCGCTGTCCGAAGACGAGTTGTACGTCGCCGCAAAGGAATTGCAGGCGCCCTACGAACTGGTCGTGGAGGTGGCGAGGGCCGGCAAGCTGCCGGTGACGCTGTTCACCGCTGGCGGAATCGCGACGCCGGCGGACGCTGCGATGATGATGCAGCTCGGCGCCGAGGGCGTGTTCGTCGGCTCGGGCATCTTCAAGTCCGGTGATCCCGCTCAGCGGGCCGCCGCGATCGTCAAGGCCACTACCTTCTACGACGACCCCGACGTGCTGGCGAAGGTGTCACGCGGGCTGGGGGAGGCGATGGTCGGCATCAACGTGGAGGACATCGCGGCCCCGCATCGGCTCGCCGAGCGTGGCTGGTAAACCTTCTGCATGTCGATCGAAAAGATCCTTGATCTCGAGCAGCTCGAGGTCAACATCTACCGCGGAAGCGTGTTCAGTCCCGAGTCGGGCAACTGGCAGCGCACCTTCGGAGGCCAGGTGGCCGGTCAGTCGCTGGTCTCCGCGGTGCGCACGGTCGACCCGCGCTACCAGGTTCACTCGCTGCACGGCTACTTCCTGCGGCCGGGTGATGCCACGGCGAGCACCGTCTTCATCGTCGAACGTCTCCGGGACGGCGGATCCTTCGCCACCAGGCGGGTGAACGCGATACAGCACGGCGAGACCATCTTCTCGATGTCGGCATCGTTTCAAACCGACCAGAGCGGCATCGATCACCAGGACGCCATGCCGTCGGCTCCGCCGCCGGAGGATCTCCCGGGCCTGACGGAGATGAGGGCGTTCGACGACGCGGGCTTCAAGCAGTTCGCGGAGTGGGATGTTCGGATCGTCCCCCAGGAGGAACTGGAACGTCTGCCAGGCAAGGCGTCCCAGCAGCAGGTCTGGTTCCGCCATCGCGACCCGTTGCCCGACGACTATGTGCTGCACATCTGTGCGCTGGCCTACATGAGTGACCTCACGCTTCTGGGTTCGGCGCAGGTCCACCACCAGGAGGAGCGCAAGCACCTGCAGATCGCGTCACTCGATCACGCGATGTGGTTCATGCGCCCGTTCCGCGCCGACGAGTGGCTGCTGTATGACCAGTCGTCGCCGTCGGCGTGCGGGGGCCGGGCGCTGACGCAGGGCAAGATCTTCAACCGCTACGGCGAAATGGTGGCGGCGGTGATGCAGGAGGGCCTCACCCGCTACCAGCGTGACTACACCGCGGCCCGAGAGTGAGCACGCCGCGTGTCGGCGTGCTCGCGCTGCAGGGCGACACCCGCGAACATCTGGCGGCGCTGCGCGAGGCGGGCGCGGACGCGACGACCGTCCGCCGCGTCGATGAGCTCGAGACCGTCGACGCGCTGGTGATACCCGGCGGCGAGTCCACCACGATGAGCCACCTGCTGCGCGAATTCGAACTGCTCGAGCCGCTGCGGGCGCGGCTGGCCGAAGGCATGCCTGCCTACGGCTCGTGTGCCGGGATGATCCTGCTTGCCACTGAGATTCTGGACGCCGGCGTCGAGGGCCGCTCCGCCGTCCCGCTCAAGGCCATTGATATGACGGTGCGTCGCAACGCCTTTGGCCGCCAAGTCGATTCGTTCGAGGGCGACTTTCCCTTCGAGGGTCTCGACGGTCGCGTGCACGCTGTGTTCATCCGCGCGCCGTGGGTCGAACGCGTCGGCCCCGAAGTGCAGGTGTTGGGCCGTGCCGCCGGCCACATCGTCGCCGTGCGGCAGGGCCGCATGCTGGCGACGGCGTTTCATCCGGAGATGACGGGCGACCGTCGCATTCACAAGCTCTTCGTCGACATGCTCTAGGGCTCCACAAATCGCTGTGAGTGATGCCACACCTCGGACGAGCAAGTTATGGAATGAACGGTACGAAATAGGACTTTTTCCGCGAAACGCGCAACACAAATCGCAGGAGACCACCATGAACCAGCAGATCACCGCATTCGTGACCGGCGCCAATCGCGGACTGGATATGCGGTTCGCTGCCCAGCTCGTCGAGCGCGGCGCGAAGGTTTACGCCGCCGCACGCCGCCCTGAGACGATCGACTCACCCGGCGTCGTCCCCGTCCAGCTCGACATCACAGATCCAGAGTCCGTCGCCCGCGCCGCGAGTTTGGCCGGCGACGTCAACGTAGTGATCAACAACGCGGGGGTCTCAACTGAATCGTGACTCCTCTCCGGGCCGATGGAGGATGTGCGCTTGGAGATGGAGACGCACTACTTCGGCACCCGTGCGTTCGCGCCGATCATCGCGGCCAACGGAGGTGGAGCAATCCTCATTGTGCTGTCGGTGTTGTCGTGGGCGCATGTTCCCGCGTTCGGCGCCTATTCGGCGGCGAAGGCAGGGTCGTGGGCGGTGACCGATGCCATCCGGCAGGAGCTCGCTCCCCGTGGCATCCACGTTGCCGCGTTGCATGTCGGCTTCATGGATACCGACATGGCCGACTTCGTCCCGGCGGACCAGAAAGGTCGACCCCTCGGTGGTCGCGTAACTCGCGTTGGATGGCCTGTTTGCGGGTGATCCGGAGATCCTCGCCGACGACCTGTCGCGCACAGTAAAGGCACGGTTGTCCGCCACTCCTGAACGACTTGTGCACTCGCGGTAGCGCTCACAGCGCAACAACGTGCACACAAACACTAGGGAAGGACTGGCAGCAAGAGGCGTGACGACGAGCGAATCTTGTTGAGGCTGCTCGTGCCGACGCTGGCATGTCTGAAGTTCATGATGGCCCTTATGGCCGGATCCTGGTCGTCGCTGGTCAGCATCACCTGGATGCGATGGCCCGCCTGGAAGCGACGAGCATTGGGTACCAACGGGATTCGACAGACGACGTCCTTGCCGATGGGCACCGCCTGGGCGGTGCGGCACGGCAACACCGGCGCGCCCGGCGGCTGGCCGATTCGTCGACCTCGCGCATGCTGGCGCGCAGCCACCCGGCCGTCACGTCGGAGACGCGCGACATCCTGCAGGATCGCGATCCACGCCGTGTCGATCGCGGTCGCCGACGCGACCAGCTGTAATTCGATGTCGCCCACGACATCCACCGCCGTGGACAGCGCCTCGCTGGTCCAAGTCAGCATCGACGGCGGATCGATCGGGCTTGGCTTGGCGCGGTTCAGGCCGGCGCCCAGCACCAGGTACATGCGGCTGTCCGGCCCGCCCTCCTCTTCAGCCAGCGCACCGTCAGCGCGCAGCGCGAATTCGCGGTGGCTGCCCGGCGGCGGCCACGAATCGGCAGTGTGCCAGTCGTCCGCGCCAGGCAGGAAGTATCGGATAGCGGGCCCTTCAACGATGCCCGTGTCACGGCCCTTGAGCCAATGGTCGAACCACGCCAGCGCCTCGCCGTGCAGGCTTTCCCACGGCCAGGTCAGGCCGCACTCGCCGAGCATCCCCATGCGGACACATCGACTGCCCGACAACGCATTCCACGCGGTGAAGGTCGACGGCAAGTGCAGCGGCGCATTCTGCCAATCGCACCCGAGGTACACCGGGATGTCGATGTTCTTCAGCAGCGGCAGCAGGTTTCGCTCGTCCCACCACTCGTCGCGGGTGGGGTGCTTGACCGCGACGTCGAGCCACAAATCGTCCCAGGGATGCGGGTCGTGCGGCAGCTTGAGCAGCTGGCGAAGCACGGTCAGGGCCGACTCGCCGTTCATGGTGGCGAACCTTGAGTGCAGGTGCTCGGTCGTGAGCACGTCGCGGGCGAGCCGCAGCGGCGGGCTGCGCCAGAACTTGTCGCTGCGCTCTGCGGTCAGACCGACCATCGCGAGGAACGGTGTGATGAACGACGAGCTGAACAACCCGTTGTGCACTGCTCCTTCGTACAGGTCTGCTGTCACGGCGACCGGGAATATCGCCTTCAGGTGCGGCGGCCGCTCGACCGCGGCCTCCAGCTGCGTCATCGCGAAGTAGCTGATGCCGATCATCCCGACGTTGCCGTCACACCACGGCTGCGCGCCCGCCCATTCGACGAGATCGTGCATGTCGCGGCGTTCCTCGGCGTCGAAGAACCCGAACATGCCGCCTGAGTCACCCGTGCCGCGCAGATTGGCGATCACGTGGGCGTAGCCGCGGGGCACCCAGAAGTCGGTGGCGCCGACCTCAACGAACCCCATGGGAACCCCGAGGTCCTGGATTTGACGCGGGTAAGGCGACGCGGCGATCAGCGCGGGGACCGGGCCGTCGGTCTCCGGCCGGTGCACGTCGGCCATCAATGCGGTGCCGTCGCGCATGCCGATCGCGACGTTGTTGTCGCGGCGGGTGTGATATTGCGGTTCGCTGAGATTGCGATAGTCACGCCCGGTGGTCTGCGGGCCGTTCAGTCGCCGCACGAGCGCCCTCCTAACCCGAGGTCGAGGAAACCGATGACAACAATGATCGAGGTCGAACCGCAACCGCGCATCGATACGCTGGCCCGGTCGGGCCAGACGGGTGCGATCGTCGACGCCACCGCGACGTTCACCGACGACTGGGCCGACCTGGATCCAGGTGCACCTCAACGGCCACCTGGGCCGGCCGGCCGGCGTCGGCCACCGCGTCGTCGCGCTGACGCCGCTGGCGCCGTGCGGTAGAGCATAAACCTCCACGTAGACTCGTTGATCGGACTCTGAAGTCAGTGAAAGAGGTAGTACCTGCATGAGCGGCCATTCGAAGTGGGCCACCACCAAGCACAAGAAGGCGATCATCGATGCACGCCGAGGTAAGAACTTCGCCCGGCTGATCAAGAACATCGAGGTGGCCGCGCGAGTTGGCGGCGGGGATCCGGCCGGTAACCCGACGCTGTACGACGCCATCCAGAAGGCCAAGAAGAACTCGGTGCCCAACGACAACATCGAGCGGGCCCGGAAGCGCGGCGCCGGTGAGGAAGCCGGCGGCGCCGACTGGCAGACCATCACCTACGAGGGCTACGGGCCCAACGGCGTCGCAGTCCTGGTCGAGTGCCTGACCGACAACCGCAACCGCGCGGCCGGTGAGGTACGCGTCGCGATGACCCGCAACGGCGGCAACATGGCCGACCCCGGTTCGGTGTCCTACCTGTTCTCCCGCAAGGGTGTCGTGACTCTGGAGAAGAACGAGCTGACTGAGGACGACGTCCTGACCGCGGTGCTCGAGGCGGGCGCCGAGGACGTCAACGATCTCGATGACAGCTTCGAAATCATCTGCGAGCCCACCGATCTGGTCGCGGTGCGAAGCGCCCTGCAGGATGCCGGCATCGACTACGAGTCGGCCGAGGCCAGCTTCCAGCCCTCGGTGACCGTGCCCGTCGACCTCGACGGTGCCCGCAAGGTGGTCAAGCTGATCGACGCGCTCGAGGACAGCGACGACGTGCAGGACGTCTACACCAACATCGACATCCCCGACGACGTCGCCGCGATCCTCGACGACGAGGAGTAGCTCAGGCCGGGAGGTGCCGAATGTCGACCGCTGTAGTAACAACCAATAAGGCGACCTTCCGACGCTTCCGTGACGCCATGAACACCTGTGACTTGGAGTTCATCTCGAAGACGATCGACGAGCTTGTCGAGCCGGACGCCACGATCCGCACGCCGTTGCCGGGTGACGCGACGGGCGCGGAAGTCCTCAAGCATGTGTGGGCGGTGCTCCTTCGCGCCTTCCCCGATCTGCACCTCACGGTCGAGGATTTGATCGGGGAGGAGGACAAGGTCGTCGCCAGGATCGTGGTGACCGGAACCCACCTGGGTGAGTACATGGGCATGGAGCCAACCGGCAAATCCATTGCGTACGACGAGATCTTCATCTTCCGCTTCGCCAACGGCCGGGTGCTTGAGACCTGGGGCGTCGTCGACGTCTTCTCGCAGATGAGGCAGCTCGGCGTGATTCCGGCCTAGCTCACGCGACGCGCACGGCGGGGTTTCCTAGCGATGTCCGCCATGGTGGAAGATGAGCAAGCTGCTGCCGAAGTAGGGGAACTGCGGAGCGTAATCGACCGAGGGCGGCGAGTTGACGATCTGCACATTTCCGGGCGTCTGGCAGACGCTGCTGTTGGCGCTGGGATAGGTGCAGGATTGTTCGGCCAGCGCGGTGGGTGCGGTGGCGATCGATGCCGCGGCAGCCACCGCCAACAACATCGGGGGTAGGTAGCGTCGCTGGATTGTCATGATTCACTCCTTGGGCGTGGATACGGCCGCTCGCTCGCCGCCATCGAGTTGTGGGGCCCCGGCGGGGCGCTTCCGGAGAGAAACAGAACATATAGAGTTTCTATACAACTCAGCGCCGACGAGGGTGCTTTTATTTCCCGTCTGGCCAGACGAGGTCGCCCAGACGAACGCCAGCGACCGCGATGCGGAGACTCAGGCGGGGTGCAGGCTGACCGGCACACCCGAGTAGCGCACCATGCCAGTCACCAGGTCGATGTCGTCCGTGTTCGTCAGCGCGTTGACGCGGGCCTCGACGTGGCCGTGCGACGCCGGTCAGCTCACCGTGGGCGCTGCGCACCGTCATCTGCCTGCGCGGCGTCAGCACGAGCGGCGCCGGCTCGCGCAACCTGGCGAGCTGTTCGACGATGCCATTCTTCTCAGGAGTTCAGAAACGCCCCGATCTCGCGGGCGGTGTGCTCCGGCTGGTCCAGCATCACGAGGACGTAGGCGTCGTCGACCAGCCGCAGTTGGCCCTTGGGCAGCAGGGCCGCGAGCCGGTCGCCGTGCTCTGCCGGCATCACGGGATTGCGGCTCCACAACACCAGCGCGGGTCCGGTGAAGTCGACGAGCCTGTTCGTCGCGCGGATCAGGTCGGCGCCGTCGAACTT
>WNFK01249204.1_pt2 | contig 12243 bp, 11 predicted proteins | sample 5400281 | NCBI WGS metagenome assembly WNFK01 (sample SAMN13153350, study PRJNA577476) | soil metagenome | isolation source: 20 cm soil on Douglas fir-dominated hillslope | place: USA:California | collected 2013-09-17
CCGCCGCACCTCTCCCGAGAGTCGGACCTCCTGTCGAGTCCTGGCAGACTCCTGTGCTGCAAGGCGACGAACGGCTCGACGGCCTCGTCACAGAAACGTCACAGAGAAGGCGTATACAGCTAGCCCCGTTCCCCCTCCGAACCAAACGATGGACACCGCGTCTTTGATGGGCAGCAGGCCTCTTTCGCTGGAGCCCTTCGCGGGCGACCCGCGCAACTTCATCAACCGCGAGCTCTCCACCCTCGCGTTCCTCGAGCGCGTGCTGGAGGAAGCGAGCGATCCGGAGCTGCCGCTGCTGGAACGCCTGCGCTTCCTCTCCGTGCTCAGCGTCGGTCTCGACGAGTTCTTCATGATCCGCGTGGCCGGCTTGAAGCAGCAGCTCTCCGGGCACGTCGAGGAGACCGGTCCGGACGCGATGACGCCCGCGGAGCAGTTCCAGGCCGTCTCCAAGCGCTGCCATGCGCTGATCGATCGGCAGGACCGCGTGTTCCGCGAAGAGGTGGTACCCGGGCTCGAGCGGGTCGGAGTGCGCCTGTTCAAGGCCAACGACCTCCCCGAGGAATCCCGGCCGGCGGTCGCCGACTACTTCCAGCGCCAGGTCCTGCCCGTGCTGACGCCCTTGGCGCTCGATCCGGCGCACCCGTTCCCGCACCTGCGCAACAAGTCGCTGAACCTGGTCATCCGGTTCGCCGCGCGTCCGGGCGCGCGCGTGGGCTATGGCGTGGTGCCGGTCCCGGGTCTGCTGCCGCGCCTGGTGCAGGTGCCCGGCGGCACCCTGCTCCTGGAGGACGTCATCGCCCTCCACCTCGCGCCCCTGTTCCCCGAGACGCCCATCGAGGGGTGCTGGGCCTTCCGGGTGACGCGAAACTGGGACCTGAACATCGACGAAGAGGAGGCCGAAGACCTCCTCGTCACCATCGAGCGCGAGGTGCGCCGGCGCGATCGGGGCAGCGCGGTGCGGCTCCAGATCAACGCCAGCCCGGAAGAGCCGACGTCGCGGTTCCTCGCCCGCGCGCTCAACCTCGCCGAGGCGGACGTCTATCACCAGAATCGCCCGCTCGCGATCTCGGAGCTGTTCGGCTCGCTGATGGCCAGGCCCGAGCTCAAGCACCTGCAGGACGAATCGTTCACGCCGGTGATCCCGGCGGCGCTCGGGGTCGGCGGCGCGGATCTGTTCGAAGCCATCAGCGCCGGCGACGTGCTCCTGCACCATCCCTACGAATCGTTCGAGAGCGTCGTCTCGTTCGTCGAGTCGGCCGCCGACGACCCGGACGTGCTGGCGGTGAAGATGACCCTGTACCGCGCAGGCCAGGGCAGCCCCATCGTCCGCGCCCTGCAGCGCGCCGCCGAGAACGGCAAGCAGGTCACCGCCCTGGTCGAGCTGAAAGCGCGGATGGACGAAGAAGCGAACATCCTCTGGGCCCGCGAGCTGGAGCAGGCCGGAGTGCACGTGGTGTACGGGCTGATCGGGTTCAAGACCCACTGCAAGCTCGCCCTGGTGGTCCGCTCGGAGGGCGGCAAGATCCGGCGCTACGTGCACCTGGGGACCGGCAACTACAACACCGGCACGGCGCGCGCGTACTCGGACCTGTCGCTGTTCACCGCGCAGGAGGACTTCGCCGCGGACGCCACCGCGCTCTTCAATCTTTTGACCGGCTATTCGAAGCCGCCGCGCTGGCGGAAGTTCCTGGTCTCGCCGCTCGGCCTCAAGCAGTCCGTGCTGCAGTTGATCGAGGACGAGATCCGCGCCGGCCCCGACGGGCGCATCGTGGCGAAGATGAATGCGCTCGCCGACACCGACGTGATCCGCGCGCTCTACCGGGCGTCGCAGCTGCTTGCGCCCGGGCATCGCCGGCGTGAGCGAGCGGATCCGCGTCACCTCGGTGGTGGACCGGTTCCTGGAGCACGCGCGGATCTGGCATTTCCACGCCCGGGGCGCGAAGAAGGTCTACCTCGCCTCCGGCGACTGGATGCCGCGCAACTTCATCCGCCGCGTCGACGTCGCGTTCCCGGTGGAATCGCCCGCGGTCAAGGAGCGCATCCTCAACGAGATCCTCGGCACGATGATGGCGGACAACGTCAAGGCGCGGATCCTCCGGCCGGACGGCACCTACGAGCGCATCCGTCCGGGGAGCCAAGGGAGCGCGACCACGCCGCTGAGGAGCCAGGAGCACTTCATGGCCATGGCCCGCCGTTCCGCCTTCGCGGACGCCTCTCGCTCGCCGGCCATCGAGCCTCTCCTCTCTCCGCGGCCGACGGAGACGAACGGACGCGCGCGCGGCTGACGGACATGCCTTCAAGAATTTCTTGATTCGAGCCGGATTCGTCACACGTCCGCGGATCGCCCAGCCCCAAGATGCGTCGCCTTTATCGAGGCGAGGGGGCTTTCCCATGATCAAGACCGATCGCCGTGCCTCGACCTGCGCCTGTCCTTGAAATCGAGCTTCGGTTGGTACGACGTCTCGATCGAGGCCGAGTCGGATGGGGACTTCTTGCGCCGCCTGGCCGGCCATCTCGAGAACGGCCGGGACAGCGCCAGCGACCCTGCCTTCCGCGGCGTCAGCAGCAAGCACTCCAGAAGCGAGGTGACGATCCCCGGCTGAGTCAGCCCGGCTCGACCGTGAAGCTGGACACGAAGGACGCGCGCGGCAGGTGGCCGAGCCCGAAGGTGGCGTTACCGAGCACGTCCAGGTGCGGGAACAACGCGTAGTCCTGGGGCAGATATCCCAGCTCGCGCTTCTCGGCGGGCAGGTCGATCCCGTCCTCCCCATCGAAGATGACCTGCCCGCCGATCGAGATGCGTCCCGTGTCGGGGGTGAGTACGCCCAGGATCAGCAGCAACAAAGTGGTCTTGCCCGCGCCGTTGGGCCCCGCGAGCAGCACGGCCTCGCGATCGAGCGAGAGATCGATGTGCAGATCGAGCTCGCCCACCTTGCGCGCGACGCGGGCCTCAAGCACCGCGCACTCCCGGCAGCGCCGCCGCGGGCGCGACCCGCCGCAGGACGAAGAGGAGGACGAACGCCACCACCACCAGGATCACCGAGAGCGCCTGCGCCGCCCGCAGGTCGGACTCCATGGCCGTGTAGACCGCGAGCGGCATCGTCTGCGTGCGGCCGGTCAGGTTCCCGGCGAAGAGCAGCGTGGCGCCGAACTCGCCCACCGCGCGGGCCCAGCTCATCGCCGCGCCGGCCACCAGGCCCGGTGCGGCCAAGGGCAGCCCGAAGCAGGTTCTCGTCCAGGCGGCGGAAAGCCGCGATCGCCGCTTGCATGAAGAACGGCGCCGAGACGAACGCCTCGGCCAGGACCACCGCCGGCGTGGTGAACGCGAGCGCGATGCCGTGCCGGTCGAGCCAGGAGCCGAGGAGCCCGCGGCGGCCGAAGGCGAGCAGGAGCCCCACGCCGGCGACGGCGGGCGGGATCACCGCCGGGATCTGCGCGATCGCCTCCATCCAGCGCGAGAGGCGCCCCGGGTTTCGCGCCACCCGCCAGGCGAACAGGGAGCCGAGGACGACCACCAGCGCGAGGCTGCTCGACGTGGTCAAGAGAGACAGCCGGAGGGCGGGACCGAGCAGCGGGTTGCGCAGCCCGCCGATGAAGTCGTCCCAGCTCAACGTGGCGAAAAGCCCCAAGACGGGGAGGAGGAGGAACAGTCCCAGCAGCGCCGATCCGGCGAGCTGCGCCGCGTCCCAGGTGCTCGCGCCGCGCAGCTTCAATCGCCGCTTCCGGCGCTTCCGGAACGGAAGCCGAAGCGGGCCAGCACTTCCTGTCCTCCAGGCGAGAGCACCGCCGAGACGAATTCAGCCGCCAGCTTCGGCTGCTTCGCATGCGTCAGAACGGCGATCGGATATTCGGCCGGGGCGTTCACGCCCGAGGGGATCGCGATCACCTCGACCTTGTCCTTCGCCGTGGCGGCATCCGTCCGGTAGACGACGGCCGCGTCGGCCTCGCCGAGGGTCACCTTGGCGAGCACCTGCCGCACGTTCAGCTCGCGCGAAACCACCTGCGCTTCCACCTTCGCGCGGAAATCGCTCCCGTACTGCTTCGAGGCGGCGTCGAGAATGCGCAGCGTGTAGGCGCCGATCGGCACCTCGGGCACGCCGATCACGATCCGCCTCGCCTGGGGGAGATCCTTGAAAGCGCCGATCTTCGCCGGATTTCCCTTCGGGACCACCAGCACCGGCTCGTTGCGCGCGAAGACCTTGGCGCCCGAAGCGAGCTTGCCGTCGACCAGCGCCTGCATGTATTTCTGATCGGCGCTGGCGAACACGTCGGCCGGCGCTCCGTTCTCGATCTGCGTCCGCAGCTCCTGGGAGCCGGCGAGGTTGAAGACCACCTTGGTCCCCGGGTGCGCCTGCTCGAGCTGCTTGCCCAGCTCCGCGAAGGCCTCGCGAAGCGAGGCGGCCGCGAACACGGCGACCTCCTTGGAAGCCTGGGCCCGCGCGGAGAGCGCGAAGACGAGGACCAACCCGACGCACCGCAAGCAAAGTGAGCGCATGGTTTTGCGCCTTTCCCGGAAGACAAGAAAGAATATGTCACGTTGACTGGACAACCTGTCAACTGGCAGCGACTCACTTCAGGGTCAGCTCGGTCACCAGGTGGCCGGACTCCCGCGTGTCGTATCCGCCCAGGCTGGCCAGCTCGCGGCGGAAGGCGCGGCCCTCGAGCGTCTCGACGATCCGGCCCGCCCGCACGTCGGCGCTCCATTCCTTGGGGAACACCAGGTCGAACCGCTCTTCGGACAGCGGCACGAAATCGAGCCCGTGGGCGATGGCCGCGCTGCGCGCGACGATGCCGGCGTCCGCCGCCCCCATGGCGACCGCCTGGGCGACCTGCAGGTGGCCGCCGAGAACCCGCTCGTACCCTTCGACCGCCGACGATGGCACTTTCGCCTTGCGTAGCAGGCGGTCGAGCAGGCCGCGAGCCCCGGCCCCCGGCTCCCGATTGACGAAACGGACCTCGGGCCTGGCGATGTCCTCGGGCTGGCGGATCCGAAGGGGGTTCCCCTTCGCGACCGCGAACCCCTCCTCGAAGTGCGCGAAGGTGACCACCACCATCGGTCGGCCGCCGAAGGCCCGTCGCACGAAGGGAACGTTGTACTCCCCGGTTCCCTCGTCGAAGAGATGGGCGCCCGCCACGTGCGCGTGTCCCCGCGCGAGCGCCTGGAGCGCCGCGTCGCTCGAGACGGGAATCCAACAGAGGCGCTGTCCCGGCCAGCGGTCGTGGACGCGCCCCGCCAGCACCGAAAGGCCCGGGTCGCATCCGCCGACCAGCACGTTCGCCTCGAGGGCCTCGAGCGGGCGCAACGCTCGCAGCCGCACCATCGGGCCGGACCGCTGCGAGCGGACGAACAAGGCATCGGCCGGCGTGGTGAGGGCCAGGGGATCCTCCGGGGACAGCGCATACGCTACCCACCGGTTGGCGACGGAGCCGACCAAGGCGCGATCCGCGCTGTTCCGCGCCCGCGCCGGGCCGGCCACCTCGGCGGTCAGCTCGCCGCCCTCGTCCCGCAGCCAGAACAGCTCTTCGACCCGACATCCCAGCACGCGCGCCAGCCGCAGCGCGATCAAGGTAGCGGGCTGGCCGCGCCCCGACTCGAGGACGCTGAGCGTCTGGCGGCTGATGCCGGCGCGCTCCGCGAGCTCGCCCTGCTTGAGGCCGCGCTCCAGCCGGGCGCGCCGCAGCCCTGTCTCGAGCCTGGAGCGCATCTCATAACCTCGGACCGAGCCAGGCGGCGGAGATGCAAGCCGCGCAAGGAGCGACGAGGAAACGTACCGGGCGGTACGTTGACGAGGAGCGACGCCGCCCGGCGCCGCAGATCCGCCGAGCGGTTGCGCAGGGCGCAACCGCGTCCGCGGCGACGGGAGAGGTGATGAGATGCGCTCTAGCCATGCGCAGACGTGTCACGCGCGGGCCGGGGGTCTGTCAACAAGCCCGTGTCGGAAGAGCGCGATCCACCGGACGCGCGGCTTGCGGGTTTCGTCGTCCGCGGATATACGGCTGTGCGAATATCATTCGCTCAGGCGGATATGCCAGCACCGTCGTTCATCGCCCCACCGCAGGGCCTCGCGGTCGATCGGGTCTTCCGTGCTCTCGCGGACCCGACGCGCCTCCGCATCCTCCACCTCCTGCGCGACGGGGCTCTTTGCGTAGGGGACCTCGTCTCGGTGTTGCGGGTCCCGCAACCGACGGCCTCCCGCCACCTCGCGTATCTTCGCCGGGCAGGGCTCGTGCGGGACGAGCGGCGGGGACCGTGGAGCTTCTACAGGCTCTCGCCGCCCGGCATCGAGTTTCACCGGAGGATCCTCGGCGCCCTCGAGGCAGCCGGGTCCGACCAGAGCCGCGTCGACAGGGCCGCGCTGCGCGCGCTGCGGCGGACTGGAGGCTGTTGTCCACAGCACGTCCGTCCGCCGAAAGGTCGAGCCAATGGGCATCGCCGCTGGTGAGGGTCCGCAGGCGCGACGGGCCGACGGCCCGCCCGCCCTTGCCCGCAGGCTGGTGGCGGAGGGCCTCGGGACCGCGTTCCTGCTCGCCACCGTGATCGGCTCCGGCATCATGGGCGAGCGTCTGGCCGGCGGGAACGTCGCCGTTGCGCTCCTCGCGAACACGTTCGCGACGGGCGCGGGCCTCCTGGCATTCATCCTCACCTTCGGGCCGATCTCGGGCGCCCACTTCAACCCGGTGGTCACTCTGGCCGACGCGGCCCTGGGGGGCCTGCGCTGGCGAGACGTCCCCGGCTACGTGCTGGCGCAGATCGCCGGCGCGTTCCTGGGAGTCGCCTCCGCGCACGGCATGTTTGGAGAGGCCGTCTTTTCCGCCTCGCGGCATGCCCGCGCCGGCGGCGCGCAGTTCTGGAGCGAATTCGTCGCCACCTTCGGTCTGCTCGCGGTGATCTGGGGCGTGGCGCGCAGGCGCGCGGCCGCGGTCCCGTTCGCGGTGTCCGCCTACATCACCGCTGCGTATTGGTTCACGGCATCGACGAGCTTCGCCAATCCCGCGGTGACGATGGCGCGCTCCGCCAGCGACACGTTCGCCGGCATCCGGCCCGCGGACGTCCCCGCGTTCATCGTCGCCCAGATCCTGGGAGGAGCCGCGGCAACGCTGCTGTTCCGTTGGCTTCTGCCCGCGCTTCCGGAACGGGCGCCCGAGCTGGTGGTCCCGCAGGAAGCGGAAGTGGAGGAAGCTTGAGCGACCGGGTGCGCAACACATGAAGCGAGTCATCTTCGCCTGCATCCACAGCGCCGGCCGATCCCAGATGGCGGCTGCGTTCTTCAACGCCCTGGCGAACCCAGAGGTGGTGCAGGCCATCTCCGCGGGCACTCGCCCGGTCGATCGCGTGCACCCGGAGGTCGTCGCCGTGATGCGCGAAGCGGGGATCGATCTCTCCGAAGCGCGCCCGCGACGTCTCACGCACGACCTGGCCCGGGACGCGCGGCTGCTGGTGACCATGGGATGCGGCGACGAATGCCCCGTCGTCCCCGGCGCGCGGCGAGAGGACTGGCCGCTGGAGGACCCGAAGGGGCTTCCGGTGGATCGGGTCCGCGCGATCCGCGACGAGATCCGGGCGCGCGTCGAGCGGCTCGTCGCTGCCGCGCAGCCGCAGCGCCGAGGTCAGCTCTACGGACGCGAAGATCGCCACCGGTGCGCCGATCATCGCGACGGCGATCCGCAGCTCGGGCGTCATCAGCGACCAGAAGTCGACCAGCGCGGCGATGCTCGCCAGGGCATACACGCCGTCCAGCACACCGAGGAGCGCGGCTTCGCTCCAGAGGAGCCGGGCCCGGCGCGCGAGGGTCCAGATCCAGAGCGCCAGGAGGACGAAGGCCGCGCCGATCACGCGAAGCGCCGCCTCCGGCACGGCGAACGGAGAGGCCAGGAAGTGGCCTGCGGCGAGCAGGACGGCGCCGCAAGCGAAGGTGGCGGCGGCATTGATGCGGTAGGTGGTGCGGAGAAGGTCGGTGCGGTCCATTCACTTCCTCCAAGGCTGGTTTGGATTGCCCGCCGACCATGCCCCGCCCGGGCGGTGGAAGCACTTCCCTCCGAGGTAATGGAATCGGCCCCTGCCCGAAGTATGGTTCCCGCGGCGAGCTCGAGGCCGGGAGATTTCCGATGATGGGAAACACCAGCATGGTCGGAGCGCTGCTCCGGGAATGGCGAGGCGTCCGCCGGATGAGCCAGCTCGACCTGGCCGTAGCGGCGGAGGTGTCGCCGCGGCACCTCAGCTTCGTCGAGACGGGGCGCGCCGTGCCGAGCCGCGAGATGGTGCTGACGCTGGCGCGCGCGCTCGACGTCCCCTTCCGCGAGCGCAACACGATGCTGACGGCGGCGGGCTACGCGACCGTCTACCGCGAGACGAGCCTGGACGACGCCCGGATGGCCGAGATGCGCTGGGCGCTGGAGCTGCTGCTGCGCCAGAACGAGCCGTTCTTCGCCGTGGCGATCGATCGCCGCTGGGACGTCGTGATGTGCAACGCGCCGTATGCGCGCCTGGTGGAGATGGCGGAGGAAGAGACTCGCCTGGAGCCGTACCGCGTGTTGCCGGCGCCCCGGATCAACGCGATGAAGCTCCTCTTCGGGCCGTTCAAGCCGTTCCTCGCGAACTGGGGGGAGGTCGCGAGCGCGGTGATGGGGCGGGCCCTGCGCGACGCCGCGACCGACCGCGATCCCGCCCGCAAGCGCATCCTCGAGGAGTGCCTCGGCGAAGCCCCGGAGGACTGGAGCGCCGCGCCGCCCGAAGCTCCCGCTCCTCTGGTGGTGACGGTCGACCTGCAGCTCGGGGACCAGCGGGCGCGCCTCTTGAGCACCATCGCCACGCTGGGGACGGCGCAGGACATCACGCTGCGCGAGCTGCGCATCGAGTCCTTCCATCCCGCGGATCGGGACAGCGAGCGCCTCCTGGCGGCGCTCGCGGGGCGTTGAGACCGCGGCCGCCTGCGCGCTGCTATAACGTCATCGATGAAGAACGATGCGAGGGCGCTGCTCGCCGCGCTGTGGTCGGAGCTCGCCGGTCCGGCGGACCTGGTGGGCGCGCTCGAGATCGACGGGCCCAGCGGCGGGTTGCCGTCGATCTACGCGGTCGCCGAGCTCGCCGCCCCGCAGATCGGCGCGGCGACGCTCGCGGCCGCGGAGCTCCTGGCGGCGCGCGAGCGGAGGCCGATCCGCCTCGCCCGGGTCGACCGGCGCCACGCGGTCGCCGCTTTCCGGAGCGAGCGGTACCTCCGACCGATCGGCTGGCAACGGCCACCGCCCTGGGATCCGGTCGCCGGCGACTACCGGGCGCGCGACGGCTTCATCCGGCTGCACACCAACTACGCATCGCATCGCGCGGCCGCGCTGGGCGTGCTCGAGGCTCCCGCGGAGCGTGACCCGGTCGCGCGCGCTGTCCTCGCCTGGAACGCTAGCGATCTGGAGGAAGCGGTCGTGCGCGCCGGCGGCGCGGCGGCGGCGATGAGGACCGACGCGGAATGGCGGAAGCATCCCCAGGGGGCCGCGGTGGCCGCCGAGCCACTCGTCGCCGTGGAGGCGACGCCCGGGCAACCGGCCACGATGCCCGATCCCGCCGGCGCCCCGCTCGCCGGGATCCGGGTGCTCGACCTGACCCGGGTCATCGCCGGGCCGGTCTGCACGCGTTTTCTCGCTGCCTGGGGCGCGGACGTCCTGCGCATCGATCCTCCCGGTTTCGACGAGGTCGGCGCCTTGCTGGCGGAGACGACGGCGGGGAAACGCCGCGCGGAGCTCGATCTGCGCGACGTGCCCGGCCGCACCGCCTTCGAGCGGCTGGCTTCCGAGGCGCACGTCCTGGTGAGCAGCTATCGGGGCGACGCCCTCGACCGCCTCGGCCTCTCTCCGGCGGCGCTCCGCATGGTCAATCCCGCCCTCATCCTCGCGTCGATCGACGCGTACGGCTACACCGGACCCTGGCGTCACCGCCGCGGATTCGACAGCCTGGTCCAGATGAGCTGCGGGATCGCGGCGGGCGGGCAAGAGGCCGCCGGCGCGGAGATCCCGGTGCCGTTGCCGGCGCAGGCGCTCGACCACGGCAGCGGATATCTGCTGGCCGCCGCGGTGTGCCGCGCCTTGACGCGGCAACTGCGGCGGGGAGAGGTCGGCACCGTCCGGGCCTCGCTGGCGCGCACCGCGCGCCTGTTGATGGACGTCGCCGGATCGTCGATCGCCGGCGACCGGGACTTCACCCCGCAGGACGCGGAGCCTTGGCTCGAGACCGTCGATTCGGCCTGGGGTCCGCTCGCGATGGTCGCGCCCCGCCGGCCCCCTGGGGACGGACCCGCCCGCCTGGTGAAGTGAGATCCGGTGACACCCTACGCAACTCCATGCCAACTCTGACACGGAGCGTCGCAAGCGCTGGGGCTTCGGCTCGCACCCGTGCGAGTTGGCACGCTGGGTTGCGTAGGGTGTCACCGGAACTCGTTGCGATCTGGCTTGTGGCGGTCGGTCTCGCAAGCTGCAAGGACCGCGAGGAGACGGGAACGGACGCGGGGTCGACCGATGCCGGGACCATGGATGCGGGAATGCAGGACGCCGGCGTGGACGCCGGATGCCTGGCGGAGGTGCCGGCGCTTCCGCCGCTCATGATCGTCCCGGTGAACGCGACCGCTGCTGGAGCGGGGATCTTCGCGGCGCAGCCTCCGGGATCGGATGATTGGTACATCGTCGAGCAGCCAGGCCGGATCCGCATCGTTCGCGCGGGCCAGATCCTCTCTGCGCCATTTCTCGACGTCAGCGCGGGGATGGGCTCGAACCTCGGTGAGCGCGGCCTGTTGGGCCTCGCGTTCCACCCGGACTATCCGCAAAACGGCCGGTTCTTCGTGATGGGGACGCCGGGCGACGGGTCCGACGGATCGTTTGCGCCGGCCAGCGCGGACGCGGTCGTCGAGCTCAAGCGCGATCCTGCCGATCCAGACCGCGCGGTCCCGACCAAGGTCCGCGACATCGTGGTCCTGCCCGCCTCGGCTGCGAACCACAACGGCGGGACGATCCTCTTCGGCCCGGACGGTTTCCTCTACGTCGGCACCGGGGACGGCGGAGGAGGATGCGAGAGCGACCAGCCGGGCGCCGTGCAGGACACGGCGAAGGTGTTCGGAAAGATCCTGCGCCTCGACGTGGACGGCGCCCCGCCCTTCGCGGCCCCGGGCAACCCCTTCACGAACGACGCGCGCGTCTACCACTACGGGCTGCGCAACCCGTTCCGGTACAACTTCGACAAGGCCAAAGGAGACCTCTTCGTCGCCGATGTGGGACAGGACTCGTTCGAGGAGATCTCGATCGCCCCGGCCGGCGCCAAGGGACTGAATTTCGGTTGGCCGGCCTTCGAAGGCACCGCCCAGGAAACTTGTGGCAGCAAGTCCCTCGGGGGACCCTCCCCGCACACGCCGCCCCTCGTCTCCTTCCAACACGGCGGCGCAACCCCGTTCGGGGACTACCGGGCGGTCATCGCCGGCACCGTCTATCGAGGCTCCCTCAGCCCGGCCCTCCAAGGAGTGTTCTTCTTCGCCGACTTCTACGGCGCCGCGCTCGGGGCGCTCCGATCCTGCAACGGGACCGTCTACGGGCCCGTGGCGGTCCCACTGTCCCAGATCCCGACCGGCGCCGGTGGAGGGACGCTCCAGCAGATCGCCGCCTTCGTCGAGGGCCACGACGGCGAGCTGTACCTCGTGTACGGCGGCGGCGGCAGCGCGCGGATCGGCCGCCTCGCGGTCCAATGACAACGCTGCACGTCGTCATAGGAGCGCGCGACCAGCATCGCCCCTTCGAGAGAGGACACCACCATCCGCGCCGTCTCGTGCGCCTGGCCCTCGCGCCGCAACGTCTTGGAGTGCCGTCCCTCCTCCACCACCCGGGTCAGCCAGGCCTCGTTGGCGTCGAAGAACGTGCGCACGCCGTCCTTCATCGGCTTGGGAAGCGTGGCGAAGTCCGAGGCGAGCATGCCGCAGAGGCAGAGGCGCTTGGTCCGGAGCACGTCCGCGTAGAGCTGCGCGTAGCGGCGCAACTTCTGCCGGGCGTCGACGCTCTCGCGGTCGATGGCGTCGAGCGCCCCCTGGAAGCGCTGGTGGTAGCGGGCGATCAGGCGCCTGCCCAGCTCGGCCTTGGTGGCGAAGTGATAGTGGAGGCTGGCCTTGGTGATCTTCAGCTCGGCCGAGATGTCGGCGTAGCTGAAGCCGTTGAAGCCCTGCATCTGCACCAGGCGCTCGGCCACGTCCAGGATGCGATCGGCGGTGGGAGAAGAAG
>WNFK01155472.1_pt2 | contig 12241 bp, 8 predicted proteins | sample 5400281 | NCBI WGS metagenome assembly WNFK01 (sample SAMN13153350, study PRJNA577476) | soil metagenome | isolation source: 20 cm soil on Douglas fir-dominated hillslope | place: USA:California | collected 2013-09-17
GGGCCGCCGCCACTTCCCGCACAGGAAGCCCCGGTCGCACCATCAGCCGCGAGCGAGAGCAAAACCGAGACGATCGCGCCGGCAGCGCCGCCACCGATCACGCCGGTCGCGCCGCCTCCGATACCCGACGTCCCGGTGGCGGCGCCCGCGTCCCAGCCCGGTCCCGGTTTCGAGGAGCGCATCGGTACCCGCTGGGTGGTCTGGGTCGGCGGTTTGACGCTGGCGCTGGGCGGATTCTTCATGGTCCGCTATTCCATCGACGCGGGCCTGCTCGGACCCGGCGTGCGTACGTTGCTCGGCGGCGCATTTGCGCTGGCGCTGCTTGCCGCGGGCGAATGGACCCGCCGCAAGGAAAACATCGCCGGCATCGAAGCGCTGCCGATCGCCAACATTCCCGCGATTCTCACCGCCGCCGGGACCGCGGTTGCCTTCGCGACCGTCTACGCCGCCTATGCGCTGTACGATTTCCTGGCGCCCGCAACCGCGTTCATTCTGCTGGGACTGGTGGCGCTGGGAACGCTCGCCGCGGCGCTGTTGCACGGGCCGGCGCTGGCAGGCCTCGGCATCGCCGCCGCCTTCGTCACGCCAATCCTGGTGTCTTCGAACAAGCCGGATTTCTGGGCGCTGTACATCTATCTCGCCATTGTCACCGCGGCCGCCTTTGGCCTGGCGCGGATCCGGCTGTGGCGTTGGCTCGCGGTCACCACCATCGTATTCGCGCTGCTCTGGACCTTCCCCTGCCTGCAATGCGGGCCGTCGATGGTCGCCCCGCACGCCTTCCACGTCATGTCAGGGTTTGTCCTCGCAGCCCTGCTGGTGGTGTGCGGCTTCATGTTCGGTCCGCCCGCCGACGAGGGCCAGATCGAGCCGATCTCCTCCGGCTCGCTCGCGGCCTATTTGGCAGGCGCAACGCTGATCGTGCTTGCGAGTTTCCATGCAGACGCCGCCCTCGTCGTGTTGGGCCTGCTGGTGGCCGGCACATTCTTCGTGGCCTGGCGTGCGCAAGCCGCCACCGGTGCGATTGCCGCCGCGGCCATTTTCGTCTTCGCGGTGTTTGCCGAATGGGCCGTCCGCGGCAATCCGGACATGCTGGTGCTGCCGGGCGGACCGTTGCCCGGCATCGGACCCGTCGCCACCGACGGCTCGGTTTCGTTGCATCTGGTAACCGCGGCGATCTTCGCCGCCGGATTCGGCGCCGCCGGATTCCTGGCGCAGGGCCGCTCGGTCAGCGCCATCATCCCGGTGGTGTGGTCGGCCGCAGGCGTGTTCACGCCGCTGGCGCTGTTGATCGCGCTGTACGCCCGCATCGCGCATCTCGATCGCTCGATTCCATTTGCGATCCTGGCGGTCCTGCTCGCGGCGGCATTTGCGGTGGCCACCGAAACCCTCAGCAAGCGCGAGACCAGGCCGGGATTGCCGATTTCAATTGCGCTGTTCGCCACCGGTGCGCTCGCCGCATTGGCGCTGGCGCTAACCTTTGCGCTCGAAAAAGGCTGGTTGACGATCGCACTGGCGCTGATGTCGATGGGCACGGCGTGGATTTCGATGCAGCGGCCGATTCCGTTCCTGCGCTCGCTGTCAGCCATTCTCGCAGGCATCGTCGTGCTGCGCATCGGCTACGAGCCGCGCATCGTCGGCGACGCGGTCGGCACCACCCCGATCTTCAACTGGCTGCTGTGGGGCTACGGCATTCCGGCATTGTCATTCTGGGTCGCCAGCATCTTCCTGCGCCGCCGCGCCGACGACGCGCCGCTGCGCACGGTGGAATCGGCGGCGATCCTGTTCACCGTGCTGCTCGCGTTCACGGAAATACGCCATGCCGTGAACGGCGGAGATATTTACCGCATCAACGCCGGCCTCACCGAAATCGCGTTGCAGGTGTGTGTCGCGCTGGCCATGGCGATCGGCCTGGAGCGACTGAGAATCCGCAGCGGGAGCATAGTCCATAACATCAGCGCCATCCTGCTGACGGTGTTTGCCGGGTTGGCCACCGTGTTCGGCCTGATGCTGCTGGAGACGCCAATTCTCTGGCCGACCGATGTCGGCGGCGTCTTCATCAATCTTCTCCTACTGGCTTACGCTCTGCCCGCGGTGCTTGCGCTGCTATTGTCCTATGCGGTGGCGGGCCGGCGCCCCGCCGCCTACGCCAACACCATCGCAGCAGGTGCGCTGGTTCTCGCGCTCACTTATGTGACGTTCGAAATCCGCCGGCTCTATCACGGTCCGGTGCTGAGCCGCGGGGTCACCACGGGCGCGGAGCAATACACCTATTCGATTGCCTGGCTGGCGTTCGGGGTGGCGCTGCTCGGTATCGGCATCCTGTTCAATTCGCAGCGCGCCCGCCTCGCCTCGGCGTTGGTGATCGCGCTGACGATCCTGAAAGCGTTCGTGATCGACATGTCAACGCTGACAGGCGTCTACCGTGCGCTGTCGTTCATGTGCTTAGGCCTGGTGCTGGTCGCGATTGGCTGGCTGTACCAGCGGATCCTGTTCCGCAGGCAGGCAGCGCCGCCGCCATCGGACGGCGCCGCGGTTCAGGCCAGCCCTTGATGTAAAGGCAGGACCGCCCCCGCCCTTCCTGACGCGCTTTGCGATTTTACGATCAGCGCGTACATAGATCGGATGGCAAGACCGCGCAGTTTCGATCCCGACGAGGCGCTGGACCTCGCGCGTGACGTGTTCTGGCGAAAAGGCTTCCAGGGCACGTCGCTCGACGACATCACCGCCGCCACCGGCATCGCCAAGCCAAGCCTCTATGCGGCCTTCGGCGACAAGAATGCATTGTTCCTGAAAATTCTCGACCGCTATCACGAACGCATTGTCGCCAACGCCGCGCGAATCCTTGGCGAAGGACCGTCAGCGCGTGACGCGATCGAACGCTGGCTGACGGGTTTTGTCCCTTTCTGCTCGGGCGTCAAGGGAACGAAGGGTTGCCTCTCGGTCAACACCGCCGCCGATGATGCCTCCGATCAGAAGGAGGTCCGCAAGAGGGTCGAACGCTTCAACCGCAAACTGGAGGAGTTGCTGCGCAACCGGCTTTCCGCCGACCGCGCGCAATTCTCCGGCGCGTTCGATCCCGACGCTGCCGCGCATACCATCATGGCCATCTATTTGGGGCTGATGATCCTGGCGAAAGATGCGCCGGACGCGGCCCGCGTCCGCGCCACATTAAATCAGGCGATGAAACTGCTGGCTTGACAGCCGCTCTCCATTGTGTACTTCATAGTACATAACCGGGAGAAACCATCATGCAAGCGATCCAGATCGACGCGTTCGGCAATCCGGCTGAGGTTTTGAAGGTGGTCGACATTCCCGATGTCGGCGTGCCGGCCGAAGGCGAAGTGGTGATCGCGCTCGAGGCCTCGCCGATCAATATGAGCGATCTCCTGATGATCGCGGGCCGCTACGGTTATCGGCCGAAGTTGCCGAGCGTGATGGGAACGGAAGGCACCCTGGTGCCCTATCCGGCGCCGGCCTGGGCGGAGCGGATCAAGGCGGATGCAAGCCGGCTTCGGCCGCTGCCGGGCGGCGACGTCCATCAGCTCGCCATGCTGGGCATCAATCCACCCACCGCGTATCTGATGCTAACCGACTTCGTTACTCTGCCATCGGGTTCCTGGATCATTCAAAACAGCGCCAACTCCGGCGTTGGACGGGCGCTGATTGCAATCGCGAAATCGCTCGGCCTCAGGACGGTCAATGTCGTGCGGCGCGACGATGTCGTTGCCGAGATCAAGGCCATCGGCGGCGACGTCGTGCTTGTCGATGGACCGGATCTCGCCAAGCGGGTTGCGGCCGAGACCGGCAATGCCCGCATCGCACTGGCGATAGATGGCGTCGCCGACACCAGCGCGATAAGCGGCAAACCGTTTGTCGGTGCCGCACAGCACCTGATTTTCCGCGACATTTCGATCCGCGGGTTCTGGCTGGCCAACTGGTTCAATGCCGCCAAACCCGACCAGATCACGCAGATGTATGATCGTCTCACGCCGCTGGTCGCATCGGGTGCGATCAGCACGCCGATTGCAGGCACCTACCGTTTCGCCGAGATCGCCGAGGCGGTAGCCGTGGCGTCGAAAAATCGCGGCAAGGCGCTGTTGACGGTCGGTTAGGACTTCGGCCCGGGGGCTCCGCGTTGTCAGGCGGCGCGCACCGAGTTGAGGAATTTGCCGACTTCGAGCTTGAGGCGGTTGCTCTCGACCGACAGCGATTGCGCCGCCGACAGCACCTGCGATGAAGCCGATCCGGTCTCGCTGGCGCCGCGCTGCACGTCGGTGATGTTCGAAGAGACTTCCGCGGTGCCCTTGGCCGCGTGCTGGATGTTGCGGGATATTTCCTGCGTCGCAGCACCCTGCTCTTCCACCGCCGCGGCGATGGTGGAGGAAATCTCGGACATCCGGCCGATGGTGTCGCCGATCTCCTTGATCGCGTCCACCGAGTCCTCGGTCGCGGACTGGATGCTGCTGATCTGCTGACTGATCTCGCCGGTCGCCTTCGCGGTCTGCTCGGCAAGCGCCTTGACTTCGGAAGCGACGACCGCAAAGCCACGACCGGCTTCGCCGGCCCGCGCCGCCTCGATGGTGGCGTTCAGGGCGAGCAGATTGGTTTGCCCGGCGATGGTGTTGATCAGTTCGACGACGTCGCCGATGCGGGCGGCAGCTTTCGACAATTCACCGACGCGATGGTTGGTTTTCTGCGCCTGATCCACCGCCACGTCGGCGACCCGGGACGATTCCTGCACCTGCCGGCTGATCTCGTTGACCGACGACGTCAACTCCTCGCTGGCGGAGGCCACCGACTGCACATTGGTGGAGGCTTCCTCCGACGCCGACGCAACCGTTGTCGCAAGTTCCTGCGAACGTTCCGCGGTCGCCGTCAATGTGCCCGCAGAAGCTTCGAGCTCGGTCGCGGCCGAGGACACGCTCTCGACGATCTCTCCTACCGCGCCTTCGAACGCATCGGCCAGCTTGCGCATCTCCGCCTTGCGTTGCTGCGCCTGCCGCTGCTCGACCGCCAACTGCTCGGCGCGCAGCCGTTCCGTCTCGATCATATTGTTCTTGAACACCTCCACCGCGCCGGCCATTTCTCCAACCTCGTCCTTGCGACCGAGGCCCGGTATGGCGACCGCCGAGTCGCCACTCGCAAGCCGGGTCATGGCCTGGACCATGGCTGAAAGCGCTTTCGATATCGACCGGCCGATCAGCAGCGATGCTGCGCACACCATGACGACCGCCAGGCCAAATGCGATCAGCATCCATGTTCTCACTGAATCGCGCGCGGCCGCCTCGGATGTCTCAGCTTGCTTGTAGGGCCGCTCGACCCCCCGCCCGATTTCGGCAATCAGGGGTTCGAGCCCGCGAAACGTCTTCATCATGCTGGCGTCGTAGCCCGCGGTTTGCTGGGCGCTGTCGGTCCAGGCGACAAACTCCTTCTGATACTTCTCCAGCTTCAGGGTGATTTCAGCCGCCATGGCCGAGGGAATTTCGGCGGCAGCCAGCGCTTTTGAGAATTCCGCTGCGGATTTCTTCAATTCACCTGCGTATTTCTGATCGCGCCGCAGCATGAAATCCTTTTCATGACGACGCATCATCAACATCCAGCTCGTCAATCTTGGATTGTCGATTTCCTTGAGCTTCGCCTCGATGTCGTGCACGGCCGCGCGCAGCGACCCCGACAAACCCAATGTTTCGTTCAGGCCAAGCTTGATTTCGGTGCTGACCAGGCTCGCGAAATCGCTGGCGTAGTTCTTGAATCCGTCATGGGCGAGCCGGACCTTATCGGAAAGATCACTCATGCCGCCGGATTGCGTCAACGTCAGCAGCCGATCGAAATCAGCGTCAATCGTGGCCACCTGCTCCGCGTGGCGCTTCGCATAGGACTCATCACGCCGCTGTTGAAAATTCTTCTCGTTCCGACGCGCCTCCAGCATATCGATCGAAAGTTGCTTGTTGAGATCCGAGATCGCCCGGGCATTACCCGCAATCGCGCGCGATGCTTCGGCCGACCAATTGCCGACCTGGTAGATCGCGCCGAACGCAAGAAGCCCCGCCAGGCCAACGATGCCGATCGCCATGATCTTGTGGGTCAGGCGCAGATGAAGTCGCTCGCGCATCGAAAAATCTCAATGTTCTTGATCTGACGTCGGCCTGCCGACGCAACTTTGTCCCAGGCCATCGCACACTATTTGTTAATCATTAATATCCGTCTAAAAGTTGCGCAGTTGAACATTGAAATACGCGCGGGCTTGGACCTCATCTGCGCCGTCGACCCGGCCCTCGGCGAGCCGGGTCCAGGCCTTGTCAGGCCGCCCTGACCGAGTTGAGGAACTTGCCGACTTCGAGCTTCAGCCGGTTGCTGTCGCCGGACAGCGACTGGGCCGCCGAGAGAACCTGTGAGGAGGCCGAGCCGGTTTCGCTGGCGCCGCGCTGCACGTCGGTGATGTTGGAAGAAACCTGCTGAGTGCCTTGCGCCGCCTGCTGCACGTTGCGGGAGATTTCCTGCGTCGCCGCGCCCTGCTCTTCCACCGCCGAGGCGATGGTCGACGAGATCTCGGATAGCTTTTCGATGGTGCCGCTGATCTCCTTGATGGAATTCACCGACTCCTGCGTCGCCGCCTGGATACCGCTGATCTGCTGGCCGATCTCGCCGGTCGCCTTCGCGGTCTGCTCGGCCAATGCCTTCACCTCGGATGCCACGACAGCAAACCCGCGGCCGGCCTCGCCGGCGCGCGCCGCCTCGATGGTGGCATTTAGCGCCAAGAGGTTGGTCTGGCCCGCGATGGTGTTGATCAATTCGACGACGTCGCCGATCCGGGCTGCCGCCTTCGACAATTCGCTGACGCGATCATTGGTGGTGCGGGCCTGACTGACGGCATCGCCGGCCATCCGCGCCGATTCCTGGACCTGGCGGCTGATCTCATTGACTGACGAGGTCAGTTCTTCGGTGGCGGAGGCCACCGACTGCACATTGGTGGAGGCTTCCTCGGACGCCGCCGCGACCATGGTGGTCAGCTCCTGCGCGCGCTCGGCGGTCGCTGTCAGCGTACTGGCAGAGGCTTCGAGTTCGGTCGAGGCCGACGACACGGTTTCGACGATCTCACCGATGGCATTTTCAAAGTCATCGGCGAGCTTGATCATGTCCGCCTTGCGCTGCCTTGCTGCGATCTGATCTTGCTGGATTTTGGCTTCGACTTCCTCGCGGGCCTTCTGCTCGGCCTTGATCTTGAAGGTCTCGACCGCCTGCGCCATGTCGCCGACTTCGTCGCCGCGGCCAAGACCGGGTAGCACGACCTGGAAATTGCCGTCGGCGAGTTCGCGCATTCCGGCGCAGAGTCCGACGACCGGCTTGGAGATCGCGCGTCCGATCAGCCAGGCCAGCACGATGCCCAGAACAAGACTACCGATCGCGATCATCAGGATCAGGCTTTCGGTGGAGGCAATCAGACTCTCGGTCTCATGCTCGATCTTGGTTTCCTCAGCGACGCCGGATTCCTTGATGGCCTCGGCGGCTGCGCCGATCGCCTGTGCGGCCTTCGCCATCTCGCCATTGGAGAGAAGTTCGACTTCATGCGCGTTATGGGCCGCCGTGTGATAGGCCTCGGTGTACTTTTCAACGTTGGCGTTGACGTCGGAAAACACCTTTCGCACGTCGTCGCTGACGATAGCCGCGCCGAACGCAGTCATGGCGACCTTCAGCTCCGCGAGCGCTTTTTCGGCGTCTTCGGCGGAGCTCTGTTCGTGTCGTCCGAGCAACTTGTTGACGTTCAACCGCGCCAGCAGCAACTGCTTCAAGGCTTCACCCGCCAGCACCATGGTGTTGGAATTGCCGGCCTTGGCGACTGCCATTGTTTGCAGCTGTTCGATTTCGGCCCGAGACTTGAGGCCGAGGGGGTCGAGAACCTCCTTGGTCAGCTTGTTCTGTTCCTGCTTCAGCGCAACCAGCTTGTCGAAGTCCTTGCCGTAAAGTTCGAACTGCTGGTTCAATTCGACCATCTTCTGGTGGCGCTCGTGGTTTTTGATCTCGTCGATACCTTGCTTGATGCTTTTGGCCAGCGCCTGCTGCCGCTTCCGGGCTTCGGCGATCAGGCTTTCGTCGCCGGACAGGGAGAATTCGCGCACGAAGCGACGGAATGAAACGAAGCCGCGGTCGACCTCGCGGGCGATGCCGACCACCTTGACGCGCTGATTGAAGGCCTCAAATCCCTCCGAGACTTTGCCGAAGCCCTGATAGGACATCGCGGACAACACCGCGGTCAGCGCCAGAACGGCGGCGAAGCCGATCATGATCTTGGTATTGATTCTGCGGTTGGTGAAGAAGCCGAACAGGCCGGACGACGTGCCGGAGGCGTTCGAGGAGAGATTGCTCACGGTGTTAATCCTTCAATTCAAGCTGGCAGGTGACGAGGCGATGTGGATCAGGAAGCGTCGATCAGGAAGCGGCGATTGCGCTTCTGGACCGGACGCGCGCTCTTTGGAAACAGCGCCGCAAATTTCTGGATTTGCTCGACCGATGCCTCGATCGGCTCCTTGTGGACCGTCCAGGTCAGCCCCTCCGAGCAGGGCGGCGTGGTCAACGATCCCATGTAGCGAAAGTAGCCGCCGTTCTTCGGCAGCATGGCCGCGATATCGATCGTGCTGCCGACCTGCACTTCCGGGCCTTCCTTGGCGGGCATCGATTCGAAAAATGCCTTCATGGCCGCATTCGCAGCACCAGGCCGAATGAACACACCGGTTACCGCGAGCGCGCCCGTGCCGGCCTTGTGAACGAAGTGACATTCGAGATCGAAATTTTTTCCCGCCAGCAGATGTTCGCTCGGATGATGGAGATGAAACTGCAGCAGTTCGAAGCGGGTGCCGCCGATCATGCAGGCGGAGCCCGGATCGGCGTTGACCTGAATGGTGTGGCCATTGTTGACGACACGGAGCGGCAACGGTTTGTAGTCGTAGTCGACTGAACCGACGTCGCCCTTGATGCCGTTGCTCAGGTCGATCGGCGTCTGCTCCATGCCGAGCTGGCACATTCTGAAGTCGGCTTGCAGCTCTCCCCATTTCTCGGGGCCACCTTCGCCTTCATAGCTCCAATGAGCCGCCGCCTTGCCTCCAGGCTCCTTGCCTCCATGCGCCGGCGCATCCGAGGCGATAGCGGCTCCGGCCTTGAGGCAGCAGGCACAGGCAAGCGCGCCACGCATCATCATTCGACGATCGATCGACATTTCAGGACTCCGGGATTTCGTGCTTCCCAAAACAGGATGAACGGATTCAACTCAACTTTTGGCCGCGGCAGGAGGGTTGGCAATCAAACGTCTTCAGGAAGGTTCTCAAATCGGAACGCCACCGCTCTTCCCATCAGGAATACAGTTGGCAATCCAATATTAGTGTTAATGCCGGCACCGTATGACTACTGAAAAATCGCGCAAAATCAGGGATAATTGCACGCAGCGCGTATTGCGAATGGTAAACACACGCTCGGCGTTTGGGAGCGCGATCAAGACGTTCGACGATGATGATTGAAGCAATTGATCGGCGAACCGGCCGCCGCATATCAATGGCGGCGAAGGCGCGTTCGCGACCGCCGCGCTCGGCGGAGTCGTGCCGCCGGTTTCTCGATGGAGCCTGGTTGGGTGCGCGGCGCCGGTCGGCGCAGGCGCCGGATCAGTCGGTCGAGCGGCGCAGTTCCGGAGCGCTTTCCGATTTCGCAGGTTCGGATCTGACCGGCTCGATTCCGGTGCGCTCGACTTGTGGCGTCTGGACGCGCGCGGATACTTCGGCCCGCGATGCATCGGCCGAACGGGTGTTGTCACGCGGAAGCAGCGAACGCGGCCGGGCCACGGCGCGGGCCATCAGCATCTGCGCCGCGCCCTGGTGTCGGAAATCGCAATAGGCAAAGCCCATGCCCGAGACCGAACCGCGGAAGTTGCGCTCGTCCTTCTTGTCGATATTGAAGCACGGCTCGAACGGAATGCCCTTGATCGACGCGCAGATGGCCTCGCCGCGGACCTGAAGCGTATTGCCGGGAAGGCGCATGTGGCGCACCGGGCCCGAACCGCTGAACTGGACAGCGCCCGCCGCGCCGCCGTCGTCGAGCACACGCCCTGCGCCGCGGGTACCGTCGAAACAGGTGAATGCGAACACCTTGCCGGCAACGAACCTGCGGGCCTCATCGGCATTCATCATCTGTCCGGCCAAGGCGGGCCCGATCACTGCACCGACCGTAAGGGCACCTAACATGAAACGCGCAAGCATGCTGAAACTCCGACTTACTGAGCGCGGGCAACCGCCTGATGTCTCTTTACCCGCTGCTTACCATACCAACCGTGGCAACATTGGAGCAGCTTAGTTGGTAAAGTCTGAACACCATTAGAGAATCTTTACCACGATTCGACCGCGAACCTGCCCGGCGAGGATCTTGGCGCCGGCCTCGATGACCTCACCGAGGCCAATTTCATGAGTGATTTCAGCAAGTTTCCTGGGATCCAAGTCACTCGCCAACCGGGTCCAGGCGGCTTTACGCAACTCGATCGGGCACATCACGGAATCGATGCCCAGAAGGCACACGCTGCGTAAAATAAAAGGGGCCACCGAGGACGGCAGGTCCATACCGGCGGCCAGCCCACACGCGGCGATTGCGCCGCCGTACTTCGTCATCGAGAGAATGTTGGCGAGCGTCGTCGAGCCGACGCTGTCGATCCCGCCCGCCCAGCGTTCCTTCGCGAGCGGCTTGGCCGGCCCCGACAGTTCGCTGCGATCGATCACCTCGGCCGCGCCGAGGTCTTTCAGATAGGCGGCCTCCGACATCCGGCCGGTCGATGCGATGACGTGATAGCCGAGCTTGGAGAGCACCGCGGTCGCGACCGAACCGACGCCGCCCGCGGCGCCGCTGACCACAACAGGTCCATGCTTGGGCGTGAGCCCCTGCTTTTCCAAGGCGAGCACCGAAAGCATCGCGGTGAAGCCGGCGGTGCCCCGAGATGGGTCTCGCCCATGCCCCAGCCGGTGCAGATCACCTTGTCGCCGGCCTTCCACTGCGGATGCGACGACTGCTCGACGGTGCCTGCGAGGTCGACGCCCGCGATCATCGGAAAGCGCCGCACCACCGGCGCCTTGCCGGTGACGGCAAGACCATCCTTGTAGTTCAGCGCCGACCATTCGACCCGCACGGTGACGTCGCCTTCCATCAAGTCGGCTTCGTCAAACTGTGTGAGCGCGGCCGTGGTGCCCTTTTCCGCCTTGTCGATCCTGATGGCCTTGAACGTTCCCAACGCAAACTCCCCGAAACCTTTTGGTTGTTGGATTTCTGAAGTTTGAACCCTCTAGGCGGGTTGCGCAACCGGGCGCGACACCGGCGCCTCGACAATCGGCAGGTTGATCAGCGCCGACAGCACGCCGAACAGCACCGACAGCCACCAGATCGGGGTGTAGGAGCCGAATTTTTCGAACACGACGCCCCCGAGCAATACGCCGAGGAAGCCGCCGACCTGATGGCTGACGAAGGCAAATCCATACAGCGTCGCAAACCAGCGCGTGCCGAACATCAGGGCCACCAGCGCCGATGTCGGCGGCACCGTCGACAGCCAGGTCAGGCCCGTGGAGGCGCCGAAAACGATCGCCGAGAACGTCGTGATCGGGAACGAGATGAAAGCCACGATCGACATCGCGCGCACAAAATAGATCACCGACAGGATATAGCGCTTCGGAAACTTGTTTTGCAGCCAGCCGACGCCGAGCGAACCGATGATGTTGAACAGGCCGATCGCCGCGATCACCCAGCCGCCGGTTTGCGCGGAGACGCCGCGATCGGACAAATAGGCCGGCAGATGCACGGTGATGAAAGCCAATTGGAAGCCGCAGGTGAAGAAGCCAAGCACGAGCAGCACATAAGAGCGATGACCGAACGCTTCCGCGAGCGCCGTCTTGAACGATTGCTGGCCCGCGGCAGGCACGTTGGTGGTTGTCGCCGGCGGCGTGGCAAGCGCCAGCGAAAGCGGGACGATCAGCAGCATCAGGCCTGCGAATACCGTCAGCGCTGTCTGCCAGCCGAAATTGTCGATCATCGCCACGCCGAACGGCGCGAACAGGAATTGTCCGAACGATCCCGCCGCCGTTCCGGCGCCGAGCGCAATTCCGCGCCGCTCCGGCGGCAGCAGCTTGCTGAACGCGGACAGCACCAGATTGAACGAGCAGCCGGACAATCCGAAGCCGATCAGGACGCCTGCGCCGATATCGAGCGACAGCGGCGTCGCGGC
>WNFK01257453.1_pt3 | contig 12241 bp, 16 predicted proteins | sample 5400281 | NCBI WGS metagenome assembly WNFK01 (sample SAMN13153350, study PRJNA577476) | soil metagenome | isolation source: 20 cm soil on Douglas fir-dominated hillslope | place: USA:California | collected 2013-09-17
ATCGGATAAACTTTGGAACATAAATCGCGGATTTAGGGATTAGTTATTGATTTCGCGGATTATTTTAATGTGTTTATTAATCTTTTAAACTGAAGACTCGGAGCACCAAAGTTTATTAATAAACCAACTTCTAATTTGAAAACTCTGAGATAATTTAGAATTTGATTATAATCTCCATTGTCAACTTCTCTAATAGCTTTTAGTTCAACAAGAGCAACATCTTCTACAATTAAATCAAGCCTTCTTTTATAAATCGGTTGGTCATCATATATAATATCCTTTTCTATTTCCTGCTTAAAGTTTAATCCTATTTTCTCCAATTCAATTATTAATGCCCGTTTGTAAACAATTTCCGGAAATCCAAGACCAAAATGACGATGAACTTTCATTGCACAACCTATGATTTTTTCAGTAAGCTCATGATATTTTAGATCCTGAATGGCCATAAAAAAATGCAACTTATAAAGTTGCATTTTAATAATATCTGCAAAGATAAAACGAGTGTGAATAAAATCGGTGAAATCTTTTTAATCCTTTAATCCGTGGTAATAAGTGTAGAGGTTTATTTCAGTATTTCTCTTTTTTATTTGTTATACGCCTAAATAGGTTCTTAATAACTGGCAACGGGTATTCGTTTTCAACTTGGTAATAGCCTTGTCTTTAATTTGTCTTACCCTTTCACGAGTCAAACTGAACCTTTCGCCAATGTCTTCAAGGCTCATGGGATGATCTACACCAATACCGAAGAAAAAGCAGATCACTTCTTTTTGTCTCTCAGTTAACGTAGTTAAGCTTCTTTCTATTTCTGTTTTCAACGACTGCTTATGGACAAGATCGCCATCTGTTTGCTCGGCATTTGGATTTTCAAGCACATCCAATAAGGTGTTTTCTTCTCCATCGGACATGGGAGAATCCATACTTACATGGCGGGCTGAAATACCCATTGAAGCTGTTACTTCTTCAATATCCATTCCTAAAACTTCAGCAAGTTCTTCGGCAGAAGGTTCTCTTTCAAACTCCTGCTCCAGTTGCGAGTAAGTTTTTTGAATACGATTGGTAAGTCCCACTTTATTTAAAGGAAGACGAACAATTCTTGCTTGTTCGGCTAATGATTGAAGAATGCTCTGGCGGATCCACCAAACGGCGTAGGAAATAAATTTGAAACCACGGGTTTCATCAAAACGCTGGGCGGCTTTTATCAAGCCGAGGTTCCCTTCATTGATCAGGTCAGGTAATGATAACCCCTGGTTCTGGTATTGTTTTGCAACAGATACCACGAAACGAAGATTGCCTTTGGTCAAACGATCCAACGCTTTTTGATCACCTTGTTTAATAAGGCGAGCCAATTTTACTTCATCTTCGGGGGAAACTAATTCTACCTTGCCGATCTCCTGCAGGTATTTTTCCAGACTTTGCGATTCACGATTCGTAATCGACTTCGTGATCTTGAGTTGCCTCATGCTCATAGGTATATTGGGTATTTAGGTTTTTCAGGGTAAATAAGAATATTGGTTAGTTTTGGTAATTGCTACCCAAAAAATCCTCACGGTTTTCTTTATCCTCAGAACGTGTTGAACGTCAAAGCAATTTAGTTAAAATAGCGATACGCCCAAAACTTTCTTTAGTAAGGTATTAACGAAGCATTAGGAGGTTTATTTTCCACACATCTTAATAAATACGATTTCTGTGAAAAATAATAGGGAAAATACTTTGACAGACTGATTAATTTTTTATTATTGCACGGATTGATTCAAACAACGACTAAAAGAATGGCTCAAAAACAATTATATACTTTAGAATTTCCCGTAAGATGTTCGCCTGTTATTTTATATGAGTTCCTGGCTTCACCGGCAGGATTGCAGGAATGGTTTGCGGATAGAGTTGATGATAGAGATAATGTTTTCAGTTTTACATGGAATGGTACAATTGAAAGAGCGGAAGTATTGGAAAAAGAACAAGACAAATTCATCCGGTTTCATTGGCTGCATGCACCCAAAGAAGAATACTTTGAATTCAAAATTGAAAAGTCAGAAGTCACTAATCAAACAATTCTTGTTATAAAAGATTTTGCTGAGAAAAAAGAGATCAAAGACCAAAGCAGGCTTTGGGATTACCAGGTAAAAGAACTTTTTCATCGCCTTGGTAGTAATTAGCAACAGCTTTTTACCAATAGTTCATAATTCTTCAACAGTTTATCTTCTATAGCTCCGAGGGAATCAATTGGAAATTTTATTGCCAGTTTCAAAAAACTTTTTTCAGAAAAAAGTCTTTTGAATTCGTCTTTAGTTAAAGCTGATATTCTTTTATAGGAATTAGGATCAATATCGTGCTCCCATTCTTTTTGACCCGTGTACATATAGAAATTACTCTCTGCCAGCAACGAAAAGTTTTTAGATATTTTTTTTAAATGATCATTTTTATTAGTTCCTGATAAATGAAGTGTGATGCTGAAAAAATTTCCCCACCAAAACATGGTACGGATAGCGAAGATATTATTATGCTGAAAATGTCTTGGATTATCCAATACAAGCCATGGCAGCCCTTTATAATTTTCTCCTCTCGAAATTTTTGGTGAGATCTTTAGTACATCTTCCGGAAGTTGAGAGGAGTAATTTTTTAAAATATCTTGTTGTTTAATTTGCTGTTCTTCAAGGAATGATTTTATTTTTTGCAGAATTACATTCTTTGTTAAAATAATATCGGGACTTGATACCAATTCCATCTCAGGCCGCAAAAGCTGTATTTTTGTTTGCTGTATCATTGATCTCCAAAGGAGTCCTTTGGACAAAAATAGGAACTGCAAACTGGCTTCGCACAGAAGAGTACAATTTATGTTCAAGAAACTTGATAAGCTTGTTATCAAAGCATTCATCGGGCCATTTATTGCCGTATTTTTTGTTACGCTGTTGGTTTTACTACTACAATTTTTCTGGTTGTGGATCGACGATTTTGTAGGCAAAGGACTTTCCATGAGAATTATTTTTGAGTTTGTATGGTACCAAAGTGCTGCGCTGATTCCACTTGCTTTACCTCTTGCGGTTTTACTTTCATCATTAATGACCTTTGGAAATCTTGGTGAAAGCCTTGAATTAGTAGCCGTAAAGTCTTCCGGCATTTCATTGCTGCGATTTATGCGACCGTTGTTTGTTGTAAGTCTTTTGATATGCGGCGTTGCTTTTTTATTTTCAAATTATATTATTCCTGTAGCTGTTTTAAAATCGCAAACATTACTGGCTGATATTGTTTGGTCAAAGCCCGCATTTGATATACAGGAAGGAGTTTTTTATGATAAGATTGAAGGATTTTCAATTAAGATCGGTAAGAAAGAAGCTGATAGCATTGTTTATGATGTGATCATCTATGAAAAAGGACCTAATAATCTGCAGGATAATTTCATTATTGCCAACAGTGGCATTATGCGTACGACGGGTAACAAAAGATTTTTGGAATTTAATTTAAAAGATGGTTGGCGTTACCAGGAAAAAGGAGACCGGTATGCTAAGAATACAGAATTTATCAGGATCGGTTTTAAAGAATACAGCAAGCAATTTGATCTGAGCTCTCTTGGTTTGCAAAAAAGAACTTCTGATACGGTAAACAGGGCGAATCACCGGATGCAGAGCATGCGCCAATTATCAAAAGCGATAGACTCTATTCAAAGAGACGTGAATCAGTATTCAAAAAAAGTAAAACAGGATGTGTTTTCTGTTTTTTCTTTTTCAAAATACATGGATAGCGGGTATGCAAAACCAGTATCACCTAAAACAACAGTAAAAAAATTTGAGCAATTAGTTGCTGACAGCGCTTTGTTTTCCATCAACCAAAAAGCTGCCGCATTGGTTGGCAGCATTGCATTAAATGCTGAGATCGCCAATACAGAATTCAGGTTAAAGCAACGAGATCTTCGCCTGCATCGGATCGAATGGCACAAAAAGATCACGTTGTCATTGGCATGTCTTGTATTATTTCTTATTGGTGCGCCATTAGGTTCTATCATACGAAAAGGAGGGCTTGGAACACCTCTTATCTTTGCGATATTGCTTTTCATGTTCTTTTTCTTTTTTAACACCACTGGTGAAAAATATGCAAAGGAAAATGTGATGACCGCTTTTGGCGGAATGTGGATGGCAACGCTTTTTCTTCTTCCAATCGGTATTTTTCTTACTTATAAAGCCATGCATGATTCAAACCTGATGAATAAAGAATTCTATTTCAGGAGCTGGAGAAAAATCAAAGCCTTTTTCAAAAGAACAGGATAATATTGCAATGTTTAATTGCGGAGTTTCTTGAAAGCACAAACACAAAATTTACAAATACAAAAATGGGTGGCTGGCATTTCAGTTGTTTTACTGGCTGCAAAATTTATTGCGTATTATCTTACCAATTCTGTTTCCATTCTTACTGATGCGTTAGAAAGTATTGTAAATGTTGTTGCAGGTTTTATCGGGCTTTACAGTTTATATGTTGCGGCAAAGCCTCGTGATAAGGATCATCCATACGGTCATGGCAAGGCAGAATTCTTGTCAGCTGCAATTGAAGGAACATTGATCGGTTCAGCCGGCACGATCATTATTTATAAAGCTGTAAAAAGTTTTATTGAACAAGTGCCATTGCAAAAATTGGATTATGGTATTTATCTCGTTGCGGCTGCAGCCATTGTCAATTTCATTGTTGGAGTGATAACCGAAAGAAAAGGAAAGCATAGTAATTCACTGGCACTGATTGCAAGCGGCAAGCATTTAAAAAGTGACAGCTATTCTACTTTTGGCATTATCGTCGGACTCATAGTAATTTATTTTACAGGATTAAAATGGATCGATCCGGTAGTAGCTATTATTTTTGGTTTAATAATTATTTATACTGGTTATAAAATTTTACGAAGATCAATTGCCGGCATTATGGATGAAGCAGATGTGGAATTGCTGAAGAAAATAGTTGAACTGTTAAATAAAAACAAAAGAGAAAACTGGGTTGATCTTCATAATCTCCGTGTGATTAAATATGGCGCGGTCCTTCATATCGATTGTCATCTTACCGTTCCCTGGTATTTGAATGTAAATGAAGCTCATATTGAAGTTGATGTACTATCAAATCTCGTTCGGCAAGAATTCGGGGAATCAGTTGAATTATTTGTTCATGTAGATGGTTGCTTGCCTTTTTCATGCAAAGTATGCAATAAACAAAATTGTAACGTACGAAAACATAACTTTGAAAAACGAATTGACTGGACATTGGAAAACGTTTTGCAGAATCAAAAGCACCACGTATGACGATAACAAATACGATATGGCATAAAGATCATGAATTCACAAGCAGTCTTGATCATAATACAATTAAGATTGACGGAAGCCGCAAAAATGGGTTTGGTCCCAAGGCGCTGTTATTGGCAGGTCTTGCGGGGTGTTCGGGAATTGACATTGTAGATATTTTAAAAAAAATGCGGGTTGAGTTCTCCGGTTTTTCCATAGAAGTGAAAGCGGCGCAAACAGAAGACTTTCCTAAAGTTTATAAAGACATTTATATTGCATATAAAATAAGAACGGATAAAGAGAATGAAGACAAAGTGAAAAAGGCGATCGATCTTTCGTTGGAAAAATATTGCGGTGTATCTGCTATGCTGCAAAAAAATTCACCAATTCATTATACGCTTGAAATTTTATAATAGTGTTATCTAAACGATCGCAATACGCATTAAAAGCATTGTCCTACCTCACTGAAAAGTACCAGGAAGGTCCTGTGCTTATTTCCGAAATTGCAAGGAAGAAAAAGATCCCTCTTAAGTTCCTTGAAAATATTTTACTTGAACTGAAAATGATAGGGGTAGTCGATAGTAAAAAAGGAAAGGGCGGGGGATATTTTTTGGTTAAAAATCCTTCAAAAGTCAGGGTAGCGGATATCATTCGAAAAGTAAATGGGCCTATAGCTATGCTGCCATGCGTAAGTCTTTATTTTTATGAACGTTGTAAAAATTGTGATGAAAAGAAATGCGCCCTGCATGATATTATGATCGAAGTGAGAGACGCTACGTTGAATATACTCGAGAAACGAACACTTGTAGACCTCGCTTCCATGCCCTGATATAATTTTGTCAAAGCCAGTCTACCCCGTTGGTAGGGTAGGGCAATTGACCTATCTTCGTCGTTCAACTAAAAACCTTTTTTATGGGACTACGTCTTGGTGATACTGCGCCTAATTTTAAGGCGAAAACTACCGAAGGAGAAATTGATTTTTATGAATACTTAGGCAATAGCTGGGGTATTCTTTTTTCACATCCTGCAGATTATACGCCTGTTTGCACGACTGAGCTTGGTAAAACGGCTTTATTAAAAGATGAATTTGCAAAACGTAATACAAAAGTGCTTGCGGTGAGTGTCGACCCTTTGGATAAACATCTTGGCTGGCGCAATGATATTAATGAAACTCAAAATTGCACAGTGGATTTTCCGATCATTGCTGATGAGGACAGGAACGTTTCTACTTTATATGATATGATCCATCCGGAAGTATCGCAAACGGTAACAGTTCGTTCATTGTTTATCATTGGCCCGGATAAAAAAATAAAACTGATCATTACATATCCACAAACAACGGGTCGCAATTTTCATGAAGTGTTGCGTGTACTCGAATCATTACAACTGACAGCAGGTTATAGCGTAGCTACTCCCGCTGACTGGAATCATGGTGAAGATGTTATCGTAGCATTATCGGTATCAACTGAGGATGCACAAAAGAAATTTCAGAAAGGTGTAAAGATCGTCAAGCCTTATTTACGTTATACACCGCAACCGAATTTATAATTAACGATTGTCGCTCTGCCATAAGAAATAAAAAGATCAATCGAAAATAAAATGAGTGTTTTGGTAAGTGAATTATTGAATGAATTAAAGGGAAAAGAAATTGCAGAGCAATTACGAATGCTGGCAAACCGTTTTCCCGGAGAAGTTGTGTTTTCCACCAGTTTTGGTTTAGAAGACCAGGCGATCACTTATTTTATTACATCTAATAAGCTCCCGGTTAAAGTGTTTACACTTGACACCGGGAGAATTTTTCCGGAAACATATACAACATGGAGCCGCACTGTTGAAAAGTATGGTCTTACTATTTCCGCTTATTATCCTGAAGCAAATTCGTTGCAGAACTTTGTAAGTGAGAAAGGGCCTAATAGTTTTTATGAATCAGTGGAGAATCGCAAGCAATGCTGTCATATAAGAAAAGTTGAACCATTGCAAAGAGCGTTAAAAGGAAATAAGATCTGGATTACCGGCATTCGGGCAGAACAAAGTAATAACCGCCAGGATATGCCGATGCTTGAATGGGATGAAGTAAATCAAATTATAAAATTTCATCCTTTGCTGGATTGGACATGGGGACAAGTGAAACAATATGTAAGCAGGAATGATGTCCCTTATAATCCTTTACATGATAAAGGATTTGTAAGCATTGGCTGTGCGCCATGTACAAGAGCTGTTAAACCCGGTGAAGATTTCCGTGCAGGTCGTTGGTGGTGGGAAGATAGTAATAAGAAAGAATGTGGTTTACATATTCATGAAGTTACTCAAACGGAAACCCAGGTAGAGAAATAATGAATACAATAATAAAAGCGTGAGCTTTTTTTTATAAACATAAACCCACTAAGTTGGTAGACTAATATAAATTTGTTAAACGAATGAGTCAGTATCACCTCAATTATTTGGAACAATTAGAATCGGAAAGCATTCACATTTTTCGTGAAGTGGCAGCGCAGTTTGAAAAACCAGCCTTATTATTTAGCGGAGGTAAAGATTCAATTACATTAGTTCATTTGGCAAGAAAAGCTTTTGCGCCCGGTAAGATCCCTTTCCTTTTAGTACATATCGATACTGGCCATAATTTTCCTGAAGCATTGGATTTTCGTGATAAACTTGTGAAAGAAGTTGGTGCTGAATTAATCGTTCGAAAAGTTGAAGACACGATCAAACAAAGAAGTCTCACCGAGCCAAAAGGGAAATTTCCAAGTCGTAATTGGTTACAGACATATACTTTATTAGATACAATCGAAGAATTCAAATTTGATTGCTGTATTGGCGGAGCAAGGCGTGATGAAGAAAAAGCAAGAGCCAAAGAAAGAATTTTTTCAGTGAGAGACGAGTTCGGCCAATGGAATCCGAAACTACAAAGACCTGAATTATGGAACATCTATAATGGAAGAATTCATAAAGGGGAAAATGTAAGAGTATTTCCCATCAGCAACTGGACAGAACTCGATATATGGAATTATATACGTCATGAAGAAATTGAACTGCCTTCTATTTATTTCGCTCATGAAAGAAAAGTGATCGAACATGAAGGACAATTAGTGGCGATCAGTGAATTTGTACAACCAACAGGTGATGATGTGGTGCTAATAAAGAAAGTTCGTTATCGTACGGTTGGTGATATGACCTGTACAGCAGCTGTAGAATCAAATGCAGTAACATTAGATGAAGTGATCAATGAAATCATTTCAACAAGAATAAGTGAAAGAGGCGAAACAAGAATTGATGATAAAGTAACGGAAGCGGCCATGGAAGACAGGAAGAAGAATGGATATTTTTAATGCACCCCCTGTCCCCCTAAAGGGGTGACTTAGGTGTGAAATTTATTTTGGTTTCATTTAAGTTCTTAACGATAAAAAATTTTATTAACCTCCTCAACTCCCCTTTAGGGGTTGGGGGCAAACTAAGTCACCCCTTTAGGGGGACAGAGGGTTGCTATGGATTTACTACGTTTTATAACAGCAGGCAGTGTTGATGATGGCAAAAGCACGTTGATCGGCCGCTTGCTATATGACAGCAAGAATATTTTGATCGATCAATTGGAAGCGTTGGAAAAATCGACAAAGAATAAAGAGAATGGTGAAGTTGATCTTGCATTGCTTACGGATGGTCTTCGGGCGGAAAGAGAGCAAGGCATTACAATTGATGTAGCCTATCGTTATTTTTCTACACCGAAAAGAAAATTCATTATTGCTGATGCGCCTGGTCACGTGCAATATACCCGTAACATGATAACGGGTGCATCAAATGCAAGCCTGGTAATTATTTTGATTGATGCCCGTCAGGGAGTTGTTGAACAAACACGTCGTCATTCCATTATTGCGTCGCTGTTGAAGATCCCCCATATTGTTGTCGCCATAAATAAAATGGATCTGGTTGAATATTCACAGGATGTTTTTAATAATATCGTGATCGATTATAGCGAAGTTGCAAAACAATTGGATCTGAAAGATGTGACTTATATCCCTATCAGCGCATTAAATGGAGATAATATTGTTGACAAGTCGAAACATATAACCTGGTACAGCGGAAAGCCATTGCTTGAGTTTTTGGAAGATGTAAAATTAGACAGTGATATCAATTTGACTGATGCAAGATTCCAGGTACAATTTGTTATTCGCCCTCAAACTGAAAATTTACATGATTACCGTGGTTATGCTGGGAAAATCATCAGTGGTATTTATAAAAAAGGCGATAAAGTAAAAGTATTGCCTCAGAATATTGAAACAAGTATTTCTTCAGTTGAGATAGCAGGAAAAGAAGTGGAGGAAGTATTTGCACCGCAAAGCGCTGTCATACAATTAGCGGATGATATTGATATTAGTCGTGGAGATACTATTGTTAAGGTTGACAATCTTCCGCAACTAAATAATGAATTGGAAGTATTGCTTTGCTGGATGGGTGATAAACCGTTGATCGCAGGCAATAAATATTTATTACAGCATAATAGCAGGCAGGTAAGAACAATTGTAAGGAATGTGGAATACAAATTGGATGTAAATAGTTTACAACGTCAACCAGTGGAAGGAAATGTGAAACTGAACGAGGTAGTAAAAGCAACTATAAAGACTGCGTCTCCGTTAGTATACGATGGTTATGAGGCATTGAATGAGAATGGCAGCGCTATTTTGATCGATGAAACAAGTAACAGTACGGTGGCTGCAGTGTTAATTAAATCGTGAAAGCTCAAGGGTGAGCAGAGCTTCAACTTTTTATTGACAATTCACAATTGATGAAATAAAAAACTGAAATGTCTGAACAAAAAATAAATAGTGAGGGATTTGTAATTATTGCCGGCGCCGGGCCGGGTGATGCAGAACTGATCACTTTAAAATTACAAAAGCGATTGATGGAAGCTGATGTGATCATCACCGATCGTTTAGTAAATCCGGATATTATTTCAACACATGCGAAAAGGGATGCATTGATTTTATTTGCAGGAAAACAAGGATACAACGACAGTTCTTTTTCACAGGAAGAAGTAACCTCATTGATAGTTGAACATGCAAAACAGGGAAAAAAAGTATTACGACTAAAAGGAGGTGATGTTGCTTTCTTCAGCAATGTATTAGATGAATTACAGGCACTGATTGAAAAAAATATTTCTTTTGAGATCATTCCCGGTATCACGGCAGCATCCGGCGCTTCTGCGTATGCGGGAATTCCTTTAACTGCAAGGGGACATGCGCAGGCTGTACAGATCCTTACTTATAATCCTAATAGCTACTATAATCCTGAAACANTACATGGCCGCAAAAAATATTTGTGACCTTGCAGAAATACTTTTACGTTTCTCAAAAAAACCATTAACAAAGCTTGCGATTATTGAGCAGGCAACTACTATTCATCAACAAGTTCATACTACCACCTTAAAAGATTGTGCAATGGATTTTGCTGGTAAAACTTTTGGATCACCTTCATTAGTTATTATCGGGGATGTAGTAAAACTTCATGAACAATTTAACTGGTTCAACAGCACTGAAGCCGGATCTGTGTTTCATGATCTTGAAAAGTAATTCTACAGTGAGGTAACATAGCTTTCCAGCCATTTTAAAGCTGCGAGTGATATTAGTAGCCACAACAAACCTATGATAAATCCCGCTGCCACATCACTGGCATAATGCACGCGAAGATATACACGGCTAAATCCGATTAATATTATTAAGGCGATTATAAGAATTGTAAGAAACGATTTCAGCCAATCAATAGAAATTGAGTGTTGTAAAATATAGATAAGTAACCCATAAAATGTTACAGCCATGATTGCATGCCCGCTGGGAAAACTTAATCCTTTTGCAGCTTTCAATAATGGCGATAAAGGTCTTTTTCGTTGAAATAATTGTTTTAATAACAGCATCAATACCAAACTGCTGATCGCAATTGTAATGACACGGATGGAAAACCATGTTTGCCTTTTTACCAGCAGAAAATAAAAAATAAGAATAAGATTGGCCGGAATAAGAAACTGGTGTTTCCCCAGAAAAGTAATAAACAACATGATCTTGTTGTTAACTGTATTCACACCTGGTTTGATCTTATCAAAGATCAGCATATCAAGAGGCTTATGCTTGCGAATAGGTTTGCGAATAGAGAAGACTATTAAAGCAATAACAGCGGAGAAGGTTGCAAGTGTTAGCAGCACTTCTCCAATTATCAGCATAGCTATTTCCCCAGCTCCCATTATTGCAGCAAATTGCAAAAGTTAATCCAAAGCAAAAATGCAAACAAGGACAATGATTAATGACGTTTGAAATACTGTACTTCCCGTTCATGCTTTTGGGCGGCTTCCAGCGAATTGAAAGTGCCGAGGTTTCTTCGCTTATTTGTTTTTGGATTTTTCTTTCTTGAATAAAGTCTGTATTCTCCTGATTTTAATTTCCTGATCATAGCTTTTATTTTAATAATTAAACACTTACAATGTTTGTGCCGTCACATTTTATACAGGAACAGTTTTTGTGACTACTTATAAAATATTTCTATGAGCGACTATATTCAACTTGTTGGGTTTTCAGGCAGCCTGAGGAAAGGCTCATACAATACAATGCTGTTAAAAGCTGCTGCACAGTTGTTACCGGCTGATGTTTCAATGGAAATAATTTCAATTGCAGATATTCCTTTATACAACGGGGATCTTGATTTGCCCCTTGCCAGTCATCGGCCAGAAACTGCAGAACATTTCCGTAAAATGCTGACAGATGCTGATGGAATCCTTATTGCATCACCTGAGTACAATTATTCTATTCCCGGAGGTTTGAAAAATGCCATCGACTGGGCATCGCGGGGCGAAGATTCCCCATTGCTACACAAACCTATAGCAGTTATTGGCGCTTCACCTGGTCTATGGGGCACCGTCAGGATGCAAATGGCTTTTCATAATGTGTTTCTTTTTTTAGATATGAAACCTGTTTATAAACCCGAAGTATTAATAGCGCAGGCTGAAAAAAAAT
>WNFK01180676.1_pt1 | contig 12240 bp, 13 predicted proteins | sample 5400281 | NCBI WGS metagenome assembly WNFK01 (sample SAMN13153350, study PRJNA577476) | soil metagenome | isolation source: 20 cm soil on Douglas fir-dominated hillslope | place: USA:California | collected 2013-09-17
GGCGACGATGGACACCTTGATGGAGAGCCAGATCGCCGAAAGATGCTCGGGGCTCACCGGACTCCTGACGGTGGCGGGGCGCCGGCGGGCGCCCGGGACGGCTGCCCGATCCGTCTCACGCCCGCTCCATCAACACGGCCATGACGGAAGCGGACGTCGGGATCGCGGACAGTCGGGAGGCGGTGAGAGCATCGGTCACGAGCGGGTCGCTCCTTTCCAGCATGGGAGGCGGGACGGTTTCCCGGCCCACCCTATCGGCCCGGGGACCATGGCGCACGGCGGTAGGTCCAGGAGCTCGGAGACGCGGCGATTATGCCCGAGGTCAGACGGAGCGCCGCTGCTGGATCCACGTCAGCGCCCAGTTCACGAGGAACATGAGGGCGAGCAGGATGAGGGAGAGCGCGATGGCCACGTCGAAGTTGCCCTTGCCCGTCTCGAGCACGGTGGCGGTGGTGAGCACCCGTGTCGAGTTCTTGATGTTGCCGCCCACCATGAGCGACGCGCCCACCTCTGAGATGACCGCGCCGAATCCCGCCATGACCGCGGCGAGCATGGGCAGGCGCGCTTCCTTCAAGAGCGTCCACACCACCTGGGCATGGGAGGCGCCCAGTCCCAGGAGCTGGAGGCGGAACTTCTCGGGGATCTGCTGGATGGCGGCCAGGGTGAGGCCGACGACGATGGGAGCCGCGATCACGAGCTGGGCGAGGATCATGGCCGTCGGCGTGTAGAGGAGCTCGAGGAAGCCGAGGGCGCCGTTGCGCCACAGCACAATGGTCACGAACAGCCCCACCACCACCGGGGGCAGGCCCATGCCGGTATTGACGAGGCTGATGACGAAGCCGCGCCCGGGAAAGCGCGACAGCGCAAGCATGGTGCCGAGCGGGATGCCCAGGGCGAGCGCGAGGAGGGTGGCGGTGGCCGAGATACGCAGGGAGAGCCACGTAACGCTCCACACCTCGGCGTCGCCGGCGAGGAGGAGGCGCACCGCCTGGAGAATGCCCTGCCCGATCAGCTCCACGGTCTACTGGAAGTCGGCGTCGCTCTTGCCGGCGATGGGAACGAAGAGCGGCTGGCCGTACTTGTCCACCCCGAAGGTCTTGATCACGGCCTGGGTGTCGGGGGCCGCCATGAAGTCGGCGAAGGCCTTGCCCCCCGCCACGTTCACGCGCGGACCATTGGCTGGGTTGACCTCCATGACCGAGTAGATGTTGAGCAACGGTTTGTCCTTCTCGACCAGGATGGGCAGGCTGATGCGTTTCTGGAAAGCGAGCCACGTGCCGCGGTCGGTGATGGTGTAGGCGCGGCGGTCGTTGGCGATGCCGAGCGTCTGCCCCATGCCCTGCCCCGACTCGATGTACCAGGCGCCCGTGGGCTCGATGCCCGCCTGCTTCCAGAGCCCGAGCTCAAGGAGGTGCGTGCCCGACTTGTCCCCGCGCGAGACGAAACGCGATTGGGTCTCGGCAATGCGCTTGAGCGCGTCCACTGCCTTGGGCATGCTCTTGATCTTCGCTGGATCGTCCTCGGGGCCGATGATGACGAAGTCGTTGTACATGACGAGCCGGCGATTCTGCATCTTGCCTTCCTCGACGTACTTCCGCTCGAGGGAGGGCGCGTGCACGAGGGAGACGTCGGCCTCTCCGCGCGCGGCGAGGGCGAGGGCCTGCCCCGTTCCCACCGAGATCGTCTTGACGGTGAGGCCGGTCTTCTTCTCGAACAGGGGGACCAAGGTGTCGAGGAGACCCGAGTCCTGGGTGCTCGTGGTCGTGGAGAGGATGACCGTGGTGGACTGGGCGAGGGCCGGCGGCGCCCAGGAGCACAGGACGGCGAGGAGCAGACGAAGCAGCATGCGTTTCCCTCTCTCTTCAAGTTCTCACTATGCTCCGGGGAGCATACTTGGGGGCGGCGGCAGGATCAAGGACAGGCTCGAGCCGGGATCACTCGGGGAAGAACCGCGTTAGGCCCAGGTACTCGACGGCCTGCGCGAGCGAGCGAAGCCGTTCGACGGTCCTTGAAGCTCCGCGCGTTCGTCGCGGAAGCAGGCGCCATCCCCGGAGACGATCCGGAGATCGAGGCCGAGACGCCTCTCCCTCGACGCTAGCGCGTGAGGACGCGCCCCGCGGGAACCGCGTTGTAGCGCGGGCCGTCCACCACCACCTGCCCGTTGACTACCACGTAGGGAATGCCCACGGGATGGCGATGCGGCTCGGGGAAGGTCGCCTCGTCTCGCACCGTCTTCGGATCGAAGAGGGCGAGATCGGCGGCGTAGCCGGTCTTGACGAGGCCGCGACCGGCGATACCCAGCTTGGCCGCAGGCATGCCCGTCATCTTGTGCACCGCTGTCTCCCACGAGAAGAGACGGCGCTCGCGGCAGTAGACGCCGAGCACGCGCGGGAACGTCCCGTAGCTCCGTGGATGCGGCTTGCCCGGATGCGGCCCGGTTCCCGAATGGAGCGACAGCGAGTCGGAGCCGATCATGGTGTGAGGATCGGCGCTGGCCATGGCCACGTTCTCCTCGCTCTGGGAGAAGCTGATCATGCTCACCCCCGCCTTCTCCGCGAGCACGAGATCCATCATGGCCTGGGCCGGCTCGCGCCCGGTCAGGCGCGCAACCTCGGCGAGAGTCTTCCCCGCCAGCTCCTCCCTCGAGCAGGTGGCCACCATCACCTCGTCCCAGCCATTGGCGCCCGAGCCGGTGCGCCAGCGCTCGCCGTCCACCAGGCAATCGGCGATGGCGCGCGCCCGCGCCGCGGGATCGGCCAGCCGCTCGAGCAGCTTGGCCGTGCCGCCATCGTGCATCCAGGCGGGCAGGAGATTGTCCATCTTGGTGCTGCCTGCGGGATAGGGATAGACGTCACCCGTCACATCCACGCCGCGGGCCCGCGCGTCGGAGATCATGCGCAGCGCGCGCTCCATCTTGCCCCAGTTCTCGCGCCCCGACGCCTTGACGTGCGCGATCTGCACGGGTACGCCCCCTTCCTCACCGATCCGGATGGCTTCGACATACGCCGTCTCGAGGGTGGCCGCCTCGCCGCGCACGTGAGAGAAGTAATGCCCGCCGCGCTTGGCCATGCTCTTGGCGAGGGCGATCAGCTCCTCGGTCGAGCCGTAGATGCTCGGCGCGTACACGAGGCCCGTGGAGTAGCCCCACGCGCCCGCGTCGAGCGCTTCCGCGAGGTGGCGCTCCATGGCCTTCTGCTCGTCGGCGGTGGCGGCTCGGTTCTCTCCGCCTACCGTGGCGTAGCGGAGGGCGCCGTGGCCCACGAACTGGACGACGTTGACGGAAGTGCCGAGGCCGCGAAGATGATCGAGGTATTCGCCGAAGCTCTGCCACGTCGCGGGTGGCTTGCTCCCGATGCCCCCGATCCAGTCGCGCACCGTCTCCCGCATGCCCGGGGCGATGGGCCCGGGAGAGAAACCGCACATGCCCACCACCTCGGTGGTGACACCCTGCCGTACCTTGGACTCCGCGCCCGGGCACGTGTCGTAGACAAGATCCGAGTGGGAGTGAATGTCGATGAAGCCGGGGGTGACCATCAGCCCCTTGGCGTCGATGACGCGGGTGGCCTCCCCGCTCAGACCAGAGCCGAGGGCGGCGATGCGATCGCCCTCGACGGCCACGTCGGCGGCCACCCCGGGGGTGCCGCTGCCGTCTACCACCGTGCCGCCCTTGATGAGGAGCGACCAGGCCATGAATCTACTCGGCCGTCTCGATGATCTTGACCGACTTCATCTTGTCGCCCTTCTTGATGTTGTCCACGATGTTCATGCCCGAGGTGACCTTGCCGAAGACGGTGTACTTGCCGTCGAGGAAGTGGGCGGGCGCGAGGGTGATGTAGAACTGGCTCCCCGCCGAATCCGGATCTTGGCTCCGGGCCATGGCCACCGCGCCGCGCACGTGCTGGTTCTTGTTGAACTCGGCCTTGACCTTGTAGCCGGGCCCGCCCGTGCCGTCACCCTTGGGATCGCCGCCCTGCACCACGAAGCCCGGCTCGATCCGGTGGAAGGTGAGGCCGTTGTAGAAGCCCTTCTTGGCCAGGGTGACGAAGTTTTCCACCGTCTTGGGGGCGTCGTCCGGGAAGAATTCGATCTTGATGATGCCGCCCTTTTCCATCTCGATCTCGGCAACCTGTTTCACGCGTCCGGATCCTTTCTGCGTCTCCGCGGGTTTGGGTGCCTGCGCCCAGACGCCGGCAGGCGCGACGAGCACGACAACGAGAGCAGCCAAAAGCAGTCGGGTCTTCACGTAAGAGCTCCTCCTCGAAGCGGGGGTAGGCGGCCATTATGCCCCGCCCGTCCACTTCGAGCAAGGTCAACGCACTGCGCTATACGAAAAAACCGTGCTAGAGTGGATACATGGACGAGCGCAAAGACATACGGAACGTCGCCATCATCGCCCACGTCGACCACGGCAAGACAACCCTCGTCGACGCCATGCTGTGGCAGTCGGGCATCTTCCGCGCCAACGAGCACGTGGCGGAGCGGGTGATGGACTCCATCGACCTCGAGCGCGAGAAGGGCATCACGATCATGGCGAAGAACACGTCCATCCACTACAAGGACGTGAAGATCAATATCGTGGACACGCCGGGCCACGCCGACTTCGGGGGCGAGGTGGAGCGCACCCTCACCCTCGTGGACGGGGTGCTCCTCCTCGTGGACGCGGCGGAAGGTCCCCTACCCCAGACGCGCTTCGTGCTCAAGAAGGCGCTGGAGGCGGGACTCACTCCCGTGGTCGTCATCAACAAGATCGACCGCCAGGACGCGCGCGCTCCCCAGGTCCTCGACGAGGTCTACGATCTCTTCATCGATCTCGACGCGGCGGAGGACCAGCTCGAGTTCCCCGTGCTCTACACCGATGCGCGCAAGGGTATCGCCAAGCTTCGCCTCGACGACGACTCCAAGACCCTCGCGCCTCTCTTCGATACCCTGGTCGCCACCATTCCGCCCCCCCGCTTCGATCCCGAGATGGGGCTCCAGCTTCGCGCCACCTCCCTGGACTGGGACGACTACGTGGGCCGGCTCGTCATCGGGCGCGTGGTCAACGGCAAGATCCGCCAGTACGATCGCGTGGCCATCATCCATCGCGACGAGACGACGGAGATCGCCAAGGTGACCGTGCTCTACGGCTACGAGGGGCTCAAGCGCGTGGAGGTGGCCGAGGCCTCCGAGGGCGACATCGTGGCCATCGCGGGCATCGACAACGTGGAGATCGGGGAGACGGTGACCGATCCCGAGCGGCCCCTCGCTCTGCCCGTCATGCACATCGACGAGCCCACGGTGTCCATGCTCTTCTCCTCCAACGTCTCGCCGTTCTCCGGGCGCGAGGGCAAGTTCGTCACCTCGACCCAGCTCCGCGAGCGGCTGACGGACTCTCCCGACACCTTCCGCGTCTCCGGACGCGGGGAGCTCCAGCTCGCCATCATCATCGAGATGATGCGGCGCGAGGGCTTCGAGGTCGAGGTGAGCAAGCCGCAGATCATCACCAAGGACGAGCAGGGCAAGACCCTCGAGCCCATGGAGCACCTCGTGGTGGACATCCCCGAGGAGTTCATCGGCGCCGTCACCCAGAAGCTGGGGCCGCGCAAGGGCCAGATGACCAAGATGGTCAATCACGGTACGGGCCGGGTGCGCCTCGAGTATCGCCTGCCCTCGCGCGGGCTCATCGGCTACCGCTCGGAGTTCCTCACGGACACGCGGGGCACCGGGCTCCTCAACCACCTCTTCGACGGCTACGCGGAATGGCAGGGTGACATCCCCCACCGCGCCAACGGCGCCCTCGTCACGGACCGCGCGGGACGCACCACCTCCTACGCCATCGATCATCTCCAGCCGCGCGGCGTGCTCTTCGTGGGGCCGGGCGAGTCGGTGTACGAGGGACAGATCGTGGGCGAGCACAGCCGCGACAGCGATCTCGACGTCAACATCACCAAGGAAAAGAAGCTGACCAACATGCGCGCCTCCACCTCGGACGAGGGCGTGCGCCTGACCCCGCCGCGCATCATGAATCTCGAGCAGAGCCTGGAGTGGATTCGCGAGGACGAACTGCTCGAGATCACCCCGAAGTCGCTGCGCCTGCGCAAGAAGTCCCTCGGCGGCCGCCGCCGCTTCTAGCCTCCGAGTTCTCCCTCGCTTCTAGTCGCCTAGCTCGCCGCTTCTAGCCTCCTAGCTCGCCCCGCTTCTAGCCTCCTAGCTCGAAAGTCCGGTGGACGGCCCACTGGTCCAGGCCGTCCCTCTCGCCCACCTTGCGCAGAATCGTGACGTTGTCGAAGGAGCCGGTGAACCGCCTCTCGTATGGGGGGAGGAACTCCCAGAGCTCGCGAAATCTCGGCCGGCATTGCTCGGCGATAGTCATGTGAGGATGCAGGCTCTCCGCGTCGTGGCGATCCCAAGCCATCCAGGGAAGGGTGCGAAGCGCGGCCACGAGCGCGTCCAGGGCGCGGCGCGCCGTCTCCGATATCCGCACCTCCACGAAGACCACGTCTTCGAGAAAGTGCCCGAACCCGCCCACCTCCACCGGCGAGGGCGCGCGGCCCCGGGCGAAGTCTGCGATCAGCCGCTCGACCTCGCCGATGTCTCGCGTGGCGAAGTGGTACTTGAGGGTGAAGTGGGCGGGGATGGCCTGCCGCTGGGTGACGGTGAGTCCGAAGCGCCCGGCGATGAGATCGACCAGCTCACGCTGATATTCCTGGATGGGTGACGCGAGAAAACAGGGGATGATGTACCGCGGCTCGTCGCTCACCGTGCCGCTTCTCTAGCGGCCACCTCGACCGCGAGAGGATCCGCCGCCCGCCCTGCCTCCGCCGCTCCGCCCACCGCCCGATCCACCGCGGCCGCTGCCCGGCCCACTGCGCCCGCCGCCGCCCGGGCGTCCGCCCCGCGCGGCCATGCGCGCTCGCTTCTCGTCGGCGTAGCGCCGGCGCTCCTCGCTCGTCGGCTTGATCTCGGCGAGGAACAGCTCGTCCTCCGCCCACTCCACGGGAATCTTCTGGCCGATGAACTTCTCGATGGGCTCGATCTGAAGCGCGCCGGCCTCGTCGGCCAGGCTGATGGACTTGCCGGTGGCTCCCGCGCGCGCGGTACGCCCGATGCGATGCACGTAGTCTTCCGCGTCCTGCGGCATGTCCCAGTTCACGACGTGGGTGACGCCCTCGATGTGCAGCCCCCGCGACGCCACATCGGTGGCCACGAGGATGGGTAGCTCGCCGTTCTTGAAGTCGTTGAGGATCTTGAGCCGCTTCTTCTGCTCCACGTCGCCGGTGAGGGCCCGCGCCTGCCAACCGTTCCGGCCCAGCCTGTCCTCGAGGCGACGGGCCTCTTCGCGGGTGTTGGAGAAGACGAGGATGCGGCTGCCGCCCTCGCGCTTCAGGAGGCCTAAGAGCAGGCTGAACTTCTCCTCCCGGCCCGCGTGGTAGAGCACCTGGACCACATTCTCCGCGGTCTTCTGAAGCGGCGTGACGGAGATCTGGGTGGGGTTGTTCATGAACTCCCAGGTCAGCTCCATCACCCGGAAGGACAAGGTCGCGGAATAGAGAAAGGACTGCCGTTTCTCCGGCTTGGGCAGCTTGCGCAGGATGTAGCGCAGGTCGGCAATGAAGCCCATGTCGAACATGCGGTCGGCCTCGTCGATCACGAGGACCTCGGCGCGCTGGGGCGACCAGATGTGCTGCTTGAGGTAGTCGATGAGGCGCCCCGGTGTACCCACGAGGATGTCGCAGGCGTCGCTCAGCTCTTCGCGCTGCTTGTTGTAGTCGATGCCGCCATACACCGCGCGGATCTTGAGCCCGGTGTGGGCGCCGAGGAGCCGCGCGTCGGCCTCGATCTGGACGACCAGCTCGCGGGTGGGCGCGATGATGAGCACGCGGGGAGCGGTGGGGCCGCTCCGGGCCGGCGCGGGATGGCGCAGGCAGCGCGTGAAGGCGGCGATGAGGAAGGCCGCCGTCTTGCCCGTGCCCGTCTGCGACTGGCCGGCCACGTCTTTGCCCTTGAGGGCCAAGGGTAGTGTGCCTTCCTGGATCGGCGTCATGGCCACGAAGCCAGCGTCCCGGATGCCGCGCATGACCGGCTCGGGCAGATCGAGGGCGGTGAAGTCCATGGGGCTCACGGGGTGGCGGCCGGCTCCACGGGCGGCGTTGCCTTGCGCTTCCGCGTGGCGAGGCGGGCGCAGATGATGCCGACCTCGTAGAGGATGCACAGGGGGCCGGCCATGAGGGTCTGATTGATCATGTCGGGAGTGGGGGTGAGGATGGCCGCGATGACAAAGTTGACGAGGATCGCGTACTTCCGGTTCTTCGAGAGGAACTGCGGGGTGACCACGCCGATGAGGCTCAGGATGGTGATCACCACGGGCAGCTCGAAGACCACCCCGAAGGCGAGGGCGAACTTGATCACGAAGTCCGTGTACGACGACACGGTGAGCATGGGCTTCCAGCCCTTCTCCTGCCCGAAGGTCACGAGAAAGGTGGAAGCGTACGGAATGATGATGAGCATGGCGAAGGCGCCGCCGGCGAGGAAGAGCAGGGAGCCGATGATGATGAACGGCGCGGCGTATTTCTTCTCGTGCTCGTGAAGGCCGGGAGCCACGAACTTCCAGACCTGGAGGAGGATGCCGGGCATGGAGATGAAGATGCCGAGGACCATGGCCACCTTCATCCACGTCCAGAAGGCCTCGGTGGGTGAGGTGAAGACCAGCTCCGTCTTCATGCTAAGAAGCGGTCGCGAGATGAAGCGCATGGCCGGGTCGGTGATGAAAAAGGCGATGACGATGCCCACGCCTGCCGACGCCACGCTCCACATGATGCGCGTGCGGAGCTCGCCCAAGTGCTCCATGAACGACATCTTGCCGAGGGCGCGATCGGTGTCCGGATCCGGCGCCTCCGTCTGCTCGTCCGCCATCACCACTCCGCCAGGAAGTGCCGGAGCTGCCCCACCCCGCGGCCGAGGGCAAACCCTTCGCGAATGGCGCGCGTGACATAGGCCTTGGCGTCGCGCACCGCCTCGCCGAGGGGGCGGCCCTGGGCCAGTCCGGCCGTGATGGCGGCGGACAGCGTGCAGCCGGTGCCGTGGGTGTTGTCGGAGTCGATGCGCGAAGCCTGGAAGGCCGTGAACTCCCGGCCGTTGTAGAGAAGATCCACCGCGTCGCCCTTCAGGTGGCCGCCCTTCACGAGCACGTGGCGCGGCCCGAGGGCGTGAATCCGCCTCGCCGCTTCTTCCATCTCCGCGCGATTGGCCACGGGCATGCCCGCCAGCACCTCCGCCTCGGGAAGATTGGGGGTCACGGCAAGGGCGAGGGGCAAGAGGCGCGTGATGAGCGCGCGCACAGCCTCGGGCTCGAGGAGGGAGGCGCCGGACTTGGCGACCATGACCGGGTCCACCACGAGCTTCTCGATCCGGCGGGATCCGAGCGACGTGGCCACGGCGTCAATGATGGCGGCATTGGCGAGCATGCCGCACTTGGTGGCGTCGGCGCCGAAATCCTCGAGGACGGATTCGATCTGGCGCGCGACGAAGGCCGGCGACAAACACTCCACCGCCTGCACGCCCACCGAATTCTGCGCCGTCACCGCGGTGAGGACGGACATGCCGAAGACCCGGTAGGCCGAAAAGGTTTTGAGGTCCGCCTGGATGCCCGCGCCACCGCCGGAATCCGAGCCGGCGATGGTCAAGGCTTTGGGGATCGACATGGCCCCCTAGTATACGGGATCGCCGAACACTCGCATAGGCTCAGATACTTAGCGCGCACGCCTCGGCGTGCGTGACGCACGAGGGTGCCGCCACTTCCCTCTCATTCGGGATGAACGTGCCAGCTCTCGTCCGATTCGAGGGGAACCTCGTGGATCACCTTCGCCGCGCGGAGGAGGGGCACGACGATCGTTTCGCCGCTGTCGTTCCTCACGACCAGGTCACTGTCGTTGTCACTCGGCTCGATGCGTAGCTCGAGCTCGGACGGCGGGGTGTCGAACACGATCGCGGTGACGTTCTCGATCGTCTCGAGGTCGATCGCCCGCGCAAGCGGCTGCCCGGGTGGGGCCACGCGCAGCTTCCAGGGAGCTGCCCGCTCCTCTGCGGCGAGGCCGGTGCCCCACCCTATGGCCAGGAGCAGGACGACGGCGAGGAGGGTGGAGAGTGGGAAGCGGGAAGCGAGCGGACGACGGCGCACCCCGCTAGGTGCGGGGAGCGGGAGCAGGCTCGTCGCTGACCGGGAAGTAGCGCCGGGAGGCGTCGGACTGATTCTCGTAGATCGAGCCCTGGCTCCGCGCGGGGGGCAACGGCATCCGCACCGGCGCCGACACCACGCGCGGCTCGACGGAGGGCTCGCCGGTGACCAGGCGCGCGTTGAAGTCGGCGAAATCGGAGACGCCGAGAAGCGGCCACGCGTCGGCGGCGGCGTATTCGTAGAGGAGGAGCGCGCGGGGAAGGCTCGAGACGTTCTGGGCCGATCCATGCACGAGCCGCACGTGATGAAAGCTCATGGAGCCCGCGCGGCCGGTGAGGGGCACCGCACGCGCGATCTCGTCGCGAATGGCCGCGGGATCGATGGCTCCGCAAAAATATCCGTCGGCATGGTGATCGAAGATGGGCCCGCGATGACTGCCCGGCACCACCATGAGGGGGCCGTTGTCGCTGGTGCAGTCGTCGAGCATCACCCCCACCGCGAGGAGATCGTCGTTGGTGTGCGGATAGAACGCCCAGTCCTGGTGCCACTCCACCGGCGAGCCATAGCGCGGCGACTTGAGATTGATCTTGGAGCCGGTGAGACGCAGCGACGGCCCGAGCAGATCCTGGAGGACAGCCACGAGCCGCGGATGGCGCAGGAGCTGCTGGAAGATCGGGAAGAAGCGGTGGGGTGTCTTCACCCGGCGCACCCGCGGATCGTCCGGCCGATGTCCCGGCTCGAGATCGTACATGTCGGTGTGGGTGGTCACCGCCCGCGCGCCCTCGAGGATGCGTGCCATCTCCCGGCGCACCGTGTCGAGGGTGGTCGCATCGAGCACATCCGGAACCACGAGGTAACCCTGCTCGCGATAAAAGGCGATGTCGGAGGCGGAGAGCATGAAAAAAGGATAGCACGGGACACGGAACGCTTGACAGGGGAGTCCCCGTGACCCACATTCAAGCCGCGTCGCGATCACAGACGATCAAGGGGGATACGTCATGCTCGAAAAGCGCATCAGCCGTCGCTCACTCCTCGCCGGGGCCGTGGGAAGCTCCGCTCTCCTCACCCTGCCCCGGGTCGGCTTCCCGGCCGTGAAGAAAGGCACCAGCCTCCGCCTGTGGATCCTCAAGACCTACGTGGAGCCGACCAACAAGGCCATCGAGGCGAGCGCCCAGCGCTGGGCGCAGAAGCACGGGGCCGCGGTCACGGTCGAGTACTTCACCTTCGAGGACATGCAGACCAAATACGTGGCGGCGATCGAGAGCAACAGCACCCCGGACGTGGGCCAGCTCGAGACGAGCGCGCCCTCGCGCTTCGCCGGCATGGGCCAGCTCCTCGACCTCACCTCGTTCTCCAAGCAGATCGAGAGCCAGGCGGGCAAGGCGCCCGCCAACGTGGCGCCGGTCACCATGATGGACGGGAAGGTCTACTCGATCCCGTGGTACGTCATGGGCGCCTTCTGGTACGTGTGGCGCGACGTGCTCGAGAAGGCCAAGGTGAAGATGCCCTCGACCTTCGAGGAGGCAAAGCAGGAGCTGGAACCGAACCGCCGACGGCTACGGGGTGATGCAGAGCCTGATGTATTCGTATGGCGCGAGCTGGGCGGGTAAGGACGGCAAGTACAAGTCGATCAAGACCCCGGCCATGCAGAACGTCATGAAGTGGGCGACCGACATCTACAAGGACGGCATCCAGCCCGCCGACACCCTCACGTGGACGGGCTCCGGCAACAACGAGAACTTCATCGCCAAGAACATCGCGCAGACCTCCAACGGCCCCTCCATCACCTTCGCCCTCGAGAACGCGCTGGCCAAGGCCACCGATGCCAAGGACCGCAAGCTCAAAGAGGAGGCGCTGGCCAACCACGTGGCCCTGCCCCATCCCGCGGGACCCGACGGCCGGCGCATGTGGGCCATCGCCATGAGCTTCGGCGTCTTCAAGAGCAGCAAGGACCCGGAAGCCGCCATGAGCCTCATCGCCCACCTCCTCTCCCCGGAGGAGACGGTGATGGTCATGAAGGATTCCTACGGCCAGTTCGGCCCCGTGCTCGACAAGGCGCGCGCCGCCTCCAAGGACTACTTCAACAA